>WLWD01004746.1_pt1 | contig 45532 bp, 38 predicted proteins | sample 6712731 | NCBI WGS metagenome assembly WLWD01 (sample SAMN12718690, study PRJNA576275) | sponge metagenome | isolation source: marine sponge | host: Mycale hentscheli | place: New Zealand: South Island, Marlborough, Capsize Point | collected 2014-11-01 | reverse complement strand
ACAATACTAATAAGAGCGCACAATATGCAAATATGCACTACAAGTGCCAGGTCCACTACACTAAACTACATTCCCCAAGCAAAACATGCGAAAAACACCATATCCACATACACACAAACCCGCGCGCATACACACATCTAACCATGGCATGATCAAGCTTTCCCAGTTTGAAATAGAGAGCACCACTACCGTTGAGTATCTCTGGAGGAATATCAGCTCCCACTTTATCTGTCAGAATGTGTGATGACTTATAGTATGCATCAAGAGAACCCTAAACAACAAGAACATCAACAAAAACTTGAGTCAAGCGCTTTTTGTACCATTTTAGATGTTTGTGAAGATCGTAAATAACAACTAAATATGCAGTATTCTGCTTACGTTGTTCAGAATTGGTTGTCATTTTTTTAATTATTTATAAAAAAATAGCTCCAGTTTTTGTATTACGTAGCAGGGCTCTGAATCACATAGTGCCTCCAGATGAGGGCACTAAATGTGACCGTCTATGGGAAAATCGGGCAGCATGTGTTGACGTCGCAAAAAGATCGATTTAGTTCTTAAAATTGTATAAAATAAACCTAACGAAGGGAACGGTTAGGTGATATATAGCGGGAATGGCTAAAGCTACGATGATAAAACTTGGAGAGCTTAATATCTGCTTGCCGAGGAGTGTGTAAGTGAAAAAAAAAAGTTTTCGTCGGGGCCGCGTTGTGCCCGATTTTCCTGTAGACGGTCACATATGTATAGTGCCCTGGTAGAGGGCTACTACATGTAGTGCCCTGCCTCTCAGGGTATTAGCAATGACTACCATTGCTATTTTCTAAATTAGTTAAACACTGTGCGTCCGTTGGGAACTACTGTGTTTAGGGTCCCTCTGGCGTCATTAGTAGTGCCCTTGTTTCACTTGGGATGCCACAACCCTGGCACAGGACCCTAAACACAGTAGTGCCCTCGGTGACAGTGCCTAATTATTATATAATCAGTTCCAAATACATTATCAAGTACCATATTCTTGCAGTTAGACGTTGCCTTCAATACTTAACCTCCCACTCGAGAGCTTAATAAAACGTCAGCCACTCTTGAATAGTAGCTGCAGACAAATGTTACTGATTCCACATAGTGCATTAGACCACTATAGGACTTCCAAATGTAGGAGTAAATTCATGTACTCTATAGTCCACTTGGTCAACATTAATAACAACTCTTGAATTATAGCCACTATTGAATAGTAGCATTCATCAGCAGTAAGTTATAAAGAAACATTATTGCAAAAATGCTCTATCAAAGTAAACCCAACACATGGTTACAATTCAGTTCTCATGAGATGCTGAGCAAAATTTCATATTATATGGTTGGTTGGTTTACCCGCCATATATGACCACTTCCAACTATGGACTGGAGCTAAACAAATGACTTACCACACCCACCTATACATTCCCCTGCTCCAGGACACTGCCCAGTTCTATATTGCATTGACCACACCTACCATTAAATCCCCCTGTTCCAGGATACTAATGATTGACCACACCCACCATTAAATCCCCCTGTTCCAGGATACTAATGCATTGACCACACCCACCATTAAATCTCCCTGTTCCCAGGATACTAATGCATTGACCACACCCACCATTAAATCTCCTTGTTCCAGGATACTAATGCATTGACCACACCCACCTTTAAATCCCCCTGTTCCAGGATATTGCCCAGTTCTATCTAAGTCTCCATATCATCAGGGAACTGGTCTGTCACTTTCTTCAAGTACTCCTATATATTTCATAGTTGCTAGGCTTAGCTGCCAGAACCTTCTCAAAACACTGGGTAGCATTTTTACTGTCACCTTGGGCGATGTACATCGTGAGGCAACACATCGCTACTGGACAAAAACCTGGTGGCCTGCAGTGAACATGAAACACTAAATTGTTGTATACAATTAGTCTACTAAGTATACAATACACTATAGACAGAAATGTGAGTTTATGTGGGCTTGTAATTAACCCACACTATTTACCAATCACAGCTAAAAGTTTTCCTAGGTCATTTTAGGGAAAAATTTCCTCACAGCAATTACAAGTGAAGTAACAGAATAATAGCAGGAATTCATACCCACCCCCCCCCCCCTCCCCCCCAGCAAATATTTCTAATCATACTTTTGATAATGCATGCTGTATTCAATACTGAACATGAATACATTTTACAATAGTATACTCCAGCAGTTCTTATAACTTGTAAGCCAGTTAAATTATACTTCCAAATACTTCTCATTCTTTTAATCGACTCCCTCAAGTGAAAAATCTTGTATGAATCCCTGCACTGCATTAGTCAACCACTGTTCCAAATTTGAAGTCATTCCCATATAAAAAAAAGAAAAAGAAAAAAAAAGAAGACTGAATAAAAGCGGATGGAAGGGAGGAGAAACAGATTGGGTGGGGTGAGCGGGGAGGATGAAGAAGGAAGGAGAGAAAAAATTTAGTAACAGGGGGAGGGTAGGACATCTTGTTTAAATTTAAGCCTGACTGATTGTTCATCACTGGACTATGAATATGAAGCTAAACATTCATACTGTGTGCTATACGCTGAGCGTCTAACAAAGCTGCAGAACAACCACATCACTACTGGTCCAGTGGGTACAACACTTCTCTATATGCGACTGTCTACAGAAAAATCACGCCCAATGTGGCCTCCATCAAAAAAAAAAATAATAATAATAAAAAACATTGTTTTTTTTGCACTGAGTCGTCACCTGACATTTACACACACCATGTTGTGCCTGATTTTCCTGTAGACGGTCACATATAATGACTTGTATTATCAAAAATTAACCAACTGTATGAAATGTATGTGGATGTAGCATTTTCTGTAGCAACCTCCGAATACAAGAGTTTTGCATAGGCATACAGGGAGCTGGGGAAGGAAGAATATTCTCTGAGTGAATGTCTCTCCCCTTCCCACCCCATCAAGAAAAATAATCATAATCACACTCTTTCTTAAAATATGCTGTACTCAGTACTAGCCATAGAATACATACACAACAGTACCCTCTAGCAGTCATTACAACACAATGTACACACCAAGTTCTCGTCTTCACCTATCCAAGTACAAAAATGAGTGTGGCTTAGCATACTTGAAGTCTCCCCTCAGCAAAAAAATCCAGTATGAAACCCTGCCAATATGTAAATTTCCGATGATGCTTATGTGTGACCTACATGTAACACTCTCGCCTGTTTTATCATGCCCATCAACTCTAATTGCTATGTTTCCAAATTGGCACCTTTACTTTCTCTTTGTGAAATTTCTCATTATTATTACCTGAGTTGTCTACAACTCCTTGTGTTGTTCTTTCCTCTCTGGCTCACACAATGAGTGCTGTTCCTTTACCAGCAGCTGACAAATGGGAGTGCGTCTTACAGCGGCCTTTTAGTGGGTTGTTTGCGTTGGTGGTAGTAGTAGTAGCTTCTGTGCTGAAAATACATGAAATAGACAAAAGCAAAAAAAAAAAAAAAAAGAAAAAAAAAGTGAAGTCAGAGAACATGCAGTACTCAATAGCCATGAAACCTTTTCACAATATCATACTCCACAAGTTATTACAATACACAATAGAATGAGTTGGGAGATTAAAAAAAATCAAAGCCCGAAAAAAATGACTACTTGAATGTGAAAAAAAAAAGATCAAGGTTTATCCAATTGGTAGGTCAGTTTAACTGTATTAAATGTCTCATTTCCATACTTAAAGCTTTACCCCTCAAACAAAATTCCTGTATCAATCCCTGATGGGGCTAAACTCGAAGGGATCACATATAAAAGGAACACTGCAGTTATCATCAGATAAAGATGTTATTGAAGTTCTAATTATCAACCAATATCACACCAGTGCTCTCGAGCTTATAGCTAGCTATAAAATTGGTTATCTACCTTCACACATATCTCAAGCTAGCTCAATCAATGTCTTGTTGTTGTGTGTCCGCGTTTTCATTTGTAGAATCTCGCTCTCTCTGCCGCCACTACATACATCAAGATCCAATAGACACTTTTTTAGTACAAAAACCCTTTACCCATCAAGTATCACAGGATTTAGGATAAAGAGACCCTTTACCCTCCTATTAAAAGTTAAGCGATATCCCTTTACCAAAAGTAATTTTATTCTTGGCTTTGGCTGAAGCAGAAGAAATGTTTAGTCTAATCAGTCTAAAGATGTCTCGTCGACGTAAGTGAAAGGTATTCATACAAGTGTAATAGCAATCTAAGTCAGATTTGGGCTTACCATATGGTGGGGTTATCAGCCACCTGCACATTGCATATTTAGCTGATTTCAACTTGATGAGAACAGAAGCTTTATGATTACAAGTTCGCCTAAATATATCTGTGCATGTGAATGTCAGAAAGTGTACACCCTATGCTTCTAAATAATGGTTTGCAAAATCATGACACTGATGTACTGATAGAATGTATCATGGTTATTCTAATTACAGCACCAAAATAATTCAGATTCTGAAATAGTCTATTATTAGACAGAAAATTAATTGTTGGTTTGAGCTGGTTCTAAAATTAGGGTTGAGCTTAGCAATTAGGATGGAGTTGGACCTGTGACTCGGCAAGTGATCAGTACATTGTCACATCTTCATGCAGTGATGGCAATTTTGGAGGACCAGCACTGAATTTCATCTTTGCTTCCCTTTCACAAAAAGCAGTAGTTTCAGCCCAGATAGAGGTAGAAGATAGTCCCACAAATCTATGTATGCCATGAGTCCGTACATATTTGGCTAAGCACCACAGAATAATTCCAAATTCAGTTTAGTTTGTAATAGAACTAGGAAGAAAATATTACCACGAAATGGTTCTACTATTAGAGCGGTGCTGTATTTAGAATATGGTATAGAGCAGAGTCTATATATCCTTGAAGCCCTGTAATATTATAGAAATGTATCCAGTGTTATAGGTATACTTTGTATGTGTAATCATGTAGGAATCTGTGATCTTGATGAAGAGATTTGTTGTGATCTAAGTGACAGCAAGAGGTGAAATAGAATAATATGTGAGTTTGTATTGAACATGAGTAACTAAGGTAGTCGGGATTAATAGCATGAGTAAGGGTAATTAGAATGAGGTGATGCATCATACGACTAACCATGCTATTATTTGCTAATAGTTTGCCAACATCCTAACATGTATTAGAATTGCAGTGCTATTAGCTGTTTATTTAGCATTGATATTTTGCCCTTGAGCTGATGATCAAAGCAGTGGTTGCCTGGCTAGCTCTCTTTACAAGCTAGCAATACCATATTACTTTTCTAGGCAGGGTTGTAAGATTGAAATGGTGCATTTGTTGACCCTTACCAAACATACCTTTAAATTTAAAATTTGTTGTGCAACATTCATGAGGATTCGATATTAAAAAAAAGAAGCTAGAACCTGTGATAGTTACAAAATTCATTAGTATTTAAAAATAATTGGATTTTTTTTGACAAATGCTTATTTGCACCAGTTTTTGAAAAGTTGAATACATAGATATAGTAATAACAATAATAAGTGTCTGTTGAATAAAATCAGTTGTCTTAGTTTCACTCATCTCTGCAGTTGTCATCACAGTTCCCTCTCTAACTTCAAACATCTTGGATCCCATTAGAAGTTAAATAAGAGTAGAGGCTGGATAATAAAATCACGATACGTCATGTTCGCTCTTTGGCAGTAGTTTCACTTCTCTCTGATCCTGTTTTCCTAAATCACACTGTAGTAACAGAACAGTGCAGTCTAACATATCTTGTTACATACCACTTTTTACCCATTACACGTGTGCCTGTGGAGATATGTATGCATTTATGTGGCATGTGTATGTGTTCATGTTTGTGTAGGTGAAGTACTTTCTGACAATGGGCCTAACTGATATGTTTGATGTGGTAAGTTAAATGCAGCTAAATGTGTTAAAGTCACGACATGCACGCACGCACACAAACACACACACACACACACACACACACACACACACACACACACTGTCTATGAGCCCAAGCAATGATACAGATACTTTCTATTTAGTTAACCTGCTTATTCTTACCAGATTTGTGTGGTTATGTTCATATCTTGTAAAGGGACAGTAAGTATGCAAATAAATAACAGATTTCAGCAAGAAGTCAAGATAAAATTATCATTATAATATTGAATGCTTAACCCTGAATATTCTGGGGCCCTGGTTAATTCTAAACATATTCTAAATTTTGAATATCTACACTTTGTTAAGGAAAAATGAAAAGCTCAGCAAACCAGCTAGCTACTGTAAGTCTCAAACAAAATTAATATGTTTAAAAAGTTGCTAATATTTCTAACATTTCTCGTTGCTTCCAGTAGCCTATATTTTCCCCTAAAATATCTAGCAATACTTATCTATGGCTAGGCTGGGTATAACTGCTTGTGGAAAGAAAATCTGATATTTCTGTGCTTGCAACAAAACTTATAGATTGTGTTGTATGTGATGTAGAGAATGTGTGCCATATGGAAGAGTGAAGATCTGTTCTCAAGTCGTCTTCTATTGTTGAACCTTCACTTGTTGATCATGTATTGTTGTTGTTTTTGTTGTTTTTCCTTCAAAATGTAAATTATAATAGTCTCTATGGTATAGATATGTAGTCTTTTGGCAAGAACTTCAAATATATTTTAAAGACTGGTGGCTGTGTGTGATAAACGAATGGTATGATGTGTTCAAAGTTAGCTAATCAAAGAAATTGACAAAATTCAATCATATAACAAAAAGGTTTTCCTTAGACTGCTTTTACAAGTTGCTCTCACCAGGATTTAGGAGTATACTATAAAGTGTTGTGATACATCATAGGGTGTTATGGTACACTATAAGGTGTTTAATTAAGCACCTACTTTTAGCTATAGTAGGGTGTTATGATGCACCATAGAGTGTACCATTACACCCCTGTTTAATAGGGTGTTCCATTACACCCCATTTTTTACTGTGTATACTTAATTTAAAAACTCGACTTTATTTTAGTAGCTTGAGTGTTAGTTGTTAAAATCAATCATTATTTTAACAATAGTGTAATTTAAGGCTCGCTCGCCATTTGTGCTCAAGCACACCACTAGTCTATAGCTAATATTTCCATTCAGCCTGAGTTCTCTAATTAATTTTTAATTTTTTTAAAAAGCAGATTACTGCTGTTGTGTTATTTTGCAATCCTGTTTAGATTTGCTTACACTTCCAACAGTCTGCTAAAGGAGGAAGGAAACCTGCTAGAGAAGTGGGGGGCAGACCCAGTGGAGAGACACCAAAGGCTGTGCTATGTTTATTAAATCCCTTGCTCTCTCACCTTTTCCGAGAGAGGATCCACACCCCAACTATGTGCCTTCTCTAGTGGCTAACAAGCTCCTTTGTGCGATCTGCCTTGAAATAGCTGTCAACTATCCTGTGGAGAGACCATATGTTGTGACTGTTGTTGTAAGAGTATTCAGATCACATACACATTAAAGTACCCATGCTGCTTCAGTCACACATTGAACAGCAAAACAGCTTGGTAAGAAAGTTATTATTATTATTATTATTTCAATTCCATTAGTACTTACCATTGTGTATATCAATAGAAGCCGACATTGCTGCCTTTTTTTAAATTCTACCGGAAGAATTTCCCCCGTGCGTCGATACTGCCTAAGATGCATATCTTAGAAGACCACTTGGTGCCTTGGATGAGGAGATGGAAAGTTGGATGTGGAATAATGGGAGAACAAGACGCAGAGTCAATTCATGCACACATAAATCACTTAGAGCGAACATACCAGAGCATTCCCAAAGAATTAGACCGACTGAAATACATCTTTCAGGAACAGGCCCTTGACTCTGATCCATCGTTGACTGCATTGAGACCTCCACTTAAAAAGAGGAAGAAAGCTACTGAAGCCACAGAAGAACTGTCTACACCATAGCAGAAATCATATTTTATTTACCCTTTTGTATAACTCTATATGTTATGTACCTTGTCTGCTTTACTTTGTCTTTGTGTTACCTTTGTCCTTGTTGAAAACAGTGCCTTACAGAATGCGGCATAACTTCTGCAAAAAAAACTTGTATCCACACAAAACTTGATGCAGCAGACTCTCTGAACTTCACTCTTCTATTTCTACCTTTCTCCTTTGCAAGCAAAACTTCTGGTAGTCTTGTGCGCGAGTTACTAGACTGGCGACTTGGAGCGCGGCTCATGCCCTGTGAGCTGAATTTTTTATATTTTTATTATTTTTTAAGTGGATGACCTAATAAAGATGTGGGTTTCCCCTGCTGCACAGGAGAACTTGAGTGTTATAAAATTCCATTTTCTTTCTAAGGTCAGAGGTTACAAAGGGTGGTTGCTAAGAAATTTTACCCCAGGAAAATTTTTCGGGGGTGTGTCAAGTGCCGTGAGATGCAATGATTGAAAACGCCTGTGTAGGTTAGTCATAACTGCTAGTGCATGCACTCTGAGGATGAACAGCCTCACTCTCTATCACTCAGCTCACCTGGACTAGTCTTTGCTGTACGTCTGATGAGTAGTAGTGAAGAACATAGTCTATGGTCTGAGACACACCTCCCTGGTCCACACCCACCATGGGGGGCTGGAATATCACCTCTGGAACCCTGCATTTATAAACAACAAGCAATCGAGTTTTGACAGAGCTACATATGTACCCCAACAATAACACACACGCAAGCACACACACAACACACACACCTAAACCTTTCCACTCCAAGGACTAGTTGATGAGCAGCTGCTAAGTCAGGAGGAGACAAGTGAGTCTGAACAGAAGATCTAGACACATATCACATTCCCGACGATAATCGTGCATGCGCACAATACAATCCTGCTGGAAGCCCGCCTAAGGTGAAAAAAATGTCTGCCAACTTGCTTAATGTCACGGGAGCCACCGTCGTCAAAAAGAGAAACACAAAAAGCTGTGTCTGGAACGAGTTTGGGATTCGAGTGGACGACAAAGGTAAGGTCATAGAAAGCGAGAAACACAGCCCGCTCTGTTTAACGTGCGGTAAAAGCGTTCAAGCGAAAGGCAGTAACACTACCAATCTTTGGCAGCATCTACAGGAACATCATCCCTCAACTTACGCAAGAATTTCTTCACAAAAAATTCCAAAAAAGGGTGAGTGTAGTAGCAATTCACAGCCTACTCTTGAAGTTACTATTGCAAGAAAAGCCAAGTACCACCCGGCTAAAAGTTGTCAGGCAAAAGAGATAAACAAAGCTGTTACTTACTTCATCGCTAAAGATGCCATTCCTGTTTCTACTGTAAGTAAACCGGGTTTTAAGCATTTGGTTTCAAAGCTGAATCCAAAATATGAAATTCCAACAAGAAAGCATTTTTCTGAAATTGAAATACTAGCATTATATAGTTTAGTGAGAGCCAAGACAGTTAAGCCACTTGTTTCAAAGGCTGAATGTTATGCTGCAACTACCGACCTTTGGACCAGTGGATCTTGTGATCCATATATAACTGTTACCCTTCATTTTATAGATTACGAGTGGAATTTGAAGTCATTTTGTTTAGATACAGTTCCGATGTATGATGATCACACTGGCCAAAATATAAGTGATGCTTTGTTAGATGTATATTAGAGAATTGGGAGTTAAACCAAGACAAAGTAGTTGCAATTACCACTGATAACTGAGCTAATGTTGTGGCAGCTCTTAGGAATTTAGGTGTTGCTAGAATAAGCTGTTTTGGCCACAATTTGGATTTGGCAATTAAAAAGGCTCTTATTGTACCTCGTGTGAAACAAGCATTAGCTCGTTGTCATGCCTTAGTTGAACTATTTCATCGCAGTTGGAAAAAAAATCGAGATTTAAGGGAGAAGCAGGAAGAATTAGGCCTTAAGCAACACAAGCTTATGGGTGATGTACCTACACGCTGGGGATCAACTTATGTTATGGTAGACCGAATTCTAGAACAACAACAAGCTATCAGTGTTACTTTAGCAGGAGAAAGGAAATATTGGAATAAAACGCCAACCGATACAGAGTATACTACCTTAGAAACACTTGCTGATGTTCTGAAACCATTGCATGTATTAACTGATGCACTTGCTGGAGAAAAACAAGTAACTGCATCAGCACTTATTCCTATATTGAAGCACGCTAAGGACAGCTTGAGCCCTGGTAGTGGTGACAGTTCTTTAAGAAGTGAATTAAAATCGAAAATCTTATCTAATTTGCAGGGCAGATACAGTGACAGCACTGGACTCGCAGTTCTTTCAATGGCAAGTTTTTTGGATCCAAGATTCAAAAATGGGCACCTAGAAAATAAAGAAGAAATAAATTCAAGAATAATAGATGAATGCATGAGATCAATGGCTTGTAATGCTGGAACCACAGAATCGTCACGTGGAGCTGCCGGGACATCACCCCCACCTAAAAAAAATTAAAAGGATTAGCAGCAGTACTGTCACACATTGAAGAACAGCCTAATCATGAGAGTGATTTACTTTCTCCACGTGAGAAGTTAAATATTGAAATATCTTCTTACCTCGATATGGCTTCTATAGAAATGGATGCAGATCCATTAGATTGGTGGAAAGTAGAACATTCACATTTTCCTCATTTGGCACAACTTGCAAGAAAATATCTCTGTGTTTGTGGAACAAGTGTTCCTTCTGAAAGAATGTTCAGCCTGGCAGGTCACATAACGAATGGTCGCAGCCGCCTGCTGCCAGAAAATGTAAACAAACTAGTGTTCCTGGCAAGGAATATGTGATTCAATTTTTCCAATTCATTTTATAATAATCACTATTTTTGTTTGGTATTTAACCATTTACTTTCTGATCTGAAAAATCACTTCATCAATATTGTACTGTTACTTATTTGAACATTATTAATGATTAAAAAAATTGTTTAACTTTTTGGCAATAATCGGGATAATTTAGATATTCAGAAATGGGAATAATCGTTGTTTATAAATTGAAAATCGCCTAATACTAGTTCTGATATTTTCCTTATAACCCCCTAACTGCTCCATGCGATTCATTTCCTCCTTCACTTTGGTGTGCTATGCAATTGGTATATTACGAGAAGCATATAAGGCATAAGGGGAGGCATCCTCTTTGAGCTGTATTTCATACTCTTTCCCCAAAAGTACCCAAGCCCGATAATACCTTAGGATAAAGTTTCTTGATTTCTTTCCCCCCCTCCAGTTCTGTGTAGCAGAGCTTCTCCACTAGATGTAGTGCTGTGATGGTAGGGAGCCCAAGTAGATTTGTTTTCAAACCTTTAACAATATAGACATCCTCCTCTGCATTCTTTCCTTGAAAGGCAAACTGACCCTTGAAAACTCCTTGGACCTCTAGACAGTTCTGGGCTGGCCCACACAAAATTCGAGATGGTCGTGACAGTGGGGGTGTTCCCAGCTTCTGAAATGTCTGCTCAGTGATGGCTGTTACTGCTGCACCTGTGTCTACCTTGAAGTCAACTTCCTGCTTTCCAAGGTGATGATGGTAATCCATCAATGTATCTTTTTTATCACCGTTGACCACAGCATCAAGGAAGGTATAGTCAACAGCAGATGGTTTGGCAGGCACTTTTGAGAAACACTGCGAGCTAAAGTGACCTTGTTTGTGGCATCGGTGGCAGAATGCTGCTGCAGCTGGGGAAGTCTCTCCTACTCCATGTGGTTCATAGCTACACCTAGAGCATGTTGCTGTTCTGGGTTTAAAGCTGGCACTTGTTCATCTGCCAGTTCCCCGACCTCTTCGACAGAATGCTGCTGCAGCTGGGGAAGTCTCTCCTACTCCATGTGGTTCATAGCTACACCTAGAGCATGTTGCTGTTCTGGGTTTAAAGCTGGCACTTGTTCATCTGCCAGTTCCCCGACCTCTTCGACTGAACCTTGGTCGTTGGCTCATCCATGGGTGCCTGTAACTCTGCCATTGACTCTTCCAACTCTTCTAATGATTAATCTTTCTTATCAGATTCCAATTCTTGTCCTTGTTCCAGAACGGCAGCCTTTTGCTTGATGGTCATTTTGGCCTTCTCCACCATTATGCCAGAGTCCATTTACAGTTGCTGGGACACTCTTGTCCAAAATTCCTACCACCAGCCTGTCTCTAATTAGTTCGTCTTTCATAGCACCGTACTTGCAATTCTCCGCGAGACGATAAAGCTCTGAAATGTATTTTTCTGCACTCTCTCCTGGAAGTTGGTTGCATTGATTAAATCTCGCCCTCCCGAAAATAATGTTGTGCCATACCCCGAAGAATTCGTCAAACTTCTTCAACACTACGTCAAACTTTTTGCGATCCTCCTCAGTTATATTTGTCGATGCCAAGACGTCATTGGCCTCTTCTCCAAGGCAATACAAAAGTGAGCTAACCTGTCTGACTTCAGGTTCCCAGACAAACCAGAGGCATCTTGATACTGTAGGTAACGTCTTTTCCATTTGTCCAAACCATCAGGGACCTTGAAGTCAAATGGATGAGGTGGTTCTAGCCTGAATCCTGTAGCCATAGCACTATTAATGCATCCCACTTCTGACACCATGTGAAATAGTATTTAATCTCATAATAAAACCATTGCATAGCATGATGACCATTACCAGTCTATGAATATAATGCAAGTATGATGACCATTACCAGTCTATGAATATGATACAATAATGATCAACAGTTAGTCCAATATTCCACATTACCCACTACTGTACTACACACATGTATCATCTACCCACTACTGAACCATCTACCCACTACTGTACATACATGTACCATCAAGAAATGAAGGTGAAGCAGGTGACAAAAACATCTCATGAAAATTCTGAGGTGTTTCATTGTCATATTCTATCATTTTCTCCAGTTATTCTAGAGTAGACATGTTAAAAATTCCAGGAACTAGTAATACCAGCCCGTGGATTGGCCATTTTTAACGAAGCCTCATTCAGCATTTGGAATATCGTACCCTCTTTGTAACTGCTCACATCCATGCTACAGAGAATGCCTGCAATAATGACTATAATATTTTGGGGTCAGTTATGCCATATCAAAATTACAGCTGCAACCTGTTTTTAATTAGGTTATTTCATTACATTACTTGTTAAAGTCATATTTACAACATTGGGATTTGATGGTTGATCTCATGACAAGAAACTAACCGATGACACTTCAAGGATCCAAATATCGAAAGTCAAATGGCTCTGCTTCATGAGATGAATGTGGCGGGAGACAAAATGTTCTCTTTAATACCAGTACTTATATGCTCCTAGTGATTGTAGGAAAGGATTTGAGCCAGTTATGTTAGTTTTTGATCTATATATAGTTGCATCCATAAGATGTGGCTTTGTTCTTGAACCGGTGCAATTCTCGGTGGCATATTGACATTATCAGGCTTTGTGCAGGCATAGCGGGATCAGTATGGAAAACTGCCTTTAGTTTTGAAGCAGTAATTTTTCGAGATCTGAGTTGGAACCACAAGGATGAGTCTGCCTGCAGACTGGTATTCAATTCTGCAGCTATGCACTGTTCAGGAGACACGGTAATCTCAGTGTCTGCTGACACTTTTAATAGTTCAAAAAAATTCATCTTTAACTTGCCATTGTCAAACAATGAAGTAGGAAGTACAGGGGGTAAATCTGGGTGCAGCGATTTTGGTAAGTATGAAGACGAATAATGTGGGATTAGCGAGAGAATAGAAGGCTTACTTTTACACTTCGAAAGCCTTGAGTACAACCCATTCACTTCTTCTGTTGTAGGACCTTTAACTTTTTTTGCTGATGAGAAGGAGATGGTGAACGTGATGTAGCTGGTGAAGGATTAGGCGAGTGTCCTTGCTCTACTACAGGTGAAGGTGTCCGAAATGCTTTCCACCCTTTCAATGCTGTACTTTTACCCTTAAACTTGATACCCATCAGAGGGGAATAAGGCACATCCTTCACACTTGGTGGCAAAACCCAGTAGGCCTTCTTTTGAGTGACAATCATTGAGTCTCTTAGCTTCACACCCACTTCCACAGCCCATAAAAGAGATGCAACATGGCTACAACTTTCTCCAAGTCCAGCCATGCAATTGCAATGGCCGGATAAAACTTTGCCATAGTTGCCAAATATACCAGAACATCCGGTGCAGTACTGGAATTATCAGATCTGCAACGTACTGCACCGGAATTACTACTTAGCCTATTGTTGTACCGGATGCCGGAGCAAAACTACAGCTGCCACACACCCCCTCTAGCAAAACTACAGCTGCCCACTGGCCAAACTAGCTGCCAGCTGCCCTGACCTTAACGTTTTTCCAGTTTAACTTTTTGCCATGAGTTCAGCTCCCCCTCCAAAGAAACCAAGGCGGCAGAATCACTACATTGAGAAGTGGATCAAAGAGTTTAGAGGGATTGGGGAGAGCCACAGAGGTAGGGAATACAATATAGAATCAGAAAATTAATAATGTAAAATAATATCTATCAATCAAGAGACACTTAATATTTCTGCAGCTAACCTCTTTGCAAGGTGCACTCTGTGTTGCTCTGACTTTAACATCAGCCATGGTGGTCGCAATGATGTTACAACTCATGTGAATGGCAAAAAACACAGGGAGTTGGCAGCAGCAGCTTTTTCCACACAATCTGTGACATCTTTTTCAGACCAGCGGTAGCAAAGAGTGTGATTGAGGCTGAAACTAGGTGGTCTTTGTATGTTGCTAAGCACAATTTAACATTTTTGTCCAGTGACCATGCCAGCAAGCTTTTTGCTCAGATGTTCCCAGATTCGGACATAGCCAGCAAGTTTGGTTGTGCAAGAACCAAGTGCACTGCCATCGTCAAAGAAGCTTTGGCCCCACATTTTCATGCAAAGGTCCTACAAAACATGTCCAATCCTTATTCTATTATGATAGACGAATCTAACGATAAGGAGAATAAATCGTGTATCATTCTTGTTAGAGTCCTTGATGCTGAAGTTGGGAATGTGAAGACACGATTCTTAGACATGCCAATTGTAAATATTGGTACTGCTTCAAATATTTTTAGTGCCTTGAAAGCTTCTCTGAAGAAATATGGCCTGGATTTTAGCAAGGCAATGGCATTAATTTTATGTCTGACACTGCTAATGTTATGAAAGGGAGTAGGTCTGGTTTTCAAAAATTGATAAAGAATGAGAACCCCTCCGTTTACGACATTGAGTGCATTTGCCACTTGGCTGACCTGTGCATAAAGGCTGGAATGTCCACTCTTCCATTGGATATTGACCAGTTATTTATTGATATTTATTACTATTTCCATCATAGTAGTAAATGAAATCAAGAATTTATTGAAATGTGGTGTTCTTTCTACACCAATGAGCCCAAAGTGATTCTGAAGCTTTGTCATACCCGTTGGCTAAGCCTTCTTAGGTGTGTAGACCGTTATCTTGAGCAGTTACCAGGTCTCATTTCTTACTTTCTTTGTTGTGATCAAACTACCAAGGTAGTGAGTATTGCAGAAAGACTTCAGAACCCCTTAATCAAACACCTTCTCCTTTTCCTCAAGCATGTTCTTCCTTTCATGGACAGGTTCAATAATAGGAGTTTGCAGAAGTCCAATGAAAACAATACCTGTGAATTATTTACAGGCTTGTACTAATTGCTAACATTGCCACATTCAAATGCCGAAGAAGATAGACTCTTCAGTATGATTACCAAGAACAAAACTAAATTTCGACCTAGCCTAAAATTGAATGGCACTCTGTCAAGTATTTTAACCTTCAAGTGTGCTAATGTTGAACCTTGCCATAGTTTTGATCCTCTTGAGGTTTTAGAGACTGCTAAAAAAGCTACAACGACTTATAATTCTTTGCACAAAAACAATTTTTTTGCTTAGTTCAAACTTGGATACATTAACTGTTCCTTTCTGGAATTGTTTCTACGCGCACGGAAAAATCTAATCGTCGACTGCTGGAATAGAGCATTACCAGTTTTATTTTTTTAACTCGATGCTGGCTGGGAAAACCCCAGAGAAACCATATATCATGAAATAGACCAAGAGTTTGGGATTCCCCTCATTTTTTGATTGAGAAAATTGAATAACAGTAAGTCAAACCGCGAAGTATTGGTCGGTAAAGAAGCGGTTGTTTCAATGTGTTATGGAAGGCTACTGGGCTTAAGCAATTTTTCGCTGCTTCTACAAAGCTCTGGAGATGACTGGATCCATACATGAAGCTGCTGTGAAGAAGGTAATTTTTTTTTAATTCGACCGATGTTTGTTTGTTTTTGGCCGAGTGTAGGAGCCGGACTCTTACATGGAGAATGAACTCCTTAATCGTTTACTGTTATCTTGTTTCAGCTTAACTCATGCACATCTTTGTTGTTATTCATTTATCACTCCATTATCAACATTAGCACCACTGACTATGTTCTAGAACTTTCTCTCCTTGCATGTGCTCTGGTGTTGCCTGTTTTCTATTGGTCAGTTCAAAGTCATATGTTTCTTTGGTGATCTCAGAGGCTTGGCCTATATAGGCATGACCCTCTGAGTTCTCCAGGTCTTTTTCCAGTCTGACATCTGAACACTCTTTTATAACTCTTCTATGTGAACTGGTGCGGGTTTAGTGAAGTCCTAGTACATGAGATACAGTGATAGACTGGGAAGAGAACTGGTGGTGGCTACCCTTACTAGCTATATAGCAGAACTGCACACTCAACACTGAGGAAGAAATAAACGCAACAGCTATGAGGTACTGTCGAAGCAGTCCTGGCTGAAAGCTATTTTAGATGCTTCTCCATTAAAAATTCGGAGAAGCAAACCGGTCGTCTCCCGCTTCTAAGCGGGATTTGGAAAGAAAGGGTTAAAAATAATTCATTAATTAGTACTTATCTCAAGCAACTAGAGTCAATCTCCAGCATTTTATAGCATGATCTCAATCATTTTGGTAATTATAGGTTGAGAGCTCTGGTCCAGGTGTTAATGGTTCGAGCCCATCTTCATCATGACAGTTAGTTGAGAGCTGTCAGTGGCCTGCTATTGATACTGGCTTCAATCTGACACAAGGTTGTGGACAGTTCTTCAAATGTTAGCTTGTGTATGCCAAACATTTTCCTCAAATAATTCTTGACCAGCTTCATTAGTGGCTTCCCATTTCCGGCGGATAAAACTTCCTGTGACACCGGGACTATTACTGTCCACGCCCCTTTTTCGTTGTGGTTGTAGTGGAAAAAGTCTTGAAACTTATTACCGAGAGAGGTCTTAAACCTGCCCGTGCGTTCCAGAGATAGTTCCTTTACCTTAACCTGGACTATTCCTAGACCATGAGTCGCGAGCTTAGCGTGCTAATGTCTTACAAAGATGAATTGACCTCTGCACTGGAAAAAGTGGACGTTTTGGACGAACTGTGCCAGTGTAACATCATCACGGAGGGTATGAGAAGTGTCTGTACCACCATAGACCAGAGAGTACTCTTGAAGCTCAGAGTTAAGTTTCTGTTCCAACTAATCTGTGACAAGGTACGTGATGATAAGGTCATTTTCCATGTCTTCTTGACCATGCTAAGTAGTCTTAACAGAGAAATGGATTACTTGTTTAAGTGTCTGAGTGAAAAGTACTATAATTTTGAGACAGGTTCAGACAAAGAGCCAGCACAAGCTGATGTATCTGACAGGATGCTCACAGACCAAGATATTTCTTATCTTATGAATGAGCTAGCAAGTGTAGCTCACAAATGGGAAAATATAGGTATTGCACTGAATGTTCCCATTGCCAAGCTGGAAGAGATTTCTGGTGAAAAATCCTCTGTAAAAAAACTATATAAAATTCTTAATGTATGGATTATAGAGGGTACTCTTTTGAAACCAGTTACTCTTAAAAAACTTAAAGAAATATTGAAAGGGCCTATAGTAGAGCTTCCAGCTATTGCTGATAACCTAGACCTTCCACCCAGTCTCAAGAGACCTCGGTTAGACACATCTCCTAATTTTCATGCAAGAATTTTTCGTCAATCCCAAGACACTGTTGTAGGCTATGGTAAGTCCACTCTCCTTGAAGTTCAGGTTTATTCCAATAGACCAGTAACTTGGAGTAAAGATGGCCAGCCATTATCTGAGGGCACATCTTATCAAGGTACATCTTCCAGTATACTTCTAGTAAGCCACAGGAATATGGCCAGTCAACATATAGAAGGAAAATATGTGTGTGAAGTAGAGGGTATTGGGAGGTCAAGGGAGATATCAATATCAATAGAGTATCCTGATAAAATTCAGTGTCTCTTAGACAAATACTTTTCTCTCAGGGAAGTCCCAAAAGATACATGGCCTCCAGCAGGAACAGAATCCTTTGTAAATCTCGCACTTATAAAAAGAGAATCAGATATCTTGAAGGAGTACGATTATTCAGTGCGAGGAGACATGGACGATATTTTAAGTAAGAAAGAAAAAATTAGTTATAAAGAATGTTTTGGCAAGTATAGAAGTGGAGTTTTACTAGTAGTTGAAGGTCGTCCAGGTGTTGGGAAGACTACTCTAGCTCACAAAGTCACTAGAGACTGGAGTACAGGGGAAAATGTTTTAGTAGGAGCAGACCTTGTATTTCTTGTCTCTCTCAGAATATTAAATGCGAGAAAGAGTGATAGTAATTTATCAGAGCTTTTGAAATATTTTTACAATACAATTGATAGAGATTTGATAAAATGTTTAGAATCCCAGCAAGGTAACAAAAGTATCTTTATACTAGATGGACTAGATGAATATCAGAACTATAAGAATAGAGATAATATCATTTATGACTTAATTCACAGAAAACTCTCAAAAGCAATGATCATTGTACTTTCTCGTCCAGTTGGCAATAAGAAATTGAAAATGAATGGTGACATGCGAATTGAAATTCTCGGTTTTAAAAGCAATCAGATAGATCATTACATTAGCACATATTTTAAGAAGGAACCAAACAAAGCAGATCATCTTAAGAAATATCTAGACCTCCACATTAATGTGCTACACATGTGTTATCTTCCTGTTCATGCAGCTATGATATGTTATATATACACTCAATGTAAGGATAGTAATATACCAAACACAGAAACTGAGATTTATGAACGTTTCACATTACTGACAATTATACGCAAAATCATGCGAGACGAGAATTCAGATACTCCTACTTCACTAAAACGTTTAAACACGGAGTGTAAAGATTACTTTGAGAAGATATGTGAACTAGCATTTAGGATGACTGTAAATTCTAAACAAGTTTTTGAAAGGAAGGACAAAGACCCTAATCTGTCAGATCAATATGGCTCAGATGGCCCTTCTCTTGGTCTAGTAACAGTAGATTCAGCAGCTAAGCTTTACAAAATTCAAGATTTTTATACTTTTCTACATCTGACATTCCAAGAGTATCTTGCAGCATATCACTTATTTAGTCAGCCTGAAGACCAGCAACTCAATATCATAGACCAGCATAAAGACAATGCGGCAATGCTAGTAGTGTGGAAATTTTATTGCGGTATGATGGGACAACAAACTCAAATATTTCACAAACAAGTACAGACCATTTTCAGCTCTAAGCATGCAGATACTCTATATAGGGTCCACTGTGCATTTGAATCTCAGCAACCTGTAGTTTGTGGTGCTGTAATAGATTGTCGAGGGCAGCAAAGCTGTCTTTCTTTTAAAAAGAAAATATTTACACCCAGTGACTACAATACCATTGGCTATGTTATCTCAGAAGCAACTCGTCCAACACTAGCATTAGAATTTTATTCTTGTAGCCTGCAGGAAAGCGGAGTAGAACATTTAATTACAACCAGTAATCACAGGTTACAGGAAGTAAAAACTTTTTTATATCATTCTTCAACCTTAGTGATAGATCAGTTTTCTATTCTTAACAGTCTTTTGAAAAGAATGCAATTATTAGAAGTACTAGATTTGTCCAGAACTACATTATCTCCAAATGCCATTAACAAACTTACTGAAAATTTTAAACTACTTAAATTAAAGTGCTTGTTAATACAACTACCATTCCAACATACTAAAAATTTTGGCAAGAGTTTGGATGTTTTAAGTTCAAATATTAAGCCAGAAACTGTTCATTTTTATATGAAAAACAAGACGTCAAATGGAGACTATTTTAGAAGTGTTTTGAAACAGAAGTTTAATTGTAGTGATATTGTATGCATAAATTTAGATGAAACTGAATTAGTAGATTCAGATGAAACTGAATTAGTAGATTGGTCAAACTTAGAAATAGAAAAAACTTTAATTTTCTCTTTTTTTCCCCATTGCACTTCTTTTAATTTAGTGAACTGTGGAATTGAAGATGACATGATTACATCACTCACTGAAGGTCTTAAGAAATGTAATTCAGTAGAGAAACTTGTCTTAGATTTCAATAGAATATCTGGTGAAGGAGCCACAGCATTAGTTCCCATCATTTCTAATAATTTGAAGCACTTGTCAATGAAATGTAACTTTATTGACGACAGAGGAGCCAAGTCATTAGCCAGTGGTCTACAGGGAAATTCCGACTTAGTCCACTTAGATCTAGAATGTAATAGCTTTGGAGACGAAGGAGCCACAGCTATAGCCAGTGCTGTAAGGCATTTAGATATCAGTCTTTACCTTTGGAATGCTAAGATTACAGAAGAAGGAGCTATTTCTGTTTTAGGCTATGTCAGTTCTACTAATGTACACTCTCCACAGATGTGTGACTTTAGAGGAGTAGATACAGATGATCAAGAGAGTTATTGTAGAGCACTTGAATGTTGTACTTCTCATACAAGAATAAAACATTCTATTAACAGTAGACCAAGCAGTAAGTCGAAAAAAAAATTGAAGAGTTTAAAAAATTTAAGGGAGTTACAATTAATCTGTAAAGCAAACTCTTTTATAAATAAAGAAGAGTTAAAACACATTTGCAGGAACACATTGGAGGTATTTGAAAACTTGAAAAGTTTTGTTAATTTGCAGGCACTTACTATTCATTTGTTTGTAGTTAGTGTTTGTAGTGAAAATGCTGAGATACTTGCAACTAGTTTCAAGTCTTGTACTAACTTACAAACACTGGATATTAGTAGGAACGATATTGGTTCAGAGGGTGCAGCAGCACTAGCGGATGGTCTCAAGTTTTGTGTTAACTTACAAACACTGGATATTAGAAGGAACAGTATTGGTTCTGAGGGTGCAGCAGCACTAGCTGATGGTCTCAAGTTTTGTGCTAACTTACTAACATTGGATATTGGAATGAACAGTATTGGTTCAGAGGGTGCAGTAAAACTAGCTGATGGTCTCAAGTCTTGCACTAACTTACAAAATCTGAATATTAGTGAGAACGCTATTGGTTCAGAGGGTGTAGTAGCACTAGCTGATAGCCTCAAGTCTTGTACTAACTTACAAACACTGGATATTAGTTGGAATAGGATTAGTTCAGACGGTGCAGTAGCACTAGCTGATGGCCTCAAGTCTTGTACTAACTTACAAACACTGAATATTAGTTATAGCATATTTGGTTCAGAGGGTGCAGTAGCACTAGCTGGTGGCCTCAAGTCTTGTACTAACTTACAAACACTGAATATTAGTGGGAACAGTATTGGTTCAGAGGGTGCAGTAGCACTAGCTGATGGTCTCAAGTCTTGCACTAACTTACAAAAACTGAATATTTGTTATAACAGTATTGGTTCAGAGGGTGCAGTAGCACTAGGTGATGGCCTCAAGTCTTGTACTAACTTACAAACACTGAATATTAGTGGGAACAATATTGGTTCAGAGGGTGCAGTAGCACTAGCTGGTGGTCTCAAGTCGTGTACTAACTTAACACTGGATATTAGTGGGAACAGTATTGGTTCAGAGGGTGCAGTAGCACTAGCTGATGGTCTCAAGTCTTGTACTAACTTACAAACACTGAATATTTGTGAGAACAGTATTGGTTCAGAGGGTGCATTAGCACTAGCTGATGGCCTCAAGTCTTGTGCTAACTTACAAACACTGGATATTAGTAAGAACAATATTAGTTCAGAGGGTGCAGTAGCACTAGCTGATGGTCTCAAGTCTTATACTAACTTACAAACACTGGATATTCGTGAGAACAATATTGGTTCAGAGGGTGCAGTAGCACTAGCTGATGGTCTCAAGTTTTGTGCTAACTTACAAACACTGGATATTTGTGAGAACAGTATTGGTTCAGAGGGTGCAGTAGCACTAGCTGATGGTCTCAAGTTTTGTGCTAACTTACAAACACTGGATATTTGTTGGAATAGTATTGGTTCAGAGGGTACAGTAGCACTAGCTAATGGTCTCAAGTTTTGTACTAACTTACAAACACTGGACATTAGTGGGAACAGTATTGGTTCAGAGGGTGCAGTAAAACTAGCTGATGGTCTCCAGTCTTGCATTTACTTACAAAAACTGAATATTAGAGGGAATGGTATTGGTTCAGATGGTGCAGCAGCACTAGCTGATGGTCTCAAGTTTTGTGCTAACTTACAAACACTGGATATTAGTAGGAACAGTATTGGTTTAGAGGGTGCAGTAAAACTAGCTGATGGTCTCAAGTCTTGCACTCACTTACAAAGACTGAATATTTGTGTGAAAAGTATTGGTTCAAAGGGTACAGTAGCACTAACCGATGGACTCAAGTCTTGTACTAACTTACAAATACTGGATACTCTTTAGCCAGGTGAATGTTGTGGGCTAGAAAAGAAAGAGAACTACTGTTCTGAATCCATCTCTGCTCAAGAGGGAACAATAGAACAACACATGGTTTTAGCCATATAAACGTAAATGCAGGCAAGTTTGATGTGAAGCTGCACAGATATATGGTCTTTCTAGCATTACACTTAAGGATAGGTTGAGAAGGAAGGTGATTCATGGAACAAATCTGGATCAAAAGATTTCAACACAAAATGAAGAGAAGGGTCTCACTGATCATTTAGTGTGTACAACTCAGCTAAGATGCGGTAAGACCAGAAGGCAAGTTCTTAGCATGTTATAAAGTGTAGCCAGAGATTAAAGGATTATTCAGTGTCTGATTCAGAAACTTCATGGAGCGTAATTTAGCACTGTCACTTTGGCTTGGAGATGCAACAGCCCATGTTCACATGGACTGTACTAACTCTACTGAACTGAATAGTCATTTCAATGAGTAGTGTCTTGGCTAAGCTCATTCTGAGTTGTAGGAGAAGACAGAACTAACTCTATTACACTAATTTCACTATTCACATCCTTAATTGTATAGATTGAATTTCTTGTTCCCACAACTCTTAATTCCTAATTGTATTGATTAAGTTTCCTTTCCCTTGCTCTCTATGTACACTCATCATGCCTGCCCATGCTTATAACTTATTGGTTTTGTCTTTTTCTTTCAGTTTTTGATCTTGAGTTTTGTTATTGCATTTAGTTTGTTCTATCTCTCTGCTAGCTGACGATCATCTGTCTGCTAGTCACTATTTTAATTAAACTTATTTATTGTAGTGGGATCCTTTGTTTGTAGCGGCTCTGCCGTATTGTTGGTTGAGTTGGGTTTCGTTTAGCTAGCATAGTCAGTAGGCTAATAGTCATCTATAGCTGGCCCCCGCTTTCTCTGTGTTCGTCAGTCCATTGCTATCTGTGGGCTATACATATTTGTGGTCCTTCGAGCCGGATTCTGCTACAACCAGTGTCAAGTTATCTATAAGCTGAACTCTATCCTATGGTCGATTGTTAATCGTCACTATCATCACTCTAAGAATTAACTAAGAATTAACTGTTCATCGATATCAATCTTCAGAGCTAATTGCTTATCACCCATCAATCTTCAGAATTAATTGTTTATTGTGATAGTTTATTCTGATTATCAATTATCATTCAGAACTAACTGATACAACATGTCTGTCGATGAATATCAGTCTCTTAAGAACAAACGCTCTACAGCTAAGGGTAGAGTAACAAAAATCATAAACCAAACAAGTGCATTTGCCACAATGTCTCCAGATAATCTTGATGTAGACATTCTATCTCAGCAGCTCTCTGCTCTCACTAAAGCAGATGAGGAATATTACCTCAATCACGATGCTATTCTGAATAATTACCCTGACAAGGGAGAATCTTGATACTGGGTCTTACGATCAAAATGTGTTGAAAACTAATTCTTTGTTGTGAGGACTCATTGAACTTACCCAGGCGCACAAGACTGCAGAACTTCTCAGAAGAAAAATTGATATCCTCCAGTCTTACCTGACAGATAATCCGATGGCTTCATTAGGAGCTGGTTTCGAAGATGTTGCCACCAAACTGAAAGAGTTAGAGGAAAGTTCCATTGGTCATCTCACCTCCAAGGATGATAAATTGCAGAATTTGCTGATCTTCAGCGTGGATTTCTTTGTCTGCAAAATTCTGTAGCTACGAATGATGCTGCAAGTAGCAACCATGACCACAGCACTTCTTCCTGTCATGATAGTTCCTCCTCTCACAAGAACCCATCATCCCTCAAGTACAAACTTCCAAAAATTCCAATACCTGAGTTTCAAGGTGACCCACTAGATTGGGCTACATTCTGGGAGCGTTTCTTAGCTGCTGTGGATTGCAATGACTCTCTCTGATTCAGACAAACTGACTTACTTGAGAGCAGCAATGAAAGACAAGGATGCTGTGGACATTGTTTCAGCTTCTACAGGAAAGTACAGCACCTACACTACTCTTGTTGAACTAACTAAGAAGCGATACGACAAAGCCAGATTAGTGCATCGCCTTCATGTCAAATAAATTGCTCAGCACTCAATGAAAAATACCAATTATGATGAATTGTGCAAATTACACACACTGCTCAAGAAACATTTATCTGGTCTGCACAACAGTGGCCAACTGGAAGCAGGAGCAATATTGACATCTTCAGTAGTTATGAATCTCCCCTCAGCACTGTATGACAAATGGTTACATTATACCAAGGAATATCAGAAGGTTCCAGATATTGAGATGATAGTTAAGTTTATTGAAGAAAGAATTGACACTACCTCTCCCATTAATTCCACGAAGAAGACTTCTCAAAGTATTGAAGTGAGAAAACCTAGAGCCGCTGTGCACTTAACAAACGCTCACAGAAAATGTGAAGTGTGTGGTTGAGACCACCCAATATACGCATGCTCTACTTTCAAGGCATTACCCATAGACAAGAGGTTGTCCACTGTACTCAATACCAAGCTCTGCTTGAACTGCCTCAATCCAGGACATCAACAAGTCGTGCAGAAGTACGCACAGGTGCAAGAGATGCAATCGTGGTCACCATACATTGCTACATGATGACTCAAGGCTAAGTGCCACAGCCAACAACAGTCAGGCAACTTCCTCTTCCAACAACTCATCTTCTAGTAACCCATCCTTGACTAACCCATCTTCTAGAAATTCATCCTCAAGTAACCCAACTTCTAGTAACTCATCCTGTGGTAGCTCATCTTCAAATGGTTCATCCATCAGCAATACTTCGAACACCCAAGAAGATGCTGCTACGCAAGTTTCTGCTAGTATCACAACAGTCCCAGGAGACGGAAAGCTTCCAGACACTCTGTTGATGACCTGTCAGGTGCTCATTGAGTCCAGTCAGGGAGCTGTAGTGAAGTCCAGAGCTCTTCTAGATAGTGGAGCCACTACCTCGCTCATGTCCAGCAGACTTGTCAATCACCTCAAACTTCACAAGTTCCATAACCCAGTCATGATAAGTGGCGTGCAAGATTGTCTCACTGATCCTAGTCATTACACAACTAACTTTAAGGTTGCTTCTATCTACAATCCCAACAAGCATCTATCAGTACAAGCTGGAGTTGTTAACAAAGTCACTTCAAATCTACCACTGCAGGTGGTCAAAGGAATCTCAAATTGGGATTTTCTCAAGGATTTGGATCTTGCAGATCCAGACTTTCATCAGCCTGAACGAATGGATGTTATTCTTGGTGCCAATGTATTTGACCAAGTGTTGCTCACAGAAATCAGAAGAGGATCAACAGGGCAACCTTCTGCCAGGGAGACAATATTTGGATGGGCTATTACTGGGCCCTACAAGTCAGTCAAAAATCATGTCACAGTTAACTCTATTCAACACTTAGCATCTCCCACTACAGGTGATGACATTCTTAGAGCCTTTTGGGAAATTGAAGAAGTTGGATCTGGTAAAGAATCAAGCTGCACTCTAGAGGAAGGAAGAGCAATGGAGTATTATGCTTCAACTACAAAGCTATTAACCAATGGAAGATACCAAGTTTCACTGCCCAGGAGAGAAGACATGCCTCTTGGGATTCTAGAATTCAAGCCGTTCATCGTTTTAATGCAAATGAGAGAAGTCTAAGGAGAAGAAATGCATGGGATTCATTTGAGGAGGCAGTAAATGAATACTTTGAGCTTGACCATGCAGAGCTTGTTCCAGAAAGAGATTTATTAAAGCTCAGCCATATGGTATTCTACCTTCCTATGCATGGCGTTGTCAAGCCAACAAGCACAACAACGAAATTGAGGATAGTTTTCGACGCCTCGGCTCCATCTCGAACTGGTGTGTCACTCAATGACACACTATTAGTTGGACCAACATTTTATCCTCCACTCACGAACATTCTCTTGAAGTTTCGTATGTTCCCTATTGCATTAATAGCGGACATCTCAAAGATGTTCCGTGCTGTAGAATTGCATGAAAATGACAGGGATTTCCATAGGTTTGTGTGGAAGTCTAAGATGGAGTATTGAAGGACTTTAGAATGTAAAGGCTCACTTTTGGGGTTGCATCCTCACCCTTCATAGCCACAAGAACACTCAAACAGTTATCCCAAGATTTTAGAAATGATTATTTCTTGGCTTCTCAAGTTGTGGAATCGTTATTCTACGTCGATGACTGCATTACTGGTGCCACCTCAGACACTGAAGCCATCACACTACAGCAAAATCTCGTCAAACTCATGAAGCAAGGTGGCTTTCTCCTTAGAAAGTGGAGGTCAAATTCTGATAATGTCTTGAAACCATTCCTGATGATTTAAAGGAGAAAGAAGGATTACAAGAGCTCCCTGTTCCAACTGAGTGTCATAAAACACTGGGAATTCATTGGGACTCATCTCGAGACAACCTTCACATTCCATGGCACCATTAAAAAATCATGATGTACTCACAAAGAGGACTTTAACCTCAGACATAGCTCGCACATTTGATGTGCTAGGATGGTTCACTCCTTCAACCATCACTATGAAAATTATATTACAAAGTTTATGGGAAACTGGTATTAATTGGGATTCTGAAGTTCCCATTGATTTGCGACGGAAATGGCAGGATTGGAGAAATCAGTTGGACTTACTCAGCAATCATGCAATTCCTCGTTATTATTTCACACCTGAATCGGAAGTGGAGGGGCTGCAGCTTCACGGCTTTTCTGATGCCTCACAGCGAGCTTATGCTGCAGTAGTTTACCTGCGTGCCACTTACAAGAACTCTCCGACTACCATCAGTCTAGTCTTGGCTAAGTCAAAAGTAGCTCCTTTGAAAGGTGAAACAATTCCACAGCTGGAACTAGCTATGTGGAGCTTTGTTACTTGCAAAAATCATGAAAACAGTTCAAGAAGCTTTGAAAATCGACACTTCTCACCTTCATGCCTGGACAGACTCCACCATAGTACTGAACTGGCTCGATGGCACTCCAAAGAGATTGAAAGTTTATGCCAGCAACAGAATTGCCACCATACAAGAGTTATTTCCACCTAGCATATGGAAACATGTTCCAACACATTATAATCCGGCAGATTGTGCTTCACGTGGACTTCTGCCACAGCTTGCCTGTGGAGGTTTGTCTCAAGAAGAGGAAAGCCGGCTAATATTTACTCAGATAATGGCACTAATTTTGTAGGTGCTAATCGTGAACTCACTGATTTATACAAATTTCTGAAGAGCCAAGTTACACAGGATACAATTGTCAATTATTGTTCAACACAAAGAATCATCTGGCATTTTTCACCCTAGCGTGCCCCTCACTTTGGTGGTCTATGGGAAGCCACTGTGAAGCTGGTCAAGAATTATTTGAGGAAAATGTTTGGCATACAAAAGCTAACATTTGAAGAACTGTCCACAACCTTGTGTCAGATTGAAGCCAGTATCAATAGCAGGCCACTGACAGCTCTCAACTGTCATGATGAAGATGGACTCGAACCATTAACACCTGGACATTTCCTCATTGGACAGCCCTTGGATTCAATTCCAGATAATGATCAGAGAAACCAACATGTGACCCTTTTAAAGCGATGGAATTTATGCCAGTACCTGGTACATTCATTCTGGACTAGGTGGTCTAAGGATTATCTGGGTCTCTTGCAGAAATTTACAAAATGGCACCTGTGACTGGAATGGGTGGTTTTCCGCCAACTAACAGTGGAGGCAACAAAGTGTTTGTTGCTGCCACCAGAATCTGCTTGTCACAGAAGATTAGGTATAGCTAGCTATTGGCCTCTTAAGGCACAGTTAGATAGCACCAGGTTGTCTGAGGTTAACTTATTAAAAACCCAATGAATGCAGACTAACTCCCTGGACATGTGCAAAGCCATAATATAGAAAACTGTGCACGTGCCCAGTATCATGATGTGCATGACATAGAAATCAAATCACTAAGCAGCCAAACGCTGTTACTGGTAACATTACATGGAAACATAGCCAGGGAACACCAATCAAGGCCACTCCACCAATTAAGTAATTAAGTTGATAAAACAGTTCTCGACTCCTTGTGAGAGGAGTTTGATGAGGGTGAGGGACTTCTCTCACATCTTCCCCCCCTTGTTTCAGCTGTCTGTGCTGCTCTTGTTGCTGACAGCTGCTGTGCTGGCTGATTCATCTCTTGATCTTCTCCACATTGGCGGCTCAGCCAGTCTGCCACCGTGTTCTCTGCTCCTTTTCTGTAAACTACAGAGAACATATAGTTAGTAAGCTCCAAGGCCCACCTTAAAATCCTCTTGTTTCTCTGTGGTCCCGTTGTGATGGATGTTAGGGACTTGTGATCTGTGATGACTTCAAATGGCCTCCCATAGAGGAAGAAACTGAAGTGACGAATCGTCTTCACCAAAGCTAGCCCCTCCAGATCTTGGGCTGCATAGTTTTTCTCAGCTCCCTGGAGCTGACTGGAGTAGTACGCTACAGGATGTAGCTTCTGTTTCCTTCTGACGGACAGAACTCCACCCACACCTGTAGCACTAGCATCTGTCTCCACTACAAACTCATCATTACAGGTGGGAATACATAAAGAAACATGACTAACTAGAGACTTACATAAATAACTGAATGCCTCCTCCATGGGCTTCTCCCACTTGACCGATGCTGGCATGGCGTCAGAGGTGGCAGGCGTCAGCTTGGACGTCCACTGGTGTATCTTTGGAATGTACTTCCTATAAAAGTTGACTGTCCCCAGAAATGCTCGCAACTACTTCTTGGTGGAAGGTTTACTGTACTCCACCAATGCCGTAACTCTGTGCTCGGGCACACACATCTCGCCATCACCAATCCTGTGCCCCAAAAACTCCAAATGCTTCTTCCCAAAGTCACACTTGGTTACCTGGCAAGTGAGGCCTGCTGTCTCCAGCTTGTTAAAAACTATCCTCAAATGAGCTAAGTGCTCCAGCCAATTAGATGAACCCACCAAAATATCGTCAATGTAGACGTTACAGAACTCTTCACAGCCACTCAAAACCCTATTCATCAGCTTCTGAAAGGTGGCTGGAGCGTTACATAAGCCAAAGGGCATTCTCCTATACTCCCATTTTCCCCAGGGGCAAATGAATGCTGTCTTGGCTATGTCATCGGGATGGACCTCAACTTGGTGAAACCCCTTCACCAAGTCCAGTTTAGAGAGCACTCTTGCCTCCCCAATCTTACTTACCATTTCTTCAAACCCAGGCATGTAGTAGGGTTCAGGGGTGGTTATGGCATTCACCTTCCGGTAGTCGACACAGAGTCGAACCTTGCCATTCTTCTTTTTCACAGGCACCAATGGTGATGCCCATGAAGAGTCAGAGCGTTGGATAATCCCTGCTTCCTCCAAAGCCTTTAGCTCTGCTCTCACATCTTCCCTCATGCTGAGGGGGACAGAGTAAGGGGGCTGTGCAATGGGCTGGGCATCCTTGGTGTCCATTCTTAGTTTCACCACATCTGTTGTTCCTGTCTCACCACAGAACACACCATCAAACTCCTCAACTAAGTCCTCAATATCTCTCACATTGTACCCAACACATTCACCGCTCAACTTAGCACCTGCCTCCTTCCCTTCCTCTTCCTCATCCAAAACTACATCTATCCTGCACACATCCTTCCTTACACAATACCTCATTAAATTATTCACATGTATAACCTTCTCACCCCTAACTTTGCCTTTCCTCTTGATTTTGTACGTCACATCCCCTTTCCTTTCTACAACCTCAAACGGGCCATCCCAACTCTCTCCCAATTTATTGTGCATCCCAGGGATCCTATACCAGACTAGGTCCCCTCTACTGAAGCTCCTGAGCCTAGTGCTCTTGTCGTGCTGCTTCTTGCGCTGCTCTGCACACTTAGCTGCACCTAGTGCTGCTGTCTCTCTCATGGCTTCCATTGTACTTGCCATTCTATCTACCCACTCGCTCACCAACAACTGTTGCTGCTGCTGTCCTCCTTGCTGCTCCACCAGATTGTGGTACACAGCTTCCAGAGGTGTTCTCTGCCGGAAGCCGTGCACCAGGTCAAAAGGAGTGAATCCGTGACCCTCCAGTGGCAGGCTTCTGAGTGAGAACAGAGCATAGGGCACTTGCTGGACCCAGTCCTTCCTGCTTTCAATCGTCTTCCTGATAATGGACTTCAGAGTCCTATGCATCCGCTCGATGCTTCCATTTGATTCGGGGTGGTAGGGTGTGGTCTTGAGCTTGTCCACGCCCATCAGTGTGCATAACTCCTTCATGGCTTTGGCCATGAACTGGGCCCCACAATCTGTTAGGATCTGTTGGGGTATGCCAATCCTGGAGAACACCTCCCACATTGCATGAGCTACTGACTTGGTGGTGATTACTCTTAGGGGCACTGCATCCGGCCACTTACTTGCCAGGCAAATGCAGGTAAGGAGGTATTGACAGCCTCCCTTGCCTTTCTCTAGTGGTCCAACTATGTCAAGTGCCACACTCTCAAAGGGTTCTGTGAGCACAGGGCGGGGCATCATGGGAGCTCTCCTAGGACCATAATTGGAGTGTCTCTTACAAGTCTCACAGCTCTGGCAATAGTCTTGTACATCCTTAACCATCCCAGGCCAACTAAACCTCCTCCTAATAATCCCAAGCACCTTTTCACTCCCAAAATGTCCACACCTGTCATGCCCAATCTCCATCAGCCTCTTCCTGTAACTCCTTGGCACCAACACCACATCTGCAAACTCTTCCCAATCCACTAACCTAGTTTGAACCAACACACCTCCTCTCCATTTATAGCCTTTCTCACCTCTAAGTGCAAACTCTTTCACTGCTAATAAACTTTCATCTCGCTCGACCTCCTTTATAAAAGCACTTCTCTCTTCTCCTTCTTCTATTGGCTTCCATGCCTCAACTAACTTCTCCCAACTATCTTCCACCCTTTTACTTTCTACCTCTTCACTACTACCTCTACTCTCATTACTATCATTGCTGGTTTCCTCCACTACCACGACCCCCGCCTTACAACTTGCTTGCTTTGGCAGTTCCTGGGCTGGCTCTGCTTCTTCTTCCTCTTCAGTGACAGTCTCAGCTGCAGTCTGGTCTACTGCTGGACTTCCGGACTCTTCCCTTGCTTCAGGCACTGACTCCTCCTCTGCTGGGTACTGGGTCGTCACTTCCACTGATGGAGGTGTTGCTCCTCCTACTGCTTCCTGGGCAGCTGACTGCCTCTTCTTGCTTCTACGTGCTCCTTTCTTGGAACTTGCAGCCTTGCCTGCTTCTGGTACTCTGCTTCCAGAATTTGCTTCCGTCTTTCTGGTTGTGGTCTGCTCCTTTGCTGGGGCGCCACCTCCTTGCTTCTGGCTCCTCCTTGCTGGGGACTTGTCTAGTGGCTTTGTCACCACACCTTCATCATTCTTGAGACTGGCTTCCTGTTTGGCCTGTCCCCTGGTGGTCACCTGATTAACTTTCGCAGTTTGGATCTCTGGCTCCTGGAACAGTCCGGCAATGTAAGTTACTTCCTGCGCATCCTTGAGATTGAGTGGGAACCAGCATTCTGGTGGGTGGCATCTGTCCATATCTACCATTGCCTTCCTCCTGAACACTTTCCCTCCGAACTTAAACTCAACCCAGGCTACCTCTTTCAATCCTTTTCTTGCACCATTCGCCCATACTTTCTCACCAGTAAAGTCCTGCCTCTTAACCCATCTGACTGGAGCTACTCCCACTTCCGCTCCGCTGTCAATCAGTATGTCACACCTTTCTCCATTCAACTCTCCTTCAACTACATTACTCCTCCTTCCTTGTGACCATGTTACTGCTGCCCTTCTAGCACTTACACTGCTGTGCTCTTTCTTAACCCCTTTGAGTGCTTCTGGGCCTTTGCCTTTGTCTGGGCACTCAGTACTCTTGTGCCCTTCACGATGACACAGAAAACAAGTTAGTGGTCTGGGTGCCGCACTGGAGTTGTGCGTGCCACTCCCAGGCCTATACCAACAGTTCTCACTCTTGTGGCCCTTCCTGCCACACACTGTACAATGGTCTCTTTCCTTGCTATCAGTCTTGCCTGACTTATGTGCATCTCTGTGAGATTTCTCTACCTTATCTGTCTTGCTGCTAGTGTTGCTGCTAGAACCTGGGACTCTAGTGAGGTCCCCTATTGCCCTAGTGGACATCCAAGCATCCACAGACCTTCTCAACTCAGCCATGCTACTGGTGTCGGTGGTCTCCAGGAACACTTTCCCGTTCTGAGGAAGATGCTCTCTGAGTAAAGCCTTGACTAAGGTGAAAGTGGCTTCCTCAACAGTTTTTGCTTCCTGGAACAGGCCTGTGCAAATCTTAGTGAGATGATCTACAAGATGAGTGGAATCTAGCTTCCTTATACTGTCTAGGTTAACTGCAAATAGCCTATGACCATAAGCTGCTACCGTAGCTCCCACTGAGTTCATCAAGTAACTCCTCAACTCATCATACTCTGCTCCCATTTCTAATCTGGGCCTAACACCTTCATTCAGTTTAGGTGTTAACCTGTTCAGTAACTTAGCACCCCAATCTTTCCTGTCTACCTCGCTCTCTCTCATAACATACTCAAACTGATTGAGAAATGAGGACAAGTCTTCACCTTCCTTGTACGCCCCCAATCCTAACAGTCTCTCTTTCAACTCCTCTGCTTTCTGTCTCTCCTTTTTCTCCACTTCCCGGCGAGCTGCCTCAGCTTCCCTTCTCTCTCTGTCAGCCTCTGCTCTGGCTTTCTCATACTCCTCACGGCGGGTTTCCTCCGCCTGTTGTCTCTCCCTTCTACTTTCCCTATCCATCTCTGCTCTGGCCCTGTCAGCCTCCATCTTTGCTCTCTCTAGCTCTATCAGTTCCCTGGCTCGCTCCGCCTCCTGCTTCATGCGGGCTTCCTCAAATTGCCTCATTTCCTGCAGCCTCCTCTCTTCTCTTTCTTCCTCTCTCCTCCTATCCTCTTCTCTCTGCCTCTGCTGCTCTTGCATCATTGCCATGAACATCTGAGCCATGCTCATGTCTGAGCTTCCCCTACTTGCTTCTGTCATAGTGTTATTGCCCTGGCTCTCACCTTCGCTCATTCTATTAGCACCTTTGCCTAATGCCCAATCAACACCTATGGACTCTTCTGCCGCCACACTCCACTCACCAGCTTCCTCTTCCGCTGCTGCAGATGCTGTGTATGATCTGGTACGGTGAGGTGAATTCTTGGTGCAAGTCTTGGCTTGTCTTGTTGGGTAATAGCCTTTGTCTTTGGTCTTTGGTATTTTCGGGAGCCTTCTTGTCTTGTTCACAGTCACTGAGTTTCTTCCTGCCACCTCCTTAGCCAATGCCTGCATACAGTGGTTGGGTTCGTCCCACGGACTTGGCTGTGATACGAAAACAAGAAAAAAGAATAATGACACTTACAAAAATTAAAATTACACGAGGATACAACTCTACAAAACTCAAAAAGATGTAGGGAGACAATGTCCTTGCTACAGGTCGAGTGGAGCCGCCTCTTGCTGTTGACTCCTGCTCTTTCCGTTCTTCTAGTCACTTCTGTCGAACTGCGCTGCGTTGCTGCTGCTTGCTCTTGTGACTTCTCAGTTGCACTGGTTTGTGATGGAAGTTCGAACCGGTCGAGTTGACTGCTGTCGAAGTTCCTAGGTACGGGGACTCCTGTCTTGTACTTGCCGCAACAAGGAATCCCACCGCTGCCACCACTTGTGACTGGAATGGGTGGTTTTCCGCCAACTAACAGTGGAGGCAACAAAGTGTTTGTTGCTGCCACCAGAATCTGCTTGTCACAGAAGATTAGGTATAGCTAGCTATTGGCCTCTTAAGGCACAGTTAGATAGCACCAGGTTGTCTGAGGTTAACTTATTAAAAACCCAATGAATGCAGACTAACTCCCTGGACATGTGCAAAGCCATAATATAGAAAACTGTGCACGTGCCCAGTATCATGATGTGCATGACATAGAAATCAAATCACTAAGCAGCCAAACGCTGTTACTGGTAACATTACATGGAAACATAGCCAGGGAACACCAATCAAGGCCACTCCACCAATTAAGTAATTAAGTTGATAAAACAGTTCTCGACTCCTTGTGAGAGGAGTTTGATGAGGGTGAGGGACTTCTCTCACAGCACCATCCTCAAAGAAATGTGCAAGAAGGAGATTTAGTGTTAGTCAAGGATCAAGTCTTATTCACGAACACTTGGCCCATGGGACGTGTAGTCAAAGTCTTCTATGGAGATGATGGGAAAGTGCGTGTCGTCAACGTTCGTACTGCCAAGGGAATATTCAAGCGTCCTATTACCAAGATTGTGTTGCTCTTACCCATGTCCGACTTTATATAAGAACTCATCCAAAAGGACTCTGGCTTTGGTGGGCGGGATGTCTTGGCTAAGCTCATCCTGAGTTGTAGGAGAGGACAGAACTAACTGGAGCTCTGGCGTATTGTTGGTTGAGTTGGGTTTTGCTTAGCTAGCATAGTCAGTAGGCTGGAATTACGAGTTGCTGAAATTTTTCAACATGTCTACTCTTGATAAAATATGCCAATGAAATACTGCAGAATTCTCATGAGATGTTTTTGTCACCTGCTTCACCTTCATTTCTAGATGGTACATGTGTGTGCAGTAGCGGGTAGATGATACATGTGTGTACAGTAGTGGGTAGACGGTAGAGTAGTTGTAGATGATACATGTGTTTGCAGGGTTTTATACAGAGGGGGGGGGGGGAACCCTGGGATTTCCCCCCCTTGAGCAGAGTTTCCCCCCCCTATGATTTTCACCTGTACTTATTAAAACATACAAAAAATACTTTTCCTCCCAACTTTTCTTGTAGGCTAGCCTAGATTTGTACAATTTCTTCAGGCTAGCCTTTGAATGCTTTAGGTTGGAGCTTAGTTTGGGATTGCCTCAGCCAATGTTCATCTTTATATTACTTCCCTCTGCTGCACTTCTTCCCTCTGCTGCACTTCTTCCCTCTGCTGCACTCCTTCCCTCTGCTGCACTCCTTCCCTCTGCTGCACTCCTTCCCTTTGCTGCACTTCTTCCCTCTGCTGCACTTCTTTCCTCTGCTGCCCTTCTTCCCTCTGCTGCTTCTTCCCTCTGCTGCACTTTTTCCCTCTGCTGCACTTTTTCCCTCTGCTGCACTTCTTTCCTCACCTCTTCTCTCTCCCTCACTTCCTCCCTCACCTCCTCACTCTCTCTCTGCTGCACTGCTCAAATCTGTTCTGTTCCACCAATTCATAGCTATCACATTTGCTTTTTTTAGGTTCAGATTCACTTCCTTTGGAGCCACAAGGTCTCTTTTTCCTAAAATACTTTCTGATATCCATTAGCTACTACTCAGCAACTTCTACAGTCTGCCAAAGCAACAAATATACCTTACCAACCAGGCAGCTGCTTCACAATGACCAGTGCTAAAAGCAACTTTCAAACTGAAACTGATGATCCATAAAATGATACACCTACTCCATTCAAACTAGAAGGATAACCTATTAGGAGTCTGGCTTAATTAATGTCAGAGCTATTCAGCTTTCAAAATGAACAAAGCTGTTTATTAGAGGTAATCAATTGATCAATAGATAAATATAATACAATAAGTTTAATTTCCTTACCTTACTAGTATTGCAAGGACTAAAAAAAATGCAACTATAAGGTCGCTATTTGACTTTCCCCCCCCCCCCCCCCCACTAGTAAAAAATCCTGTATCAAACCCTGTGTTTGTGTAGTAAAGCAGCCAATACAATGTTATATGAACTATAAGGTTATTGGATATGATATACATAGTGTGTTGCATAGCATTTGGGAATTATGAATTTGTGGGGAGATAGAGTGACTAGTGGTTTGTTATCATCTGTGGATGTATGTATTTATATGAATAGGATTAATCTAGGAGGTATGCAGACTGTGAGGTACATGCAACATCTTCTTCAACTCAAGTATCCAGACCTACAGACTCACGTGACATTGTCTCGGGCCAAAGAAATATACAAACATCACTGCTATCTCGCCACCCACTATGGGGAGGAGCTGGACAAGTGGGCCACACCCTCAGGGAACTCTGCTCTGGATTACAGGGTCATACAGTTACCATTCAACCAGGTACATGCTTAGTAGTTTCTTGGAATACATGTACATGTGTATGCAAATGCTGTGATAAATGGTATAATATGTTAACATATATGTGTGATAGTGCGGAGGGAATAGTGAATGTGTGTGTGCGTTATGTGTGTTTATATATGTATACCTTTTTCTAGGTCCTGTAGTTTCAGATGTGAGTTATGAGTTAAAGCAGCATACACTGAATGCCAGACAGAAGCTGCTCAAATTTGAGAAGAGAGAAGTGATATTACCAATCTGCTGGAAGAGCTTTGGATACAGTTGGTCTCAGAATTTTATGTATTTAGAGCAAAACTACTGCTTGAAAAGACAGTCTGACAAGGTTGGAAGCATTGTGTTACTATTGTTCCTCAATGGGAATGAATATATGTTCGTCATGCACTTGCATTGGGCCAGATAGCCGAGTTGCAAACTATTTATAATCCTTGAGTATATTGCGTAATTTACAGCATTTTGTTTTTGTTCGTCTCTATGTAGTTGAATCACATAGTTATAGCACTTTTATTTGCAGCTGTGTAAATCCTTGTAAAATCCCTCTTATGCTGTGTTGGTTCTAATTGCATCTGGTTGTAGTTATGTATATATTTACTAAAATGTAGAATATATCACAATGTCCCCACCCATTACAATGTATATGTCTCAATTATAAGATTGGAACACACACATACCATTCACTTGGGTAGTGTGGGGGTGGAGTCATTGTGAATGAAATTAATTTAATAATGACTGGTTCTTCAGGACCTTTCCCAGCTTGGCAGGTTGGATCCTAGGCTGGGGCCACGCCCATAGCTATACCCCCTCATCCTATTAATCTTGCTCCACTTGGGGGTAATAGGCCGGGTTTCACTCTGCCCAGCCCAACCCCCTTCACAGTGAGTGAGGTTGTTTATCTCACTCCCTGTTGTTTATCTCACTCCCTGGACTAGGTGATTTCTCCTCCTCATTATCTTTATACACCTTCCTCCCCTTGATGGTATGGGTAGGTGAGTGGGAGCTTCATAGCAACTTCTTTGTTAGCTGGCAAGTACTCATGCTGCTGTTTGGTACTTTGCCCATGTGCCTATCCCTCCCATTTGTGTACATCATTAACCACAGTTAAGTATCCACCTTAATCATCTTGTAAGCCTTCTATTATCTTTTATTATTAGTCTTCTCTGTCAGTAATAATGACTGAGAATGACAACAGTGTGTGTATTCATGAATAATTCATGAGTTGATCAGGTCGGTGATGTGTGTGTGTGAATATAGCTTAGCTGGTTTGGTAAAGAGTCGTCAAAATGACAAGTGTATACGTATGGGTCAAGTGAGGAAATAAAAGGACTGATGTAACTATAAACCAAGTGGTAGAGTATGATAACAATATCTTAGCCACTCAATTTCTAATTTGCAATCATTTGTGCATCAAGTACCACTGTGTGGCAGGGTACTTTCTAGTTAGTTAGCTATTGTGAGTACTGCCAAGCGAGAGAAGTGAGCAAGACACGAGGGTTAAAAATTTGAAATTCTGTGGTGCTTATTTATTTTTTAAAATTTATTTATTTTTGGCTTATTTATATGGTACATGCAACCCCTTTCTTCGCCTGCAAAACATTTCAATTTCAAAAACCTTGTAATTATGTCAAGGGCCGCAGCTCTTAGTAATAGGTTAGCTGGCTTGCCATTTGTGCTATTAGTCCATGAGCCATAGCCCATAATTTTACACGTTGGTACCACTTGGGGGGGCAAACTTTCACTGTGATATTTAAATTTTTCAAGTTTCTGAAGTTTAAATTTTTATATGATAACCCTTGCTAGGTGGTAGCTAAGTACTTGTTTCTGATACAAACCGCATTGGATATTCCTGCTAAAGGCAAGGCAAATAATCATAACATCTGTATCTTCTGCTGTTACAATTACAGCTTGAGATCCTGTCTTTGATGCATCTATCTCTTCCATTTGGGAATATGATACACAATGACCAAGTCGATTGAGAGTCTTTATCAGTTCCACATTCCCAGTCAGACATTTGACAGCAAATGGCAGTAGGATATGCTTCGGTGGTTTTTTCTTCCCATGGGTGACAGCATACAAAAGGTCACTGCTAAATGATGTAGTTAGTCTCTTTGAGTTCTTGGAACCTGCTAGCAGATGTTGCAGGAAAAGTGTGGCAGACTCAGGAAAATTAAATGCATTTTCTTCTCCTTCTGCTATATGTGGTGGCCAAGCTTGTGGAAATTCATGCTGCTCTAAGTCTGCTCTCTAATCTTCAAAGTAGCTCCAGTGGTTATGGCATTGTTGTGCGTAAGGGACTTCAGTGATTGCAGCTCTGTTGTCAGTGCTATGTTGGACTGGGCAAGTGCAGTGATTGATAGGTTGTCAGGATACAAGAAGAGTTTTCCCTTCTCATCAGAGAAGATGTGTAGACACTTTCTAGCTTTCGGCGGAGGTGCTTTTTTGAAGACTCTTTCACTTGATCAATGCCACAAGTTCTCATAGCTGTAACAAAATGGGATGTAAGGTCAGACATTGCTACAATCTTAGGATTTGCAGTTCATTTCTGATGAACATGAACAATTCATCATTTATGAGTAACTCAGTGCTTTCTCATATTCATCTGCACTGTCTTCTGCATGTCTTCCACTGTCAGTGACTTTCTCCTGTCTTGTATATGATCTGTAACAAGACCTGTGATAGTGACCTTCGGCTGCCACAAGATCCCTGCTCACAATAGCAAGCATTCTGCCATCCATTTTCTTTATAGCTGCATTTCTGATGCTGCTGTCCGCTCGCAACTCTCTGCACTGTATCAACGATTCCAGAGTTTTCTGTCCTCTGATAAATTTTGTATTTTTCTGGCAGAAGATACACTTCACATCATAAACTGTAGAACATGAGTGTGGCACTTGCCTGGAGGACAGTCTTAAGCTAGTAGCAACTTCAGAGTCCTCAGATTCACCAGGAAGGGCATGACTGAATATGTCATTAACTACTGCAAAAGCTGTGACAAGTGCCAGAGAGTAAATTAGCGATTAGGAAAGCCTAAGGCGGAACTTCATCCAATTCCTGTGACAGCAGTATGGAAAACTATAGGCATTGACTTGATAGGTATAACTTACTCATTGATATAATTATTAGTGGCCTCAGACAAACAAACAAGATAACTTGTTAATTTAATATCTCATTTTTACAGGTGATTGACCTTGTTTTGTTTTTTACATCATACAACTTGGTATATGTAGTTGGCATAAACCTGTCCCCAAGAAGTCTGACTACACTATACCACAAGCAGTCTGGCTACTGACAGACTTGAAAAAAAGTATTAATACAAAAAAAAAAATACAGATAAAAAATAGTTAGGAGTTTTAAAGCTGTTTAAGCGGATAGCTACTTTCACAAATTTTAGCAAAATAGTTATGTAATATATCCATCAATACCTACTTCTTTATTATATCTTGAATGTCCTGTAATCCTATATTTAAAGTTATAACATAAATTCAAATGGGTTATAACTCATTAGCTATTGGACTCAAAACTTCCAAACTGCATTCAGAATTTAATAAAGTTTATGGCTGTGTATTTTCATGAAACCCAATATCTACGTACTGTATATGTATTACATGGATTTATGTCCACATGTCTACAGGTCCTTTGCCTGTAACTCCAAGGGGCAATAAGTATATTGCAACAGTGACTGATTACTTTTCGAAGTGGCCAGAGGCCGCTCCTCTTTTTGACAAAACTGCTGTTGGTGTGGCTAATTTTTTGTTCAAGTTGTTCTGCCATTATGGATGACCAGAAGTGATTATTTCAGATCAAGGGAGGGAGTTTGTCAATGAAGTATCTAGGTAGGTTATTTCGTTTTAAATATTGGAAACACAGAAAATATAGCAATCAATTACGATATATTAAGTGAAGCAAAAGGTACATTATAATAAGATCTGCACAACCAAACTGTGGAGCAATATGATATTAGATACAGCAGTTTAAAGTTGCATGCGTTAAACTTATATAATTAATTCTACTATAAATGTTGAGATTATAGCTATATTTAGGTGTGTCCAAGTATGTTCATTGGTATAGGCTTTACTATTATCATTACATTATTTTTTAGTGTTTTCTTTGTATTCTCATCATATCTTCCATCCTAACTCAATCATTTCTACCCCATTGAATTGGACAGTTGGATATTATCACTGTTAACGTATTTAGCTACTTGTTTTTATAGTCAAGTGTTATTTAGGCCCACAGTTTGATATTGGCAGTGTAGCTTGGAGCTGTGCAGTATTGTGTGCAGTGTTGCACTGATATTGTGATCAGTTATAGGCATGCCCTAAAAATATTAAAAACCAATTACCTCTATTATTTCTGTGGTGAGCAGCTAGTACTGTTTACTAAGCCTAAATCAGCAAAAAGGCCTGATTTATCCAGATGGTTGAATATTTTGTTTTTAAATCTCTTATGTAGTGAGAATAAAGTAGCAAACTACATCTTTTCTTAATCTGTATCAATAATTTTAGCTTTGATGTGATTACGATGTAACTTTGTGGTTGATCCAATCTATTGCAGTCTGAGTAACAAATTCCACCTTTTGGTGATGTCAGAGCAATAGTTAAGCTTTGTTGGCTGATTAGGACTATTATTCCACTCCATCACACACACATGTAAATAAAATGCTTGTGGATGGTTATTAAATCAAGTTTTGCCTAAGTGAGTAGAAGTTAAACAATGTTGTTGTCAACTGTTCAATATTCATTGCTTCTTAATCTGTACCATCAAAAAGGCTATTCCCCACGATAGAGTTACATAGCTATGACTTGGATTTACTGTTTTATAAAATCAGCAGCAAATATGTAGAAAGATAATGCTACTACAATACAAATGATGGGACTCACTAAAACAGCTGGTAGTATATTTCAATGGTAAAAATCTTGAACATCCCCATAAAAATGTTCGAAGAATGGAGAAAACATGCTATGCTACAGCTGAAAAAAGTTCGAGAAACCGTTTAGCGTTATTCTCCAGATGACTTGCTGACTCTAAGCCTTAGCTGACAGCTCTCACAGTATTTCAAACCTTTTTTTATTTTTGGAAGTATAACCAAGTGGCCAACACAAACCCAGCTGCTTTAATGAAGTAATGAAGATCTACCTTATAATCACAATTCTAAATGTTTATGTCCTTGTTGTACAAGAAAAAAAGAGAGAAAAAATCACTGTTGATTTTTTTTATAAGTAAGGATTATGTGAACTGAATATTTTCATTTCTCCTTCACTATTCTCCTAAACACCCTTATTATTCTAGAATTATTCCACTAAGTTATTTCATGTCTATTCAAGAAAAAATGTGAGCATCATCCAGCAGGGCCTACTTACCTACTCACAACACTGAATTACATATATAGCTATCTTTTGCCAGTAAACTGATAAAATACATTCACCCCACTATAAACTTGCAGCTTTTAGCAGCTGCCAAAACAGCTATATTGGAATCAGCCAAGCCTGTACCAAGATGGAATTAATATTTTCCTACTATGTATATGTTCTGTCGACATCATCCAGTAAAATAGAATGCTGTCTCTGTTGAGCAATTTGGAGAGCCAATGGCAATCAAGATTGGCAATCAGAGGCATTACACTGTCTCCTGAATTGTTAATAAATGTCATACGTAAACTAACTAAATTAAATAAATAAGTAAGCCATTCGGCACTGCGGATAGTCCCCAAGATGGCAACACATTATTATTAATCACTCAAAAAAAATGTCATATGTAGTAGCTCAATAATTAAATGAAAGTGTGTAAACCTATAACAAGAAGTCTTTAGTGAAAGCAGAAAAATATAAACAAAATGAGTAATTCATTGGGGAATCTTCTTAAAGTAGACCCGTCTGTGTGTGTTTTGTTTCAACTCTGAAATAAAGATTTATAAACATTCCTAAAGCTCTGTAGTTACTTATTAAACAAACAAATACTATTACATATTTTAATATCTTGCATGAGAACCTCACTTTTCAAACTATGCGCAACACAATATACAACTCTGACTAAATCATATATTTAATTTGAGCAGAAGAAGCATAATTTCAATTTTGCAATATCTTGAACTAAAAATACAATCAGAAATTAATTCTACTATGTAATACATTTCCTTCATGGTCAATAGTTTTTATGTATCCATTTGGAATTATTGCGATGTATCTGGCCTCAACTTGGATCAGGAATGATTTTTTTACATACCTAAGAATTCTATACAAGATATAATACCTGAAAATAATTTGTTCGATCTGATCAGTTTCATGGCGACCATTTAAAATTTTCACATTTTCCCTGAGTTTCCCAATTTTGCCAAATTGGAAATCATTTTTTCTGTAAAAAATACTTCATAGAACTCCAGATTACTTGGCGTATTGTGCTAATGGGACTACTCACTGGAATATTTGGATGTTGTCTTCCATCCAGTAGTTCTACACACGTCTTCTTCATGTACCTAAGGGAATATTTTTGAGGACTTTTAATGAGCGTTCTCGAGTTTTTTTAGGACTCAGCAAGTTACTTGTTTCTATCTTGCACTTCCTAAAGTAACCTCAACATGACTTTTCAAGCAATATGTACTAGCTAATACAGGCATGTGAAGTGCAATTCACCTTCTGGAAGTTTATGACTGAGGCCATCACCATGAAACTTACTCGCTGCATAGAAACTCTGGATTCTTGCTCTGAATAATCTTTAAGTGCTGGTTATTTTTTGTTCTCCCTTACAAATAAGACACTTTATTGTTACCTAAATGTCTAACTTTAAGGATAATTGAGCATTAACTTCGACTGTTTCTTGAACGAAGTACCATGTTTTAGTTTCTAAACTAGCTTATAATACCAATTTGAGCACAAAGTGATGGGAATTACCATATAAGGAAATAACAGTGCACAAACAGAAAGTCAGCAGATTAAAATTTGATGTCATTATTAATGCTATGTCAGATAAGAACTAAAAGGTACATTTTAAAATTTGATTATCAAAAAATGCTCAAGTTTTTGCAACTGGCATTCATCAGATTTAGATTTAGCAGGTATAAATTGACCAAAATAAGTTTAAAAAATCATACAAATACAAGGTTGGCCAAAAAATCTGGATTTCTAACCCGGACTACTAGTAGTTTTTATGTACCATTCTATAAAATTCAACAAAAAAATACCCATAGACAAAATGCTGCAATTAGTGCCGTGAAGTTTTGTTGCATGAGCAGGCACATTCACAAAAATTGACACATATTACTGTAATACAAGCGCCACTTTAGTTTAAGTGCCACTTGGAATATCCGCATTCGGTTTGCGTCCAAATTGGGCTCCACTAATAGCATGAGTAGACTTTCACCTTCACCTGTGTTCATGCACTTGTTAAATTGCACAATTTTAAGAAGTTTCTGGATATGCATTATGAATCTTTTAATTTTACTCAATAAATTTTTTTTTTTTTCATAATTTTTCTCTACAAGATGTTTGTATGAGCTCACCAACATTGAACACCGCATCAGCAGTACTTATCATCCACAGACGAATGGATTAGATAAAAGGACCAATCAAACCCTTGTTCACACTCTCCAAAAGTTACTAACATCAAATAATGACTGGGATTTGAAGATTGATGCAGCTTTGTATGCTTACAGAATCAGTGTACATGACTCTACCAAGTTCAGCCCCCATTTTTTCTAATGTTTAATCGTCATCCTCGAATGGCAGTTGATCATCGAACTGCCACATCAAATGAAGAACATAATAAACAACATGAATGTAGCTTGCCTAATCTGCAGAATATCATGGGAACTATACTGGATATCAAAGAGAAAGTTCATAATAAAGCACATCACAACATCTGTGCAGCACAGGAACGCCAAAAACACCAGTATGATGCAAAACATGACAGTCATAAGGTAAAAAATTCATACAATTTCACAATCAACTTCATAATAATTCTTATTTTCAGCATTTCAGAGTTGGTACCAAAGTTCTCTTAAAGAATATGAGGAATTCACACTGTATGGGAGTAAAGCTGGATGAAAAATGGAAAGGTCCTTATCAGGTCCATGCCAAGCTGTCCAAGGGACGCCACCAACTACAAACACTCAGCAAAAAAGTTTTAAAGAAAAATTATAGTAGTTGTTTGCTGAAGGAATATTTTTCAGGTTAATATTTAGCAAATATTTATATTTACTTTCATATGCTATGAAGTTCATTGTGGTTTCATGCCTTTTCCCAACAGATCAAATTCCAAAATCACAAATCTCTTCATCCAAGAATTCAAAGTCCTCATCAATCAAATCCTTAAAAGTTTACAGTTCCGTATTGGCAAATGCTAAATATTCCGAGACACCTCAAACAGTAACATCCTCATCATCACCACAAGCAACTTTTTCAGCATGCACTTCTACTGCTATAGCCACAACAATGCAGCCTTCATCCTCAAGCATTGTTGCTCAACTGTGAGCACTAAGCCAGGGCAGTGTTCACTGTCCACTTCAATTGGTCATATGAATTCATCATCTATGAAAAACAGAAAATCTACAACTAAATCAGATTTCATTGATCTTGATGATTTCACTGCTACCTCACAATTCCCAGATAAGTGGTGCATGTTTGGTGGAGTACAGCTATATGATTTCCGCAAAGACATGCTGAGTCCCAACTCAAGTGCATGGCTAGATGATGCCATAATATCTGCTTTTCAAAACAATTTAAAAAAGCAGTATCCTAAAATGGGTTCATTACAGTCCCCAATTATGGCAACCAAAATGGCCTTGAAAGCACAACAAGGAGAATTTGTTCAAATTTTGAACATAAACTGGCTAGCAGTATCATCTCCTCTAAACCACTCAGAGACTATCATAAATGTATATAACAGTCTACATATGACAC
>WLWD01001169.1_pt1 | contig 45537 bp, 17 predicted proteins | sample 6712731 | NCBI WGS metagenome assembly WLWD01 (sample SAMN12718690, study PRJNA576275) | sponge metagenome | isolation source: marine sponge | host: Mycale hentscheli | place: New Zealand: South Island, Marlborough, Capsize Point | collected 2014-11-01 | reverse complement strand
GGGTCAAAGTACAAAATGACATGCATACGTCCAAACATATATATAAATAAATAACTAGTGGTGTGCTTGAGCACAAATGGCGAGCGAGCCTTAAACTACACTATTGTTAAATTTGATTTTAACAACTAACACTCAAGCTATTAAAATAAAGTCGAGTTTTTAAAATACGTATGAGGTAAAGGGGTTTCAATGTCATAGTAACCGCACCCGCAACAGTTTGAATTGAAAAAGAAGCAACAAAATCAAATCACGTTATTTAAAAATTTCTTTGTGGTATTCTTAATAGTAGTTGTAACGCACAATACTTTCACACAACTGAACATAACTACGCAAGACTTACCTTCGTGGTTCGTTTAGTGGACAATGCATTTTTAAGTAAATACTGTTGAGTAGGGCTTATAACTGTGACAAATAACGCATTAACTTACCACCGCCACTAACTCGAATAGAAATGGAGCTCCCATAAGATTATGAGTTTTAACTGCACCCGCAAAACAATTCAAAGCCGTAAACAATTCAATTTCTAAGGTGATACGGGGTAATGGTCACTAAACCGGAGGATTCTGTTTAGTGAAGTTTGGGACGGGGTCTAACGCCGAGCGAACACAAAAATACGGAGGGTCAAAGTACAAAATGACATACATACGTCCATATATTATTGGCGAGCGAGCGTAGCGAGCGAGACACTTACAGGGGTAACACAATCGAAAATCGGGGATGTTTGTTTATTTATTTATTTATTGGCGAGCGAGCGTAGCGAGCGAGACAGTATTAGGGGTGGATAATGCAAAATCGGGTATATGTTATTGGCGAGCGAGCGTAGCGAGCGAGACACTTACAGGGGTAACACAATCAAAAATCGGGGATGTTTGTTTATTTATTTAGATATATGTATGGACGTACGTATGTCATTTTGTACTTTGACCCTCGCGTTTTTGTGTTAGTTATGTGGTCGACCCCGTCCCAAATTGCACTAAACAGAATTCTCTGGTTTATCGATCAGTACCCGTATCGCCTTAGAAATTGAATTGTTTACCGTTTTGAATTCTTTTGCGGGTGCAGTTAACTTAAGGGACTTCCATTTTTATTCGAGTTAGTGGCGGTGGTAAGTCAATGCGCTCTTTGTCATGGTTATAAGCCGTGCGCAACAGTATTTACTTGAAAATACATTGTAGGTAAGTCTGTGTAGGTGCATGTCCAGTTGTGTCAAAGCATTGTGTGTTACAACCACTACTTAGCTAAAGAATATCACAAAGAAAACTTTTAAATAACTTGTATTGTTTTGTTGTTGTTTTTTTCCTTCAATTCAAAGCAGTTGCAGAGAGTTGTTACTATGGCACTGAAATCCCTTTACCCTGTATGCTAAATTTAAAAACTGGACCTTTTCAGTAGCTTCAGTGTTAGAAGTCAAAATAGTATAGTCTTTAGGCTCGCTCGCCATTTGTGCTCAAGCACACCACTAGTATATATAATATGTATGTATGTATGGATGGTACGTATGCTCTTTAAATGCGCGCGCTTCTAATTACGTAAGTTAGGTAAAGCGTTCACAGTTCCAGTTTTTTTCAATTAACGAGCGCGGAGTATCCTGCTGCAGACGCAACATTGTTTCCACCAAAAAGTTTACAGCTACTCTCTTCTTGAAACAATTGTGAAGTCTTTGTCAAGCTGCGCTTCTTTGCCACTGCTTTCGAAGTTTATTCAGGTAATTGTTAGTTTAGTCTGAGATCAGAGACTTTAGATTCTCTGATGCTAACTGAGAATGGAAAGGGTTACACGGTGCACTACAGTTAGATGTAATTTCTGTCCTATTTTTCTGTAAAAAGAGTCTGCTCGCTCGCCATGCATTTGCGCTATTCGAGCGCACCACTAGTTTATATATATGTTTGGACGTATGTATGTCATTTTGTACTTTGACCCTCCGTATTTTTGTGTTCGCTTGGCGTTCTACCCCGTCCCAAACTTCACTAAACAGAATCCTCTGGTTTTGCGACCATTACCCGTATCACCTTAGAAATTGAATTGTTTACGGCTTTGAATTGTTTTGCGGGTGTAGTTAAAACTCAAAATCTTATGGGAGCTCCATTTCTATTCGAGTTATTGGCGGTGGTAAGTTAATGCGCTATTTGTCACAGTTATAAGCCCTACTCAACAGCATTAACTTGACAATTCATTGTCCACTAGACGAACCACGAACGTAAGTCTTGCGTAGGTATGTTCAGTTGTGTGAAAGTATTGTGCGTTACAACTACTATTAAGAATATCACAAAGAAAATTTTAAATAACGGGACTTGATTTTGTTGCTTCTTTTTCAATTCAAACAGTTGAGGGGAGTGGTTACTATGGCATTGAATCCCCTTTACCGTATATGCTTAATTTAACAACTCGACTTTATTTTAGTAGTTTGAATAACAATAGTGTAGTTCAAGGCTCGCTCGCCATTTGTGCTCAAGCACACCACTAGTATTAATAAACAAACATCCCCGATTTTTTCATTTTTACCCCTGTAAGTGTCTCGCTCGCTACGCTCGCTCGCCAAATAAACTAGTTATGTGCTTGAGCACCAATGGCGAGCGAGCCTAAAGACTATACTATTTTTATATGAATGATTTTGACTTCTAACACTGAAGCTACTGAAAATAAGGTCCATTTTTTTTTTAATTTGGCATACACGGTAAAGGGATTTCAGTGCCATTGTAACAACTCTCTGCAACTGCTTGAATTGAAGGGAAAAAACAACAACAAAACAATACACGTTATTTAAAAGTTTTCTTTGTTATATTCTTTAGCTAAGTAGTGGTTGTAATACACAATGCTTTGACACAACTGGACATGCACCTACACAGACTTACCTTCGCGGTAGTCTAGTGGACTGTCATGCAAAATTCGGTCCCCCCCAAAAGTGGTCCGGCCGGACAATCTGTGTGTACACAAACGGTCCGGCGGACCGTGCGTGTATAGGCGTGAGTGGTCCTAGTGGGACCGTGTGTGTTAGCACAGACGGTCCCCCTCCATCATAAAACTCTGTCTACAAGATAACATTTTTCAAGCTGTTTTAGTTAATTAAAACTAAAACTATTTATACAATCTGTTGTTGTTACAAATTTCCGAAGTATAAATTGAAGCTAAAACTAAAATATATTTTAGTTAGCTCTTTCTTCCAGAAACTTAACTAAAGCTATAACTGGTTTGACTCTATATTGTAAATATTTTAATAAATAAACAGTTTCTCTCATTTGTGATAAATATTTTTTTACAAGTCAAAATGATAAAGTTAGTTTTTATAAAAACAGCAAAACCATGTCATTGATGGATTATTTAAAGCCTCAGCAGGCACAGAATCACAATCCAAGTGAAACTATGGGCTGCAATTGGTGCAATCAATCATTCCAATATTTTCCAGCTCTGGCATTCTGCAATAACAATAAATCTCAAAATCATCTTTAGCCTTGAGCTGTTGACCTTTGCTGGCCCTCAGTTTCTGTGGGAAAGGTGTACATTTTCCAGACATCAGACTTTTCTAAAGGTGTCTTCTCATCATCTCAGTATCATAGATGCATAAAGTCCAAACACAAGTGAGGTTAAATATGCTATTGCGAAGACACCACAATCATAACCACCACTCTACAGAGAAATAATTAGATTATATTATACCATGGAGCAAACTATAATACTATTTACACATTTACCTGCATTTATACATCCATATATAAAACAATGTGACCAATCCAGTGCTTTGGGGGCTGTATCTTCTGTTCTCAACCATCAAATTTTGGTGGCTGTATCTTCTGTTCTCAACCATCAAATTTTGGTGGCTGTATCTTCTGTTCTCAACCATCAAATTTTAGGCAAGTTCATTCTTTCGGCACAAAAAAATCTTTATTTACCAATGAACTGTATATTTTAATAAATCATATACTATTTTTATTCCACATAAATTGTGACATTACTATACCGGGTTATTATATTGAGCACAGTGTCATCTTCAGATTGACTTCTCTGTCTTTTATGACCTGTACATAAGTCAATAAAAAGTAGTCTATAAAAGACAAAGTCCACTAACAAAACACTACAAGCTATTTTACGGCACCATTGGACTATCATTGTAACATTCAGATTTGAAAACACTGCAAAAACTAGGGTATATTATGATTAGATTTGACATTATTTTTATTCAAAAAGAGAGCGAAACAGTGAAACAGACGAGGTTTATATAGCAGACAAAAAAGAATGAAGTGGCATGTCTAATGAATGGAACATTAAGTGTTTAAGTGTGTACTGTTTCAAGTTAATGAGTTGTGCTGTTGTGCAGCACAGCATGACAACGTTCATTAATGACTGCTATGACATTCATTGCTGTTCAGACCTGAACATATTATAAACAAGATAACCAATTTAACTACAGGCAAGCTATATTGAATATAGCACTTACCTGCTTTTGTACTACAAACCTCATCCCTAAACAACTTTACACATCCAGTGCTTTGGTATTTGAGCCCAACAATTAACTGGTCTAACTGTGTTTCATCCAGATAATAATAATCACTTTCATATTGAGTTATACATGGAGATGTAATATTAGTGCATTTGCAAAAGAAAGAAACCAGTTCTATTGCAGAAACATAACTGAATCTAGGTTGAACTTCAGCTTTCTTGAAGGCATCTAAATTTTCATGTAATTTAGCATTCACAATTACAAAATCAGATGCCTCTACCAAAGATGGTTCACTCATTGACTTGCGACATGCTCAGGGCATATTCATCCTGTGTGCTGATACAAGACGAGAGCTATTACAAATTTAATAAATTATATCAACATGTATAAATTAATATTAAGAATACAGCTAAATTTATTTACATCAACTTTTCCATCATCGGCTGAGCAATGCTGCTCAAACCTAGCTCCAGTTTTCCATAAACGCAGCAGGCTATCATTGTTGAGCTGATCAAGTAACACCCTAAACAAATCCTACATTTAGAGGTGATACAAATAATATATAATTAGATATATCTGATAATTTACTAAAGACAATTTTTGATCAAGCTATAGATTAACCTTATTGGTAAAGTTAGATGCAGAAGTTTTAGCCTCATCAGATAATGCAGCAGTTGTTGAATATCAATTTTGAAAATCAACTTACACAATTACATTATTATAATTCTTCAACTAGCTAACTACTACTTCAGTTGGGATTAAGTGTAATGTAATTCTATTTCAGAAAAGCTAACTATAACTGGCATGCTTACTTTAGGGGTCAATGATCTTCTTGTAACATAGAGTCATCAGAATCCAGATCACTATCAGAATCACTACAATTTGATAATAGTGAAACTTTTTAGTGTTGCTGCTTTGTCTGGAAGAGATGGAGATGACTGAGTTTGATCGTATTTTGAGTCTCCAGAATTTATTCATGCTAAAATTTAACAGTAATTTTTTTTTGCATCTGTCAATATGCAATTCTTACATTGTAGGGCTTCATATGAACTGCATTTACACGAGGAATAATTTCATTGCTATCGATTTTTTGAAGTCTGTAAAGTCCACGACCAAGTGAACCCACAATTGTAAATGGACCCACAATTCGTAACCAACCATTTCGTATCCAGATAGTACTGGATCAAGCAAAGGCTAACATCATTAAGGCTTAGCTAAATCAAAAAGAGACTTATAATAAAAAGCATTCCTGTACCGAAACATATAAAATAGGTGCAGTAGTATTGAATTAATCCCCGCCCGTTATGCTAACCACGTGGGGGAACCGTTGGTGACGGGGTCGGACCGTATATGACGGCAATGTTTGGTCCGCCGGACCGGATTTTACGGGGGACCAAATTTTTCGTGAGTAAATACTGTTGCGCAAGGCTTATAACCATCACAAAGAGCGCATTGACTTACCACCGCCACTAACTCGAATAGAAATGGAAGTTCCTTAAGTTTTCAAGTTTGAACTGCACCCGCAAAAGAATTCAAAACGGTAAACAATTCAATTTCTAGGGTGATACGGGTACTGATCGATAAACCAGAGGATTCTGTTTAGTGCAATTTGGGACGGGGTCGAACACATAACTAACACAAAAATGCGAGGGTCAAAGTACAAAATGACATACGTACGTCCAAACATAATTGGCGAGCGAGCGTAGCGAGCGAGACACTTACAGGGGTAACACAATTGAAAATCGGGGATGTTTATTTATTTATTTATTTATTTGTATATATGTTTGGACGTACGTATGTAATTAAACGCGCGCGCGTGGAACTTTCGCGTTTTTGTGTTAGTTATGTGGTCGACCCCGTCCCAAATTGCACTAAACAGAATCCTCTGGTTTATCGATCAGTACCCGTATCACCCTAGAAATTGAATTGTTTACCGTTTGAATTCTTTTGCGGGTGCAGTTTTTCTATTCGAGTTAGTGGCGGTGGTAAGTCAATGCGCTCTTTGTCATGGTTATAAGCCGTGCGCAACAGTATTTACTTGAAAATACATTGTCCACTAGACTACTGCAAAGGTAAGTCTGTGTAGGTGCATGTCCAGTTGTGTCAAAGCATTGTGTGTTACAACCACTACTTAGCTAAATAATATCACAAAGAAAACTTTTAAATAACGTGTATTGTTTTGTTGTTGTTTTTTCCCTTCAATTCAAGCAGTTGCAGAGAGTTGTTACTATGGCACTGAAATCCCTTTTCCCTGTATGCTAAATTTAAAAACTGTACCTTATCAGTAGCTAGTGTTAGAAGTCAAAATCATTCATATAAAAATAGTATAGTCTTTAGGCTCGCTCGCCATTTGTGCTCAAGCACACCACTAGTATACAAATAAACTAGTGGTGTGCTTGAGCACAAATGGCGAGCGAGCCTTAAACCACACTATTGTTAAATGATTGATTTTAACAACTAACACTCAAGCTACTAAAATAAAGTCGAGTTTTTAATTTAAGTATATGTGGTAAAGGGGTTTCAATGCCATAGTAACCGCTCCCAGCAACTGTTTGAATTGAAAAAGAAGCAACAAAATTGAGTCACGTTATTTAAATTTTTCTTTGTGATATTCTTAATAGTAGTTGTAACGCACAATACTTTCACACAACTGAACATACCTACGCAAGACTTACCTTCGTGGTTCGTCTAGTGGACAATGAATTTTCAAGTAAATGCTGTTGAGTAGGGCTTATAACTAATAGCGTATTAACTTACCACCGCCACTAACTCGAATAATAGAAATGGAGTTCCCATAAGTTTTTGCGTTTTAACTGTACCCGCAAAACAATTCAAAGCGGTAAACAATTCAATTTCTAAGGTGATACGGGTAATGGTCGCTAAACCAGAGGATTCTGTTTAGTGTAGTTTGGGACGGGGTCGAACGCCGAGCGAACACAAAAATACGGAGGGTCAAAGTACAAATTGACATACACACGTCCAAACATATATATAAATAAACAAACATCCCCGATTTTCGATTGTGTTACCCCTGTAAGTGTCTCGCTCGCTACGCTCGCTCGCCAACTAGTGATGTGCTTGAGCACAAATGGCGAGCGAGCCTGATAGTTAGGTAATGTGAGGAATCCGGGTCAGTCAGGGTTAACTGAAGGCCACAGGATCCAAGCTTTTCAGGGTTAACTGAATATACTTGCGAGTAGGCTGCCACCAGAGTTGCTGGGGCTGCCCAATCACCTGGAGGGTTAACTCTTAAGGTGTATAAAGAGTTTAATCTTTAAACTAGGCAGGAAATACAACAACTCAAAGAACGAAGATAAATAAACAAAATATGACTTGGAAACACGAACATCGACGAACATCGACGATTGACGAACATCGACGAAATATGAAAGAAAATGATAACTACAACAGGTGAATGAATAAGTGAATGAATAAGTGAAATAATGATAATAGTTATTGATGCTGTTTCTTGACACCAGGGAGAAACAGGTAAACCTAATTAGAAATAATAATAATATAACACAGTGTAATAGTTCAAGTTCTAATAATGTAGTGACTGTTTCACTACATCTCCCCCCCTTTAAAGAAATTCAGGGGTCCCAGCCTTGGCGCGACAAAGCGTCTGGAACATGATTGTCCTGACCGGGGCGGTAGACAATATTGAAGTCGTGGTCTTGAAGTTGAATCCTCCAACGCCAGAGACGATTGTTGAGAATAGCTGAGTCAAACAAGTTCACCAGGGCCTTGTGATTTTCTCGAGGGAGCAGTTGCCGAGAGTAGAATGCGACAGGTGATTCTCCGTCTTCTCGAACTACAACTCCACAGGAGGAGGCATCACAGGACACAACAAATTTATCATCTTTATTAGGAATAGTTAAAATAGTTCGTTGACAGATATTAGAAATGATAGAATGAAATGACTCTGTTATAGTCGTTGACCATACAATAATGTCTGGTTCGGTAATAGTCAGAGCGTGATTCAAACTAACACATAAATCAGCAAAGAAGGGGACAAACTTTCTACAGTAGAGTGTGAGGAATCCGGGTCAGTCAGGGTTAACTGAAGGCCACAGGATCCAAGCTTTTCAGGATTAACTGAATACTTGCAAGTAGGCTGCCAAAGGGAAAAAAAATGACACAAACAATGGTTTGACAAAAAAAAAATTGAAGTAAAGCTACAACAGTGTCATTAACAGATGAGCTGAAAACGAATATTAATTTTGTAAAGATAGGTAAAATAATACAAACACAATAACTTATCACAATGAGATGAATTCAAACAACAGGACCAAAGTAGTCAGCAGAGAGCGATAAATAGGGAGGAAACGGGTCACCGAGCGAGTAGTAGGCGTAGGACGATAGCGATGGCGTTTTCTCGGGATAGATGTGCTCAGATCAAGTCGAGTCAACAGGTGTACCAGTAGAGTCGCCCGAGAATCTAGTTCACCGCTGCCGCCAAGTGTGAGGAAGCCGGGTCAGTCAGGGTTAACTGAAGGCCACAGGATCCAAGCTTTTCAGGGTTAACTGAATATACTTGCGAGTAGGCTGCCACCAGAGTTGCTGGGGCTGCTCAATCACCTGGAGGGTTAAATCTTAAGGTGTATAAAGAGTTTAATCTTTAAACTAGGCAGGAAATACAACAACTCAAAGAACGAAGATAAATAAACAAAATATGACTTGGAAACACGAACATCGACGAACATCGACGATTGACGAACATCGACGAAATATGAAAGAAAATGATAACTACAACAGGTGAATGAATAAGTGAATGAATAAGTGAAATAATGATAATAGTTATTGATGGCTGTTTCTTGACACCAGGGAGAAACAGGTAAACCTAATTAGAAATAATAATAATATAACACAGTGTAATAGTTCAAGTTCTAATAATGTAGTGACTGTTTCACTACAGGTAACATAAAACTAAGTATTGTTACTGTTATAGCTTAGTTCATGCAAAAACTATAATAGCCGTTATGACCTTTTATTTCAGCAAACAAATACAAAATCACTCTCTTACCTGATTAATGGTAACTTTTGTATCAAACATCTGCCATTCTGATAATCTCAATTACCAGTAACTCTTGAACAAGCTCTCAGCTACGATAAAAAAATAAACCAGTGTTATTATTTGTAATTTTAGCTCCGTATCCCCCTAAAACGGCGAAGTTTTGAAATTAAGTCTGGAAAAGGGTCTTCAATGCCATAGTAACCGGTAGAATCAACTTTTTGTTTCTTGAAAAGCAAGCGTTTTCGCAGAAATTTTCTCACACTTTGGAGCTTTAAGTATAAAGTAAGGCTTGCTTAATGCTGTATTTTCAGAATAAACTGGGGTCAAGCCTAAAAAGCCGTGTTTTTTTGGAGAAAAAAGTTCCCCCGTGCGCGTTTAATTACATACGTACGTCCAAACATATATACAAATAAATAAACTAGTGATGTGCTTGAGCACAAATGGCGAGCGAGCCTAAAGACTATACTAATTTAATATGAATGATTTTGACTTCTAACACTGAAGCTACTGAAAATAAGGTCCAGTTTTTAAATTTCGCATACACGGTAAAGGGATTTCAGTGCCATAGTAACAACTCTCTGCAACTGCTTGAATTGAAGGGAAAAAACAACAACAAAACAATACACGTTATTTAAAAGTTTTCTTTGTGATATTCTTTAGCTAAGGTAGTGGTTGTAACACACAATGTTTTGACACAACTGGACATGCACCTACACAGACTTACCTTAGCGGTAGTCTAGTGGACAATGTATTTTCAAGTAAATACTATTGTGCACGGCTTATAACCATGACAAAGAGCGCATTGACTTACCACCGCCACTAACTCGAATAGAAATGGAAGTCCCTTAAGTTTTCAAGTTTGAACTGCACCCGCAAAAGAATTCAAAACTGTAAACAATTCAATTTCTAGGGTGATACGGGTACTGATCGATAAACCAGAGGATTCTGTTTAGTGCAATTTGGAACGGGGTCGAACGCCGAGAGAACACAAAAGTACGAAGGTTCAAAGTACAAAATGACATACGTACGTCCATATATATAAATAAACTAGTGGTGTGCTTGAGCACAAATGGCGAGCGAGCCTGATAGTTGGGTATCATAAAATGTTACTATGTATTTGTTTACTTCATGCAAACACTATAATAGCAGTTATGACATTTGATTTCATCAAACAAATACAAAATCACTCTCTTACCTTATTAATGGTAACTTTTGTAGTATCAAACATCAACCATTCTGATAATCTCAATCACCAGTAACTCTTGAACAAGCTCTCAGCTACGATAAAAAATAAACCAGTGTTATTATTTGTAATTTTAGCCAACAAATATGGAATTACTACTTACATCTTTCTTGAGCATTGATAACTTCTGTAGTATCAAATTGAAGTTACTTTGACCATCTGAATTACCTTGAATTCTTGACAACAAGCTATCACCTACAAAAACAAAAGACAATCAATTTTAGCACACAAATACAAAATCACTTTCTTACCTCATTTTCTTGAGCAGTAGTAAAATTTGGTACTACAAAAGTACCAAATTTGAGCCAATCTGACTATTTGAATTTACCAGTCACTGTTGACAAGCTCTTAGCTACAAAAAAGAAACGCCAGAGTTAATTTTGCATATTTAGCTAACAAATATTGAATTACGTACTTACCTCAGCTTCCCTCGAGAAGTAGTAGCTTCCTTAGCATTAATACTACGACATTCTGACTACCAACGGCTCTTTACAACCAACAACCGGCACTCCGTTTCCCCCCATAAAACGGCGAAGTTTTGAAATAAAGTCTGGAAAAGGGTCTTCAATGCCATAGTAACCGGTCGAATAAACTTTTTGTTTCTTGAAAAGCAAGCATTTGCGAAGGAATTTTCTCACACTTTGGAGCTTAAGTATAAAGTAAGGCTTGCTTAATGCTGTAGTTTCAGAATAAACTGGGGTTAAGCCTAAAAAGCCGTGTTTTTTGAAGAAAAAAGTTCCCTGCGCGCGCGTTTAAAGGGCATACGTACAATCTATACATACATACATACATACATATACATACTAGTGGTGTGCTTGAGCACAAATGGCGAGCGAGCCTGATGTTAGGTAACATAAAACTAAGTATTGTTACTATGTTTTAGCTTAGTTCATGCAAACACTATAATAGCAGTTATGACCTTTTATTTCAGCAAACAAATACAAAATCACTCTCTTACCTGATTAATGGTAACTTTGTAGTATCAAACATCAACCATTCTGATAATCTCAATCACCAGTAACTCTTGAACAAGCTCTCAGCTACGATAAAAAAATAAACCGGTGTTATTATTTGTAATTTTAGCCAACAAATATGAAATTACTACTTACATCATTCTTGAGTATTGATAACTTCTGATTGAAGCTACTTTGACCATCTGAATTACCTTGAATTCTTGACAACAAGCTCTCACCTACAAAAACAAAAACAATCAATTTTAGCACTCAAATACAAAATTATTTTCTTACCTCATTTTCTTGAGCAGTGGTAACTTTTGTAGTACCAAATTTGAGCCAATCTGACTATTTGAATTTACCAGTCACTGTTGACAAGCTCTTAGCTACAAAAAAGAAAGGCCAGAGTTAATTTTGCATATTTAGCAAACAAATATGGAATTACGTACTTACCTCAGCTTCCCTCGAGAAGTAGTAGCTTCCTTAGCATTAATACTACGGCATTCTGACTACCAACAGCTCTTGACAACCAACAACCGGCACTCCGTATCCCCCCATAAAACGGCGAAGTTTTGAAATGAAGTCTGGAAAAGGGTCTTCAATGCCATAGTAACCGGTCGAATCAACTTTTTGTTTCTTGAAAAGCAAGCATTTTCGCAGGAATTTTCTCACACTTTGGAGCTTAAGTATAAAGTAAGGCTTGCTTAATCCGGTAGTTTCAGAATAAACTGGGGTCAAGCCTAAAAAGCCGTGTTTTTTGGAGAAAAAAGTTCCGCGCGAGCGCGTTTAAAGGGCATACGTACCATCCCACATACATATATACATATAACATATACCCGATTTTTGCATTATCCACCCCTAATACTGTCTCGCTCGCTACGCTCGCTCGCCAATAAATAAATAAACAAACATCCCCGATTTTCAATTGTGTTACCCCTGCAAGTGTCTCGCTCGATACGCTCGCTCGCCAACTAGTGGTGTGCTTGAGCACAAATGGCAAGCGAGCTTTAAACTACACTATTGTTAAATGATTGATTTTAACAAGTAACACTAAAGCTTAAAATAATAGTCAAGTTTTTAAATTACGTATGCGGTAAAGGGGATTTAAAGCCATAGTAACCGCTCCAGCAACTGTTTGAATTGAAAAAGAAGCAACAAAATCAAGTCACTTTATTTAAAGTTTCCTTTGTGACATTCTTAATTGTAGTTGTAACGCACAATACTTTCACACAACTGAACATACCTACGCAAGACTTACCTTCGCGGTTCGTCTAGTGGACAATGAATTTACAAGTAAATGCTGTTGAGTAGGGCTTATAACTGTGACAAATAGCAACTAACTCGAATAGAAATGGAGCTCTCATAAGTTTTTGCGTTTAAACTGCACCCGCAAAAGAATTCAAAGCAGTAAACAATTCAATTTCTAAGGTGATACGGGTAATGGACGCTAAACCGGAGGATTCTGTTTAGTGAAGTTTGGGACGGGGTCGAACGCGGAGCGAACACAAAAATACGGAGGGTCAAAGTACAAAATGACATACATACGTCCAAACATATATATAAACTAGTGGTGTGCTTGAGCACAAATGGCGAGCGAGCCTTAAACTACACTATTGTTAAATTTGATTTTAACAACTAACACTCAAGCTACTAAAATAAAGTCGAGTTTTTAAATTACGTATGCGGTAAAGGGGATTCAATGTCATAGTAACCGCTCCCGCAACAGTTTGAATTGAAAAAGAAGCAACAAAATCAAATCACGTTATTTAAAATTTTCTTTGTGATATTCTTAATAGTAGTTGTAACGCACAATACTTTCACACAACTGAACATACCTACCCAAGACTTACCTTCGTGGTTCGTCTAGTGGACAATGAATTTTTAAGTAAATACTGTTGAGTAGGGCTTATAACTGTGACAAATAGCGTATTAACTTACCACCGCCACTAACTCGAATAGAAATGGAGCTCCCATAAGTTTTTGAGTTTTAACTGCACCCGCAAAAGAATTCAAAGCGGTAAACAATTCAATTTCTAAGGTGATACAGGTAATGGTCGCTAAACCAGAGGATACTGTTTAGTGAAGTTTGGGACGGGGTCGCACGCGGAGCGAACACAAAAATACGGAACAAAAATGCCTTACGTACGTCCATACATACTGATAAACAAACATCCCCGATTTTCAATTGTGTTACCCCTGTAAGTGTCTCGCTCGCTCGCCAATAAACAAACATCCCCGATTTTCAATTGTGTTACCCCTGTAAGTGTCTCGCTCGCTACGCTCGCTCGCCGATTATGTATATGTATGTATGTACGTACGTCAAAATATTTCGCCCGCGCTTCTAATTCCGTAAGTTATATAAAGCGTTCACAGTTCCAGTATTTTTCAATTAACGAGCGCGGAGAATCCTGCGGCACTGCCTTAGCAACTGTGTTTCAACCAACACGTTAATAGCTACTCTCTTCTTGAAACAATTGTGAAGTCTTTGTCAAGCTGCGCTTCTTGGAAGGTCATGGAAGCCTTAAGAGTGATGAACACTAAGAAAGATCTTGATGTTACAAGAGTTCTTTCACTATTTAAGAAATTTCATGGGAACTCAGCCTAATCTTCTCCCTTTTCAACCTAGGGGTGGTGAAGTCTATCTTTTTAGATCAACTAATGATCAGAGCAAACGTAGAACCAACAGCTAGCTACAGATGTAACTAAAAACTTATCAACGATAGTAATGGATGTATTTTGTTGTTGTTTTGTTGTTGTTGTTTATTTAATTTATTGCATTCAATTTAATTTTCTGTTTTCTGCCTATTAGGAATCCTTTGAAGAGGGGAGCTCCCCACAAATTCTATTTAATTAAACACAGTTTCATCTAGGATTTTTTTTTGGGTGGGGGGAAGAGCTAAAGGGGGTTGAGGGTTGTCATGTACTAGTACTTACTTTGCAACAAGCTTTAAGTCTTCAGTACCATTATTCCTTTTGTGGAAAAAAATAAAGAGAATGGAAATTTTATTGTTCTACATTATTATAATCTTAAGATGATTGGCGAGCTGATGGGTATAGATGGTTCAGTATGGGACAAAGAAGCTACCAAGACAAGTTCCAGTTGTATGTAAAAGTTACTTTATTTCAGTGACACGTACAGGTCACAGTCATGAGTTAACGATGTGTTTATAAGCTCCTTGATTCACAATTCTCTTTTGTCCTGATACATTACATTGGGGATGAATCTATTGCAGTTGCAGTACCCCATGGAAATTCAACAGTTAGTAATCGTGTCTTCTATCATACATGTTCATCTGTCCTAAAAGCAATAGCTCCACAGAATGAGTCACCTGAAAATATTTATAAATCACTGATTTCTAAGAGTGAAATACCACCTCAACATCAACATACGTTGGTTACCGCGTGATAGAAGACAGGTAGTGAATGTACAACAGAGGGAACGTCAGAAGAGTAGACTTACCTGTGATGCACTATACAAAATGCATGAACTGGCATTTGATTTGGGAAGTTTTGTTAAAGTTATCACGACTTATCCAGATCTGATTATCATTTGTGGCCACGAAAAAGTATTGATAGAACTTAACAACCTTCTCCAGATAGACTCAATTCAACCACAGCTACTTTCATATGACACAACGTTTCAGTTAAGATTTCTATCTCTCTCCACTTTTGTTTCGTCATACCTTGTTCTTGAGATCTCCAGTAATACCTGCCTTGTTTTTAATTCATGAGCGAAAGTTTCAACTCGTTCATGATACATTGATGCAACAAGCTGCACAACTTATTCTCAATCTTGTCAAAGGTAAACGAAAAGTTCCTGTAGTGACGGATGATGAAAGTGTCATAGTCCAAGCCATTGGGAAGTATTTGCCACAAGCTGTTCATGTTAGTTGTTGGAACCATGCTATCAACGCTATGAAAGTGTGGCTTAAGAAACATGGTGCCACTGCAGCTCGTTCCAGAACAGACAAAAAATCGGGAAGAAAAGCTCCAAGACCTAGTGATTTTGATATCAACCCGGCACCGGATTCTATTCACGAAGTAAAGCAACATAAGTAGCGATATTTGGCTGTAGTTATAAATAATAACTATATTTATTTTTTTTCTAGGAATACTGTAATGAAAATGCTATGGCACATATGCCAGTCAAAGATAAGAAAATGGCTTGTAGAGATACCATCAGTACTCTATCTTCACCGGGGAAGGTATGGTTGGATTTTTGATCCTATAGTAGGAACTACAATATTTATCCAGGAGATTGCTGAAAGTCAACATTTGCCAAGTAAAAGGAAACTTGAATATACACCAGCAAAAGATGAAAAGAAAGCTTGCACAGAAAACAACAGTTCTATATCTTCAAGCTGGAAGGTATTATGAATATCATTTATTTTGTATTTGAAATGATTACCAATATTCTCCAGAATATCACTATTAAATGTCAAAATTTGCCAGCTGCTAACATGCAGTATGACAATACTGTAATTCTTTCACAGATAAGGTATGTTAGAATGTGTGTGCACAAGTTTTGATCAACATAGTGTCACTAGCAATGTGTCAGGTAATGCAACATCTGAAGATAATGAAATGTCTTCAAGTTTTACGGTATGTGTATTTCAACATAACCATAACATAATAACCATAACATAATAAGCTTACTACACACTTCTTTCAATAAAAAAAAAAGGTTTTATGGGACACACCCATTTACTTAGGCTTACACTAATTATTCATGGATTTTTATAGAATTAAAACTGTTACCTATAAATCACAAATATATTCACTAGATTTTCTGTTTAGGACGCCTGGTGATACTAGGTATCAGCATATGTCGATTAAGAATGTTTAACTTCGTTTGACAGGATCTATATAAGATATGAGCAGCAAAATGAATGAGAACTACCAAAAAAATAAAAAAGATGGATGAAGTGAGCTTCAGCTCCTTTTATTTTTCTGAAGCCATTTTAGGTCCAAATCCAAACCAAGACCAACTCCTACAGTGATCTTATCATAGACTGATTAGAAAAACAAATTACATTGAAAATAGCATATCAATTGTTGTTGAACACTTATTCCTACAGCATATTATTTCCATAGATTTTCTGTTCAAAAAGTGTAGAAATGATCATCTCCAACATTAACATGAATAAGATTTTGTTGTATAGGGCTCTGTACATTTTGAAGCACTACACGGTTAGTTTGTAATATAAATATAAACTTAAAGCATAATTTAAGGTTGGTTTAGGCAGGAGAAAAAGATGTGGAAATTGTGATAACTGCAAAGGCTAAAGCCTGTGGTTTATGCCGATTTTGTCAGGACATGGTTAAATTTGGTGGAAAAGGAACATTGAAGCAATCTTGTGCGGAAAGAAAATGTAAACGATTTAGGAAAGGTGAGCAATAAACGTAATTTGTATTCTAGTTACTTGAATTTTAATAAAATACATTCCATGCTTAGATGATACTGTGCTACATGATCAAAAGGTAAGATTAGAATACTAAACCAATGTCTTGTATTAACCATTGCCAAGTACTGCCTCAGGATTTGAAAACTCTAGAAGGTAACAATTGGCTTAATGACAAGGTAATTTTAAAGTATTGTTTATGTGGATGCTTAAAAAAAATGAAACCTTATGAATAATGTAGATTATTGATGCATTTGTATTCCTTGTGATGGATGGAGCCAACAAAGAAAGAGGTTGAGAAGAGTGTATATTGTACATCCTGCTTCTTTTACATTAAACTCTGTGCTTCAGGGTACATGGAAGTTGCCTCATGGATTACGGTTTGTTTTATTGTGCTTGTTTAACTTTGTAGATGTTAATAATAGTGGTGTTATTTTGTATTCCTTAGATAAGCCTAATCAATTTCAAGAAACTTATTGTACCTGTAAATACAGGAAACCACTGGTGTCTAGTAGTAGTTGATTTTGTTAAGTATGAATTAAGATACTATGATTCACTACTAGGAGATGGTACTAACTGTTTGAAATGTATTCAGTAAGTTTGTTATGCACTAATCAAGTGAATATTTATAGAATATGTAGCTATATTGAATATGTGATTGTACAGAGAATACCTCAATTATGCTTTGCCGACCATGAAGTCATCCAAGTGGAAGTTTTTACATCCTAAGGTAAGGACAAAAGTATTACGGCAATTTGCTAAAGCTTTAATGCAAGGTACTGGTTTAATACAGAATATGCCAGTTCAGAGAAACAGTTGGGATTATGGTATGTTTTTTTGTGCATGGTAAGCACATTTCATATTTACTATGTAGATATTATTAATATTCTTTTTTTATATTAGTATGCCCGATGCCAAGCAATTCAATGTGGACTTCTCTTTTTCTCAGGTATCAAAGTCTCACATTACAGCTAGCTACACACTTATCTATGGTATTTTTGTCCGTTTTCAGAATGATACTGTTGATATTAGACAGAAAATGAAAGAAGAAATTACGCAAATGAAACTATTGCAATTATAACATTTGTATATGATTCTTTGTTCAATATTTTTATTCTGCTCTAGTACATCTATAACATACAGCTTGCTAACTATTGTCATTCAGCAATGTTAGAAACCTCTACTTGACACTGTGTTGCCATTGCTATGTGAAAGTACCATACGTATAGCTAGCTATTGCTAGGCATAAAGGTTTCATCTAGGATTTTTCTTTCTATTTAGGTGGAGGGGATGGGGGATAGGTTGGAGCTGAAGGCAGGTAAAGGTCAATAATGTGCCAGTAGTTACCACTGGAAGAAAAGTGGAATTTCCTGCTATAGGAAAGGTTAAGTATAGCTATCTCACAGATCACATGTCCTTCACATTTCCAACTTCAGGACAGATGAGCTGGTGGTAACCATTCCGGGTACTGTATAGGGCGTACTTTCCTTCACTATTTCCTGAACATATCCTTGACATAAACTGCACTATTTCCTTTACATGCCATATGGTTTGTACTGCATATATCATATCACATTTCCTTCATATTTCCTGAATTAAAACTGAACTATTCCTGTACATTCTAGGTAGCTGTCTGTGCGAAAATGTGCAGCTTTCCTTTAGATTTCCTGTACTCAAAAACTGCACTTTTTATGCACCTTTCCTACACAAAGCAACTATTCTTCGCACACCTTTCCTGCAGCAATCCTGAAGTTAAACTGCACTTTTTGTGCAACCTGTTCTACACAAATCCTGTACCTTCAAAATTTATCCATTGTTACCAGAATATGAATAAATAATTATGACCATGTACAAATAAATGAAAAAAATGATGCATCAGACAACAGTTCCTGAACTTTGGCTCCATCTCTGCAATATCTCAAGTTCATCTCTGCAACCTCTTTAGTTCATTCCTGCATTAACAAAGAAACAAGGTAATGAACTCAACGGTAATACTTCAAACACTAGTATTGGTGATCAATGACTTGTACAAATTACAATCCTACATCCACAGATCCAATAACACTTAAAGAATCACCTAGATATCACTAATTAGCGTTTTCATACTTACTCAATAAAATTGAACAACACCGCGCTCTCTACTTGCTGTCGCAGCCTGTAAATCAGTCTAGTAAGATCACACAGGGCAGAAATTAGCTCAATCTTCACTGTGCCCACCACCGCGTGTACGGCACGCATATTGTGTTGATACCCTTTACCACCACCTCTTCTAACACTCCTGATTACTGAGGTAAAAGGTCGATAGTGCTAGTTTTCAAACTCGAAATTGGTAAAGGGTTTAATTTTAAAACACCAGATCAGAAATGGTAAAGGGTTGCTAATACCACAGAAGTTCTCTACAGCAAGAGTGATAATACGCCTGTGTATCTCCTCTTCTGGTCTGCTCTTACTGGCGTTCATGGATTTTTATCCCGGTGAGTGAAAACACAACTGGTAAGCTTATAGTGTACTCTGTTGCTGTCCGCACTAGACTAAAGCGGTGTAAAACTGAACAACCGTATTGGTCAATTCAAAGACTGGTATTTCTTCAGTAGTGCCTCAAGTAGCATAGGGCAAGTATGTTAGTACCCTTCTCTCGTTTTTGTTTTGCTAGCAAGCCCATTAGCCACTGAATCAAATTTCTGTGGTCTTCATTGTTGCACCATAACTGTATTGTACTTGCTAGTGAGGAATTTTTAATGAAAACTATAAGCCATTTTTCTTTTGAAATTAATATATACAATAATATATTCAACAGTTGATGTCTCTTTAACTAATCTTTACTGTATGAGAAATAGTGTTGACAGTAATTGGTGCCCTGTTGTCATTCTGGTTGGTCTATCAATTTACCTAAATTGTGCCACTCTGTCTCGACATGTCGAGGGGGGGGGGGGAGAGAGAGAAGAGATTTGACTTCAGAGTGGAGTTCATCACTGGAACGGAGTTTGGGACAGGTGAACACTAGTGAAGGGAATTTAACATATGTGGAGTGTCCATAGAACAGAGCCTCCCACCTTACTGATTCATCCATATTTTTACGGAAATTGCTGATTCAACACTGATTGCCCCCTGAAACTTTGAAAATGTTAGACCTTGAAATTTTACCCTTGATAATATACCCTGATGAAGGTATAAATTTTGAACAACTACTTATGCACTACTGAAGTAGCCTGGCTGGCTACAAAATATCTAATGTATGAATGTGTTATGGAATGTAATAATGCAGAGCACAAACTCCAATCTAAGGATCTTGAGTTTAAATGAACTGTATTTAAGCTAATTTTACTTGTGACTCTCTGTATGTAGGGTTGTGAAGTAGGAGGTGAAACCCAACTCCACAGGGTCAACACATGTCCAAAAGTATCATTAAAAGAAGACTCTGTGTTCCTCCGTGAAGAGTGTGCTAATAGCTCCTCTTGGACTTCAATATAAGAGGTGAGGAACTCCTGAATAACTTTTAACCTACACTAATAAGAAAAGAGGCTTTTTACCTTTTATTCAAGGTAAATTATATATATACATACTCTAGTGACTAACTCATACATATTTTCATTTAATGCACAGTTAGACAACCTGAAATATATAGGGTGCGATGGAAAAATTTAGGCTCTAGTCACTTTACGAGCAATTCGTTGAAATCCTGTATATCGATACACAAATAACACACACACATACTCAAAAATTAATGCACCCATTTGTTTTTAATAGTACATGTCTATACAGGCTTCTGATAAGAAGTGAAATTTTAACAGACATGATGTCCTCTCAATATTAAATTTGAGAGGAGAAATGCTATTTTGGTCAGCCGGCCGTGTAATTTGTGGTACATTTAGAAAGTAGCGATTCATTTACTCGGCCCTCTCTCTTTATGTTGTACAATCTGCCGAAGATACTGTTGAAAGAAAGTGAGCAGGGGGTGATGATAGTGAGACACATACTAGCATTAATTCAAAAATATAGTGCTAATACATTACATACGTATTTAATAGCAACAAGATTTGTACTTACGAACCTTGGCCAGTGAGCTAAAATTCACTCCTGATGAGATATTTCTGATCTGTAGAATTCTGATTCAACCGCCAAAGTTTCTCCATATCTCACTCGCTAAATTGTGTGCGTGTATATGTGTATATAGTAATTTATATATAATATATTTGTAATAGCAAAGGTGCACTCACTGTGGACTTATTCAGAGTGCTTATGAAAACACTTATTACACTAGTTTGTATCTACATACACACATACACAGGTCTGCACTGTTAAAACATTACATACATACGTACGCTCAATCCTATTTTATCCAAATACCTCTATTACAGGCACGCCTCTTTACAGGGCAGGGCACAAGTTAGCCACTCAATTAATCAATTCTTGCCTCACAATTTCGCTAATTTGACCACCATTACCCAATTGTGTCAGCACAAGCCGGTTATTTCTGGTTCCATAAAATTGTAGAGAAGCCTACTAAGGGTTGCAAGTGAAAGAGGACTGTACTTAATGCTTGGAAAATTTTCCCTTGTAGCTGGCATTTCTGAGATACAGACACCCTCGGGTCCCATGGTGCCTGGTTAAGAGGGGATTGAGTGTACATGCATACATACATACTTACATACATACATGCATACATACATGCATACATACATGCATACATACATGCATACATACATGCATACATACATGCATAGATGCATGCATACATACATGTATACATACTTACATACACAGAGCTGGGCAATATTGGATAATCACAGGCGATATGATACTTACCTGCATTATCGCGATAGAGCGATATATGATATTTCATAAATAATATTTAACAAAGTAAATTTTATCCAGACAAAGTTAGTCCGTGGGGCAAGACTATGTTGGCTTTCTTTAGACAGAATTTTAACTCGCAACCACTGCTAGCTACTTTTAAAACTTTGCTAGTACATTACGGACATGTTTGCAAACCGCGAAATGGCTGTTCCTTTAATCTGTCGTGCGCATGAAGTTCATGCATTAGTTTAACGACCCCAACAGTTTTCTGAAAAAAAGCAATATCAGTTTTTTATCGCGGTGCAACGATAATACCGGTATATCGCCCAGCTCTATACATACATACATACATACATACATATCATACACACGTATATACATACACACACATACATACATACATACATGTATACACACTCGTACACTATCATGGTTCCTATGTTATCATGTAGGTGAGCGTTTATAAGGGTATACATGTAATAAAATCAAAGCTCAAGTTTTATTTTGATGATTTCATAATACTGTAGCTTGAGTGGTTAAACTTATATGAATTTTATGACTGTAAGTTGTCTGACATTCAAATAGTGATTGTAGGTGACACATATTCAGGGTTTGTAGCTGTTCTTGTGCAAGAAATATATCTGATAATGTTCATGTGTACATATGTGCCAAAGTGCTTCTTGATTGAAAATGACCACTCAGGACAGTATCTAGCTATACTCTGACTTTACGCTGTATATCCTGTGCAATAAAATTTAGCTGTATCAATGGCTAACAGTACTCTCTTTCTTACTCTTTATATAGCCCACCTTTTCCATGAGGCTTTTCCCCTTCTTCCATACTGTTAATGTGCTCTTGACTTATTTTCCTACTTATGTAACATAATGAAGTACATGCACTGATCCTCTGCTTTTTTTGTTGCCTATGCACACACGTAACATTACACTTTGTGTTATGTTTCGTGATTGATGTTGTGGCAACGATGGGAAATTGGCTAGCTTAACACTATCAAGTTATATTTTCTAAATTTTGATGACCATTACCAAATCTGGGATAACAACATGGACCCCTCGAGAAGTTGTGTGGCTGTGCTGGTCTTATGAGTCGCAGTTAGTCTTAGTGAAGTGAGGAGATTGACTTAAAGGGGAAGAGGTAGGAGTTGTAGACAGAGCCAGTAAGAATCGTGAGTTAAAGATCAAGGAAGCTCCACAGATACAGATGACACCTGAGTTCAGTAGCCTCGACCCATGGGTAGGAGTAGAATGGAGTAGAGCAGCGCAGGTGTCTCAGCTCTGGCCACTTTCCTCCCTCCAAAGTCACTGCCACTAGGGAAATCCCATACACTCTCAAGTCTTGTTGTAACTTATTGAACACGTGGGAAATCTGAACTGAGAGGGGAGTGGCTGACAATGATATAGTCTGTTCACAATCCATTCACGCATGCGTGAGGTAAAGGGTTTATATGCAATGAATTAGGCAAGATGTACACAACTGGGAATATATAGATCGATGTATGGATAGGATTAGAAAGAAAGAAATAAGAGGGTGAATTACATAGCAGTGAGGTAAAATATATGCATCACAATATTCATATGGTATAGAGTGAAGAGTCCATAACAACCTGACAACAACAAGTTAAACAGAGACATGGGTTTAGAGCTTCCAGGATGCTGGTTGTGCTGCCTGCAAATCACCGTTCAGTATTATATTAAACAGTAAGCATACCCTCCAGTAATCTTGCTGCTTACATTGTGTTTAATATATCACCATGGAGAGTTCAACTTCAGTTGACCCCTGAAGAGGACTTCGGCAAGAAGTCGAAACGTTGGTTAAGTTTTAATTAACATGGTGCTGCTAGAATGAGAAAAGTTCCTATTATTAGTATATATACATAATATGTGACAGTCTATGGGAAAAGGGGGCACTTCACGCAAAAATTGAAATTGAAATATAGGCTCCAGAAGTAAGTCATATGAAAAATTCTTTCTTTCTCCTATTTTTGTTTTTTGCAGAATTAGTCTTAGTGACCCTTACTCTAAGTCTACGCCAAATTTCAAATGCCGAAACAACTTAAAAGACCCCAAGCGTGCCGTGGAAAGACAAGCTACTTTTTATTCTCTCTCGTTCTCGAAGTACAATAAACGGGGAATGGGAGGAGTTTCAAACAAGCAGCAAAAAAAACGGCATAGCTTTGAGAATATTGCATGCAATCTACAGCTTACCTCTGGTTGAAAGTTTACCACTACATGGAGTAGAGTAGCCAAGGATTCCGACAAGACAGGCTGTGAGACGCTCTGAAAGCTAAAAAGAACTCTACGCAAACTTCGTTAGTCGCCGTTAAAAAGCGGCTGTACGATTTAATTGCGTATGCGGAGTACGCCGTTAAGTATGCGGAAACATTAATTATACCGGAAGTGGAAATTCAATTTATGTTTTCTCGATTTCTAGTTCAATTGCTTTGCTGAATACAGCTCAGTTCAACTGCCAGTTTCTCTGCGCGTCGAAGGTTTTACCGTCCAGTATTTTAGCACTAAGTTGAGATAAATTGTAGCTTTTTATTAGTATAAAAAACTCAATTTTTTTGGGTTTGAGTGAAGTGCCCCCTTTTCCCATAGACTGTCACATATATATATATATATATATATATTATATATATACGTATTTTGTTTTATTTTTCTTTAAACAGCCTGTATATAAATTATAGCAAGTACACAAAAAGAATTCAAAAATTTAGGATTTTTGCATTATTACTGCGTATTATAATAAAGCACCAAAGGTGCGAACCCTCAGCGCTATTGTGAGGCTGCGCTCCGGGCTGCTTGATTATGTAGGAACAGGAACCGGGCTGCCTTGGTACTTGCTGCCACTAGTTCCAGTTATCACAACTCCCAGATAGAATGATTAGGTAGCTACCTCCTGAAGCGTCAAGTGATTTTTTAAATTCAAATACGCAAGTATGATGACATAGAATACAGAAACGGATAGAAAAGACTTGACCTATGACCTTGCGTGGACTGGCCTTAAATAGTACAGGCCAGGACACGCCTACAAAAGGAAGTTTCTAGAACAAAACTAATAAACGCTACACACACACACTTGGACAAGAATGTTCTTGGAGCTACCACTAATTAGTTCCCCCCCCCACACACACACACACACCCACAAACTCTCTAACTACTTGCTAATGAGTTCTATTATATTAACAAGTTCTTTCAGGCTCTTCAGCCTGCTCCTGCTTGCTTCTCTGTTAGGTATCTGCTTCTGTGGCTCCACCCTCTGGGTGGAGTCACTCGCTGAATTTTCTGGCCCCACAGCTACCAAGCTATTTCAATATAATCTCAGACCAAAAGAACGAGCAATATTTATTAGTTATTTTAATCAGGCAACAATATAGCTCGAGCAATGATAATGGTACATAGAAACACTGTCTTCATAAGAGAAGATGCTAAACTAGCCAGAAACACTCACCGGTGTACATATTCAACGTGAAATTTAACTTCTTTGAACTTGGTAATTTTATTTGCTCATGTGATTGTGACGTGATGCTATAGGGGGCGTAACCCACAAAAGCTGGTACCTACGCGGTGGTGAAAGCTTCGCATTTTCTCAACAATTAGCCCGAAATAAAAAAAACAACAGCACAATGAATGGTCCTAATCTTCGTTCTGAGTAAGTTCATACCTAAATCAACAGTTAATTGTTAGTAATCTCCAATATCAGAGCGTGACAGACGAGACGACTACTATAACTCTCTTGCACATACAAGCTGAGGCTTAATAAGCATTTTTGAGCTCATGATACAAGTGTCCCACATCTCCTTCAATGCTATCACAAATCATGGCGTTCATCTTGTATGAGTTTATCTCTATCACAAGAATTTAACCTCGTGACTTACTTGATTATTAAATAACTTCCGTCGTCCCCCCCCCCAACCACACCCCCAATAGCTCGCCCGAACAGCTAGTACAATATTTTAAGGAGTATGAATGAACAACATTCAGTATGGAGTTACTACTATATCTCATGGAACTTTCATTCTTAGCCCTCACCACGTGTGTGCAAAAGGATTACAATACTTGTGTTCTGTCCGTTTGTCTGTCATGCTCAATTACTACACTTAATTGTTAATTTAGGTATGAGCTAATTCAAAACAACCATTTAAGACCTTTTTATGGTGCCATTTTGAAATTTCAGGCTGAGAAACACGAAGCTGTCAGCTCTGCATCAGTACTAGCTTTTGTGGGTTTTGCCCCCTATCATTACGTCATAATTAATTGAGCAAATAATTTCTTGCTGTCCATCATGGTTTGGCTTTGTACTGTAAAGTTAACGAGTACTGGAATTGGAGTTGCGAGGGTCAAAATACAAAATGACATACGTACGTCCACACATATTTTCAAACAAACAAATATCCCCGATTTTCAATTGTGTTACCCCTGATAGTGTCTCACTCTCTTCGCTCGCTCGCCAATTATATATATATATATATATATGTGACCGGTTTTGGGAAAATTGGCCTAAATGCGGCATCTAAAGTTTTCTAGTTTATTCTACCAGTAGGCTGCACGGGGCCTTGGGATGCCTTCCTCCTAATTTGGAAGCTGTAGCACAAGCCGTCTTCGCCCTACGCACTACAACACTTCAGTATTTTTGCTAAACTTATTATTGCTGATTTCGAAAAAAAAACGCCAGGTAAAGGCGTTGCTAGGTCAGAGGGCGTGCCTTGTGTCCGTATACTATTACTGCGTGTCTCCGGGACACTATGGAATGAACCGGTTACAGGCGGATTGAAAGAAGGCTAAAAGGCTTAATGCAGGGCTCCATAAGAAACTATGATGGCAAGAATTGCGTGAGTACGTGAATTATGTAGAATAGTAAGTGAATTAGTTAGCTACAGTTTTTTCCCCGCTGTTAGTGAAAAGCCCGCCAATAATTTCTTAGCAACTCTCCGTGCACGAGTCCAACCGGCTAGTGTTTCTAGCCTCCTAGTGTGAGTTCTAGAGCACGCCAGAGCTTACAACTGCGTCATAAGCTAGAGCTAGCTGGTGTCTATCGATTTCTGCCATAAAAATTTTTTCGAAAAAAATCTACCCATAAGGCTTTACCCGGGGATACTGAAAAAAATTGTTTGCCGCGTTTAGGCCGATTTTCCCAAAACTGGTCACATATGTTGTTAACCTTCAGTGTTACATTTTGTAGCTCTAGGTTAACATTGAAAATGGATACTGGTAAATGTCTCTGGCCTTTTAGCTTCTTTGCTTATGAAGACAGCTTTTACATATACTGTTTTCATTGCTCAAGCTATATTGATACCTAATTAGAATAGCCAATAAATCATTCATTTGGTCCTGAGATGATTTTGTAAATAGCTTGCTAGTGTATAGTGGCACTTGTGGGCCTCCCTCAGTGAAGCTCATGAGTTCCTCCTTCAGGCTCACACAATGGTGACAGCAATTAAGCTGCTGCCACCAGAATCAGTATGCCTTCCCCTCGACAGCCCCCCCTCGAAAGGTGGACTCAGGATTATACTAGTTTAATCTAACGAGATCAGATGGCACAAATGGCAGCTGAGAACTGACTGACTGCACACACAAAACACGAAGTCTTATATGCACAGCCCGGACAACACAACAATGAACAACAAGATGTAGACACACACAGGTGACATGACTTTAAAAATTAACTAAGTCCCATAACCGAAAATACATGTAACTGAATCCAAAACAAGCACAAACATATAATGTTCAATTCATAGTTCCTGGAATGTGGACGGCCCCACCAATTTAGTTGGGATGTCGTCCCACAGCGCTGAAGGTTCGCACTTATGGTGCTTCATTATGCCAGTGAACTAAAACACACACTTTATTGCACAATCTAATTGTAAGCCATATATCATCTCTAATATATACTTCGTTTGATCTGGTTTTATAAATGCATTTACAGGGAGTTTTAACTTCGCACACATACTTGCTTAATTGTAGAGTTGGTAATTATTGTGGACTTATTAGTAATAAGGTTTAATGAGCTAACTCTAATGGAGTTCAGTATGGAGTAGATATCTCACAGAATATCATTAAGATATGTGTGACTGTGAACTATAACAATTATGTGATAGGTGTTTTCTCTAATTAAAGCACTTTATTACACAATCTACACCATAATTGAGTGAACTCATATATATTGTAATTGTTTAATCTCATATATAAACACATTAGAATACAGAGAGGTTGGTTGTTTCCAACCATAGTGGGCTGAGTATCCTTATAGCTGCCTAGTAGATGACTTTTGCTGTTCATGATGGTTCTACTGGTTACCATGACCATAAAGAGATGGATGTGTTTGTTGATTTAACTTCCCCCTCCAATCCCCAATACTCAGGGGTTCATTTTGGAATTAATCTAGGGAGGGGGGGGGGGGCAAGACTGAGCTTTCACTATCTTAGTGGTCATAACTTTTGTACATAATTAAGATAGTAGAGGACTTGTGATTTAATCATTTACAATCTTCATCATTCACATTTTAACTTTGCTTTTTTGCTTACGAAAGTTTAAAATATTTCAAGGGGGGACGAAACGCCTTCAAGGGAGGGGAGAGGGCGAGCACTACCCTGGCTCTCCCTAAATGAACCCCTGAATACCCACATGCTAAATATATGTCCACATTTTGTTATGAAAGTGGGTATAGTAATTACTGAGTATAAGAATTTCTGAATCACACGAGCATTCAATATTTTCCCATACTGAACTCTGCATGATGAATGCTCCAATGTGCCCACATGTAGTTCTTGAGCACAACCAATTTAAACCATTTTTACTTTGATGCACAAGTCTTCCCCCCACTTTTCCCTCAACTCCCCATCCCCCCTCCCCCCCCCCACTCCAGAAAGAGAAAATAAGATATATGATTTATGAGTCGATTTGATATGATTTTCTTTTTGTTTATCCGTTTGTAATTTACAGCATGTGTACACATCTAAATCTGTGTAGCCCCACCCTCAAACACTGACACCACTCCTTCCCCTTGCCCAATTCCTGTTCCTACGTCCAACACTGAATACATGGAGAAGAACGGCTATAGTTGGGGAGGGAAGGGGAGGAAGAACTCTGTTTGAGAGGGAAATTTTTCAGTTTCCCCCTCCATTTTTCTGTATCAAACTCTGCTACATGAGAGTATTCATACTGATCAACATTTAATCAATCACAGCATGATGTTACAACTCACTGTAATCTAATTACTATAATTATTAACTTAAAAAAATTCTGAGGAAGGGAGGTTCCATCTTGGGGAGGCGGAGGTTAGGTTTCTATCTACTCTACAGTGTGTATGAAACCCAGACAACTATAAACACATGATTATCAGTCTTTTTTGTTTATGTGTTTGTTTGTTTGTTGTTTTTATTTTGTTATTTTAGATTTAGAGGAGGTCAAGTGAAGTTTCTCTAGGAGAAGATGGCATGATAAGGTTGTTCATTATGAAGTCTACGGAAAATTCCTAGACACTACACTTCTAACTTTGATGACAGATAGCAGAATGTCTGATCATAATGCCGGAGAAAAATATTTGTTGTTTTGTGTGAATTATTAATTTACACATTCATCATGTTTTTTTATTATTTTGTATCCTGAGAAAAGAATATTGCACCTTCGTTACATTGTACACTCACCTACTCCTTTAATTCCTGAATTATTTCATGGCGTATTCATCATTCCATACATTATAGTTTATGTATTCATCTTTCTTAAAATTTGAGACATTGTTAAATGCTAGATATTGAAATGAGAATTTCTGCTAAAGATCAATAAGAAAGCAGCATCAAAAGTATTGTATTTTTTTCATAAGCTTTATGTACAGTATCCTTATGGTGTGTCGAGGTCTGGTGCCAAAAGCTAAAAGTAATGAATGACCTTTGTTTCATGGAGCAGTGGTAGACTTCAGAATAGGATAAAATTTCCCCTGATATCTTCAAAGAAAAAAACATGCTAAGAAAGCCAGTCAAGTGAAGAAGTGTGCAGAGTAGTATAGATCTAAACTAACTAGTTATAGAAATGTTGGGCACAGTTAGTCCCTCTACCCTGAAATATTCATTACAGAATTTGACAGGAAAATACTTTTAGCCACCAGAGAAAAGCAACTTAAGTTGTTGTGTTGCTGTTACAGTTACAGCAAGGAAATGTAGAAGCAGTCATAGAGTGGGATTTTTTTTTAAATTTGCCTGACTTGGGAAGCTCAGGCTGTCGTTATTTGTACTACTAATAATCTAATTGTACACTTAAGACTTATGATAAATCCAAGTAGCGATCACGTATACACATGTGTCATACTTCAAAGACACTATAGCTATAGCCACATCAAATAAAGCATACAATTGAATAATAACCCAAAAAATATCTTCTCTGTTGAGTAACTGGAAAACTATCAATTGACCTTAGTGCAACGTTAGAGTCTGTTATATAGTTTTCACATACAATGTTACAATGGTAGGAATAAAGTCTGGATGTCGTATCAGTAACTTATAGATACCATTATTAAATCACTGCATTGTTTGTATTATCTAGTCTAGTTACACGTCTCAGAATATCTATGTAGCTGTAAAGTTCTAGATTCACTGGTATAGCTAAACCATTCTGACGGAAAACTGACTGGAAAACTTAGTTCACTTTAGTGCAACATTTAATGTCTGTTATACAGTTTTCACATACAATTTTACCATGGTAGGGATAAAGTCTGGATGTCATATCAGTAACTTATACATACCATTATTATAAATCACTGCGTTGTTTGTATTATCTATTATCTAGTCCAGTTACAAGATTATGAATTTGTCAAGTCTCAGAGTAGCTATGTAGCTATATGGTTCTAGATCCACTGGTATAGCTAAACCATTCTGATGAAAATAGTTTTGTTCATCATGCCATTGAAGTATACAGATTTTGTATATTATCAGCAGACAGCAATTTATTTTATTGCATATTATAGTTTAATAGAAGCAATTCATTTTGCAAAATAATGAAGTAGCTATTCCTACTGGAGGTCAGATAGCTATTTGGGGGTGATGTATGCCGCTTTACTCGTCAGAAGATACCTGCAGGCCCGACACCCCTCAATTTAGTGATGGATCAATCCTGAAAAAACCGTCTTAGCTGTCCTTATACGCTTTGAAACCTGTCCATTCGCACGGTGATGGATTTGTTATTGTATTTATTTCTCTTATAACTATAGCAACGGAAAGGTACCGCCCAATTAGGCAAAACAACGGTCGTCATTTGTTCAGATACATTGCACACGCAGCGCATGTGGAAAGAAATGTTGTGGGAGAAGAGGCTTGACGAGCTACAGTGGTCTGTCATATTGATTAGGTAGGCTCAGGCGTTAGATACTGTGTGAATTAATGCGGCGGTGGTGTAGGGGTGGGATTAATGTGAAATAACTATAATATACTCTACTTTGAATGAGTTGTGCAAGTGTTAGTCGTGTAGGTTTAAACTATTTTAGTTTAAGTTGTTGTACATTAAGGCAGTCAATCCAGAGTAACCTTACAAATAATCTGTGGAATATACAATTGAAGCCTATTGTCGAATACTTGTGCTAGCCATTAGTATTTGTAGTAGTCACACGACTGATCAGCGGTGTTGGAAGATGTTTAGTAAAGGGGCACGTTTTCTTGGGGTCGGGGGTTTAAAAGTGAGAAGTTGCCTTGTTAGATTATGCCCCACAATTTTGGTGGCCTGAAGCCCCACCCCCCACCCTCTGCCTACGCCACTGCTGATATCAATCACGGTGGCTTTGCCCCTATAGCCTCCTCTACACACTGCCCAGATTGTGTCACATAATATTTTTAGCTGCTACGGGTTATTATGACCATGTGAATAAAACACTCAGGTTTACTGGACTGACTGGCAAGTGTTTGTTCTTGACGAAGTCCTCAATATAGATGGAATCAAGCAAGTCTCAAGTTGTGGTGTACATGTCTCATTTGAGTTGAGTGTCCATCATTTTGGTTGAGGTGATTGTTCAAACTATTTTATGATGATGCCCAGGGTATACCTGATTTAGGTGATGTTTGTGACCTTCCTGTTGTTGCTGTGTGGCTTGCAGGGTGGGGGAGGGGAGAGAATGGACAGGATATGACCTTTGAATGGGACGTGATAGGGGGCTAGTTTCATTAAAAGTCCAGGTGGAGGAGATGGGGTATGAGTGATTGCATCAGTTTTTATTGAACAGGTGAAGGATGTGGACTCCTGTCACATGGTAATAGACACATGTATGAGCTGGTGATGTTTGTATGTTCTATTGGAACTGTAGTTCTTGGACTTTCTAAGTCTTAGGACAGAGAAATTGTAGGCTGTGGTTTATGCTTTTATCACTTGAGTGATGTCCACCAGTTGTATTACTAATTTCTTTCATGATTAGTTTTCATGTAGCCACAAGATATTTGATGACAGACATTAGGAGCACTCTAGTTCTGCAACATTTACAATAAAGTTGAGTAGCTTCTTATCAAGAAGTGCAACAGTTTTATTATTAATAATAAATAATAATAATATTACTGTTATAACAGTAATTTATTATAGTCAGGGTTTTATCTAGAAAATTTGTTTGGAAAGGGGTGGGAGGAGTTAGGGCATATCCGCCACCCTTAGGCTGCAAGACAAAAAATATTTACAACTAGCAAGTACCCCACCTCATAGTGGCGCTTGACTTATTGCACAGTAAGAATGCAGTAGCATAAGTTATTTTTGTTCATTGTTATCATTCTCTACATCAGTTTCCCTCTTCTGCTCTCTTTTTCCTGAACTATCCAGCTTTTCTTATCCCCAACCTTTCCTTTCTTTCACCTTTCTTCTCGAGTCATGGAGTCCCTTCTATTGCTTTGTCTCTCCTGCTTCTGAATATTTCTGTCCTTCTATCATGATTGTGGACTTGAGCTTTGTTGAAATGTTGCCTTCTTTTTCGCACTTTTCCCTTCTTCTTGAAACATATGCCGCCTTTACTCAGTGATTTCACTAGCCGCCTTCTCCTTGTCCATTCAACCCTCTTTTTAGTGTACTATTAATCACTTTCAACTGAATGGGACAACCTATTGAAGGTATCACGATGCTTTATCACCATACTTTTTAAGTTCGTGAATTATTCATGAATACACACTGTCGATCGTTGTTACTGACACACGAGCATATTATTATATAGATTCTTTGAGTAATTAGCATGGCATTATTATGAGTGTGAGTGCTGTAATTTTGAGTACTGCCTAACTGCATACTGCACTCAGATACTATTGAACTGTGATAGGTGCTGGATTCGAATGTTGTGCAACTTTACTAGAGTATCATATTTAGATAGTTTCTTCAAAATTTTCACAATGAGGAGGCGCTTGGCCTTAATTACAGTGTTGGTATGATTATTTAGTACACATTGATTTTTAAGAAATTTTTGAGAATTTTTTAATTTATTGATTGTTCAGGACTTTATACAACAAGATAAGAAGATCACATGTGTGGTAGACTATGCAGTCGAGTAAAAGTGGCTTGCAAGGTTAGGTAGATTCTAAATTAGGAAATATTTTTGAAGGGGAATTATATAATGTATATTATAATATACTAGCATCAAGTACCCCGCCACACAGTGGCGCTTGACGTATTGAAGTTATTTTGCTCAGTTATCATTCTCTACTATTGAGTACGGTTAATTAGTTTTCCTCTCCTGCTCTCTTCATTTTAAACTATCTAAGCTTTTCTTATCCCCCACATTTCCTTTCTTTAGTTCTGTCTTCTTGAGTCATAGAGTCCTTTGTCTAATTATCCTGCTTCTGAATCTCTGTCCTACCATCATGATTGTGGACTTACGCTCCACGAAACTTTTGAAACCTACACTGCCTTCCCTCATCTATTCCACCCACTTTTTAGTAACAATTAATCACTCTTTACTGAATGTGATGACTCTTTACTGAATGTGATGATCTTTACCCATTGAAGTAAGGATGATACTTTGCCAGACTGTTTAAGCTGATGGATTATTCATGAATACACACATGGTCATTGTCGTTATTTGACACACAAGCGTAATATTCAGGGATTCATTTAGAAATCACTTTAAGAGTGGGCGAGGTTGAGTTTGTGCTATCTAAAGGGTGACACAACTTTCGTGCAGAACTATGACGAGAAAGGAGATGGGCATAATTTAAGTATTTCCATTCACCTTAAATATTCACTTTTTAACTACACATTTTGCTTACGATATTTTAAGAATATTTCAAGGGGGCGAGTGTCTCCCCTGCCCCCCCACCCTTAATGAACCCCTGTTACTATATAGATATTAGTAAATTTTTCAAAATGTTAATGAACAAGTCCGATCCGAGTTTTTTTGTTTTTTTTGGGGGGGGAAGAGAAGTTCTCTTGTTGCAGTATTTAAAATTGTGAAGTATTATACTATTTTAACCCACATGGCTGAGGGTGTCTGTTGTTACATATAAAATCTTGTAATAGACTGAAAAACTATGTGACGAATAGTTGATTGTAACTTTGAGCTGACATTTGAAGGTGATTGTATCATTCATGTGAAAATTATTTTTCTTGGAGTAACAGACACGTGCTGTGTGTGTTTACTTGACACATCCTTTTTCAAAACATTCTACTGTGATGCACATGCTTGTATGAGAATGTATATATGCATTGATCAATGTTTCATGCATGATTTTATGATCGTAATATTCATACAATTAGCTGTGCTATATTTTCCCCAAAGTTTGAAGGGGGATTGGGGATCCTAGGTTTAACCCCTTCGGTATGTTATAGCTAAGTTGTGCTGAAATAGCAGCTAGCATAAGGCAATTCTATGGGTGCACAATCTATGCTATTATCCTATTATTTGCATAGGCTGCAACAACTAGTGGAGTGAGATGACGTAAAATCTAAACTGCTGGAGCTGTTACTTTTACATATGACATCAGAGGCAGAAGGAGTGGTGAAGAAATCTCATCAATGAAATATCCTGATTGGAAGTGGCAGTAGCTAAGGTATGTAAATGATTGGTAAAACTAGAGTATGGACTGGGTAAAGCGAGGGTATGGATTGGGTCAAGTGAGAGTATGAACTGGGTAAAGCGAGAGTATGGACTGGGTATAGCGAGAGTATGGATTGGGTAAAGTGAAAGTATGGACTGGGTATAGCGAGAGTATAGATTGGGTAAAGTGAGAGTATGGCGAGGGTATGGATTGGGTAAAGCGAGAGTATAAACTGGGTATAGTGAGAGTATGGACTGGGTATAGCGAGAGTATGGATTGGGTAAAGTTAGAGTATGGACTGGGTATAGCGAGAGTATGGATTGGGTAAAGTGAGAGTATGGACTAGGTATAGCGAGAGTATGGATTGGGTAAAGTGAGAGTATGGACTGGGTATAGCAAGAGTATGGACTGGGTAAAGTGAGAGTATGGCGAGGGTATGGATTGGGTAAAGCGAGAGTATGGACTGGGTATAGTGAGAGTATGGACTGGGTATAGCGAGAGTATGGATTGGGTAAAGTGAGAGTATGGACTGGGTATAGTGAGAGCATGGATTGGATAAAGTGAGGGTATGGACTGGGTATAGCGAAAGTATGAATTGTGTAAAGTGAGAGTATGGACTGGGTATAGCGAGAGTATAAATTGGGTAAAGTGAGAGTATGGACTGGGTAAAGTGAGAGTATGGATTGGGTAAAGTGAGAGTATGGACTGGGTATAGCGAGAGTATGGATTCGGTAAAGTGAGAGTATGGACTGGGTAAAGTGAGGTAGAGTATGGACTGCATAAAGTGAGAGTATGGATTGGGTAAAGCGAGAGTATGGACTGGGTAAAGTGAGAGTGTGGATTGGGTAAAGCGAGAGTATGGATTGGGTAAAGCAAGAGTATGGATTGTGTAAAGCGAGAGTGTGGACTCTGTAAAGCGAGAGTATGGATTGGGTAAAGTGAGAGTATGGATTGTGTAAAGCGAGAGTATGGATTGGGTAAAGCGAGTATGGACTGGGTAAAGTGAGAGTATGGACTTGGTAAAGTGAGAGTATGGATTGGGTAAAGCGAGAGTATGGACTGGGTAAAGTGAGAGTATGGATTGGGTAAAGCGAGAGTATCGACTGGTAAAGCGAGAGTATCGACTGGGTAAAGCGAATGTATGGATTGCGTAAAGCAAGAGTATGGATTGTGTAAAGCGAGAGTGTGGACTCTGTAAAGCGAGAGTAAGGATTGGGTAAAGTGAGAGTATGGATTGTGCCAAGCAAGAGTATAGATTGGGTTAAGTAAGAGTATGGATTGGGTAAAGTGAGAGTATGGACTGAGTAAAGTGAGAGTATGGATTGTGTAAAGCAAGAGTATGGACTGGGTAAAGCGAGAGTATGGACTGGGTAAAGCGAGAGTGTGGACTCTGTAAAGCGAGAGTATGGATTGGGTAAAGCGAGAGTATGGATTGGGTAAAGCGAGAGGAGGAGAGTGGGACTCTGAAAGCACATATGGATGGGTTTTAAAGCGAGGGAGAGGAGAGTATGGACTGGGTAAAGCGAGAATATGGACTGGGTAAAGCGAGAGTGCGGACTGGGTAAAGCTAGAGTATGGACTGGGTAAAGCGAGAGTATGGACTGAGTAAAGCGAGAGTATGGACTGGGTAAAACGAGAGTATGGACTGGGTAAAGTGAGAGTATGGACTGGGTAAAGTGAGAGTATGGACTGGGTAAAGTGAAAAGTGAGAGTATGGACTGGGTAAAGTGAGAATATGGACTGGGTAAAGTGAGAGTATGGACTGGGTAAAGCGAGAGTATGGATTGGGTAAAGAGAGATTATCGACTGGGTAAAGTGAGAGTATAGACTGTGTAAAGCGAGAGTATGGATTGGGTAAAGCGAGAGTATGAATTGGGTAAAGTGAGAGTATGGATTGGGTAAAGTGAGAGTATGAATTGAGTAAAGCGAAAGTATGGATTGGGTAAAGCGAGAGTATGGATTGGGTGAAGTGAGAGTATGGATTGGGTAAAGCGAGAGTATGGATTGGGTAAAGAGAGATTATGGACTGGGTAAAGTGAGAGTATGGACTGTGTAAAGCGAGAGTATGGATATGGTAAAGCGAGAGTATGAATTGGGTAAAGCGAGAGTATGAACTCTGTAAAACAAGAGTATAGATTGGGTAAAGCGAAAGTATGGATTTGGTAAAGTATGAACTGGGTGAAGCGAGAGTATGGATTGTAAAGCGAGAGTATGGATTGAGTAAAGTGAGGGTATGGACTGGGTAAAACAAGAGTATGGATTGGGTAAAGCGAGAGTATGGATTTGGTAAAGCGAGAGTATAGATTTGGTTAAGTATGAATTGGGTAAAGCGAGAGTATGGATTGTAAAGCGAGAGTATGGATTGGGTAAAGTGAATGTATGGATTGGGTAAAGCGAGTGTATGGATTGGGTAAAGTGAGAGTATGGGTTGGGTAAAGTGAGAGTATGGACTGGGTAAAGTGAGAGTATGGATTTGGTAAGGCGAGAGTATGGATTTGGTAAAGTAAGAGTATGGACTGGGTAAAGTGAGAGTATGGACTGGGTAAAGTGAGAGTATGGACTGGGTAAAGTGAGAGTATGGACTGGGTAAAGCGAGAGTATGGATTGGGTAAAGCAAGAGTATGGATTGTGTAAAGCGAGAGTGTGGACTCTGTAAAGCGAGAGAAAGGATTGGGTAAAGTGAGAGTATGGATTGTGTAAAGCAAGAGTATGGATTGGGTAAAGTGAGAGTATGGATTGGGTAAAGTGTGAGTATGGACTGAGTAAAGTGAGAGTATGGATTGTGTAAAGCGAGAATATGGACTGGGTAAAGCGAGAGTATGGACTGGGTAAAGCGAGAGTGTGGACTCTGTAAAGCGAGAGTATGGATTGGGTAAAGCGAGAGTATGGACTGGGTACAACGAGCGTATGGATTGGGTAAAGCAAGAGTATGGATTTGGTAAAGCGAGAGTGTGGACTCTGTAAAGCGAGAGTATGGATTGGGTAAAGAGAGAGTATGGACTGGGTAAAGCGAGAGTATGGACTGGGTAAAGCGAGAGTATAGACTGGGTAAAGCGAGAGTATGGATTGGGTAAAGCGAGAGTATGGACTGAGTAAAACGAGAGTATGGACTAGGTAAATTGAGAGTATGGACTGGGTAAAGTGAGAGTATGGACTGGGTAAAGTGAGAGTATGGACTGGGTAAAGTGAGAGTATGGACTGGGTAAAGCGAGAGTATGGATTGGGTAAAGAGAGATTATTGACTGGGTAAAGTGAGAGTGTGGACTGTGTAAAGCGAGAGTATGGATTGGGTAAAGCGAGAGTATAGATTGGGTAAAGTGAGAGTATGGATTGGGTAAAGCGAGAGTATGGATTGGGTAATGCGAGAGTATGGATTGGGTAAAGTGAGAGTATGGATTGGGTAAAGCGAGAGTATGGATTGGGTAAAGAGATTATGAACTGGGTAAAGTGAGAGTATGGACACTGTGTAAAGCGAGAGTATGGATATGATAAAGCGAGAGTATGAATTGGGTAAAGCGAGAGTATGGACTCTGTATTACAAGAGTATAGATTGGGTAAAGCAAAAGTATGGATTTGGTAAAGTATGAACTGGGTAAAGCGAGAGTATGGATTGTAAAGTGAGAGTATGGATTGAGTAAAGTGAGGGTATGGACTGGGTAACACAAGAGTATGGATTGGGTAAAGCGAGAGTATGGATTTGGTAAAGCGAGTGTCTGGGACCACCCAGACATAGAAGATTCAAAAAGAAGAACTTTGTCATCCTTTAACATTTCTCTATGTTTACATACCACAATTGTCATGCTCCGACTTAATGATATTCATATTTGCCTGTAACCACAGTCATCTAGCTCTAAGTCATACCTATATATTGTACCATGTCTGAATGATAAAAGGGTTGCTTACCTCTGAAAACTCTAGCGAGTACCACCGTTAGAGAGTGCGTACTTTTGCTACTGCCTAAGACTGCAAGCTCACGCCAGCGGTTGCGGGTAGATATAGTTGCGCCAGATCAAGTGAGCGCCTGGTCTTTCACTAAACGGTGACTCCTCCCACGTACGTACGCCAGAGACTAACACTGTCTCACACTCGCACAACCCATTCTCTACACAGGGGAGTCCCGTTCAGTTGGTCGTTCGAGCCCGTCACGGACTAGCACCAGTTGTTTAACTTCACTCGTTCGTTCGCTATTCTATTGTTGCTACTTTCAGTCGAGTTCAGTACCAGTTGCTATTAGTTAGCTTCTTGCCTATCTCGATTGTTTTCCTATTTTCGACTTTAACTTCACTTCGAACTTCACTTCGTGGGAGCCACAACCAGCACCATGGAGGAAAACGTTACTCATTCACGTCTCGAACTTCTACGCCGTCAGAGAGCTCATCGTCGAGGAGCTATCACTCCGTTGTCCAAGAAATTGACCACTTTTATGGGCGAACCACTTGGAGCAGTCTCCGATTTTTCTATGAACAACCTGGAGATTAACCTACGTTCTGACATCGGCAAACACGAATCACTTCAAGATGACATCGACTCACTTCTCGACCAAGAGGCCATCGAGGCCAATGAAGCCGAGAGATCACGACACGATGAAATCCACGCAAGTGTCATCATGGACCTGGATACTCTCAAACACTCCCACGTTATCTTCACGGAATGTCTCTGCTTACGACCACGTATACTCGAACTACTAGACCTCGGTAAGGAATTATCATCTACTCATACGTCTGAATTCAAGGATCTCGCTAACTCATGGGATGCCATCAGGATGCCATCAGGAAGAAAGTCCTACGTCTACCTATCTAGCAGCAGCTACTACTCCTATGTCACCTACCCCTACGACCACTTCTTCAGGACCATCCGTCATGCCCATGATGGCTCCATTGACTCTGGATATTCCCAAGTACACGGGCGATCCACTTCAATGGGAGTCCTTCGCGCTTCGTCTGCAATCACTGCTCACTCACAGAGCTGATGGATTCTCCGATATGGACAAGTACGCCATCGTAAGCCAAGCTATAGTCCCACCTCAAGGGAAAACACTGATCAACGCCATGATGAAAGAAGGAGCAACTATACCTGATCTTATCAAAGCTCTACGCAAGATGTATGGACGACCTCAACTTGTCATCCCCATCCTGGTACAAAAGGTTGCTGACCCGCCTACTACCAACCGTACGGCTGCTTCACTCAACAATTTTAAAGAACGAGTTCTCGACTACTACAGTGCACTCAACACCCACATAGGAGGTGATCTCCACAGATTCATGCCTCACTTCCTTAGACCCTTTCTAGCCGATTACTGGCCAAATACGCAATTTTGCGTACCTCCGTATTTTGTCCCCGAAAGGCCAAATACGCAATTCTGCGTACAAGAAAGGGGGTAATAACTATCTGCCTACAGCTGCATACCTGAATCTACCAGTTATCTATCATTACATCTCAGGTTTGTAATGTAGTATAGCTATCTGTACAGCATATCTACAAGTGTGGTTACAATATAAAATTTATCAGATAAACCTTGCTACAAAACACTTCAAGTTTATCAAATATTCTCATATAAAATTGTATAACAAGAACTATAATTCATGATTATTTGATACTTTGAGTTATGCTGCAATGATAGCTTAAGTCTTCTGGAGAAGTTCATTGATTCTACTGTAGATTCAGGACTCCAAAGATGCAGGAAACACAAGAGTATCTCCAATTTCCAAGCTGATCCATAACTTTGGAATATTAGTAGTATTGTAAAGTTCATAATATACCTGGAATATATAAAAAGAACACAAGAATGTCACAGAGTGACTTATTAATGATTAAAGTCGATATCATTGGCTAGATCTGGATGTTTTCATTCTTACTAATATAAATCTGAAAATGGCGTGTGTTTTGTTTCCTTACAATACACCTTGATAAGTTGCTGTTAGTGTCCATTCTTGCGTCATTCATAACCATTACTCAAATCTCTGAACTTGTCTTCTATTGTAAGCTCATAACTAGCGTAGTGAAACTAAGCAACGCGAAGTGGCACCCCAAGGACGCTACGAGATACAAAAAATTTTCGTAGCCTTAGGCGTCCTCCCATCCACTGTCGAAAACTGGAGCGCGCAGGACTTTCAATCCATTGAGCAATAGCAAGAGCAAGCTTTTACCAGCGGCTGATCAATAGAAACTTTATTTCCAGGACCGATTGTTTCTCCGCTACAAAGTCAGAAAGTTGCTTCTCCAGTAAGGGTTACTTCCGGCGGAAAAAAATACGGCGGCTCGCGGCACCGCGGTTAAGTAATAATTCGGCCGTTAATCGGCTAGAGGGAAAACTTCGTGAGGACTGGGACCGCCTTCTGTACGAGAAACTACCGGAACCCACAATGGCTGACTTCACGCAATTTATTGAACAAAGACTTCTTTGGGCTAACACACAACACTCCATGACTACGTTTACGCCTTCGTCGTCATCTACTACTTCGCCGTTTCAACCCAAGCAAGCCTCGAGACCTTCTTCTCCACGTACACGTGCTAACCCCAAGTGTCCACTCTGTTTTGAGACACATTGGCTGGGTCGTTGTCCAGCATTCATTGCTATGGATGTGGACGACCGCAATAAACTAGTGAGAGAGAAAAGGCTGTGCCTAAACTGTTTCTCCAACAGCCACGACATGAAGAACTGCTTCAACAAGCATTCGTGCAGAAATTGCAATCAACGTCACCACACTTACCTGCACAGAGAGCAGAAGCCTAGTAACTCCACCATCCCAGCCACTCCAACTCCTGACATCGCCATGTCAGTTATCACAAAGACCCAGGACGACACCCCAGCTACTCTACTTCAGCGACGACATGAAAGCAAAGGCAACTTCGTGTGCACAGTCGTCGCCTCCATTCAGAACGGAGAATTCAATGTGAAAGCTCGTGTACTTCTCGACCACGGCAGCGGCGCAACCTTCATGTCTGAAGTACTTGCCTCCACTCTCAAACTGAAAAGATATCCTCAAGACAGACTCTTCGAGGGATTCAACCCGGGCACTATTCGCTCAAGGTTCTACGTCATCGCCTCACTTCAGTCCATCAACTTCGACTTCGTTTCTCCACCTATTGAATTTTCAGTAGTCTCACACGGTCTCTGCACTACGTCTCCGGAAGACAAAGAAGTTGTAGCTGCCTACGCAGCTGAGAAAGGGCTCACACTGTCAGACCCCGACATGGGTGGACACATAGACATTCTACTGGGACAAGAATACCCCTAGGACTTCTGTGGACGAGTTCAGAAGATCGAAAGACACCGCTACATTGACACCTGCTTTGGCATAGGCGTGATTGGACCTGTGCACGGACGAGTCAACGTCCTGTCAGTATCCTCCGCCTCTCCACCTTTGGCTCAGTGCCTGAGTCGCCTTTGGGAACTAGATAAAGTTCCTGAGGCTTCTGTTCTCAGCCCGGTGGACCAGAGCGTGGTGCAACACTATCACAACAACGTTCAAGTCGTCAACAACCGTATCTCAGTTTCTCTACCAGTTAAGGACAATGCCCCACCATTGGGCAACTCCCGCAAGCAGGCCATAAGCAGACTCTATGCTAACGAACGTTCGCTTTCAGCAAAGGACAAGTTGGATGCATTCAACACAGCCTTGAGGGAATACTTATCTTTGGGACACGCCCATATCATACCTTCAAATGAACTCAAACTCAATGATTCTCAATGCTACTACATGCCTGTTCACGGAGTTTTTAAAGACTCTTCAACGACTACGAAAGTTCGGCCGGTATTCGATGCCTCTGCCAAGACCACGTCTGGCTTCTCTCTGAATGAGACACTCGACATCGGACCCAACCTCTACCCTCCTGTGGCCGATATACTTGTGAAATTCAGACGACATGCCATTGGGTTCTCAGCAGACATTAGCAAAATGTTTAGAGAGATCCTGCTCAACCCAGAACACAGGGACCTCCACCGCTTCGTCCTCAGGGAGCCCACTGGTTCTATAGTCGACTGCAGGATGGAAAGGGTCACCTTCGGCGTAAATTGCTCACCCTACCTTGCCACGCAGACGTTACGTTTCATCGCGGATCTACATCAAGAGACTCGTCCCAACGCAGCCAAAGCTATATGTTTAGAGTTCTATGTGGACGATTACGTTTCAGGAGCTGATTCAGTAGTAGAAGCAAACAAGATAAGGACAGAACTATGTAATCTCCTTGACAAAGCTGGCATGATCTTGCGGAAATGGAGGTCTAACTCAGAAGACTTCCTAGCTCTCACACCCCCAAGTCTGCGCGAGGAGACCGGGTCATCTCTCAACCTGTCTGATTCTCAAACGCCCAAGGCTCTAGGTTTACATTGGAACGTACACACTGACACTCTTCACGTTTCGACACCTGCCATCAACATCGACGGAAACACCAAAGTCACCAAACGAATTATGGCATCAGTCACTGCAGGCGTATTTGACATACTTGGTCTCTTTTTCCCAGCGATCATTACAGCCCGCATTCTATTCCAAGACACTTGGAAGATGAACATACCCTGGGACAAACCTGTACCTCAAGAGATCGGAGACAAATGGGAAACTTGGATCGAAGACCTCCACAAGATCGTCGAACATCCAATACCACGAAGAATCACAGCACTATCTGGCAAATCAATATTCATCTCACTACATGGCTTCTCTGACGCTTCCTCCGTGGCATATGGAGCTGCCATCTACTACCGCTCTGTACAAGAGAATGGATCTATTCACACGTCACTGGTCATGGCCAAGTCACGGGTCTTGCCAGTAAAACACACAACCATCCCCAAAGCGGAACTACTCGGTGCCCACCTTCTGGCCAAACTTCTATCACATACGAGTCAAATACTGGACATCCCACCTGACCATCTTATGTTTGGACAGACAGTGCAATTATCTTACATTGGCTACCAAAACATCCGTCTCAACTCACTAAGGACCGTTTCGTGGCGAACCGTGTTCAACATATTCAGGATCTACTACCCTCTACAAAATGGAGACACGTCCCCACAGCAGAAAATTCAGCGGATTTAGCCAGCAGGGGGGTTACGACTTCAGATCTGATCACATCCACTCTATGGTGGTCAGGACCTCCCTGGCTCTCCCTGTCTCCTCACAAATGGCCAGTCACCATGATCAACCGTCCTAAAGAAGCCGTTACTGTACTCACAGTTGCAGTATCTATGGACATAGAAACCCAACAATCTCGATTCCTGGACTACCTCTGGGAGAAATTCTCATCAGCCAACACTTTAGTACGAGTCGTAGCTTGGATACTACGCTTCATCAACAACGCCAGACGAGGCTCTACCAAGACCACATCAAACGTCATCTCTCACTCGGAAATACATCAGAGAAAAACTTTACTGTTCACGTTAGCCCAACGACAATCGTTTCCAGAAGTCTTTGCGGCTATCAAGACCAACAAGAGTCTCCACAAGATCCACCCACTTTACAAGACGATCCTCACACTGGACAATTGATTGATCAAAGTTCAGAGCAGAGTTCGAGACACGGTGAATACATCCGAACCTCGCCTACTCATCCCACTCAACGCAAAGTCGAAATTCACAAAACTCTTCATCAGGACACTTCACGTCACACACAGTCATGCGGGAGTATCAACACTCCACTCCATCATCGTCTCCACCTACTTCATTCCTGGCCTGTGCAATTTGTTGAAGTTAATTAGCAGGACTTGCGTGAATTGTCAACGTGCCTACGCACGCCCTCTCACCCAGCAGATGGGACTTCTACCTATGTCACGAACTACCCCGACTCCGCCCTTCATGAAGACTGGTGTTGACTTCGCGGGTCCCTTCACGATACGACAGGGCTACACCCGTAAGCCCATCCACTTGAAGTGTTATGCAGCTGTCTTTGTCTGTCTATCGACGAAAGCTGTACATCTGGATCTGTGTTTCTCGCTCTCGACAGTCGACTTCCGGGCTGCCCTACGCCGCTTCATAGCTCGACGGGGATGCCCCTCTGACATAAACTGTGACAATGGCACAAACTTTGTGGGCGCCCGGGAGGAGATTCGAGAGTTGCAGGAACTTCTTGAATCAAGAGAAAATAAGCAGTCAATCACCATCTTTGCTCAGGAAAACAATATAAGGTGGCATCACATCCCTCCTAGGGCACCCAACTTTGGGGGGCTCTGGGAAGCGGCTGTGAAAGCAATGAAGCTTCTACTCAGAAAGAACCTGAAACCCCACTCGTTAAGATACGAAGAACTCTACACCATCGTAATAGAAGCAGAGTCTATACTTAACTCCAGACCGATCACTCATCTGTACGAAGACGAGACTCAACAAGGACTGTACCTGACTGCTGGACACTTTCTGGTGGGAAGACCTTCACCACCCACACCTCAACCTCCAACAGGGAAGATCGCCTCACTCCGCAGATGGAGACTGGTAGCCCGACTCAGGAAGGATCTGTGGGACCAATGGCTAACAAGCTATCTAGCCATCCAAACACAAAGGACAAAATGGCTCAAGAAGAAACACCAACTCAAGGAAGGAGACTTGGTTTATATCAAGGATGAAACACTGAAGAAAAGGACTTGGCCCATAGCACGAATCATCGAAACAATGCCCGGCAGCGACGGACAAGTACGTGCAATCAAGTTACAATGCAGAGACAAACGATACACCAGGGCAGTCACACAACTTATCCCATTCTCGCCGGAC
>WLWD01000149.1_pt1 | contig 45537 bp, 40 predicted proteins | sample 6712731 | NCBI WGS metagenome assembly WLWD01 (sample SAMN12718690, study PRJNA576275) | sponge metagenome | isolation source: marine sponge | host: Mycale hentscheli | place: New Zealand: South Island, Marlborough, Capsize Point | collected 2014-11-01 | reverse complement strand
TTAACCGATTAGTCGCGAACTAAAAATTGCGATCGCGCCTCTCGTAACGCGGCCGTAACTCACGAGACAGTAGGCTGACTCATGGCTTGGAGGGGGGTCCACACAAAACGCGAGCTAGAAGGCGAACGAAAGAGGATTGCCTCTGGGAAAGTATTGTCGGCAGATAGAGTACGCTCTAGGCTATCTGAAAAAAGAAAGATCGACGCTGTTAGGCAAAAGCTGGCAGACTATCGCCCCAGGAAAAAAACGCTATTAATTTCTAGCAACAAAACCATTTTTTGTAAATCATACCACGACTCTTTGCTAGGTTTTCAGTTATGATGGAAGGCTATATACATGGATGAAGTAGTCTGTTAGTGGATCAAGTAAGTTAATAAGATTTAGAGCTTCATATTATCACTCTACATATAGGTAAACTTTGTTTATGATTATAAAGTTTTAGGGTGTGGTTTATTTTGAAATGTACTATTGCAGCAATGCAAGCATAGTAGGTAAGGGTGGTATAAAAAGATAAAATACACAAACAAAGTGAAGTAAATAAATGGATGAGATAAATATTACATTCTAGAATGCCATCTTGCGAAACAGTCATCTGAAGTGCCTGGGTGGCATAGCCATACACCACACTCTGTGCATGCCCATATGGTGTCAGCTCTCTTTTTGTTCTCTTTACACAATGAGCATCTTCCCCTCTTCCTTTGCTCATTCATGTAGGGAAAATGAGCCATCACAAGCCTCTTCTGTCTTTTATGCCCCACGGTTGTCCTGGAACAGTACTCCCCAATAAGTTCATTGGCCAACTGGACTCTAAATTCCTTTATTTTGACTTTGGAATCTGGATGACAGTGGTGGTAGATAATGTAAGCATTTGTAATTGCTACGTCGAATAGAAAGTTGTAAATATATTTATAAATCTTCCGGCATTTCATCCGCACATGATAGTAGCCCCTCAACTGATCACCTCTATCCACTCCTCCCATCTTTTCATTGTAAACCTTTATGGCCACAGGACAAGTGATGGATTCTCTGGTTCCATCTTTCTTCCTCCTCATCACGCTGGAAGACTTGGTGGGATCACAAGCTGTGTACATGGCCATGACAACTTTAGTGTCCATCCAAGCTGTGGCACACACATTGTCCGACTGCACTGTGACGGACTCTCCCCTGGTAGGTGTATACATAGAACATAAATATCTCATCTCATCACAACAATTTTACACTGAATTAGTTATTCATTATTGTATTTTATTATTGTATTGCAAACTATATCTATGTCATAAATATATTAGTAGTAGTAGTAGTAGTAAGCGTAGTAGTAGTAGTAGTAGTAGTAGTAGTAGTAAGAGTAACTCATCACTTTCTTGTATTTCTTTCATTCAATTACTTGTTACCTTTAAAAAAGAGTAAGAGTAGTAGTAGTAGTAGTAGTAGTAGTAGTAGTAGTAGAGTAGTAGTAGTAGTAAGAGTAGTAGTAGTAGTAAGAGTAGTAGTAGTAGTAGTAATAGTAGTAGTAGTAAGAGTAGTAGTAGTATTGTTATTTTACAGTATTTTTACGCACATAAAAATCAATACAAACCTGGAATGCAGTTTTGCTTTTTTTAGATCAGTGGGAAAGTGCTTCCTATCTTTCCTGGCGGTTCCACATCCATACAGACCCAAGGCTTCAAGATCACACAGGAGCTGTTTGGAGTTAAAGAAGTTGTCAAAAAAGACATGATGGTACTTGTGCTGGAAATCTTGGGTAAGGTCTTTCACCACTCTACTGCCTAAATTGTGTTCAGTTGTATTTCCTTTTTTTCCTGTGTACACTTGTAGTCTGGAAAAATAGCCATTGGAACTGTCCGCTAAAACCCAAACCTTGATCCCTCTCTTTGTTGGTTTTTTAGGCATATATTGTTTCATTGAAGATCGGCCCTGAAACTTGATCATTGCCTCATCCACAGACAAATCCTGTCCTGGTGTATAGACAACCGAAAATCTTGTCTTCAGGTGTTCAAGAACGGGACGAACTTTTTCCAGACGGTCATACCGTGGTGAGCCTCTTGGTGCTAGAGTGGAATTGTCAGCGAAGTGGAGGTAGCGACTAATTTCCATGAATCTATCTCGAGAGATACGGTCAGCGACTGGAGAATAGTGGTACACAGGATTTTGTTTCCAATAATCTTCTAGAGCAGGAAGTGAGTTGATTCCCATTAGTATAGTAAAACCAAAGTAGGCTTCTAAGTCTTGTGTGGTGATGGGGTTCCATTTTTCTACTTTCTCTTCATCCATAACTTCCATTGCATACATGTTAGATTGCTCCACTATCATCTCAATCAAGTCTGATGTAAAAAACAGCCTGAAGCTCTCACTTGGACTGTCTGGGACTGTAACATGAAGAGCAGCGGCAGATTGTCCGGTAAAGGGTTGCAAGAAGGGTTTCTTTAGTGTGGTAGACCACTCTGTTGTGACGTTTGATGGGCTAGAGGACGTGCTTGTTGCCAAGGGAGATGGAATATTGAGGGAGGTGGAAGTAGGTATACTAGAAGCTGGCTCAATAGGATCATTATTGAGGACAGGAGAATTTGCTTCTGTCTCATCTATAAGACAATATTATTATAGATATTATTATTATTATTATTATTATTATTATTATTGCTATGTTGTACTTGTATCAAATTCAGGTAGATAATTATCGCTGTCAGGAATGGCAACTTCATCTGAGTCCTCGATCACATCCTCATCACCAGAATCATCACTAGCCTCAGGACAACTGTCACTGCTATCGTCAAAGTCCTCATCACTGCCCTCTTGAAGTGGTTCGTGAACATCATCGAAGTTGTCTTCATTCTGATGAAGGAGAGCAAGCACCTCACTTGCAGATAGCTTTCTACTCGTCATGTTACAAGCACTTATAGCTAAAATCACAATATTTGAAGTTATAAAGAGTATATTCTTATTATAAATTATTATTGAATATGCCATACATTTTCTTCTTATTTATTATGTCAGTATTATTCAAGCTAAATTTACTCAACTATTTTTAATGGTAGCCTATATATTTTATAAGGTAAAAATAAACTTACACTAGTTAGCAATACTCCCTAATGAATTGCGGTGGCTTTTCTGGCTCGATGATGCAGCTACTGGTCGGGGTTGAGTAGGCGCTCTTTTTGACGCGTATACGCGTCAATCGCGGTTATCGATTTTTCCAATTTAGACGCGTGTACGCGTCTTTCGGCGTTAATCTGTTAAAGGCTGAAGGGAGCAAGTTATTGCACACAAACACACAAACATCACATCTTCTAAAATGGAAAATGAAAGCTGGTCCTTTCAAAACAGTACAAATGATTCGAACACAAGAACATCAGATTGTCATGGACCTCATCTGATAGACACTAGGCACTACATGGACAACAGAACACCTACTGGGCATGCTCACTCACACACAACATATACATCTGTGCATATGTGTGTTAGTTTGACAGATCTGTGCATATGTGTGTTAGTTTGACAGATCTGTGCATATGTGTGTTAGTTTGACACATCTGTGCATATGTGTGTTAGTTTGACACATCTGTGCATATGTGTGTTAGTTTGCCTTCTCCTAAACTAATCGTCAGACCCATCTCTCTCACTATCTGATATGACCACACCAGAAGAAGTTGAACACAAGAACAACAACACACACTGACATGTCTGCTCCAAGCAGTGGAGATAAAGACCATGGCACCTCTTAGCAGCCTAGTTAATCCCCGCCCCATACCCCTACCCCCTACTCCACCCCCATCCCAAGTGATACCACCTTAGCTTTATTACGCCGACACATTTTACTTCCTCACACACACACACACACATACACACACACACACTGTCTCCTGCACTCAACCACGCCCATACTACTCTCCAACTATCTGGTCCTTTCAATCCTAAAATATCCATGTCTGTTGTTATTACAACAAATTAGTACTGACACCAAACACATGATTGTTCCTCTGTCAACACTTTACCAAACATAGACAAACCTTACACCTGAAAATTCTCAAAGTTGATAAAACAAACTAAATACCTGTAATTAATAATTTACCAAAACTAAAGAATGTAAACAGAGTTTCCCCAAAGACTACAGGACAGACACATTACAAAAAAAAGTAATAAAAAATAAAAATAAAAAAACAACATGTAGCCACGCCTACTGAACTGTAATTCCCAACTATAGACTAGAAGTGCAGTTGGTAATGCTGGAGAGAGAGAACGAGGCTTGCTCATTTCATATACTAACAGACATTTTCCTCCCACCTCACACACACACACACACACACACACACACATGTGGGTGGAAGTTTTTGGCTCCTCATTTTCTCCATATTTCACTAATGAAACCAAAGGAATGAATTGACTAGTTACCATACTAGCACCTTGGCAACCACCACGCCTATGTGTAGTAACTTTGAAACATTTTCCTTCACTGGAGAGAGAGAGAGAGATGAGACTGGCCAACATACATATTTGTGAGATTCATATGTTTCCTTTTAAGTCCATTTGGCACCAGCAGTACTTCAACTCTTAGACTATGCTAGTCATGACAAATAGAGGTGCACAGATAATCTATTGGTCTATCGTTTATCGGCCTACTTTTTCGGTATCGGTCGTCAACACTACCCGCCGTACCGATATAATTAACCGATAGAAAAAATTTCATACTCACCGCATGGACACTGAACGAATGAGTTCTGCTTGCTCCTAGACGGCATAAAGACAAAGAAACTTAACTACGATGTCTAAAAAGAGGTCGCCAATTTGGCACTACTTTGTTCCTGGCACTGAAGACTCTAGACTAGTATCATTATACTTCTAATTATGTAAAAATTAAATTTTCAAAATTCAATGAATATATCTATCGGTTATCAGTATCGGCCTCGATTCTAGATAAAATATCGGTTATCGGTATATCGGTAAAATCTTCTATCGGTGCACCTCTAATGACAACACTAACATTCAGAACAAACTCAGTGAAGAGAAAGAGTTCAAATATCACAACAGCATCTGTGACACAGACAGTTCTAATATCACACCTCAGATCATAGACCCTACCAGCAAGTACTTCTGACTGACAGAGAAACCTTCTACTTCCCAAGACCCACCACTTCTATATGTCTAATTACACATCTACATGTGTATATCTGACTTATTCTACCCTTTACCACTGTAGAGATCCTACACAATTAACATAACACTATTCATTGATGTTTATGAATATAATTACTACATCCAACCACACCTAGCCATGTAATATGGCCACTTTATCCAGTACCAGAAGATAAAAACAAAAGATACAGGATTTACAAACAAAATACTGTACGGTTTTCACTAAACTTAAAACACACATAGTTTGTAAGGTTACTTATTAGCTGATGTAATGGCTACTATGCTTTGACATCCATGCACAACACTATAGCCTTGTGGTGAACTCTGAACTCTCTCAATTCTCACCTCTTTTCCCCGCACTTTTCTATATCATCCCTTACCATATACTCACGTGTATCATTCAGTCAACTGCTAATAAAACTGAGTGTTGTGAAACTGTAAACAGTGTTAGTTAGAGGTTAGCTACATTATCTCCAGTCCTCTACGTTGGTGACCCCGGCACTCTTCCAACATTTGTCGCTATGTCTAGTGAAGACAGTCCAGGAGAATTGGCAGATTCTGCTACTTCCGGTTCGCACACTTCATCTTCCACATCTCCTGCAGTGGCCACACCCCCTCCCGGTGACATTTCTGCGGTAGTCAATCTCAAACTCCCGCCCTTTTGGCCAGCTGACCCGGAGGCCAGGTTCACCCAGGTGGAAGCGCAGTTGCTTGCCGAAGAATCACTTCCCAGCGTTCCAGATTCAACTATGTCGTCTCGTCCTTGTCCCCCGAGATTGCAGCGGAGGTGAGAGATCTGTTAATCAAGCCGCCTAGAGACTACCCCTACTCCGCGCTCAAGGAGCAACTCACCAAACGGACCGCTCTCTCTGAGCAACGTAAGCAACTTTTCACGGTTGAAGAATGATGTGATCATACGCCCACACAATTGCTCCACCGCATGCAACAGTTGGTTGGAGACAGACCTAGTTGTTTGATAGCTCGTTCCTTCGTGAGTTGTTTCTCCAACGTTCGCATGGTACTAGCATCAACCCCTGAGGACACAACCCTGGACAAGCTGGCTGAGTTGGCAGACAAGCTCATGGAAGTTGCCATTCCCTCTGTTGCCACTGTCTCTGCTTCCCTAGCTGTAGTCCCTCCGTCCACTTCTTTGGTCACTGAAATGGAGCAAATGCGTTCCGAGATTTTGCGACTGGAGAAACTTATCAACAAACTTGCCCGTTCTCGTTCCTCATCCCGTTCAACTCCTCACTCGCCACGTCGTTCTTCTACCCCATCCCCTCAACCAGAGACTCACCAGATACTCTCTGTTGGTATCACCACAAGTATGGTGAGCAAGCTCAGAAGTGCAAGGCCCCTTGTTCCTGGTCGGGAAATGGACTGGCCGGGAAATGGACTGGCTGGTCGCTAGCGGCGACAAGTGTTACCAACCACACCCACCCTAGTCGCCTATTCTATATATATGACAAACACAACCATAATCGTTTCCTTGTTGACACTGGTGCTGAAGTCAGTGTGGTGCCTCCTACGTGTGTAGAGTGTTCATGTCCACACAACACATTCATGTTGCAGGCAGTGGACGGCACCCAGATCACTACATATAATGTATGTTCCTGCACCTTGAACATTGGGTTGCATCGTACATTCAGATGGTTTTCATCATAGCTAATGTGAAGCAGGCCATCTTGGGTGCAGACTTCCTCCATCACTTTGGGCTTGTTGTGGATATACGGTATCATGCTCTGCTGGATTCCACTACACACCTACGAGTTAATGGTCTCTCTTCAGGCATCATGCGTGCTCGTCCGAACCCAAGTGATCCCTTCCTCTCATTGTTGTCAGAGTTCCCAGGGGTGACACAAGCATGTGCTGCTGAGCGGCCTATCAAACATAGCGTCGTCCATCACATTAAGACAACTGGCCCACCCGTGTCTTCCCACACCTGACGTCTTGCACCTGAACACCTACGAATCGCCCGTCAGGAATTTGACCACATGTTGGAACTTGGTGCAATACGTCCCTCCTCTTCTAGTTGGTCTTCACCTTTGCATATGGTCCCTAAACGTACTCCTGGGGATTGGAGATCATGTCACCACATCTACAGGATAGGTTACTGTACCAGACAAGTATACACCCTGTACCACATCTACAGAATAGGTTACTGCACCAGACAAGTATATACCTGTACCACATCTACAGGATCTGTACCACATATACAGGATAGGTTACTGCACCAGACAAGTATATACCCTGTACCACATCTACAGGATAGGTTACTGCACAAGACAAGTATATACCTGTACCACATCTACAGGATAGGTTACTGTACCAGACAAGTATATACCCTGTACCACATCTACAGGATAGGTTCTGTACCAGACAAGTATATACCTGTACCACATCTACAGGATAGGTTACTGTACCAGACAAGTATATACCTGTACCACATCTACAGGATAGGTTACTGTACCAGACAAGTATATACCTGTACCACATCTACAGGATAGGTTACTGTACCAGACAAGTATATACCTGTACCACATCTACAGGATAGGTTACTGCACCAGACAAGTATATACCTGTACCACATCTACAGGATACCTGGTTACTGCACCAGACAAGTATATACCCTGTACCACATCTACAGGATAGGTTACTGTACCAGACAAGTATATCTACCTGTACCAGACATACCTACAGGATAGGTTACTGTGTACCAGACAAGTATATACCTGTACCACATCTACAGGATAGGTTACTGTACCAGACAGTATATACCTGTACCACATCTACAGGATAGGTTACTGTACCAGACAAGTATTACCTGTACCACATCTACAGGATAGGTTACTGTACCAGACAAGTATACCCTGTACCACATCTACAGGATAGGTTACTGTACCAGACAATATACCCTGTACCACATCTACAGGATAGGTTACCAGACAAGTATATACCTGTACCACATCTACAGGTACTGTACCAGACAAGTATATACCTGTACATCTACAGGATAGGTTACTGCACCAGACAAGTATATACCTGTACCACATCTACAGGATAGGTTACTGTACCAGACAAGTATATACCTGTACCACGTCTACAGGATAGGTTACTGTACCAGACAAGTATATACCTGTACCACATCTACAGGATAGGTTACTGTACCAGACAAGTATATATCCTGTACCACATCTACAGGATAGGTTACTGTACCAGACAAGTATATACCCTGTACCACATCTACAGGATAGGTTACTGTACCAGACAAGTATATACCTGTACCACATCTACAGGATAGGTTACTGTACCAGACAAGTATACACCCTGTACCACATCTACAGGATAGGTTCTGTACCAGACAAGTATATACCCTGTACCACATCTACAGGATAGGTTACTGTACCAGACAAGCATATACCCTGTACCACATCTACAGGATTTTACAGCTACTCTACAAGGAGCTACAATATTCTCACACATAGACCTCATACGTGCATATCACCAGATACCAGTCGTCCCAGAGGATGTTCCCCAGACCAAATGGCGTACTATTTTTTCTCCATTTTTAAATCATGCGACGGCCGTTCCACAGAACGGAATTCAGAACTTTATTTTGTCTCCTACTGTACACACACACTCCCACACAGACCACCTGAATACTCACACACATACATACATGACCACCACACAATATTTTCCACACAACTTATAACCTTGGTGGTGGTTTTATACCTTTTCATTCCACCCACCTACACACTATGACCACACCCTCCTCTAACATAACTCCACTTACCTACACACTACAACCACAACTTCCTACCTTGAAAGGTTTGGGTGTGACACATAAAACTCTCTCGGAGTCGGCGGGGAATTGAACATGCCACAAGTGGGAGGTATGGAAACCCGAGGAAGAGGAGGTGGAGTTGGGGGAGGGGCGTTCCTCATCTGTATTGATGTAGTAGCTGTCCATTGTCCCCATTTCCTTGTCCATCACGTAGAAGAACAACCTCTCCTGTAGCTCCACTATGCGTGACTGGACCTCCATCGTAGCTGGGTAGTTCAACATCTGAAATGAAGGAGATTTACGTACTAGTGTATGTTTCTACAGTGACCAGCAGCAAGGCAAGACAGATACACTAAGAGGTAGTAATAACTGGTCCACATCCTTTCAGAGAGAAAGATAAGATGACTTGTTTCTTGTGACTAGACTCACATCTTGCTAACCTGTGTACATACCTTTAGATATTTGGTAAGGAGAACCACAATCCTTGAGTGGGTGTGGTCTTTGCTGTGAAGTAGCGTAGTTTGTAGGAGCTGAGAAAGGCCTGTGATAGCCGACTACTTATCATCACCATGGATACCACCAGTGAGTGTGTTGAAGGTCAGCACCAGCAATAAGGCGAGGGGAGGGGGGAGGAGCAAAGGAAGGATGCTACAACAAACACAGACACACATGTTAGATACAGAGATACACACATGTTGTCTCCCCATTTATCAAGTCTTACGAATGCCTCCAGGGGAGATGTGATTACACTTCTCACATACTACTCATGAACATTGAAAAGAATCAACTCTAAAGTTGAAAGTTTTAGTATTAAACTCAAGAAGAGCTGATTTTATGTGACTACCATTACCTATTTCATTGTCCCTGACTAGTTCCTAGTGATTCCTCTCAGCACGCAAGAAACTACCCACCAGATCATTCTTCTCCAGGTTATGTACAAACTCCTGAAACAACAACAACAACAACAACAACATTAGTTAGCAACCCAACTTTATTTGCTGCCCACCTTCCATAGTGTGATCTGCAGTTGCCATCGGTGCCAGGCTAGCTTGAGAGGATTTCTTTCATTAGCAGACTTCTCCAAGAAGCTCTCCACCATAGCAGACTGATCTGCCGGAAGATCCAGGAAGTCTGCAGCATTCACTGCTCCTAGTCCATCCTCTCTACTCCATGATGGACCTGTTCCTAATAAACACACACATACACACACACATGCATACATACATATATGCATACATATTATGCACACACTTACATGCATAATAAAATTCATTTGATACCAGAGAATATCACAAGTCTGTTGGCCTAGCATTTGAACATGAGTGCCGCAGCATAAATACAACCAATCAGACGAGTGATTATATTCTCCAGCATAAAATGAATACTATTGTGTACAGAGCACAATGAACACTGCTATATCCTGGGGGGGGGGGGGGGGGGGGGGGGGATGAAATAACTCTACTAGGAGAATTTATTTATAAAAAAGAACACCACTTGGTTTCAGACTGTCATGGCTGCTGTAGCAGAACACAAAAGGAAAGAAAAACAAATAGTAACTCATTATAGAGTGGAACTATTCCAATATTCATATCATAATTAAATATCTGTTTAAAGAGTATACTACAATACATAATGCTTCACTTGTAGTTCTAGTATTCAGGTTCCAGCATGCAGGTTCTATTCAGGTTCCAGCATACAGGTTCTAGTATTCAGGTTCCAGCATGCAGGTTCTATTCAGTTTCCAGCAGCAGGTTCTAGTATTCAGGTTCCAGCATGCAGATTCTATTCAGGTTCCAGCAGCAGGTTCTAGTATTCAGGTTCCAGCAGCAGGTTCTAGTATTAAGGTTCCAGCATGCAGATTCTATTCAGGTTCCAGCATGCAGGTTCTAGTATTCAGGTTCCAGAATGCATATTCTATTCAGGTTCCAACATGCAGGTTCTAGTATTCAGGTTCCAGAATGCAGATTCTATTCAGGTTCCAACATGCAGGTTCTGGTATTCAGGTTCCAGAATGCAGATTCTATTCAGGTTCCAACATGCAGGTTCTGGTATTCAGGTTCCAGAATGCAGATTCTATTCAGGTTCCAACATGCAGGTTCTAGTATTCAGGTTCCATCTTACAGGTTCTAGTATTCAGGTTCCAGCAACAGGTTCTAGTATTCAGGTTCCAGCATGCAGATACTATTCAGTTTCCAGCAGCAGGTTCTAGTATTCAGGTTCCAGCAGCAGGTTCTAGTATTCAGGTTCCAGCATGCAGGTTCTAGTATTCAGGTTCCAGAATGCAGATTTTATTCAGGTTCCAACATGCAGGTTCTAGTATTCAGGTTCCAGAATGCAGATTCTATTCAGGTTCCAACATGCAGGTTCTGGTATTCAGGTTCCAGAATGCAGATTCTATTCAGGTTCCAACATGCAGGTTCTGGTATTCAGGTTCCAGAATGCAGATTCTATTCAGGTTCCAACATGCAGGTTCTAGTATTCAGGTTCCATCTTACAGGTTCTAGTATTCAGGTTCCAGCATGCTGGTTCTAGTATTCAGGTTCCACACGTACGTACATAGTCTACACATACACACACATGGGCATGCATACATACCTGTGAGAAGTGATGAAAAGTGGTGTAGAAGAAGTGGGTGTAGCTCAGGTGGGAAGTAGGTGTAGCTCAGGTGAGAAGTGGGTGTAGCTCAGACGATAGTTCAGATGACAAGTGGGTGTAGCTCAGATGAGAAGTGGGTGTAGCTCAGGTGGGAAGTAGGTGTAGCTCAGGTGAGAAGTGGGTGTAGCTCAGGTGAGAAGTGGGTGTAGCTCAGACGATAGTTCAGATGACAAGTGGGTGTAGCTCAGATGAGAAGTGGGTGTAGCTCAGGTGAGAAGTGGGTGTAACTCAGGTGAGAAATAGGTGTAGCTCAGGTGAGAAGTGGGTGTAGTTCAGGTGAGAAGTGAGTGTAGCTCAGATGAGGAGTGGGTGTAACTCAGGTGAGAAATAGGTGTAGCTCAGGTGAGAAATAGGTGTAGCTCAGGTGAGAAGTGGGTGTAGCTCCTGGAGTTGGATCTTCATGAGCACGGCACGTGAATAGTCCGGGTGTTTAGGAATGTTAAGATCAGTACAGACACCATCCAACAACACATGTCCTGTACAACACACAATCACATGATAGTCACATGACAGTCACATAAAAGTATTGTGACATTCACATTCATGTACGGATAAGTCACATGACTTAATTGCAGTGCAGACAGACATTGGAGAATATTAAACAGATGGAACTGTTAAAAATTGATGAACATATGAATGGGACTTAATGTAACCTCACACCAAATAAGATAATATTAGGAGACTAGATACTAGCAAGTACCCACTCACACGGTGTCACCTAACGTACTAACTTGTGCAAACTAGGAGTGCAGTAGCTTACAGTAGACCTGATCCTAATAAACAAACACACATACATACATTTTAAAATTCATTTGCCAGAGAATATCAAAGAATCTGTTGGCCTAGCATTTGTACATGAGCGTTGCAGCATAAAATATAACCAATCAGACGAGCGATGAATAGACAATGTATTGTGCAAGTCAGTCATGTATAGGAAGCACATCGTGTATTACACATGTGCATGCCATGTACTCACCAGTGCTGTGCATATGATGCTGTCATCCTCCATCTTGACTACCACATGAGAGTGTTGCTGTTTGTCCTTCAAATGCTTGATAAGACTTGAACTATGTAGTAATATACAATCACAGAAGTTACAACCTGAAATGGTTTATACTGTAGATGGTGTGTATGAACACAAAACTCTAGACACCTGAAGATAAGGATGTCTGAAACCTGAACATTGATTTCCACTCTACACACATACATACACACCACACCCATTTGCTTACCTAGAGTGCTACAAGATCTCACTAAGCGTCTTCTTTATCTCATTCTCCTCTATATACAAACACAAAATATAATACATAAATAAATACATACATAAACAATGTATTCCCTTACATTCTGTAGGCAAACTTCTGCTGTCTGTTTCTATAAGATTTCTGAAGTTCCTTCTCTATAAGCACAGTGTACAAGTTTTCTTTATGCTTAAAGTAGAGACAATGTTCTTTATGGACTGTTCTGAAGAAGATAGTCAAGCTACTTTAACTTCAGCTAAAGTCAATGTGACAGAAGATAGTATGAGGGCGGGGCAAGGGGTGTGGAAAGATTGCCATGCCCACAATCTTCTGTGAGTTCCTTTTATTTTAGTAAATGCAGCATATCGGTAAAGGTCAACAGGTCACACCCATTTTTAATCAGCACTTATCAACATCAGTAATTTAGAGATACAAGTTTCGTGCCTAGAATAGTGACATAGTCATTGTTGTAATATAGTTCTAGTAGATGATCACAACTACTACAACATGGAGATCCATTCCTTAGAGCTGAGTCATGAGGTCCAATAAAACAACCAAGTAGATCCAGTGTCAACATACTCTTATATGGCCATCCACTGACTAGAACTGCTGCACTATCTACACCAATGCCATTCCAGCTGATATCAAGATGCCTCAAATATTTACAATACTTCATTATAGCAGATATATGAGCTACTCCATCAGATGTGATATTATTACTCCTAAGATTCAACTCTTGTAAGTTAGTACAATGTTGAAGTCCCTCCTCTAGGAATACTAGACAACGTGTGCCAATGTTATTACGACCGATATCAAGTTTTACTAATTGTTTGCACTTCTCAAGTCCTACACTCAGACTTGCCATACCATCTACACCTAACTTATTATAACTAAGACATAGTGTATGTAGAGAATCTCCACACATGACATCTACCAGAGACTTAGGAAATGACTTACAATCACTGAGATCAATATGTTGCAGATGGTTACACTTTATCACCTGACTCAGTGCAGTCACACCTTCTGAAGTGATGCCATTATTTCTCATATGAAGTTCTAGTAAGTTAGTGTGATCCTTCAGTGCATCAGCTATAGCTATTGCTCCTCTATCACCAATGCCATTCCAAAATAGATCCAAACTACGTAGTTTCTTACAATGTTCTAGCATTCTACTAAGAACTTGTGCACCATCTGAACCAATGAAACAGTGTCTTAACTTCAGAGTGTGTAGATTAATCCAAGACTCAGAAGTACCAAATAATAAACTGACAAAGCTAATCTCCATAGCATTAGACAATTGAAGAGATCTAAGTTGAGTACAACACTTCACAGCATCGAATAATACAGAATGTAATCTAGTTTCATAGCTACCAGATAATGTCAGACTATGTAATGACTTGCAGGAATTTATACAATCACTAAGAAGATGGGCACTATGGGAACTTATTTCATTATCAAAAGAACAATCAATGTGATGAAGAATTGGCAAATGCTCTATGATGTTACACAAAGTTGGTACAGTGTAATCACTAATAGAAACACAGTACACTTCCCTAACATTCACAACACATTGTTGGTCTGCTACTAGTTTCTCAATGTTGTAAATATTATCACTGGATACATTTAGTGCTGGTAAATTCCCACAGTACAAAGCATTCTTCAGAGTATCTACATCTGTCTCACTAACCCTATTCCACGATAAAGTCCACTCCATACTTCTTATACTGGTTCTTGTTCTTAGCTCTAGGACTGTATCAATACCTTCCTCTGTAATATTCACATTATGAAGATACAGATCTAGGTTAGGTAGACTCTTTGCAGCTTTAACTATGGCTACTGCTCCTTTATCTCCTAGACTATTCCCCTGCAAGTCTAGTCTTCTCAGACTGGTACAATGGACTAGTGCATCTGCTAATGCTGTGGCTCCTGAGTCACCAACAGAGTTAAACTCAATAGACACCTCCTGTACTACACTACATTTTGATAGGCAGCCAGCAAGTGCTATAGCTCCTGAGTCACTTATTCTGTTAAAATCGAGAACCAGATTCTCCAAAACTGAAATGTTCAATGTGGTGGCCAGTATCTCTGCTCCTTCATCACCAATACAACAATTAACAAGAGCTACTTCAGTACAGTGAGATAACCTCTCAAGAGGGAGAGAAGGAGCGTTTTGTAAGTTATACAAGTGTAGCCATGACTTATGACTGTCCTCAATTCTCTTAAAGTCAATCGCACAGAGAAGTATCTCTCTCAACACAGCATGACTTCTGATAGCATATTCCCAGCAAGAATAAATTACTTTATTAATCCGTTTGCTACCAAATGCTAACCATTTTAAAACTTTTAAAGGACAGGAATAAATACATTCGGGAGTAATTTTTAAAACTTTAAGATGGGGAAGTGTAACTCCAGTAGTAAGACATTCTATTCTGGACTCGTTTAGTGATAATTGTATTATATCCAACTCCTCCAAGTTAGGTAAGTGAGACAACAAATTATTCAATGGCTCTAATTCCTCCTGCTTCAAAACAACCTTTAGACACTTGAAGGACTGAAGTTTGCTGCTAGAAACCATGGATACAAATAACCTGACTTCATCCTCCCTCATACCCCTAAAGTCTATCTTTCTTAATGGTTTAGTTGTTGTACTAATGACATAGCTTTGAGCAATAACATCAGCAATGACTAAAGTGCTGCATAGACTGACTACTTCATCTTCTATAACCTGGTCACATATCTCAACTAGTTGAGACTCATAGGCCCATTGAAATTTATTAATATAATCACTCACGATCACGATCTGTTCCAGCCAGTCTATAGTTGTTGAATCTGCCAAACCAAAATAGAATATCCAAACATTAAAATCAAATTCATCTACTAACTCCTCATCTCTTAACTGAGTTTCGTGCATGTGAAATGCTGCTAGAAACTCTTGTAGACTCAAATGACTGAATGTGTAAAAATATTCACTATAATAAAGTTTAGATTTGCGTTCTACTGTTAGCAGCCCTAGAGCTGAGTCAGTAAAAATAGAAACTGGAGCATCGCTCTGGCTGACAACTTGCTGGGAGTTAATGATCATATCAAATGCTATCTTACATATGGAGCTAAACAATTCTTTAATTTCGCCACTTAAGTTCTTCAGTGACCTTACATGGAGCTCTTCTCCTTTACGTGCTTGATGTTTTGCTATAGTGGTGATTATAAATTGTTCAAGGATTTGTGTTTCTCTGTGAGGGATATCTCCTTCAAGTTCACTGAACAAGAAACATATCATAGCTGCATGGACTGGTAGATAACACATGTGAAGAACATTGGGATGCTGGTCTAGAAATTCAGTCATTTTGCAAGCCATACCAGGAGAACAATCATTGAATGGATAAGTTCTTACATAGCTGTAGATCTGATCTTTTGAAAACCCTACAACTTCTATTCTTGTTCTACACATTGTTTTTAATTTCTCAGTAGCCACAGGGCGTGATGCTACTATAACCATGGAGTGAAGAAAGGTCTTTGAAAACAACAATTGATCTATTACTAAATTCTTCTTAGACTCAATAGGATACTCATCTAGTCCGTCTAGAATGAAGCACGCTCCTTTCCCTCTACACTTCCTGAGGTGTTGCTCTATAATCTTACTAAGATCTTCATCATAAAATATCTGAAGTAAGTCTAGTAAACTCTTCTCTCTCCCTGAAACATTCAGTAATCTAAGAGTTACTAGAAACAATATTTTAGCTCCTTGCAAGACTTTCTTTCCTGTGGCCCAATCTCTAGTTAACTTGTTCACTAAAGTTGTCTTCCCGCTACCTGGACGACCTTCAACAAGAACTAAAGCTCCTTCTCTATACTCTTTAAACACTTCCTCATACTCTGTCACTTCTTTACTCTCTAGAATGTCGTCCATGTCTCCTCGAATTGTATAATAGTCGCATGTCCTCATGGGCTTCTGTTCAATAAGAACTAGATTGATAAAAGTGGGATTACCTACAGGAGGCCAGGAGTCTTGAGGTGCGTCTCTGTCAGTGAGAGAGTAGAATTCTAATAATTCTTTCTTCTCTGGAGGATATATGACACTCAGACTTATCTCATCACTACATTCGGTCTCACTGCCTCGACTAACTCTACAAGAATACTTCCCTTCTGTACACTGGCTAGCTCTGTTGATGTATAGTATGTTACTACACACACCACAAAAATCAGCTCCATCAAGTAAAGGTTCGCCATCTTTACTCCACTGGTAAGATTCACAACCACTACAACTAACTTGTACTTCTAGAAGTGTGGACTTGCCCTCAGCTACTTCAATGTCACATGACTGATAGTCTATAAGAGGCACACCACCTGAATAGGAAGGTGTAGAAACAAGTGCACTATCTAATGGACTAGAAAATGCATCTAAATGTTGTGCCACATCAGGTAATTGTACTAGACTACCAGACAACACTGTCTTCAGACTAGTTACTGTGGTACTCTTTGCATCTTTATATTTGCCTGTGATCCATGCATTGAAAAGTTTAGATAACTTGAGAGGATTACTCCCAGCACTTCTACACTCTTCCCTCACATACTCAGGCACACCTAGTGCTACACCAATCTCCTCCCACTTGTGACTAGCAGCCACAATTAGCTCTGCCAGATCTGAGACATCTTGAACTGTAAACAACACATCACCACACCCACTGCTATCAGTACCTCCTGCTACCTCCTGGTCCATCTTCTCCTTCCGCATAGATTGACACAAGCCTTTCATTTCTCCTCCAAGATCACTCAACACTCTAACTAGCCTCCCATATGCACTGCCATCTTCTCTAATTCTCTCACAGACATGTTGCAATAGGTACCTGACCTTAATCTTAGGTTCCAGGTGGTCCTGGTCGGGGTCCAGGATAGCAAACTTGTCAGACACTTCTTTAGACAACACTTTGTTTTTTTGTAAACTCTTGGACAACTTGAAGAGGTCAGCATCTAGCAGAGCCAATTCTAGATCAGAGCGGTATTTTCTAAAAGCATCCATCGAACACCTCCGGCCACACACGAGCAACGGCGATTTTGATTTCACGCCCACCCACTTATAGTTCCGCCCACCAGTAATTCAGGAGAAAATGAGGTTAACTATGAACAAACATAGTAGGAGCGGTCACAAATTTCATTCTTTCAAAAGCAGCAGTGAAAAGATACTTATGTGTCAGCCAGGTTTAATGCTATAACTTGTGCTACTTTTTAATCATTATTTTAAACAATAACATAAAAATCAATAATTTAGTACTACAATGACTATTGCGTTAAAAATAGTCTTTTCTGTTACATTCCCAGACACAAACATAAGTGTTGACAATACTTCATCTTTATCACAAACAATTGATTTGTACTAAAATAAAACAAATGATAGAATGAATTTAAAACCAATCTCTAATTGACCAGCAGCACACACATACAAACACACACACAGACACAATAGAACAACAGGAGGAACTGGCAGACTAGCTCAGAGTGACAGAGGAGCAGTGGTGTCTAGGGGATGCAGCAGAGCTTCATGGCTGCCATCCTTCACTTCACTGTAATGGCTGCACAGATAGTGGGAACAAGAAGCTACCAAGTGAGAGGAACTGAACCTGACAGCTGCATAATACATAGGGACCACCACCTACACACAAACACACATACACACATACACACACACACACGTTAACAGCAGACAGCTAAATAAAGAACATTGGTAGGATTATAGAAAGGGGAGGGGGGTTTCCCCTAAGTCTCCTTTCCCCTAATTTACACACTGTATTAGACTTGATAAATTTGAAAACTCAAACCCACACTACCATGCACTAACCTCTGCATCAATCTTCTCTGCCAGGAGCTGCTGACAGAGCTGCTTGAGTTCCATCAACAGAAACTGGTCAGCTGCAGCCATTAGATCTAGTCCAAGATTGAGGTCATCCCTGGGAAATAAACACCTCCCTGTGTACAGGTAGCATAGCAACACTTCCAGCACATTCCCACTGACAGTGGGGAGGGGCATCTGACAGAGAGGAGAAATAAAGAGACAGATTGAAACATCCATACTTGAAGTGCGATCATTGGACAAGAGAAGATTATTTCTTATCACTTACTTCTTTGTTCCTTGATTCTGCCCAAAGGTCAGAGTCCAACATAGTCTTGAATACGGGGCTCTGCGCACACAGGACCAGACGGTGGGCGTGGTACTGTTTGTTGTCTTCAGATATGAGGACCACGTCACTCAGACTGGAATTGTTGACGTAGGAAGACAGATCAAACAGAGGATCTGCAGTGAAGAGGAGAAAGTAATTTAATGTTAGCTAGTACAAACCAATCTACTGAACACAGATAAGACTCGAGTGTGTTAGTTTGTTGGCTGAGCTTGTGAATCTATCATAAGACTCCGCCCCCCCCCCCGCCCCACAATTCCACAAAGTTCCTCCAATTACCTTTCTCTGATATGTTAGTGGCAGGAGAGACATGAGGGAAACATTTGATGCTGAGCTGTTGTGCTGGAGTGTGCTGACGACCGTTCACAAGTAGAGGGTCAGCCCCTAGTCTAATTAGAACAGCAACTGTGGCCAAATCTTTCTTAGAGACAGCTCGATGCAGTACACTGTACAAAATACAGTTACTGGAGATCAACTGAATGATATACTTAACAAAAAGACTAAATAATAACAACAACAACAACAAACAAGAAAACTGTTATGAGCATTATACAAGAACACTGCTAGCATCTCTTGGGAGAATGAAAGCAATACTGCAACAGGAATTATCACTGATGAGAAATGTGACATGATCTTCAGAAAGCTTTATCTCCTTCCACACACCACGATGTTATTACAAAATATGAGACACACCCATCAATGGGTGGGGAACATGGTGCACTGGTGAACCATTGATGGAAAATTAGTTCCAAACATTAGCATTTGTGAAACTGACTGTACTTTACCTGTTTCCTATGTCTGAGCTCTGTTCATTAACATTCACATCACAAGCAGTGACTAGATTACGTATTCTGTCATGGTTACCCTGCAACAGACAGTCAGTGAGCATGTGCAGTAGCTGTACAGTCAAACACTCACTCACCTTGAGGACAGGTGGGAGGAGCCAATCATAGTCGCTACGGTGACAGGACACTTGGTCTTCTGAATATACTTTCCTGATCAGAGAAATGGTCAATTCTATCAACTGTAGAAAACAACAACAACAACAACAACAACAACAACAACAACAACAACAACAACAACAACAATGGTAGTTCATTTCAAATGCTATTCACCCCATTTTGAAGTGTTTTTACCAGCAGCAAAAGGGCAAGTGGAAAATGTTTTGCACTTACATGGAATATTTCCAACAAATGTTGGCATCATAACATTTTCAACTAGAGCACTAAAGTGCAAACCCTCAGCGCTAGTTAGCTAGTATGATAAAGAAAATAATAACAAAGGAAAAGTGTAGAAACAAAAAAAAGAAAGAGAAGTGGCATGAAGAGAGGCAGGATAGAGAAAAAGACAATGAAGAGGGACAAAAGAAAGAGGAATGAATGAAAAAAGGTAGGAGAAGAAAGAAAGAAAAACAGTACACGAAAAAGAAAGGAAAAGGTAGGAAAGGAATAAAAACAGTAGGAAGAAAGAGGAAAATAAAGAAAAATAAGGCAAGAAGACAAAAGGGAAAAGAAAAAAAAAACAGGATGAAAAAAAAAAGTAGCGCCGATGAGGATTTGAACCAAAGACTTCTAGGTTAGCTACTTGCTCACTCAACAACTACGCAACGCAACACCGTGCACTGAATGTATGTAATTACTGCTGTTTGATGCCGCTTTCAGAGCCTGGCTGGTTCCTACCTTCCAGAAGTGCTTGTTGACAGACAGAGTGACAGAATGAATGAATGAATGAACTAGAGCACTGAAGTGCAAACCCTCAGCGCTAGTTAGCTAGTATGAAGTTATTTGCAACCTGCAAGCTGGCTCACGTGACAAGCAAGTTTTTAAGGGGCGGTTCCCATTACCGTAACGTACGATTGTAGGACTGAAATTCTACTCGCTTTTTCTTGAAAACTAAGTCAAAACTAACAATTCTGGCACATTAAAGGGACTTACTCTGTGAAGTGCTATAGTTTGATGTCGCTTTCAAAGCCTGGGTAGCCGTACTCTTCGAGATCCGCTGTTGACTGAATGAATGAATGAATGAATGAATGATGGGTTGACTACTATATACCCTCAGGCGCATGCGCACTGAGGGTTAATGAATGACGGGTTGACTACTATATACCCTCAGGCGCATGCGCACTGAGGGTTAATAACTGCTTGTGTGTATCAATACCCAGGATTATAGTCTGGCTGTGAAATATGGCATGAAGCCAATCCTGGTAAGGGACACATGAACTGGTCCAATTGCTCGAAAGTGTTTCCTTGCCAACCAATACCTTGTCATTGCCTTTGTTCACAACTACTAATACCAGAGCTTTCTCGATTCTAGCCAACATCTCTGGAGTAAGATCATTCAACAGATCCTCACTGAGTTCTTCCTTCTCCAAACTGACCAACAATCTATCACAAACACTCTTACCAGAACCAACACCCTACAGACAGACAGGCAGGCAGACAGGCAGACAGACAGACAGACAGACAGACAGACAGACAGGCAGACAGAGACACAGACGGGCAGACAGAGACAGACAGACAGACACAGACAGATTAGAGACAGACAGACAGATGACAGACAGATAGAGTACAGGCAGACAGACAGATGACAGACAGACAGACAGACAAACAGAGAGAGAGAGAGACAGACATCAATATATTTACACACATGCTTAAACACACACACTTACTTGTTTAGCTAAGGTGCTACCAGATCTCACTAATTGTACAGTCTCCTCTTCGTCCCATTCTCCTCTAATAACATGACAGCATAAACACAAATACAATGTACACTTTCATCATCATCAATAAGGTGGGTGTGGCCACTTACTCTCTGCTGGCTACCTTCCGCTGCCCGTCTCCGTAAGATTCCTGGAGTTGGTTCTTCATGAGCACGGCACGTGAATAGTCCGGGTGTTTGGGAATGTTGAGATGAGTACAGAGACCATCAGACAACAATGCACATGTCCTGTACAACACACAATCACATGACAGTCACACAAAAGTCATGTGACATCCACATTTATGTACGTGACAGTCACAGTCACCTGTTCAGCGAACTGAACAGGAGAATTGGCCTCTTACACCACAAAGAATTTTTAAAAATTAAAGATAATAGGATTATTAGATAAAATACAAATATACTTAGAGGAAAATTGAGGATTAGTTCAAGATAAAACGTAGACAGAGGACTAAAGGGTCGTAGCCAGAAGTTCGCATTGGAGGTTTGGATTTCAAAGACATAAAAAACTACATCTACTTTCATTTTATTCATTTATTCTCTTATAATATCAAAAACAAAAAATGACCACACAAAACTAATAATTAGTTGAGGATAAAGGAAGATGGAGGATTATAGCACAAGATAAAAACTTTATCTCTGAACATTAAACTTTGTGTGGACTCACCGTAGTAACCTGACTGCATTCTGGACACGGAACTTCTTGTCGAACTTGGATACAGAAGGATGGAATATGGAGTCGTGTGTGTTGAATGCTTTCAAGTAGAGTAACTCTATGATGGGGACGATGGCCTGAGAACCACGGTGCAAAGGTCGCTCCAAGTCGTGCTCAAACACAGGATAGGATTGGTCCTGCAGGAATTGGAAGTGAAATGGGTGTGGCAGTTAATGTGGTTGAGTGGGTGGAGTAGTTGGGTGTGGCTGTACAAGAGTAGTGAATGAGTCCTCTCTTTACAGTTATAACTAATCACAACTATTCTTACATACTAGTACATTTTATCCAAGAAGCCTTCTCATAGGGAGTGTGTGTGTGTGTGTGTGAGAGAGAGAGTGTGTGAGTGCGTGTGTGTGTATGTGTGTGTGTGTGTGAAAGTGTCAGTTAATGACTGTTGGTTGTTGATGTGGTAAAGAATGTGTTGTTGCCACACAGAACAGAACTCTAGCTTGAAGCCAGTGACCTCCAGCTGTGAGCCACTTGTAAGCTACTACTGAACAAAAATTCCAGACATTTGCTAGACTTTGCTGGAACCAGTGTTGGTGTGTGTACACGTGTGCGTGTGTATACCATAGAGACCAGCTGAACTTACATGCTGTTGTTGTTGTCGTGTTGTTGTTGTTGTTGTTGTTGTTGTGTTATTGTGTTGTTGTATACCCATCAGTAAATGAGAAGCATTTAGTGTCTGTATATTGACTAGCACATGGTAAAGTGTAACTAGTGATGGTGGACTTACAGGAGATCACAAACTATACCATGCAACAAATGTGATTGTAACAACAACAACAACAACAACAACAACAACAAATCAACTAACAAATAAACAACTTTAGAATAGTCCATGAAAAGACTTGTCACACACACACCTACACACACACACACACACACACACCTACCAACTGAGATACGTCTCGGACTTTCCCAGCCACAGCCAGTAATCCAGTTATGGCACGGTCCACAGTATCTTGGTTCAGCTGCACTGACGAAACCACACCCACTGGGGGAGTGGCCGATCCCTCTGCCACCACCGACCTGTTGTTGGCAACAAGTTGTCGACCGAGTATCTCCACAGCAACGACCTTTTCTTCCAACTGCTGCTTCAGTGATAGCATACGACGAAGGGCTCCAACCTGAACACACAACACGCAGGGTTGAGGGGAGGAAATGATAATTGATATAATATTGTAGATTATATTCAAATAAAGTTCATCACACTAAATTTATTGTCAAAGAAACTCCACCCCCCTCCTCCCCCATCGTTGACATAATGCAGTCACTGGTACATAGTAAAGGCCTTCACCTTAAAATTGTGGCTTTAAATTTTTTGTCATAACTTTACTGTGCACGCATATATTTTTTCACTTAGAGGCTCAAAATATTGCCCATCAGAAACTCTTCAAAATGAGCTGAAAATATAGGCAGTAAAACCACATCCACCAAAATTCTAAGGTGGCAATGTCAAAAAACAAAACCTTATCCACCCCTGCGCAACTAAACCCCTCCCACTTCAACATCAAGACTTCAAACTTCACACAGTTTACACGTTCCCTGATACTTTGTTTAGAAAGTGGGATTTTTGTGAATATTTTTTTAATTTTATATTAATATTTTTGTAAAAAATAGTAGTTCTTTTACGCAATAAACCAACCACTGCCTAACATTGCTGTTTTATGAAACCGTCAAGGCATACCCAGGTTAGTGATAAAGCTGGCTCAAAAAACACCACTACACTGACCAATAAAACAAATATTAAGGGTGGGCAGCATGCAGCTGTTATTACACTGCAACCTTGGGTACTACCACTTGCTTGACCATAAAAAATGTTATTTTATTTATTAATTTTTAAAATTTATTCATTTCTTTATTTATTTATAATATTTTTTGTCATCCCTACTTACAGCACAAGCACCCACCCAGGAAGAATCCCATCTTTATGTTTTACCATTATTGTTCGTCTTCACCATTCTTTGTTTACAACTATGGCTCATTATAGTTCAAAATAAAGCACACAGGAAGAGCTATTTAACCACGTAAACTGCACTCCAATTGGGGTAAGTGTGAGTGACTGCGCATGCATAGCAGTACTTGCACGAATGTGGTATCGTTGTCTCTTGTCCTTGAATTTCTAGTCCTAGCCAGCGTTATGGGAGGCAACAAGGCATCCCAGAAGCTTTCATGGTACTTTTGTTTCGAAGGAAGGCAACAGTGGAGTTTAAGACTTGAACGGGAGGTTACCCACCTTCGGTTAGTAAGCTAAAATTAATGGTGGTTCCTTAGGGTGTATTTCATGGTGCTCTACCACTGTATTGTGTCGTAGAGGTATTAAATCCTCTCCTGAACTTCTAAACAGTACTTGAGGAACTGTCAGAATACACAAACCTGGTGTGAATCCAATGGAGTATGTAGCCAGAAGGTAAATGTAGTGGCCACAAATTGACTGAGACATTGACGCTATAGTTTGTTCTTGTCCAGCCTGTAAGTGTGCCAACAAGCCCCTGCCAAGGCACCTTACAACCATGGATTTGACCAGCTAAGCCATGGTCACACCCACACATCGATATTGTTGGGCCTTTCAAGGGTGATAATTTCTTAAATACAGTGAATGTTCATTCTAAATGGCCACAGATACATCGCATATCAACTACTACATCTGGACAGTCAAAGTGCTAAGAACATAGTTAGCTTGTTATGAAGTGACAGATCAGACAGTTTCCGATAATGGTCCTCAATTTATATCTAATGAATTTAGAGAAAATAGTGCCAACACATTCACTGCTCCCCCTACTATCCATCCTCAAAGATTTGTAAGATCACGTGAAGAAGCCATGACTGCCTGTGACAATGACAATTCATCATAAGACCACAGAATTGATAACTTTCTGTACAGATCCACAACAGTTTGAATCTCCTGTACAGTTGCTCTTGGGTCACAACTTCAAAGCCCAGACTGAGTTAAATTAGACCATCAGTGGAAAACAAGGTGCAATGTAGACAAGCTAGTCAAAAAAAACCTCACAATGACAAGTAAAAATGGAGAGAATTTCAAGTGGGAGAGAAAGTCATGATGAGAAGCTTCAGACCTGGACCTAGATGTGTTGTAAGAGTTGTATTGCAGAAGTTAGCTCTGTATTCACACAGTGTGGCAGTTCAACATGGAATGGAAGCGTCATGTCGATCACCTCTCAAAGTTGCAGGAGACAGGAAAGATTGGCAGACTCCCAACATGCGTCAAAAGATTTGGTAGAGGAGGAAAAAGTGGTTAATACGCCATTTACTAGAAATAATATACCAGTGAGGAAATTACAGAGAGAGAGAGAGCAACATCCTCCGTACCATGTGATCATTGTTAGCCAGCTCAATTCAATTATCAGTCACGTTATAACCTTTATCTAGTTTTAGTTAAGTGGGAAGGAGTGTGGTCTTATATGTGGCCAGCTGGTACTTACCCTTGTGGTTTTATCACTATGAATATCATTAGTTACCTCACGAGTTGTGCAATCATTTAATAATTGAAAAGTATGTTATGTGGTTATTGTATTGAATACTGAAACTCTGATTGATCTACCTCGTCCTGTGTGTTTCCACCATTTCAAAAACACTATAAGAACTTGGAAAGTTTAATACAGAAAAATATTGAATGCTCTCGTGATGCAGAATTACTCAAGGAAAATGTCCAATGTATAATATACTAGTGATGTGCTTCCGCACAAATGGCGAGCGAGCCATTGTGCACAAACAACAAGGTAGAATCTTGTGAGAGAAGTCCCTCACCCTCATCAAACTCCTCTCACAAGGAGTCGAGAACTGTTTAATCAACTTAATTACTTAATTGGTGGAGTGGCCTTGATTGGTGTTCCCTGGCTATGTTTCCATGTAATGTTACCAGTAATAGCGTTTGGCTGCTTAGTGATTTGAATTCTATGTCATGCACATCATGATACTGGGCACGTGCAGAGTTTTCAATATTATGGCTTTGCACATGTCCAGGGAGTGAGTCTGCATTCATTGGGTTTTTAATAAGTTAACCTCAGACAACCTGGTGCTATCTAACTGTGCCTTAAGAGGCCAATAGCTAGCTATACCTAATCTTCTGTGACAAGCAGATTCTGGTGGCAGCAACAAACACTTTGTTGCCTCCACTGTTAGTTGGCGGAAAACCACCCATTCCAGTCACAAATCTGATAAAATTTGATTTTTTGCCTTTACAAATTCTAAGGCTGCATTCATTTAGTTTTCCTGAAGTTAATGCCTTAGATCCTGTTCACCTAGTCTTAGAAGACAAAACTCAGTCTATTTAGTCCTGAAAGTGACTACAAGTAGCCATTGACCATAGTAGTGATAGCTTCATCTAAATGACTTGTGCTCCTGACAAAAGTACTGCAGCTACTAAAAATTGGCCAAGTTTTTTTGGACATATGGTAAGGGGTTTCATAGGCATAGTAACCACTCACCGCAAAGATTTGACTTGAAAAAAAAAACAACAAAAAAACAAACAAAAAACAACAACAAAGAAACAAAAACAAAAACAACATGAATTTCTAAGGAATTACCGCACGGTTTATAGTCTTAGTACCCTAAATTGTGACTTGCTTGTGACTTTAGGAATATGACTGTGTAAAGACAGTTAATATGTTTATTTGGACACAACCTAATTCGAAGGGTAACAATTGATGATATGGGTAAACCAAAGGAATCTGTTTAGTGAAATATGGGGACGGGGTCAACCTCCAAGCGGATACAAAAAACAACAACAACGTGAGGTCAAAATACAAAAATGACATATTTACATCGAAATCCCCGATTCTCAAATTTTTACCCCTGTACAGTGTCTCGCTCTCTTGGCTTGCTTGCCAAATATATGTATTCATATAAGCTCACTGATACAGTTAAACTAATATATACAATAGAATTAAAAGAAAAACAACAGAGCACATTCATACCTAGAGCTAGGAGTAGTCCAAGACATGTCTCCATGACAACCATTAGAACATCTCGCAGTGTGAACTCCGCGTACAAAGACAGGACAATGTTAGCTTATTTTGGATGAGAGTGGTGAATATGATGACCCCTTAACATCTCTGAGCATCACATCCAGGTAGTCGAGTAAAACAGTTGAGTAAAACAGTGTAGGCAGATGAAGGTTTCTAGAAAAAGAAATGGATCTGAAGGTTTAATAATTTTTTCTTTATATAACCGTCTCAAACAAAACAACAACAACAAAACAACAAAATTTTTCTAAGCTTGTTGTGGACTCACTGTAGACATGTTTAGTCTGTGTGCAAGTTTATACTAGCCTTTAGGTAATCTATAGCGTTCCCTTGTAATGTACATTATATAATAGATATGAGAATCACATGACTATATCAATCTTACCGTAGTGAATTGCTTGGTGATTGTGTTGAGGACCACGCCCACTGGCTGATTAGAGAGCTGCAGGTATCTAGGTGCCCAAGCCAAGCCGCTCTTACTGCTAGTGAACACACACAGAGACAGAGCCAGAGACAGGCAGTTGGTGCGAATATCTCGCACCAACTTCTCCCTCTGGTCTGAGGTGATGCTGGTATTGAGTAGAAGTTGAGTACGCAGTAAGTTGTGGGCTTCATACAGAGCATGTTGGTAAAGGGGTGGCAATGAATCCTTCATTAAGTCTGCTAGCTCTGCCTACAATAGGTGTGACTTGAAATAAAGTGTTTTAATTGCTGGTGCATCGCCATGACCTTCTTCTTCTGCAGGATATACATAGAAGCTCTAACTGGAGTCTGGACTCTTCATGGAACTACACACACACACACACACACACACACACACACACACACACACACACACACACACACAAACACACACACACACACACACACACACATACAGTCACACTAACAACAAGAATAAAACCCACACACATAGGGGAATACCTGGGGAATATACCCAGTCACTTATCATACAGAGCTGGCTTAAACTAGTGATATGCTTGAGCACAAATGGCGAGCGAGCCTGTGCACAAACAAAACACTTCAGAAGAATCTATCAGTCCATTTATACAATTATAAGTATGTAGCCATTGTGACTATACAGAACTACCTTCTTATCTCAACTTCCTGAGTACTGGTATTTTCTGTAGTCTCTACTATCACATTCTGACTATCGGAGTTACCAGTAGCTTTTGTCTGGTAAAGGGTCTCAATACCATAGTAACCTTTCGCCAAAACATTTTGCAGCTTGAAAAAACTAGAAGTTCTAAAGAATTTCTGCACAGTGTTGAGTCTAACTGTAAGTTAGTAAGTGCATAACTTATGGCATTTAGAAACAACCCAATACTAAGGGGTAAACAATTAATTTTTTAATGATACAGGATCGTTAAACCGAAAAATTCTTATTACTGAAGGTATGGTCAAGTACAAAATGACATACATACATCTACACACATATACAAACAAATATCCCCGATATTCAATTGTTTTACTTGTTAGTGTCTCACTCGCTTCACTCACACGCCAATAAATAAATTAAAAAACTACAAAAAGTTAGAAAACTCTCTATTCATATGTATATCATACTGGTTACCATGACACTCACAGTGTTTTGCTGGATCGCACGTGCTCAGTGTGTATCTTGGTGAGGACGACCATGTGGTCTACACTGCTGACAAGGTGACATTCATTACTGACAAACTTGTGGGCGGAGACTAAAGTCAGGTCCAGCAAAGGAGGTGGGCAGGGCTGAAAGGTGTGGTGAAATAACACTCTAGTGAAATTGATCATAGAAATGTAGACACAATACAATTCAGTTCTCTCAACACTTGCAAAAACTCAACAAACCCTCCCATCTAAACCCAGCACACACACTCACGTGCGCACACACAAACTTATATATATTGTACATTGGATATTTTTCTTCAGTATTTTTGCATCACACGAGTGTTCAATATTCCCCCATATTGAATGCTGTATATTGAATGTTCCATATCGGCCATGCGTAGTTCTGGACAACTGTATCGTTAGACATATGGTGGAGCTACCTCTGAATGATGAGGCTTTGAACACAACCGTCTTACTGTTTTGGAAAAGTATCCAGTACAATCAAATTTCCCTACCAGGGTATAACTCTCTCAACACTTTCACTACCTTACCAATCCCTCCCTGCCACACCCACCACACACACACCGCCAGGGGTAATGAGGGGTGTGGTATGTATCACATTGATGTCCTGTGATATATTACCAAGAGATTGATAGAAAGGAATATAAAAATAATTATGGAACAATGTAATCAAATTTAAACTTTTTTAATAGTACACCATAAGCTGCCCATTCAATAATGTATGGGGAAAATGCTGTTCAATTGAAATTGCATGGGGAAAGTGAAATAGCGCATATCTAATTGAAATAGCATGGAAAGTCAAATACCATGGTAGCTAAGTGAAATAGTACGGGTAAATTCGCACGCCTGCAGTGTTAACCTTGGAACATATAATAGTTTGAGTAGTTTCTAGTTGGAGACAATGTCATTCTTTACCACAGAAGCTCTACCCGTATTAGACGGAATGTTTTTCAACAGATTACGAGGAGCCATTGGTTGAAAACAAAGTTCCAGTGAAAGCTAATCCGATTTACAGAGATAGTAAGTGAACGATACAATGTAGCTACAATTGCAAATGACTTTTTAAAAAGCTGGCCTACTATTAGCGAGTGATAGCACGGGTAACCTGTGCTATTAGGGATCAACAGCACGATTACAGTGCTATTATTCATATAAATAATTAATTTTCCATCCTATTTTCACTATGACTTTAAACTTTATTTTGATTAATGTAAAAATTTTTTTTTTTAAAGATTCTCATAAGGTTATCTTGGCATGTAGTACATGGTGCCACACCCACTTTGAAGCAACCCCACCCCGCCCCCACAACACTCACTCACATATAAATTTCTCTGCCAATGGCATTATAGTGATATGATTCTAAACATCAAACCTGACATAATTATACAGTCACATGACTCTTAACCACACCCACTCCAACTATAGTAAAATATAATTGAGGTGATTTCTCTATTTGAATTCTGACTCCACCCACCTGCAGTGCTCGACTGGTCTTTGTCGTCTCCACAGACTTGTCTGAGAGAGCATGTAGGAAGGCGTGGTCACACACCACTACCTATGTGGCGACATAAATGAGAATGAATATGACAGACATGCTGGATATAATAAGTTTGAAGGTCCATTCCCCTACCTAAGTCTCCCTCAGTTACTATGCCACTAACACATGCACACTGACACACATACAGTAGGAGACAAAATTAAATTAAGTTCCGGATTCCGTTCCGTAGTACAGCCGTAAAATGGTAGTCTTTTTACCGTAATTTTTACCGTTGCGTTCCGTATTGTTTTGACTAAACAGCCGACACCGTATACTAAAACGATTTAAAAAAAAAAACAGTTAAGCTTTTCCGTTGATTCACTGATATTTTCTAGCTAGAAACTCTTCCATAGCTATATCAGCAAGCTAAGGCCTTGTATCGACCATTAAACGTTATGGAGATAGTGCAAAAAAGCTCGTACAAAAATTTAACTTGCTTTAATAAAGCTGCAGACCGAAGTTCCGACGGGCACAGAGCAATAACGAGGTCCGCACTTCATAGGTCTTCTGTTAGCTACTGATGGACCTCCAGTAGTAAAAAATCGAAGCCTGAGAAGCCCTAACATCGAGAAAACATCGATACAGTGCGGTGGTCGAACTAACAATTCCGTGAGACAACTTCGAATAGGATGACTTCAAATTTTTTTTACCTGAAAAGCTCCGCCTCAGGAGCCTGTAAAGAAAAAATCAAAACGTTGTATTGGATAAACAATTTTTTTATCATTTCTTTGAGCGAGGCATGCAGTCAACAGGCGGCACGCAAGCCGATCGGCAGAAAACACCTGCTCCAGACAGGGAGTCCCCACCCGAGCGTCCCTACGGCCGGCTGTGGGAGGCATACAGTGAACGAGAAAGACTAAAACGGTAACACTGGTCGAACAAAACGGCTGCTTTTTTACCAAATGGCGTACTATTTTTTAAATCATGTGACGGCCGTTCTACAGAACGGAATTCAGAACTTTATTTTGTCTCCTACTGTACACACACACTCCCACACAGACCACCTGAATACTCACACACATACATACATGACCACCACACAATATTTTCCACACAACTTATAACCTTGGTGGTGGTTTTATACCTTTTCATTCCACCCACCTACACACTATTACCACACCCTCCTCTAACATAACTCCACCCACCTACACACTACGACCACACCCTCCTACCTTGAAAGGTTTGGGTGCGACACATAAAACTCTCTCAGAGTCTGTGGGGAATCGAACATGCCACAAGTGGGAGGTCTGGAAACCCGTGGAAGAGGAGGCGGAGTTGGGGGAGGGGCGTTCCTCGGCTGTATTGATGTAGTAGCTGTCCATTGTCCCCATTTCCTTGTCCATCACGTAGAAGAACAACCTCTCCTGTAGCTCCACTATGCGTGACTGGACCTCCATCTTAGCTGGGTAGTTCAACACCTGAAATGAAGGAGATTACGTACTAGTGTATGTTTCTACAGTGACCAGCAGCCAGGCAAGACAGATACACTAAGAGGTAGTAATAACTGGTCCACATCCTTTCAGAGAGAAAGATAAGATGACTTGTTTCTTGTGACTAGACTCACATCTTGCTAACCTGTGTACATACCTTTAGATATTTGGTAAGGAGAACCACAATCCTTGAGTGGGTGTGGTCTTTGCTGTGAAGTAGCGTAGTTTGTAGGAGCTGAGAAAGGCCTGTGATAGCCGACTACTTATCATCACCATGGATACCACCAGTGAGTGTGTTGAAGGTCAGCACCAGCAATAAGGCGAGGGGAGGGGGGAGGAGCAAAGGAAGGATGCTACAACAAACACAGACACACATGTTAGATACAGAGATACACACATGTTGTCTCCCCATTTATCAAGTCTTACGAATGCCTCCAGGGGAGATGTGATTACACTTCTCACATACTACTCATGAACATTGAAAAGAATCAACTCTAAAGTTGAAAGTTTTAGTATTAAACTCAAGAAGAGCTGATTTTATGTGACTACCATTACCTATTTCATTGTCCCTGACTAGTTCCTAGTGATTCCTCTCAGCACGCAAGAAACTACCCACCAGATCATTCTTCTCCAGGTTATGTACAAACTCCTGAAACAACAACAACAACAACAACAACATTAGTTAGCAACCCAACTTTATTTGCTGCCCACCTTCCATAGTGTGATCTGCAGTTGCCATCGGTGCCAGGCTAGCTTGAGAGGATTTCTTTCATTAGCAGACTTCTCCAAGAAGCTCTCCACCATAGCAGACTGATCTGCCGGAAGATCCAGGAAGTCTGCAGCATTCACTGCTCCTAGTCCATCCTCTCTACTCCATGATGGACCTGTTCCTAATAAACACACACATACACACACACATGCATACATACATATATGCATACATATTATGCACACACTTACATGCATAATAAAATTCATTTGATACCAGAGAATATCACAAGTCTGTTGGCCTAGCATTTGAACATGAGTGCCGCAGCATAAATACAACCAATCAGACGAGTGATTATATTCTCCAGCATAAAATGAATACTATTGTGTACAGAGCACAATGAACACTGCTATATCCTGGGGGGGGGGGGGGGGAATGAAATAACTCTACTAGGAGAATTTATTTATAAAAAAGAACACCACTTGGTTTCAGACTGTCATGGCTGCTGTAGCAGAACACAAAAGGAAAGAAAAACAAATAGTAACTCATTATAGAGTGGAACTATTCCAATATTCATATCATAATTAAATATCTGTTTAAAGAGTATACTACAATACATAATGCTTCACTTGTAGTTCTAGTATTCAGGTTCCAGCATGCAGGTTCTATTCAGGTTCCAGCATACAGGTTCTAGTATTCAGGTTCCAGCATGCAGGTTCTATTCAGTTTCCAGCAGCAGGTTCTAGTATTCAGGTTCCAGCATGCAGATTCTATTCAGGTTCCAGCAGCAGGTTCTAGTATTCAGGTTCCAGCAGCAGGTTCTAGTATTAAGGTTCCAGCATGCAGATTCTATTCAGGTTCCAGCATGCAGGTTCTAGTATTCAGGTTCCAGAATGCATATTCTATTCAGGTTCCAACATGCAGGTTCTAGTATTCAGGTTCCAGAATGCAGATTCTATTCAGGTTCCAACATGCAGGTTCTGGTATTCAGGTTCCAGAATGCAGATTCTATTCAGGTTCCAACATGCAGGTTCTGGTATTCAGGTTCCAGAATGCAGATTCTATTCAGGTTCCAACATGCAGGTTCTAGTATTCAGGTTCCATCTTACAGGTTCTAGTATTCAGGTTCCAGCAACAGGTTCTAGTATTCAGGTTCCAGCATGCAGATACTATTCAGTTTCCAGCAGCAGGTTCTAGTATTCAGGTTCCAGCAGCAGGTTCTAGTATTCAGGTTCCAGCATGCAGGTTCTAGTATTCAGGTTCCAGAATGCAGATTTTATTCAGGTTCCAACATGCAGGTTCTAGTATTCAGGTTCCAGAATGCAGATTCTATTCAGGTTCCAACATGCAGGTTCTGGTATTCAGGTTCCAGAATGCAGATTCTATTCAGGTTCCAACATGCAGGTTCTGGTATTCAGGTTCCAGAATGCAGATTCTATTCAGGTTCCAACATGCAGGTTCTAGTATTCAGGTTCCATCTTACAGGTTCTAGTATTCAGGTTCCAGCATGCTGGTTCTAGTATTCAGGTTCCACACGTACGTACATAGTCTACACATACACACACATGGGCATGCATACATACCTGTGAGAAGTGATGAAAAGTGGTGTAGAAGAAGTGGGTGTAGCTCAGGTGGGAAGTAGGTGTAGCTCAGGTGAGAAGTGGGTGTAGCTCAGACGATAGTTCAGATGACAAGTGGGTGTAGCTCAGATGAGAAGTGGGTGTAGCTCAGGTGGGAAGTAGGTGTAGCTCAGGTGAGAAGTGGGTGTAGCTCAGGTGAGAAGTGGGTGTAGCTCAGACGATAGTTCAGATGACAAGTGGGTGTAGCTCAGATGAGAAGTGGGTGTAGCTCAGGTGAGAAGTGGGTGTAACTCAGGTGAGAAATAGGTGTAGCTCAGGTGAGAAGTGGGTGTAGTTCAGGTGAGAAGTGAGTGTAGCTCAGATGAGGAGTGGGTGTAACTCAGGTGAGAAATAGGTGTAGCTCAGGTGAGAAATAGGTGTAGCTCAGGTGAGAAGTGGGTGTAGCTCCTGGAGTTGGATCTTCATGAGCACGGCACGTGAATAGTCCGGGTGTTTAGGAATGTTAAGATCAGTACAGACACCATCCAACAACACATGTCCTGTACAACACACAATCACATGATAGTCACATGACAGTCACATAAAAGTATTGTGACATTCACATTCATGTACGGATAAGTCACATGACTTAATTGCAGTGCAGACAGACATTGGAGAATATTAAACAGATGGAACTGTTAAAAATTGATGAACATATGAATGGGACTTAATGTAACCTCACACCAAATAAGATAATATTAGGAGACTAGATACTAGCAAGTACCCACTCACACGGTGTCACCTAACGTACTAACTTGTGCAAACTAGGAGTGCAGTAGCTTACAGTAGACCTGATCCTAATAAACAAACACACATACATACATTTTAAAATTCATTTGCCAGAGAATATCAAAGAATCTGTTGGCCTAGCATTTGTACATGAGCGTTGCAGCATAAAATATAACCAATCAGACGAGCGATGAATAGACAATGTATTGTGCAAGTCAGTCATGTATAGGAAGCACATCGTGTATTACACATGTGCATGCCATGTACTCACCAGTGCTGTGCATATGATGCTGTCATCCTCCATCTTGACTACCACATGAGAGTGTTGCTGTTTGTCCTTCAAATGCTTGATAAGACTTGAACTATGTAGTAATATACAATCACAGAAGTTACAACCTGAAATGGTTTATACTGTAGATGGTGTGTATGAACACAAAACTCTAGACACCTGAAGATAAGGATGTCTGAAACCTGAACATTGATTTCCACTCTACACACATACATACACACCACACCCATTTGCTTACCTAGAGTGCTACAAGATCTCACTAAGCGTCTTCTTTATCTCATTCTCCTCTATATACAAACACAAAATATAATACATAAATAAATACATACATAAACAATGTATTCCCTTACATTCTGTAGGCAAACTTCTGCTGTCTGTTTCTATAAGATTTCTGAAGTTCCTTCTCTATAAGCACAGTGTACAAGTTTTCTTTATGCTTAAAGTAGAGACAATGTTCTTTATGGACTGTTCTGAAGAAGATAGTCAAGCTACTTTAACTTCAGCTAAAGTCAATGTGACAGAAGATAGTATGAGGGCGGGGCAAGGGGTGTGGAAAGATTGCCATGCCCACAATCTTCTGTGAGTTCCTTTTATTTTAGTAAATGCAGCATATCGGTAAAGGTCAACAGGTCACACCCATTTTTAATCAGCACTTATCAACATCAGTAATTTAGAGATACAAGTTTCGTGCCTAGAATAGTGACATAGTCATTGTTGTAATATAGTTCTAGTAGATGATCACAACTACTACAACATGGAGATCCATTCCTTAGAGCTGAGTCATGAGGTCCAATAAAACAACCAAGTAGATCCAGTGTCAACATACTCTTATATGGCCATCCACTGACTAGAACTGCTGCACTATCTACACCAATGCCATTCCAGCTGATATCAAGATGCCTCAAATATTTACAATACTTCATTATAGCAGATATATGAGCTACTCCATCAGATGTGATATTATTACTCCTAAGATTCAACTCTTGTAAGTTAGTACAATGTTGAAGTCCCTCCTCTAGGAATACTAGACCACGTGTGCCAATGTTATTACGACCGATATCAAGTTTTACTAATTGTTTGCACTTCTCAAGTCCTACACTCAGACTTGCCATACCATCTACACCTAACTTATTCTCACTAAGACATAGTGTATGTAGAGAATCTCCACACATGACATCTACCAGAGATATAGGAAATGACTTACAATCACTGAGATCAATATGTTGCAGATGGTTACACTTTATCACCTGACTCAGTGCAGTCACACCTTCTGAAGTGATGCCATTATTTCTCATATGAAGTTCTAGTAAGTTAGTGTGATCCTTCAGTGCATCAGCTATAGCTATTGCTCCTCTATCACCAATGCCATTCCAAAATAGATCCAAACTACGTAGTTTCTTACAATGTTCTAGCATTCTACTAAGAACTTGTGCACCATCTGAACCAATGGAACAGTGTCTTAACTTCAGAGTGTGTAGATTAATCCAAGACTCAGAAGTACCAAATAATAAACTGACATCATCAAATCTAATCACATGAGACAATTGAAGAGACTTCACAGCATCGAATAATCCAGAATGTAATCTAGTTTCATAGCTACCAGATAATGTCAGACTATGTAATGACTTGCAGGAATTTATACAATCACTAAGAAGATGGGCACTATGGGAACTTATTTCATTATCAAAAGAACAATCAATGTGATGAAGAATTGGCAAATGCTCTATGATGTTACACAAAGTTGGTACAGTGTAATCACTAATAGAAACACAGTACACTTCCCTAACATTCACAACACATTGTTGGTCTGCTACTAGTTTCTCAATGTTGTAAATATTATCACTGGATACATTTAGTGCTGGTAAATTCCCACAGTACAAAGCATTCTTCAGAGTATCTACATCTGTCTCACTAACCCTATTCCACGATAAAGTCCACTCCATACTTCTTATACTGGTTCTTGTTCTTAGCTCTAGGACTGTATCAATACCTTCCTCTGTAATATTCACATTATGAAGATACAGATCTAGGTTAGGTAGACTCTTTGCAGCTTTAACTATGGCTACTGCTCCTTTATCTCCTAGACTATTCCCCTGCAAGTCTAGTCTTCTCAGACTGGTACAATGGACTAGTGCATCTGCTAATGCTGTGGCTCCTGAGTCACCAACAGAGTTAAACTCAATAGACACCTCCTGTACTACACTACATTTTGATAGGCAGCCAGCAAGTGCTATAGCTCCTGAGTCACTTATTCTGTTAAAATCGAGAACCAGATTCTCCAAAACTGAAATGTTCAATGTGGTGGCCAGTATCTCTGCTCCTTCATCACCAATACAACAATTAACAAGAGCTACTTCAGTACAGTGAGATAACCTCTCAAGAGGGAGAGAAGGAGCGTTTTGTAAGTTATACAAGTGTAGCCATGACTTATGACTGTCCTCAATTCTCTTAAAGTCAATCGCACAGAGAAGTATCTCTCTCAACACAGCATGACTTCTGATAGCATATTCCCAGCAAGAATAAATTACTTTATTAATCCGTTTGCTACCAAATGCTAACCATTTTAAAACTTTTAAAGGACAGGAATAAATACATTCGGGAGTAATTTTTAAAACTTTAAGATGGGGAAGTGTAACTCCAGTAGTAAGACATTCTATTCTGGACTCGTTTAGTGATAATTGTATTATATCCAACTCCTCCAAGTTAGGTAAGTGAGACAACAAATTATTCAATGGCTCTAATTCCTCCTGCTTCAAAACAACCTTTAGACACTTGAAGGACTGAAGTTTGCTGCTAGAAACCATGGATACAAATAACCTGACTTCATCCTCCCTCATACCCCTAAAGTCTATCTTTCTTAATGGTTTAGTTGTTGTACTAATGACATAGCTTTGAGCAATAACATCAGCAATGACTAAAGTGCTGCATAGACTGACTACTTCATCTTCTATAACCTGGTCACATATCTCAACTAGTTGAGACTCATAGGCCCATTGAAATTTATTAATATAATCACTCACGATCACGATCTGTTCCAGCCAGTCTATAGTTGTTGAATCTGCCAAACCAAAATAGAATATCCAAACATTAAAATCAAATTCATCTACTAACTCCTCATCTCTTAACTGAGTTTCGTGCATGTGAAATGCTGCTAGAAACTCTTGTAGACTCAAATGACTGAATGTGTAAAAATATTCACTATAATAAAGTTTAGATTTGCGTTCTACTGTTAGCAGCCCTAGAGCTGAGTCAGTAAAAATAGAAACTGGAGCATCGCTCTGGCTGACAACTTGCTGGGAGTTAATGATCATATCAAATGCTATCTTACATATGGAGCTAAACAATTCTTTAATTTCGCCACTTAAGTTCTTCAGTGACCTTACATGGAGCTCTTCTCCTTTACGTGCTTGATGTTTTGCTATAGTGGTGATTATAAATTGTTCAAGGATTTGTGTTTCTCTGTGAGGGATATCTCCTTCAAGTTCACTGAACAAGAAACATATCATAGCTGCATGGACTGGTAGATAACACATGTGAAGAACATTGGGATGCTGGTCTAGAAATTCAGTCATTTTGCAAGCCATACCAGGAGAACAATCATTGAATGGATAAGTTCTTACATAGCTGTAGATCTGATCTTTTGAAAACCCTACAACTTCTATTCTTGTTCTACACATTGTTTTTAATTTCTCAGTAGCCACAGGGCGTGATGCTACTATAACCATGGAGTGAAGAAAGGTCTTTGAAAACAACAATTGATCTATTACTAAATTCTTCTTAGACTCAATAGGATACTCATCTAGTCCGTCTAGAATGAAGCACGCTCCTTTCCCTCTACACTTCCTGAGGTGTTGCTCTATAATCTTACTAAGATCTTCATCATAAAATATCTGAAGTAAGTCTAGTAAACTCTTCTCTCTCCCTGAAACATTCAGTAATCTAAGAGTTACTAGAAACAATATTTTAGCTCCTTGCAAGACTTTCTTTCCTGTGGCCCAATCTCTAGTTAACTTGTTCACTAAAGTTGTCTTCCCGCTACCTGGACGACCTTCAACAAGAACTAAAGCTCCTTCTCTATACTCTTTAAACACTTCCTCATACTCTGTCACTTCTTTACTCTCTAGAATGTCGTCCATGTCTCCTCGAATTGTATAATAGTCGCATGTCCTCATGGGCTTCTGTTCAATAAGAACTAGATTGATAAAAGTGGGATTACCTACAGGAGGCCAGGAGTCTTGAGGTGCGTCTCTGTCAGTGAGAGAGTAGAATTCTAATAATTCTTTCTTCTCTGGAGGATATATGACACTCAGACTTATCTCATCACTACATTCGGTCTCACTGCCTCGACTAACTCTACAAGAATACTTCCCTTCTGTACACTGGCTAGCTCTGTTGATGTATAGTATGTTACTACACACACCACAAAAATCAGCTCCATCAAGTAAAGGTTCGCCATCTTTACTCCACTGGTAAGATTCACAACCACTACAACTAACTTGTACTTCTAGAAGTGTGGACTTGCCCTCAGCTACTTCAATGTCACATGACTGATAGTCTATAAGAGGCACACCACCTGAATAGGAAGGTGTAGAAACAAGTGCACTATCTAATGGACTAGAAAATGCATCTAAATGTTGTGCCACATCAGGTAATTGTACTAGACTACCAGACAACACTGTCTTCAGACTAGTTACTGTGGTACTCTTTGCATCTTTATATTTGCCTGTGATCCATGCATTGAAAAGTTTAGATAACTTGAGAGGATTACTCCCAGCACTTCTACACTCTTCCCTCACATACTCAGGCACACCTAGTGCTACACCAATCTCCTCCCACTTGTGACTAGCAGCCACAATTAGCTCTGCCAGATCTGAGACATCTTGAACTGTAAACAACACATCACCACACCCACTGCTATCAGTACCTCCTGCTACCTCCTGGTCCATCTTCTCCTTCCGCATAGATTGACACAAGCCTTTCATTTCTCCTCCAAGATCACTCAACACTCTAACTAGCCTCCCATATGCACTGCCATCTTCTCTAATTCTCTCACAGACATGTTGCAATAGGTACCTGACCTTAATCTTAGGTTCCAGGTGGTCCTGGTCGGGGTCCAGGATAGCAAACTTGTCAGACACTTCTTTAGACAACACTTTGTTTTTTTGTAAACTCTTGGACAACTTGAAGAGGTCAGCATCTAGCAGAGCCAATTCTAGATCAGAGCGGTATTTTCTAAAAGCATCCATCGAACACCTCCGGCCACACACGAGCAACGGCGATTTTGATGTCACGCCCACCCACTTATAGTTCCGCCCACCAGTAATTCAGGAGAAAATGAGGTTAACTATGAACAAACATAGTAGGAGCGGTCACAAATTTCATTCTTTCAAAAGCAGCAGTGAAAAGATACTTATGTGTCAGCCAGGTTTAATGCTATAACTTGTGCTACTTTTTAATCATTATTTTAAACAATAACATAAAAATCAATAATTTAGTACTACAATGACTATTGCGTTAAAAATAGTCTTTTCTGTTACATTCCCAGACACAAACATAAGTGTTGACAATACTTCATCTTTATCACAAACAATTGATTTGTACTAAAATAAAACAAATGATAGAATGAATTTAAAACCAATCTCTAATTGACCAGCAGCACACACATACAAACACACACACAGACACAATAGAACAACAGGAGGAACTGGCAGACTAGCTCAGAGTGACAGAGGAGCAGTGGTGTCTAGGAGATGCAGCAGAGCTTCATGGCTGCCATCCTTCACTTCACTGTAATGGCTGCACAGATAGTGGGAACAAGAAGCTACCAAGTGAGAGGAACTGAACCTGACAGCTGCATAATACATAGGGACCACCACCTACACACAAACACACATACACACACATGTTACAGCTGACAGCTAAATAAACAACATTGTTAGGGTTGCTATAGAAAGGGGAGGGGGATTTTCCTAAGTCTCCTTTCCCCTAATTTACACACTGTATTAGTATTAGACTTGATAAATTTGAAAACTCAAACCCACACCACCATGCACTAACCTCTGCATCAATCTTCTCTGCCAGGAGCTGCTGACAGAGCTGCTTGAGTTCCATCAACAGAAACTGGTCAGCTGCTGCCATTAGATCTAGTCCAAGATTGAGGTCATCCCTGGGAAATAAACACCTCCCTGTGTACAGGTAGCATAGCAACACTTCCAGCACATTCCCACTGACAGTGGGGAGGGGCATCTGACAGAGAGGAGAAATAAAGAGACAGATTGAAACATCCATACTTGAAATGTGATCATTGGACAAGAGAAGATTGTTCTATCACTTACTTCTTTGTTCCTTGATTCTGCCCAAAGGTCAGAGTCCAACATAGTCTTGAATACGGGGCTCTGCGCACACAGGACCAGACGGTGGGCGTGGTACTGTTTGTTGTCTTCAGATATGAGGACCACGTCACTCAGACTGGAATTGTTGACGTAGGAAGACAGATCAAACAGAGGATCTGCAGTGAAGAGGAGAAGTAATTGAATGTTGGCTAGTACAAACCAATCTACTGAACACAGATAAGACTCGAGTGTGTTAGGTTGTTGGCTGAGCTTGTGAACCCATCATAAGACTCCGCCCCCCCCCCCGCCCCACAATTCCACAAAGTTCCTCCAATTACCTTTCTCTGATATGTTAGTGGCAGGAGAGACATGAGGGAAACATTTGATGCTGAGCTGTTGTGCTGGAGTGTGCTGACGACCGTTCACAAGTAGAGGGTCAGCCCCTAGTCTAATTAGAACAGCAACTGTGGCCAAATCTTTCTTAGAGACAGCTCGATGCAGTACACTGTACAAAATACAGTAACTGGAGATAAACTGAATAGACTTAACAAAAAGACTAATAACAACAACAACAACAAACAAGAAAACTGTTATGAGCATTATACAAGAACATTGCCAGCTGTCTCATGGGAGAATGAAAGCAATACTGCAACAGGAATTATCACTGATGAGAAATGCTACATGATCTTCAGAAAGCTTTATCTCCTTCCACACACCACGATGTTATTACAAAATATGAGACACACCCATCAATGGGTGGGGAACATGGTGCACTGGTGAACCATTGATGGAAAATTAGTTCCAAACATTAGCATTTGTGAAACTGACTGTACTTTACCTGTTTCCTACATCTGAGCTCTGTTCATTAACATTCACATCACAAGCAGTGACTAGATGACGTATTCTGTCATGGTTACCCTGCAACAGACAGTCAGTGAGCATGTGCAGTAGCTGTAGAGTCAAACACTCACTCACCTTGAGGACAGGTGGGAGGAGCCAATCATAGTCGCTACGGTGACAGGACACTTGGTCTTCTGAATATACTTTCCTGATCAGAGAAATGGTCAATTCTATCAACTGTAGAAAACAACAACAACAACAACAACAACAACAACAACAACAACAATGGTAGTTCATTTCAAATGCTATTCACCCCATTTTGAAGTGTTTTTACCAGCAGCAAAAGGGCAAGTGGAAAATGTTTTGCACTTACATGGAATATTTCCAACAAATGTTGGCATCATAACATTTTCAATAACTGCTTGTGTGTATCAATACCCAGGATTATAGTCTGGCTGTGAAATATGGCATGAAGCCAATCCTGGTAAGGGACACATGAACTGGTCCAATTGCTCGAGAGTGTTTCCTTGCCAACCAATACCTTGTCATTGCCTTTGTTCACAACTGCTGATACCAGAGCTTTCTCTATTCTAGCCAACATCTCTGGAGTAAGATCATTCAACAGATCCTCACTGAGTTCTTCTTCCTTCTCCAAACTGACCAACAATCTATCACAAACACTCTCACCAGAACCAACACCCTACAGACAGACAGGCAGACAGACAGGCAGACAGACAGATAGACAGACAGATAGACAAACAGACAGACAGGCAGACAGACACAGACAGATGAGAGACAGACACAGACAGACACAGACAGATGAGAGACAGACGACAGATAGAGTACAGACAGACAAACAGATAGACAGACAGACAGACGGGCAGACAGAGACACAGACGGGCAGACAGAGACAGACACAGACAGATTAGAGACAGACAGATAGAGTACAGGCAGACAGACAGATGACAGACAGACAGACAGACAAACAGAGAGAGAGAGAGAGAGACAGACATCAATATATTTACACACATGCTTAAACACACACACTTACTTGTTTAGCTAAGGCGCTACCAGATCTCACTAATTGTACAGTCTCCTCTTCGTCCCATTCTCCTCTAATAACATGACAGCATAAACACAAATACAATGTACACTTTCATCATCATCAATAAGGTGGGTGTGGCCACTTACTCTCTGCTGGCTACCTTCCGCTGCCCGTCTCCGTAAGATTCCTGGAGTTGGTTCTTCATGAGCACGGCACGTGAATAGTCCGGGTGTTTGGGAATGTTGAGATGAGTACAGAGACCATCAGACAACAATGCACATGTCCTGTACAACACACAATCACATGACAGTCACACAAAAGTCATGTGACATCCACATTTATGTACGTGACAGTCACAGTCTCCTGTTCAGCGAACTGAACAGCAGAAATGGCCTCTCACACCACAAAGAATTTTAAAAAATTAAAGATAATAGGATTATTAGATAAAATACAAATATACTTAGAGGAAAATTGAGGATTAGTTCAAGATAAAACGTAGACAGAGGACTAAAGGGTCGTAGCCAGAAGTTCGCATTGGAGGTTTGGATTTCAAAGACACATAAAAAACTACATCTACTTTCATTTTATTCATTTATTCTTTATAATATCAAAAACAAAAACAAAAAATGACTGCACAAAACTAATAATTAGTTGAGGATAAAGGAAGATGGAGGATTATAGCACAAGATAAAAACTTTATCTCTGAACATTAAACTTTGTGTGGACTCACCGTAGTAACCTGACTGCATTCTGGACGCGGAACTTCTTGTCGAACTTGGATACAGAAGGATGGAATATGGAGTCATGTGTGTTGAATGCTTTCAAGTAGAGTAACTCTATGATGGGGACGATGGCCTGAGAACCACGGTGCAAAGGTCGCTCCAAGTCATGCTCAAACACAGGATAGGATTGGTCCTGCAGGGATTGGAAGTGAAATGGGTGGGGCAGTTAATGTGGTTGAGTGGGTGGAGTAGTTGGGTGTGGCTGTACAAGAGTAGTGAATGAGTCCTCTCTTTACAGTTATAACTAATCACAACTATTCTCACACACTGGTACATTTTATCTGACAAGAAGCCTTCTCATAGGGAGTGTGTATGTGTGTGTGTGTGTGTGTGTGTGTGTGTGTGTGCGTGTGTGTGTGTGTGTGAAAGTGTCAGTGAATGGCTGTTTGTTGTTGATGTGGTAAAGAATGTGTTGTTGCCACACAGAACAGAACTCTAGCTTGAAGCCAGTGACCTCCAGCTGTGAGCCACTTGTAAGCTACTACTGAACTAAAATTCCAGACAATTGCTAGACTTTGCTAGCTGGAACACAACATGTACACAACACTGTTGGTGTGTGCACATGTGTGCGTGTGTATACCATAGAGACCAGCTGAACGTACATGTTGTTGTTGTTGTTGTTGTTGTGTTGGTGTTGTTGTTGTTGTATACCCATCAGTAAATGAGAAGCATTTAGTGTCTGTATATTGAGACTGAATGACTAGCACATGGTAAAGTGTAACTAGTGATGGTGGACTTACAGGAGATCACAAACTATACCATGCAACAAATGTGATCGTAACAACAACAACAACAACAAATCAACTAACAAATAAACAACTTCAGAATAGTCCATGAAAAGATTGTCAGACACACGCACACACACACACACACCTACCAACTGAGATACGTCTCGGACTTTCCCAGCCACAGCCAGTAGTCCAGTTATGGCACGGTCCACAGTATCTGGATCCAGCTGCACTGACGAAACCACACCCACTGGGGGCGTGGTCGATCCCTCTGCCACCACCGACCTGTTGTTGGCAACAAGTTGTCGACTGAGTGTTTCCACAGCAACGACCTTTTCTTCCAACTGCTGCATCAGTGATAGCATACGACGAAGAGCTCCAACCTGAACACACACATGAAGGAGAGAGGGATGGGAGGGGGATGAGGTGGGAGGAGGGATGAGGTGGGAGGAGGGATGGGAGGGGGATGAGGTGGGAGGAGGGATGGG
>WLWD01001326.1_pt1 | contig 45548 bp, 24 predicted proteins | sample 6712731 | NCBI WGS metagenome assembly WLWD01 (sample SAMN12718690, study PRJNA576275) | sponge metagenome | isolation source: marine sponge | host: Mycale hentscheli | place: New Zealand: South Island, Marlborough, Capsize Point | collected 2014-11-01 | reverse complement strand
TGACATTAAAGTTCATCATGCATCATTGTATGATGTACTTCTGTACCAAGAGTTTGAGTAAAAATATTCAATTCACCCACTTTTATTGTATCATTATTTTTCTTACAGCCTTACACTTTCACCACTTTCATTATGTATACCACTGTTAATTAAAAATTACCAGTACATTAAAGGGAAAAAACTCAGACAATCTGCTAAAGTACTTGGGAGGGGGGGGGGGGGTATTTCAGTAGTTGGGTGTTTACTGCCTCGCTTGCAATCACCAAAATTCTTACCTGTGGATGATATGGAACATGTATATGGATAAGAAAACCAAGAAAAAACTGGCTTTGACTTTGTTCATGTTAAGTTATTGAATTTGCTTCATTACTTCATTTGATAATTTTTTTCAGTATAGGTAACAAATTCTAAGTGGGTAGGGACATATACTAGTAGGGAAGGGAAGACCCCCCTCCCCCCTCCCCCTGGAAGAAACCCAAACATACAAATAGTATTGATTTCTCAGACTATTCTTGTCAGATGGAGTATTGTCATAACAATTTCTAAACTTAATATAAAACTGTATTCGATAACCCACCACTTTCAGCAAAGAATTGGCGACAGAAATGATTAGTTCAGACAGTTACATGCTTTACAAGCTTGGCAGTGGAAGGAGAGAGATTTTTAAAGAAACTCTGCTTTTATTCATGGCAAATAATCTGTCATTCACTATAATCCATAAATACAATTCATTAGCTATCTATCTATCTATTCTACACTACACATCACAGACACTTGCTTGTTATACTATATCACACAGCATCAGTGAATTCCTACTGCTGTAGTCCTCTTGCATTATCATCATGCACCAGTAGCACGAATGCAGCTTAGCCAACAACGAGCAACCACCTCCTACTTCATAATGCAGGGTCACCAGGGACAACTTCCACAAAGGTCAAAGGTGAAAGCTGGCAACAAGAGCGCATATATAAATATCATGTGAGATCAAAGGTGAGGGTCAGCCATTCTGCACATAACGTCTTTCATATTGTGACCCTTCGGAGGGTATGTCAGTCTGTTGTTGCGGCATAATCTAACTTCCTTTTGTTTCTGTTGTTTGTTGTTTTTAAAATTATTATTTACTTATTTATGTATTTATTATTATTATTATTATTGTTATTGTTATAAGTGAACATAATAATCTTATTTTTTTGAACTTATTGTAAAATTGAAAAACTGAACAAATGATGCACTTAACTGGAGGATATATAAGAGAGGATGGTGATAAAAATGCAAATGGCTAGAGGAATAAACAGGTGGGTAGTATGAAATAAAATGCTAAATCATACATTGACCCTCAGGAATTTCAAAAAGTGACACTAAAATCATAATAATGAATAATACTAAATAAACAAATAAATAAACAAACAAACAAATAAATAAAAAACAAATAAACAAACAAATAAAACAACAAAATAATAAAAAATAATAAACAAACAAATAAATAAACAAACAAATAAACAAACAAATAAATAAACAAACAAACAAACATACATACAAATAAAAGAATAAATAAATAAATAAATGAATAAATAAATAAATATTGAAATAATAATGTATTAATAAATAAATAAAATATGTAAATAAATAAATACATAAATAAATAAATAAATAAATAATAATAAAAATAAATAAATAAATAAATAAATACATAATAAAATAAATAAATAAACAAACAAACAAACAAACAAACAAACAAATAAATAAATAAATAATGATGTATTCAGTAAAACCCAAGAAATTGGTTCCAAATACTAGATAATTTAAGACCATCATAAGGACTGAATCGACACTGGAAGTGAATCCATGGCAATTCCTTGGACACTCTTGCATCTCCAACTTGTAACAAAGAAGGGAAAGTAATCACATGTTACTAATGTCCAGTGCTCCTATCAGTAATGCAATGCTGCTTTCACTACAGTACAGTACTTGACGTTACACTGCTCATCTCAACTCGATAAAAGTCTTGATAATCATTAATTAATTAGAAAACTAAAATATATATCTTGACTGTAATAATGTATAAAGCTAGATAAAATAATTACTAAGATGGATGAAAGAGACCACAATGGCAATTTATACACTGTACACATAATGTATCTGCAAGTATATACAATTTATCTGTACACATATGTATCTGCAAGTGTATACAATTTTTGCGTCTGTACACGAGAAAACAGGTGTGACGAGGCCCACATCAATTTTTTTTATTGGTATAATACATAGCAGCCAAAGTTCTACAATTTACTCATGGGCTGATACAATAATTTGTAATAATTGAAACTATCATTTCTCAATGATTTTACATGCCACGCAGTTGTTCATATATTATGTGCATACGTTGTGCTCGCACCTATCAGGGAATCCTGTACAACATGGCATCAAAATATTGGATGGCTTCACTAAACTTTGCTCTGATTATAAAAGGGTGTTGCTTGCCAATCAGAAAACATTCAGATGGACTCCCTTTCTGTAAGGGCATTTTTTTTGTGGTTTGTATGTATTCATGCAAGAAATCGCATTTTTAAGTTGTGTCAAAATATTATGGGGGGCTCCAGCCCCCAGAGTCCCCCCCCCCCCCACTTCCTATGCCACTCAAACTATATCTTTGAAATAATGCCTGATATATAGACTCACTGACAAACTTCGGTTCCTTCCCCTGCTCTAAACTTGGGGCTGAAGAAGCCTGTTGCAAAGAGGAGAAAAGCACTGCCAGTATCATAATTACTGGGAGTTTTTAAAACCAAACTTTGTGGGACTACAGGGGAGGGGGGCGGTTATTTGAATAGATGAATCAGGTAAACACTTAATGCAAAACTATAGCAGAGGCATCTGGAAAAGCTGTTCTAGGTGACCACAACAAACTAGCCAGAGCCACAAATTGCTATTGAGCGTTGGTGATACATTCTAGCAATGTAGACCTATTGGACCAATACTTCCTCACACACCAACACACTAGAGAACACTCACCTTGCCATCATTTCAGCAGTGTCAGGTAACTCTATGATCAAATGTTGACACTTCTTGAGCCATCATTCACAGCTGGTCTAAGTCACAGACGTCACAAGCAGCTCCACTCACTCCATCCCACTACAAAGAAAAGCAATAGAAAAAGAAAACACTGAAGTGAATAAATGCAATCATGATCCCACCAAGAAATTGTTAGAAACAGACTATCAAACTCTAGCCAAGAGATTATATTTTCTTAAAAATATTCACTTAACACAGCAGTTTTGGATCTTTAGATTGGAGTCAGTTGTAACACAACAAGAAGTAAGGGCATCCATGAACACATTATAATACAGAAATAGAGGCGTCAACAAATCAGTGTGGTGGTAAATTCCAGCTATAAGTTTGCTTATGCTAAACAATAATTAAAGTAAATCAAGGTTGTGATCCTAATCAATGCATGTATGGTGCAACAATGTAGCATGTAACACCACAACAGATCTGACATTATATAAGGTGACTGGTGAAGATTGCTTGAATGTGATAGACAAACGTGATGTGGACGACGTACAATAATACAGTACGTCAGTCACAATTTCTTGTGAGTCATGGTGATTGTGGTCTCCAACTAAAAGGTGGAAGTTAATGCTTACATAGAACTAAAAAGAAAATGAAATATAATTACTGAGCAACTTGATGTGAATGAGCTATCTAAAAAAATGTACTTTTGAGCGACAGACATAGCCGGGAATGACCGAGCTGTAATTTATTAATTAATGGTAAAAAAACTATTAATTTGAGGTTAGCCACAGGGGAAAAAAACTCAGCTTTGTCTAAATTACAGACCATATAATAAAATTTCATTATCCTGAATTAGATAAACCTAACAGAACATATAGACACTGCAACAGTTGCAAATCCCCAATGTGTGGACAGTGCATACTTCAAATATGCCTCAATTTGGTGGATCAGCATAAAGAAAAAAATTGTATTCATCGATATTGAAAATGATTCAATTATAGAAAGAAAAACACATACTTCTACACAGGAAACTAGTTGCACACACACAGGCATACACTAAGAACAAACGACAGGATTCAGTTTTGATCACTACTCATTCACTGATTAAAAATATTAGGTATCACAAGTTACAACCGAGAATGCATGACTATTATAACTACAATGCCACCATCACACTATGTCGGGTGACATCAACCCATTATGTTAGTGCTGTAGTAAAGTCAGGCTAGAGAGATTCCTACTCTCCACCACATGCTGATAGTATATAAATCTTCAACATTCACCAATATTATTTCAAGAACTATATATAGCTATTAAAAATATGTGATCATTTCAATTACATGTGTGCAGAAAAACAACTCATTGGTAAAAAAAAATATTTATGAATAAAATGACAAGGACAATAGCGATTTAAAATTACATGTGTGCAGGTGATTGGTGAATAAAGCATGCATTAATTAATTAATTGACAAAAGTTCAAAAGTGAAGCTATATTAGTACATTGTGTCTTTGATATTCAAAGAAATATCCTACAAATCTGTACAATCCATTTAATGAAGTTGAACTGTGTGTATGTCTTCTACTAACCGTGTCCAGGCAAACAATTAACATTAAAAGAATAAAAATAAGAATTATAATGATAATAATCTTCAATAAATTAGTAACAAGAAGAGAGAAACTGATTGAGTTAGTGGCAGCACCATCAAATTTGCGGGTAGCTAGCTTCCTATAAGAGTTAAAATAAAATAATAGTTAAAAGTACATATAACACTAAAGATACATTATTGAATAGAAAAATGACCAAAATGATAAGTTGTTACCAAACAAACTAAAGATTATGATAATATAAAACTATAAAAGTATGACAAAAATCTTGGATTTAAAATAAATAGATTTTATTATTTAAAATGAAGTAACAAAAGTGCAAACCCCCAGCGTTACTATACACTAGCTAGCTATTTCCTCAAACAATATATTAGGCATAGCTACACTTCATTGTTGCTCATGGAATAACAATGTAGATGTAAATTCTGTCTTTGAAGTTAAACACAGAAGAAACATTCACCAATATATCTCCCCACATCGTAGCTCGTACAATAAGTATTATTATTATTATACAAACCTTGTGGCTTGCTGCTATTTGTGTCACCTTCTGCTTTTTCTTAGTAGAAGGTCTTGAATCATCATCCTGTGAAATGATAAGGAGTGATCCATCATATTTTACTGAAATAGGAAGTTGAAGAACTTGACATTTTGGTTCTACTTGTTTTTAGACTTTTTAATATTCTGAATGAGGTGCAATTGTTGATGACTTCTGTACATACTGTACAATATATTCAAGCATGTAATATTCAAACTAGTGCCACTAGTGATATATCAAGCTCAACATTTATGGAAGGATAGGAATTATCCTCCTTTAAATCCACCCAAATATTTAATTCTAGTATTACTGTAGACATACTTAGAGTATGTCTTCTAATGTAACTATTTTAAGAATCAGACTAACAGCTACTATTGCACTGAGTGAATGCATTAAAATTAGACACTATTCTCCAAGATTTAAAACAGCTTATTTTCACTGACTATGTCAAAATATTCAATTCTGATTTATTGTAACACCTATATAATCACTTCGTAATTATTACTCCTTACTTAAAAATAATAGATTTATTCATGTAATCATCAAAGTGTTACTCTAATAAATATAATACAAAACAAAGGGAATGATAATCCACATGATCTGAATGCTATTAAGTCTCTTCTAGTTCTCTTTTATATAAGTCTATTCTATATTCTATTCTCTATAGTCTCTGTAGTCTCTTCTGGCCTCTTCAGTTCCTTCTAGTCTTTTTAGTCTTTTCATGTTTCTTCAAGCCTCTTTAGTTTCTTTTAGCTCTCTTCTATTCTCTTTAGTCTCTTCTATTTAGTTAGCTATATTTACAGGGCCAAAAAATTACAAACTACCTTGTTATCTACAAGTTCATACCAAGTTTAGTTTATAAACCTTGCAATCCTGGCTGAAGACTCAACGTTAACCACCTTGACAAGGCTGTAACTTTCTGGAAACCAATTGACAAGTTTGCAACTTTTTTGAAATCACATTGACAGCACTGCACTGGGAATGTCACTTCCTGCGCTAGTGTTCCGCTATATGCTAGTCTAGAGTGAAGTCAGACAACACCCCAAACAATCGAAGTTGATAGGTTTTTTGTTATTATATCGAAATGAAAAATGAGATGATGACACTACAATAAGTAAATGAATAGAAAGTCGAGTAGTTACAATATGCAAAGAAGAGATGCTTTGCAATGAAGTAAGGTTCCAGCTCAAGTGGCTAGGAGAGTTGAAGCAGAGTGACTTGATCCATAACTGCAGCTACAACAACTGAACTGGACTGAGCTGGATCAGTCCACTATACTATAGCTCTGTCCAAGGGGGGGATAATGTGTGAATGAAGTGTGAATACATGTTTCTCAAATGAATGAGGTGCTAATTAATTTACTGTTTTTTGTGTTATTATTGTCCTTGCTTCACCATCTTGCTTGCTTGCTCCAACACACATAACCACATTGAAAAGTACTTGTTATTTCATTTTAATATAATAAAAAAAGATTTAATATAATAAAAGATAATGTTAATGCAATGAATTAGCTAAAACTTGAATTGTCTGATTTTAATTCAAAATTCAATTGTTTGTTTTTGAATTAAAACTTGATCACTCCGTTTACAAAACAATGTCAGTAATAAATATGATGGCATAAACAGTACTTATAAAGACACCAAAATTACAGCGCATTCTCGATTGTTCAAATTAATTATTGAAAAAATCAGATGTGAAATGCATAAAAGTATGAATACAATAATTAACAATGGTGTGCTTGAGCACAAATATCGAGCGAGCCTACCCAAGATAACAAAACCACAGTATATTGTTACTCATAATTTATATTAGCTCAGTACCTGAGTAATAGAACTTCTATATTATACTTAAGCCATTCTGACTAGTAACACTTGAACAAGCTCTCAGCTAAAAAAAAAAAAAAAAAAAAATAGGCCAGTGTTATCTGTAATTTTAGCCAGCAATAATGGAATTACTATCTTACCTCAATTTCCTGAGTAGTCATTATGGTAACTTCTGTAGTATTTAAGCTACCAGTAATTCTTGACAACAAGCTCTCAGCTTAAAAAAAAACAAGACCATTAATTTTAGCAAAGAAATACAAAATTACTTTCTTACCTCATTTTCTTGAGTAGTAACTTGTGTACTATCACATTTGAGCCATTCTGACTATCTGAAATTATCAAGACATTTATGACGACTATAGCTCTCAGCTACAAAAAAGATAGTCCAGAGAGTAATTTTTCGTAATTTTAGTTAACAATTATTATTTATGTATCTTGAAACAATTTCATGGCGGCGATGGAGCCAAAGTATGCCCATTATCCAAAGATTATTACCTAGGAGGAATCTATAGAAGATTCTTGAAATTAACAAGAATCCAGGAACACCAAGGAGGTTGAGACACCTTCATAGCTAGTAGAAGCAATACTTGGGGACAAAAGCAAGAAAGACTGGAATGTGGAACTGTTTATAAACAGACGTAATTTGTCATTTGAGGTCAACAGGGGAACATATTGCAGTGTCATAATTATAATCCAAAGCTACTTTTAACTCTATCAGTAACTCTCCATTGACGAAATCAAATGCAAAACTTGTCACTTTTGGAGGATACAGAATTATACCATCTGAGAAAGTTTCTTTACTGTGTAAATACAATGGAAAATTGTACCCCATTCAATTTCATATTTTTGATGATGTACCAAATGTATTAGGACTAATAACAAGCACTGATTCATATGTGTTGAAGGGATTATTCTACAACGTTTTAGTGATTCATTAAATGACTTTGCAGATGTGTTTACTGAACTGGAATACATTTCAACTGTTGAAACTTATACTCACTAATTTCATAACATACAAACATAATATATCTAGTGCACTTATTTCTAATAAAAAGAAAATCTATGGAATAATATATATTACTAGCAAGTACCCCAGTGGCGCTTGACATATTGCAAAGTAAGAATGCAGTAGCACAAGTTATCTTACTCAGTTATCATTCTCTACCATTGGTTAAGGTTACATAAGTTTCCCTCTCCTACTCTCTTTTTTCTAAACTATCTGAGCTATTCTTCTACACACCTCTCTTAACTTCAGCTCTTTTTCTTGAGTCATGGAGCCCCCTTTTACTTTGTCTATCTCTCCTGCTTCTGAATTTCTTTCCTGAGAAACTTTTGTCTTTTATTTCGTACTTTAGCCTTTCTTTTGAAAACTAACCCCCGCCTTTACTCGTCGGTTCCACCCGCATTTTAGTTATAATTAATCGCTCGCCTTTTTGCCTTCTCTTCTTTTCAGTTACGATTAATCGCCTTTTACCTTCTCTTCCGTACACTTTCGCCTTCCTTTTTGAAACCTACGCCCGCCAATTGCACACCCGCTTTTTAGAAGTAACCAGCACGTTCTACTGATTGTGACGATACTTTATCTACCATAAATGAACGATGCTTTACCGAACCATACAAAGCTCATGATTCATGAATACACACACCGTCGTTGTCGTCGTTACTGACACACAAGCGTATTATTATATAGATTCTTTTGGAATTATAACACAATGTTTTATAATAAATAGAATTTAATAATTCTAGCATAATCCAGCATAATCTGAGCACACAATTCCCTAATTCACTTTTTACTGAAATAATGTGTACAAATAAGTATAATAATGCCAGCTTTGAGAGTGATCACAAGGACGCGTTTCTGCCTCACTGACTCCCATCCCTACTGACTTCCATCACTCCCATTCATACTAAAATATTTTATCCTGCTTTGCTTATAAAGAGAAGAATCACTGGCTTTCTGCGACCATTCAGTCTCGTTAGGTCTATTTGATGACTTATTAAAGACACTATTATAAATGTATTGCTTACAACTGCTAAATCCCCACATTATGATAACAACAACAGTTGCTATTTTTTGTTTGTTATTTGAGTTTGTCTGAGAAAGTTCGTTGCATGATGAAGGCATTGTAGAAGGAGTATTCAAGAATGTGGTAGAAACCTATCATCAACATTCTTCACACGCAGCTACCTCTAATTTAGTAACATGAACACAGTACTTACCTTCATTTTTTCTCATGAGACCCATGTTAAATAATACCTCATTTCCTCCTGATTCTTTTCATATTTCATGTCATTTTGTTTTACACTTTTATGCTAGCTAGGCTTGCTACCAGGTTTAGTATGTATTGTAGTAAGTTACTAGCTCTGCCTTGTCCACTCTTTCCCTAGTTTTTGTACCCGGGTTAGTTGCATTACTGCACATTTACCTTAGAGGAACAAAGATGACTATCAACACTATAATTGCATGGATACTCTTAACCCCCCCCCCCCCACCCCCCCCCCCCCACCCCCCCCCCCCCCCATTGATGGCAGCAAGAAGAACACAGTGCAGAGCTCATCTCACCATTGTTGGAACACACTTACCTTCACTCTTGTGGTATTTTCATCACTATTTCATCATTTATTTGTTTCATTACTGTTCCTCAATTATTTCTATTTCATCATTTTTTTTCAATTTTTAGTCCATGAAGTATTATTATATCTCCTTGAGTTTTATATAAATTGGTATGATTGGTACTATGTGCATCATAACCAGTGGCGAAAGAAGTGGGAGCGGGGGAGGGGCTCCAGAGGCTAGAGCCCCCCATAATTTTTTGGAAAAACTTAAAATTTCATTTCTCGCATGGACACCAGCAAACTACAAAACACATGCCCTTGGAGCCCACCTATACCGTAACATCTTCCTACACCTGTGATAACTGTTGTCCAAGATTTCTTTCATATTGTAATCTGTATGAAGAATTAAGCTATTGTCTGATTCTACATTCCTTATTACTCCTTACTATTCTGTCGTTGCATTGTTCTGTGATTTAACTTATTGTATGTTTTGTCACCTCATGTCAGACTCAGAAGAGACAATAATGACTTACTCATTTGACAGACACTATGACATAGACAAACTATCAGCAGAGACTAGTGAGTTCTAACAAAACAGCGATTAGCTCATGACAGCTGTCAGGTATATTCATCAAAAAAGTAACTCAGGCTTGAGAAATGGCTCTAGCAAAATACTTGTTTGCTTGTTTTTGTTGTTGTTTTATTGCCATTGCTTTTATATATGATAGGTGGGCACCTAATAAAGGACTTGAACAATGACATCACATCTGGCCACATTCACTTATGGTATCACTGACCTTTACACTTGTATCGTGAAATAATGTAATGGTTTTTCCCCTGTTGACTCTATTTCATGTTACAGCGGGCTCATCGCTTGCAGCAGAGTTACCAAAGTAATAGGCAGATTATGAAATTTACAAACAGCTCTACCCAAAATTCTGGATTGTTCAGTGGGTGTTGCAGAGACAATGGGACCCCGTTTAAGAATGGCATTATTACTATTTGCTTACACAAGGAGATAGTGCATAGTTCTTTAAACTACAGTTGTTGGTTGCCTTTCCTTTTAGTAGCTATAAGGTTTGAATATGACATGGAACTCAATTCAAAGCACACAATGTGCTGGAAGGAATTTAATAGCTCTGGTCCAGAAAAATGCAACAAATGCTCTCACACACTAAAATAATATTGCCACGAATACAGTGTACATTTTCACAAATATCTCACTTGCACTGGCTATTCAAAAAACATATGAAAAACCACATAACAAAAAATTACAGTTTTTATGAACTGTATTTATCTGACCCTTGAAGAGAACTTCGGCAAGAAGTCAAAACTATGATTAACGTAATATTGGCTGTTAGAATGAGAAAATTTGCTATTGTTATTATTATTTAAGCCGAGAATGACTGAATTAATTTCTATAAAAATAAACCCATTTCAGTCCTCTGCATCATGTTTACCTTTTCAACATACAGGACTTTGTTTTAATTCTGCCTTTAATAATGTAAAGCATAGACATGTACCATTATATTCTTAAGTATTTCCAGTAGCTATATATAGGTGTTCAGGTGATGAACAGTGATAGCTTCAACATAGATCATTAAAGCTGAAAATTGATATGTCAATTTGTTATGTGTATGAGCCCAATTTGCATTTGAGGGAAGTGTGAGTGATGAGAGTACAAAAGGGACCTTAGAACACTCTGGCTCCCATGATATTATATGTGGCCACAAGGATAATTTAGCTCACAGCTGGCATATTATTATTATTATTATTATTTTATACAAATTACCTGAGCATTTCCTTCCATATAAACAGGCAGATAAGTAAGGGAACTCAACAAGCCTGGAGTGGATGGACTCTATGCGCTGGTTGCTGGCAACAACTGTATTACCGTAAGGCGTTCGAGTGGTGAAGTCTGGCCCCAAGGGAGTCACAATGGACTGGGACGAGTTGCTCGAGGCACCCACGTTAGCACTGTGGGAGTAATCAGCAGTGCCGTAGCCCGAGGTCAGCCCAGTATTTCCGAATGAGGTCGATTTTGCCATGTTGAACTCCATTTCAAGCTCCTCCACTTTGTGGCCCAGCTCAACCATATCGGCTGTTTTTTTCATATCTTGTATTTCCAAATGCTCAAGTTTGCTCTCGTTTCTAACGACACGATCACGCCGTTCATCAAACGTCTCAATTTTTTGGTCAAGATTGCTCTGTGTTTTTTCAATGGTAGTCACGCGAACTTCAAGGGAATTAGCACGCTCCAAGAGATGCTGGAGAGAATGAGAATTCTTTTCAGTAATTTGTTTGAGATCCATAAATCCTTCTGCCTGAATCTGACCGTGGTAGAGCCCATAATGCTCCATGTGTTCCTTCATATCTCTTCTAGTTGACTGTAGTAACAAACACAGAAACATACATAACTTCCACAAATGACAGTTAAATAATTCACCATAACCACAACACACACAGCACTGTTGCAACTATGAAAGTAAAAGCAAGCTAAATAAAAACAGACCACATACGCAAGCACGCAAGCACACATCGATAATCTTGCACACGATACTTACTGCAAATGAGCACCCGATACTTACTGCAAATGAGCACCCGTACACATTGTACGGGAAACTGATGATGTCAGATAATGGGCAGTCGCCAAATTTGACCGACAGATGTTTCTCCAACTGTAGCAAAAATGAGAAAGACATCTGTTATGACAACATGAGGTACAGCGTTTCAAGCTGCTAATACACTGTTACTAAAACATTCCCATTACAGAGACAGGCAACTTTCTAAACACACACACACACACACACGAAAAAGATTCCCTTACATCTACTATTTTCGTCGCCGTTTTGGGAGGCTACGAAGTGCCAATTGTTTGTTGTCAAGATCCACCAGTAGTCAGAATGCCTTAATATTAATGCTAAGGAGGCTACCAATACGCGGGGGAAGCTCAGGTAAATACGTAATTCCATAATTGTTAGCTAAAATTACAAAAAATAATTCTGGCCACTCTTTTGTTTAGTATCTGAGAACTTGTTGTCAAGAGTTAGTTGGGCGGAGCCCGACCTCTGCTGAAGGGAGAGGTCGGGTAACAAGCCTATACCTGGGTTTGTTGACGTACGTTGCAGTCCAATCAGATTGCAGTGTGGTTAAATGCTAAGGGAATAGCTGACTCAGCAGGAACAAACCCGGGTATAGGCTTGTTACCCGACCTCTCCCTTCAGCAGAGGTCGGGCTCCGCCCAACTAGTCAAGAGTGACTGGTAAATTCAGATAGTCAGAATGGCTTCAATTTGATACTACAGAAACTACCACTACTCAAGAATGTGTGGGTAAGAAGGTAATTTTGCATTTGATTGCTAAAATTAATGTCTTTTGTTTTTGTAGCTTTGAACTTGTCAAGAATTACAAGTAATTCAGATAGTCAGAATGGCTTCAATTTGATACTACAGAAAGTTTGTATTTCTATGCTCAAATTAATGTTCAACTGCTATTATACTGCTGTTTTTAATTGAACTAAGCTTAATATAATGTATGTAGTAGCAATACTACAGTTTTATGTATCTAACTTGAGGCTCGCTGCCATTTGTGCTCAAGCACATCACTAGTATGTATTTATGTATGTATGTATGCTCTTTAAACGCGCGCGCGGGGAATTTTTTCTCAAAAAAACACGGCTTTTTAAGCAAGCCTTACTTTAAACTTAAGCTGTGAAGTGTGAGAAAATTCAGGGGGAAACGCTTGTTTTTCAGGACACAAAAAGTTGATTCGACCGGTTACTATGGCATTGAAGACCCTTTTCCAGACTTAATTTCAAAACTTCGTCGTTTTAGGGGGGATACGAAGTGCCGATTGTTGGTTGTCAAGAGCCATTGGTAGTCAGAATGCCGTAATATTAAAGCTAAGGAGGCTACTATTACTCTAGGGAAGCTGAGGTAAGAACGTAATTCCATATTTGTTAGCTAAATATACAATAATAACTCTGGCCTTTCTTTTAAGTAGCTAAGAGCTTAGTCAGAATGGCTTCAATTTGATACTACAGAAGTTACCACTCCTCAAGAAAATGAAGTAAGAAAGGAATTTTGTATTTGTGTGCTATAATTGATGGTCTGTTTTTGCAGCTGAGAGCTTGCTGTCAAGAATTCACAGTAATTCAGATAGTCAAAGTAATTTAAATTTGATACTACAGAAGAAAGTAAGTAGTAATTCCATTTTGTTGGCTAAAATTACAAATAATAACATTGGTTTATTTTTTTATCATAGCTGAGATCTTGTTCAAGAGTTACTGGTAATTGAGATTACCAGAATGGCAGATGTTTGATACTACAAAAGTTAACAAATCAGGTAGGAGAGTGATTTTGTATTTGTTTGCTGAAATAAAAGGTCATAACTGCTATTATAGTGTTTGCATGAACTAGTTTTATGTTACCAAACTATCAGGCTCGCTCGCCATTTGTGCTCAAGCACACCACTAGTATGTATATATGTGTGTATGGATGGTGAAAATTCATTGTCCACCAGACTAACCACGAAGGAAAGTCTTGCGTAGGTATGTTCAGTTGTGTGAAGTATTGTGCATTACAACTACTACTAAGAATATCACAAAGACTTGATTTTGTTGCTTACTTTAATTCAAACAGTTGCGGGAGCGGTTACTATGGCATTGAATCCCCTTTACCGTATATATGTAATTTAAAAATTCGACTTTATTTTAGTAGCTTGAGTTTTAGTAGTTAAAATCAATCGTTTAACAATAGTGTAGTTTAAGGTTCGCTCGCCATTTGTGCTCAAGCACACCACTAGTTTATGTGCATTACACGCACACACACACACATACAATAATCAAACACAATCATTTGACTCTGCCCATGAGTTACCAAACTCACCTTTGAAGGAGAATGGGAGAGTTCTGGGAATACGAAGTGCTTGGAAGTGGAGAAGAGACTGGTGAATGATAAGGTGACACAATGGAGTGCACTGAAGGAGGTGATGGAAGACTATCAGAAGGAGGTGATGGAAGACTATCAGTATCAAGCACAGCTTGAGAAGAAGAAAATATGAAGACAAAACACCACATGAAGCAAGCTTCTCCTCCATGTTACATCATTGTGTGTGTGTGTGAGTGTGTGAGTGTGTGTATGTGTGATCTGTGTGCGTGATCCCTGTGTGTGTGACCCACACACCAGTCCCCAGGTGAATTCTTATGCTCTGGTAGGTGTAGATGTCTAGAGAGATAGTTGTACTGGCCACAGCATTTATGCCATAAATGAATTTCATTAGGCAAACTAATGTAACTATCTTATATTGTAGTTGGTGTTGAAGTATTCCTATAGGAGCAAGACAACTTCTTACATTGCAAGGGGGTGCAAAATACATAAGACTGGGCAGATAATTCAAAATATAAAAGTTAGCATGTTGGTGAGTGGATTAGTAAACATTATGTTAATAATGATTAGTGTAGAATACATGAGTGTGTATGAAGTTAAATTTGGCTAAATAATATTTATGAATATATACTAACTGCTAAAGATATCTATGTGGAATAAACCACTTATTACACTCCTCCAGTGTGAGTGATGTGGCTAGGCATTTCAGCTCTCCACCTCTGTTTCACCTATAGAAACTTACCTGTGGAGAACCACTCCACATGAACATACTTATTTAGCTACGTTCCGTTTTATATCATTATCATTATTATTGTATTCTAGTTTGCACACCGTGAATCGGGCACTTCTGCTGCAGGGTTCGATGTTCGTCGAACAACTTCGTCCTCGGCTCCATCACCTGTATTTAATTTGATTGGGCATTAGAACAACTACGTCATACTCACACATTCTATTTAAGCATTGTATCATTATTCTCAGTTTAGTTCTGTCTTAGTAACCAATTTATTAAAACAACTTAAAAGTTAGACTGTCGTTAGCTAACTTGATCGACGGAACTCGAGTGGAGAAGAAGTAAAAGGGTTATAATTCCCTACATTTGGTGGCAGCGGTGGTTCAGGTTGAAGGCAAAGTAAGACCTAGACAACCCGAACTACTCCGAAAAGAAAAATACAGCCAAACTGGAGAACGAGTGCTGGGAGATTAGTAAACAGCGTCGGAACGCTCCAGAGAGACAAGCGATACTGGACGTCTGGAAATTGGACGGTCCATTGCCAGAGATAAAAACCGAAACAACAAACGAAGGTCCAGTGGAGTGGACAGAATCGTTTCATTTTTCGCCGATAATGGACAAGCTGAATCTTGAACAAAGGGAGTCCAATGTGACGGAGGATCAGTTGCCTGCAGTGACGGAGGCAATTGGTAGCAATCAATTTGAGATGGCTAGTGTAGAGCCACATAGTGACATGATTACGATGTTTCAGCGTATGATGCAAGAACAAAGACGTCGAGACGAGGAAAGAAAGAGAGATGACGACAAGCGGAATCAGCAAAGACGAGAAGATGAAGAAAGGAGACAAGAAATGCTCACCAAGCAGTTTGAACGACAAATGACGCTCATTTTTCAACATCAGGAAGGTCAGAGGCAAACAGAGCAGGAGTTTATGAAGACTCAACAATTGGAATTACATGAAGCTCAACAAAAGGCAGTAGAACTCAACACTCAAAGGCAAACTTATCAGTCTGTACTGAATAGATTACCAAGATTAACTTCTACCACAGAAGTCATACCTTTCTTTACAGGGTTTGAACAAATGTTAATAGACAATGAAGTTTCAGAAACAAAGTGGCTACAGGCTCTTCAGAGCTGTATTGAAGGGCAGTTGAATACGGAATATTGGAATACATTCACTCCACAACAACGACAGAGTTACCCGGTAGCAAAACAAACCCTAATGGCCTGGCTGGCCTTTTCAGAGACAGCTTGTTTGCAACAGTACTCTATTACCAGGATGAAATGGACGGAGAGTATCCAGCAAGCAATTCATGAATCTACTGTTCATGTGGATTCACTACTTGGTGACACTCCTCCTGAATGCCACAGATTTCAATGGATAAAGGCTAGAACTCTAGCCAAAGTAAAGAAGGAATGTGCTGAAGCTGTCTGGAAATCAAACCCAAAAAATCCTGTGGAGCTAGCCCAAGCTGTCAACAAGTGGGAGGAAACATATGGCAAAGCAGCTAAGACATGGAATATGGGCCAGCATAAATATCAACCACAGCATGAACCAGGGGAGCAGCAACAACAGCAAAGCCAGTGGAAACCATCATCCAACAAAGACAACAACAGTGGAGGACGCAAATGCTATAACTGTGGAGAAGCTGGACACTTTAAAGCTGAATGTCCAAAACCAAAGACCATTAGTCGCCCACTGAAGAAGGTTGAAATGGACAGACCACTCCAGGGATGGATTTTACCAGGACACATCAATGGGGAACCAGTGCAATGCGAATTGGACAGTGGAGCCAGTATAACGGTAATTCCAGAAAGTGTTCTTAATAATTATTCCTTTGTTCCAACTAACAGGATTTCTCTGAAGTGGCTAGATGGTTATGCAGTAGAGGCACCAACCACTACAGTCAAGCTTGCCATTGGTGATTTCCAAGGTGAAGTAGATGTTGCAGTTGTCACTGATGAGGTGTTACAGCTACCACTAATTGGGAGGAATGTTGGGGAAGCAAATTTGCTTTCACTCATCAGCCTATATGGATGTCAACACCATCCAGAGAATCTCAGCCAGAATAAAGAGCAGGAGATGCCAGCCCTGACATTTCCTGTGAGGACAAGACAGCAATCCACTAAGGAATTAGATGAGGAAATAGAAGAGAGATGTAAGGTGGCTGAAGAACTACCAACCTTAGTACAGGCTGACTTACCCAACTACAACACGGAGGAGGTAGTAAGTGGTCAGAATGAAAATAAGGTAATTGAACAGAATGGGTCTGAGGGTATAAGTGTTGTAGGTATGTCTAATGATATGGTGGACGAAAATGAAATAGTGGGAAAAGTTAAAAATGCTGTACAAAAGAATAATGTAGTTCAGTTGGAATTGGAAGGTTTAGCAGGTGTGTGCAAGTTGGAGGAGGGAAGTACATTTAAAAATGAATATGTGAAAGCACTCAGTGAAGATGGTTCATTACATGAATGGAAGAAATTTGCTGACACAAAGCAAAAAGGATTTGTATGGGTTGGAGATATTTTAAAGAAACAAGTTGAGGATGGGCTTGTAGGCACTAGGGAAGTTACTGTAATTCCCAAAGGCTTAAGACAGACAATGATCAGGCTAGCTCATGATCACCAGGTTCATGTTGGGCCTAAGAAAGTTGGTCAATTATTGAGAGAGAATTGCATTTGGCCAGGCATGTTCAAACAGGCAAGGCAGTATTGCCACTCGTGCGACGAATGTCAAAAAAAAAAAAAGGCTGGAGAATGGAAAGCACCTATGGGTGATACACCTATACAGTCAGAGCCATTTCAACACATGGCTATAGACTTAGTTGGTCCTTTTACGAGGACTAAGAGGGGATACAAATACCTTTTGACTTGTATATGTCTTGCTTCCAGATATCCTGAGGCTATTCCTCTTAAGTCTATTTCTGCAGAAGAGGTGGCAGAAGGACTACTAGATATTTTTAGTAGATTGGGCACTCCATCTACTATTCTGCATGACCAGGGTACTCAGTTTATGGGAAAGCTTATGAAATCTTTGTGTCAGAGACTGGGAATCAAACAGCTAAACACTACACCGTACCATCCTCAATCCAATGGTTGTGTGGAGAGATTTCATGGTACACTTATACCAATGTTGCGCAAGCTTGATCATCAGGGTCTTGAGTGGGATGATCAGCTCAAATTTGCATTGTTTGCTGTTAGATCAACACCAAATAGGTCCACAGGCTATTCACCCTTCCAAATAATTTATGGCAAGAATCTAAGATCTCCTTTGCATCTTGTTTTAGAGGAGTTAGATCCTCATACTGCCAGTAAAGTGAATGTAATGACCTGGGTTGAAGACTTAAATAGAAGAGTAACTTTGATTAGAAAGGAAGTTAAACAAAATGAGATCACAAGTAGAGAAGAAAGGAAGACCAGTTTTAACAGAAAGTCTAAGTTGAGAAATTATAAAGTGGGCGAATTGGTATTAACCCGATATCCTGGACTTCGCAATAAGCTTGATTGTGCTTGGGAAGGACCTTATGAAATAATTGAAGTTCCCAATGACATTCATTTAATTTTGGCTGTCCCAGGTAGCAGAAAGCGAGGAAAATTTGGGAAGAGAGTACATGTTAACTTATGCAAACCATATATTCAGTTGGCAGGTGTTGTTCACAGATTGGTAGTAGCTGCAAATGATGATCCATCATTGGACCAGCCCAAAGTACATCTACATGGGGATGCCCTCTCTCAACAGCAGAGAAAACAGATGACTGATCTACTAAAGAAATGGGAATGTGTGCTTTCAGATTCTCCTGGACACACTAGTGTGCTTCTTCATGATGTTGACACAGGCCAAGCTCCTCCAGTGCGTTCACCACCATATCAACTACCTGATGTTTGGAGAGAGCAGGTCAAGGAGGAGATTGCTGGACTATTGGAGCAAGGAATTATTCAACATTCCACTAGTCCCTGGTCCTCCTCAATTGTGCCAGTTAAGAAGCCTGATGGTAAGGTCAGGTTATGTGTTGATTATAGAAGGTTAAACAAACTTACAGTAGATGACCCATATTATATTCCTCTTGTTGAAGAATTGCTTTACAAAATTGGTAATTGCACTGTACTATCCAAGTTAGACCTTGCAAAGGGTTTCTACCAGGTCTGTCTTACAGGTACAGCCCAGGAGAAGTCTGCTTTCACTACTCCATTTGGCAAGTATCAGTTTGTGAGGATGCCATTTGGTATGAATGCTCCTTCATCATTCCAGAGATTAATGGACACTGTCTTGAGTGGACTGGAGAGTTGCAGCACTGCATATATCGATGATGTACTCATTTTCAGTAAAAATGGTAAGGACCATATTGAAGATGTGTCAGCTGTTTTAAAAAGTCTGCAGGAGGCTGGATTAACTGCTAAACCCTCAAAATGTGTCTGGGGAAAGGCAAAATTGGAATACTTGGGCCATATAATTGGTGATGGTGAAGTTACTGTACCAGAAGCTAAAGTCACAGCAATCAGGGAATATGTCAGACCAAAGACTCAAAAAGATATCAAAGCATTTCTGGGAACCACTGGATATTACAGAAAATTCATAAAAGATTACGCAGCAAAAGCCAGACCATTAACCGCTAGTTTAAGAAAGTCTGAGCCCATGAAAACAGTATGGACAGAGGATATGGAAATTGCATTTGATACATTGAAGAATGCTCTGTGTGAGGTCTGTACATTAACTATACCTACTGCTGAAGACCAATATATTATCCACACAGATGCTAGTTATGCAGGTGTTGGTGGAGTATTAAGTGTATGCAGAGATGGACAAGAATGGCCAGTTGCATTCCACTCTCGTCAGCTCCGTTCACCAGAGAAAAATTATTCAGCATCGGAAATAGAGTGCTTAGCTATAGTTGACACAGTGCGCCATTTTGAGGCACACTTAGTTGGACGAAAATTTACGCTGGAAACAGATCACCAAGCTCTTCAATATCTCAAAACAAAAAGATCACCCAACAAGCGACTTACACGCCGGGCCCTCTTCCTTCAAGATTTCACTTTTGAAGTTCGCTATAGGCCAGGGACTAGAAATGGAAATGCAGATGGCTTGTCTCGTCAATCTTGGGAAGATGATAAGTGCATGTCGAGGACGACATCAAGTCTGGAGGAGGAAAATGTGGAGAACCACTCCACATGAACATACTTATTTAGCTACGTTCCGTTTTATATCATTATCATTATTATTGTATTCTAGTTTGCACACCGTGAATCGGGCACTTCTGCTGCAGGGTTCGATGTTCGTCGAACAACTTCGTCCTCGGCTCCATCACCTGTATTTATTTGATTGGGCATTAGAACAACTACGTCATACTCACACATTCTATTTAAGCATTGTATCATTATTCTCAGTTTAGTTCTGTCTTAGTAACCAATTTATTAAAACAACTTAAAAGTTAGACTGTCGTTAGCTAACTTGATCGACGGAACTCGAGTGGAGAAGAAGTAAAAGGGTTATAATTCCCTACATTATGCCATAAATGAATTTCATTAGGCAAACTAATGTAACTATCTTATATTGTAGTTGGTGTTGAAGTATTCCTATAGGAGCAAGACAACTTCTTACATTGCAAGGGGGTGCAAAATACATAAGACTGGGCAGATAATTCAAAATATAAAAGTTAGCATGTTGGTGAGTGGATTAGTAAACATTATGTTAATAATGATTAGTGTAGAATACATGAGTGTGTATGAAGTTAAATTTGGCTAAATAATATTTATGAATATATACTAACTGCTAAAGATATCTATGTGGAATAAACCACTTATTACACTCCTCCAGTGTGAGTGATGTGGCTAGGCATTTCGGCTCTCCACCTCTGTTTCACCTATAGAAACTTACCATTAAATTATTAACCAGTATGCTCATGAATATATTCATGATTCACTCTGGTGATTCTCAAAATTTTAGTGTAATTGATCACTCAATTCCCTTTTCATTATGATAAGTAACCTTTCAAAATCCATTCCCATTCCACTGCATATTTCAACCTGATTCCATATACAACCACCACTGACCTTATCCACACCTGTCAACCAATAGGTATTCAGCACTGACCTGTCAAGCACTGACCTTATCCACACCTGTCAATCAAGAGGTATTCAGAGGTTGTAAGAAGCCATTTAATTAAAAGGTTGTAAGAAGCCATTTAATTAAAAGGTTGTAAGAAGCCATTTAATTAAAAGGTTGATTGATCAAATGAACAACTTGACTGAATGCTACAGCTGAAGAGGCATTGCAGGATTTGTGGTAACAGGCTCCATAAGGCAAAAGGCAGACCACAACCTGTGTACTCCTGCCTGAGCAATTCAGAATGCCTAACAGAGTTTGCTGGAGTTTCCAATAGCTCCACTGAGGACAGCAGTGTCTTTCCACAGTTTTTCTGCAAATAATATGAATGAAAAAAAGAAAAGAAAAAGAAAGATGGACATTAGGCTCTCCTACTTTCCAGCCCTATAACAATTCAGCTGTTTAGCTGGTGCCTTAAATAGACCACTTGTAACTCAGCCTGATTTATTAATAACACAGCTATAAGATTATCCTATCAAAACATTATTGACTCCAAGGTCAATTAAAAAAAAAAAGAAGCTCTGAATGGAACAAGCTCCTCCCAAGAAGCTAGTCTCTGGTATTGACCAGTTTCTTGTGAGTTGCTATGGTAACACCTATCCAGTAACAGTGATTTTTTTTATTTTTTAAGGTTTAGATAATCCTGAGAATGCCTCACACTGATAACTTCTATATGCTGCTTGGTTACTTGGGAGGAGCTTGTTCCATTCAGAGCTTAAAACCATTTCCTTGCATCAACTATCTTTTTTTATTTTTTTTTATTGACCTTGGAGTCAATAATGTTTTGATAGGATAATCGTATAGCTGTGTTATTAATAAATCAGGCTGAGTTACAAGTGGTCTATTTAAGGCACCAGCTAAACAGCTGAATTGTTATAGGGCTGGAGAGTAGGAGAGCCTAATTTCCATCTTTCTTTTCTTTTCTTTTTTTCATTGATATTATTAATATTATTATTATTATTGTTATTATTATTAACGTTAATCTTAGATACTTTAAACCTACTTGACAGTTTTCCACGTGTGGTGACCATTCTACTGGTACAATGGAGTGAAAGGGAACTCCATCCTCAGAAGCCTTCTTTGTACACTTCAACTTTGAATGGCATGGGTTGCAGAAAAACTGTGGAAAGACACTGCTCTCAGTGGAGCTATTGGAAACTCCAGTAAACTCGCTAGGCATTCTGAATTGCTCTGGCAGGAGTACACAGGTTGTGGTCTGTCTTTTGCCTTATGGAGCCTGTTAGTACAAATCCTGGTGATGTGTGTTAATTTTTGCCATCACAAAAATAAGTAGCATTCAGTCAAGTTGTTCATTTGATCAATCAACCTTTTAATTACTGGTGGAATGGGAATGGATTTTGAAAGGTTACTTATCATTAGTATTCAATCAGAAACTCTGGTTCCTTTCCCAGGAAAAGGGATCAATTACACTAAATTTATGAGAATCACCAGAGTGAATCATGGATATATTCATGAGCATACCAGAAATCCCTGGTGGGGGGGGGTGGGGGGTTAATAATTTAACGGTAAGTTCCTATAGGTGAAACAGCGTGACCTCCACTCTACCCCTACCATTCTTCTCACTTCTATATGTATGTCTGGATAGTTATAATAGGAAATTGATGTATATACATAGCTATCAAAAGTATATTTTCAAGTGGTTCTTAAAACTTTAAAAAAAATTTAGGCACTCTTAAATTCATGTGTGCCAATCATATTCTAATATCTTTATTAAGCCCATGTGAGTGGTGGTATGCATAATATATACTTAAAACAACACACTTGGATTTAGATCTGCTCTGTTAACTACAACACCTTTAGCTAATATAATTACACTTCAACTAGTGTTTCATGCTAAGCATTAGATATGGATAATACTGTTTGAGTTTCCCTGATGAACATGTGCTGTAGGTTGGCATGACCCGACCTCTATGCTGTCTGTCCTATCTAGGTAATAGCTAGCTATGGCTTATTTTAATTGACACATGAAGCCACTCTCTATAGCTAATTCAAATGAAAGAAAAGCTCATAGATTTCTAGTTTATTGTATGAATAACAAGCAAACTTACCTGTTCCATCTGCCAGCGCTTGTTGAACAGACCCATCCAACTCGCATGTGACAATCTCGTTTGCTGTACTATTCTCTGCAATGTCCTTGTTGCAAGCAGCACACACTTGATTGCTCAACAATCAGTCGGCCATCCACAATTCTACTGTCACTGCTAGAAGAAGTAGTAATTTCATGTGTAAAAAACTGCAACAATCAAGTAATTATTAAAAATTACAGCATGCACCTAGCAGGACACTGTAAAGTTTACAGTGAAGATATCAACTCACCATCCAAGGTAACTTTACGACAGGTACTCAGTAAGCCATCCACGTCTCCAGCAACATTGGCTGAAGTGAAGGCTACACACCAGCTTGTGCGCCGTGCCTTGATGAAGGACAATCATCTGTGTCGGCTGCCAAAATGATCACAGTACCTTCAGGCGTTGGTGGTCAGGTTAGGGTTAACAAATTTTTTAAAATTAAATATGTATAACACATCATTTTCAGCCTATTACCTTGGTACAAGTCTCAGTTCCTGAGTTGGTAGTAGTAGTGCCAGCAAACGAACAGTGAGCCGCAGGACTGATGTTCTGAGATCAGTTAGAGATCTCACAAGTGGGGGTGAGAGCTCATCACAGCTGCGGCAGAAGTGAACTCACTGACTAAAGAGGAACGAGAAGCCCTTCTTGGCCAGGCCTGCCTTCCCATCACAATCTCTACTAACCATGCTCTGGCAATGAAGGCAGACCTCGGGATCCTTGGAATAAGCTGAGGATACTTCGGAGGTGAATATATTTCAAAATTTAAATTTTTAGTCCTTACCCAGTAAATATCTTAGGTGGTTCAAGACCTTCAGCGTCTCTATTGCTAGTGAAGGGAAGCAGAGAGTGCTTGCCAAAGAGATAGCTGGCGATGACTTGGTAGCAGAGAAAGCCCCGTTTTCTGTTTCCACTGGTTCTGGGTAGGAGGAAATGAAGGAAGTACCTTTCGTGTACTTCCCCAATATAATGAAAGTGATTGGTGACATAGTAGACAGGCACCAAAGGTTTGTCCTTGTTTCTTAGGAAATCTATCACAAAACATACACGAAAAAACAACAACAATAAACAACAACTACTAAACTGGTGATATAATTATAAATATTTCTACAATTTACCACTAGATCTGATTCGGGGTTGACATGGCACCATGGAGTGATTCCGAGAGTGAGCTGTGGCTGAAACTTGGTGGGGACAAGGTCATGGTAGCTTTAAGCTGAACCTTCAGCTTGTGTATACCAGTAGCTACTCCGAACTCCATGAAGAACACAAGAGTTATTTCTGTGTTTAAGGCAGGAGACTCCACCTTGAACTTGCACAGGCCCTGTGCATGTATAAGGAGCATGTGACTGAGGCACAGGGAATGAATCTGAAGTAAATTGTCATGTAAATAGATGTGCTTTTAATTTAATAAAATAACTTAATGCAGGGGATACACAGTGCAACTCTTTCAGTCAGGTGACTACGAGTATCTCTGCAAAATGTATGGACTGAGTGTTGGGAGTGGTATGTCTGTCACTTATTGCTTTGTACATAAATCAGTAACTTACATTTGGAATAGGACGTCACAACTGCCTTTGGTGTTTGATTCCCAGCTCTAAGTTGGTTGAGTCACCAAGTTCCAGAGGCTCCTTTCCACTAAGGACACTGGAAAGTTTGAAAGATGACCACCAAAGATTTATGACGGCTGGAAAAGGAAATTTAAAGGGGATATATATAGCTAAATAGCAGAATATTCCATTGCGATTTAGACACGATCGACCAGAAGTCGACATACCGTAAGTTAAATGTGAGGTGTGGCTAAATAATTTACTTCCGGTCACTCAAAAGGGCGGGGGGGTTCGACCGAATCCCCCCCCCCCCCCCCAACCCCCCCTGGCTAAATAAAAAAAACGGTAGCGCTTGGAGAATTAGTATAGTAATTGACATATACCTATTAAAGCCCAGCTTCTCCTAAAGCACAGCTTCTCCTAAAGCACTGCTAATCTGCTGCAACAATCGGTTAAAGACGGTGAAATAACCAGCGCTATAGCTCCTTCGCGGCGCCTCTCACCAAATTTTTCTTTGCTATGTACTTGTTTGTGTTAAATTTTGTGGGCGGGTCGCGGTACTACGTACTGGGTAAGACAAAAACAACTGTGCCCCCCCCCCCCCCCCCGGCCGCTATAAATGCACGATCCTTTTTTTTTTTTTCGCAGTCTCCATCTTTCCCGCGGTCTCTAAGTTTAACTGATTTCCTGCCTCCACTATGCTGACCGATTCGGAATTCGCTACTCTTACGGGCACGTTCGACGAAGAAGTTGCGGCAGTAAAGGTGAAGCGAGATGCGCTGAAAAATCTAGATTTCTTCGTCATGGATAACTCGCTCAGAGAGAGCACTGTCGGACAGCTCAAGGGGCACACTCTGGAAGATAAATGGGCCATTCTTGAAGAGGTCAAAAAGTGTGGCTTCAAAAATATTGTGGTTGCAGCTTTCTCGCATATGCCTCGAGTTGATGACACTTTTGTGGAGCAGCTAACTAAGAAAGAAAAAGATCTGAGCTGTTTCTATGCATTCACTGAAGTGGGAAAGCTTGATAACTTGGAGTATATCCCAGTAGGTATGGCAAAAATGAAGAAATATGGCCTTCTAAACCCTATCATTGAAATTGATTTGGCTAATCAAAAAGATCCTAATTTTACTAGCAAAATGTGTGCTCTATTGCAAGAGCGCATAAAATGGACTTTCGAAAACCTTGCCCCTGATGCAAAAATATTTGTGAATTTGAGAGATTTTCCCTTTGCTATGCAAAAGCAACCAAGAGCTACTTTGGAGATTGTGAAGTTCCTTGCTACAATGCCCAGTTCCACTCGTCTACATGGAGTCATCTACGAAGAGCCTACAGGGAAGTTCTTTCCAGAGCTTCTTACTGGTTGGACCAAGATAGTCCGCAAGTGTATGGATGACAATGGCTGGCAGGATGGGAATCTTTTGGTCCACATTCACAAGAAGTGGGGCTATGCTAACGTCACTCAGATCGACTGTCTGGCAGCCGGAGCTAATGGGGTTTGGGCCAGTATTTGCGAGGAGGGAGCTGGTATTGGTCATGCCTCGTCCATTGTCACCATCATGAATCTCGTACGAATGGGAAATGAGAAGATCAAGTCTGCTTACAATTGCCGATATCTGCGTGATGCTGCTGTAAATGTCACCAAAATCACAACTGGCAAGAAGCCTTATCCCAAACATATTTTGTACGGAGATCGCGCTTTAGACATGGCATTTGACTTTCCAGGGATAGCTTCAGGACACACCGGATCACATGACGTCAACATTGCTGAGTTCTTTGGTTTGAAAGCTCCAAAGCGAATGTCTACTCTAGCTTCTACTGACATGGTTCTTGAAAGGCTTCGAAACTTGTTTGGTGAAGACAAACAATTCACTGAAGAAATAGCTTCTCAAATGAAGTCCAAGATGATCGAAGATCTTTCCAACAATCGCAAGGAAGAGTACATGAGTAGCGTTGGATTAGCTATTCTTTTTGATCGAGCTGGAGGAAAACTGACTGCTGCAATGAGCGATGCTATTGAAAAAGTAGAAATAACCAAGGAAAGTCACAGCAACCACTTGGATGAAGTAAGAAAGACTTGGGATCACTGGGACTTGAGAGAAGAGTCTTCGGGAGATGATGCTCTTGAGTTTTACTCCTTCTACAATGCCTTCATGTCTCCTTATTTTGGATGCTACGAATGTGACATGGCGCGTAAAGCTCTTCAGGCTATTGATATGGACAAAGATGGAACCATCGACTGGAGCGAGTTTTGTGTGTACCTGAAGTGGGCTTTTCATGAGTACCCTGAAATTGCATCTGCCAGCGAGTTACTGGACACAGCATTCACAAAGGGGATCATCCCAGCAATGCACGATGAACTGTCTCAGAAGTAGAAAGTGTGACTCAAAGAAAAGAAACAAAAAACAATTAGCTGTTGTCATTGTCTCATAGTTGTATTTCACTAGTGTTAGATTTATTGTTATAAATAATAAGTGTATTAGCTACAGTCTTTAATAACCATTTCTGTTACAACAGCTGCAGCAGAATGAAATGTTCTGCTAAGAAATTATTCAACACTGCAACAACTTAACTATTGCTTACTAGTCACTACAGAAGATTGAGCTTTTTGGACAGTATTAACTATCATAGCCATGCTTTCCTAAATTAAACTTCATAATATAAAAGTTAAAATGTCATGAAAATTTAAATAAAAACTCGTGCACCTCCAAAATCTTCAATATCCATACTCCTCTGTCTAAGATGCTCAGTCTTATCAAGCTGACTGTGATCTCCTTTTGCTGCCATTTGTACCAATGCAGCAACTTTTGCGTTCTGATTGTTCCTTTCAAATAATAGACTCTAAGCAAAATATAGATTAATTACACTTAATTTATATAGTCTATTTTGAGGAGAGGGAGAGTGTTTAGTCGGGCGTAACTCCAACATACACAAATAGGCAAATCTCTTCTCGAAAGACCAGACTCTCTTCCCTAACTTCAAACAGTTCACTTTTGATAATTTATTCAACAACTCAATCTTAGTGAGATGAGGAAAAGTAAAAAAAGAAGTAATAGACAAAAGACAGAGGGAGGTATATATACACAATGATAATGGTGGGTGGGCAAATGAGGTGATTATGAGGTGACAATTACATATAATCTGCACATAGTCGGAAGAATGATGCACAAACACAAACACACATGGTTAGTTCTATACACAGATAAGTCTATGATAGGGTGTCCAGGTCCGGCCTGGACAGAGAGTGGTGGTTAGGCTACATTTCTTATAGCTAGGTACCTGAAAGCTTTGAGAAATTTGCTGGAAAAGGCAACTTATTCAATAGTTAGCTAATGAGCATGTGTAGCTAGATGATAGTATAATAAGCTAGTACATGGTGAAATGGCAAGATACTAAGGTTTGCAAGTAGACATTGACTCTTATTCTACCTCTGTCAATTTCAGCAGAAAGACCCTGCTTTAGTCATGCTACAATACAACTATTGTTTGAAATATTTAGTCCTCAGTATTGCATCATTTCAGTCTAGAAATATAAAAGAATTCAGACAAAACATAGAGTAAATAATATACCTTCGGGAAAAAATTTTGGGAAGTAAAAAGTTAATGCTGATCTATTGTACCAGTTAGTTAAATATTGCATTAATGTATTATAGTAAGAACCTTATCTTCTTTGTAGCTGTAGTCTGACATAGTCAGACCCTTTACCACTTCGTGGGAAAGGTCAAATGCATGCAATGGAGGTGACATGGCACCTGTTCGGCTGACTCAGCATATAATCCACATCCATTATACAAGTCAAACAGCAGGTCCCTATGCCAAACTAGCTGTTGAGCACATCCCACTTTTATGTTACAGTAATACCTACCAGCTCCTTTAAGGTGAGTTAGCTGATCTTGTAAAGCTTAGACAAATTTCTAATGAAGTGATTTAATGTCTTTGTTTTTGTGTAACATATTTGGTAGCAAAATTAGGCTTATTTGGTGGAATCGAGAAGTATTTTATAGCATTATTGTACAAAGGGTAATTTGCCGATTCTAAAATGTACGGGGGAAATCTCTGTTCAAGCAAAGTACATGTAGGTAAAATAGTGCAATAACCAAGTGAAGTACCATGGTAGCTAAGCGAAACAGTATGAAAGTGTGCATGTGTGTTGTGCTAACCTTGGAAACATATAGTTCAAGATAGTTTCTAGCTAGCAGAAGTTCTACCAGTATTAGACAGAGTTAGTTCAACAGATTAGGAGGAGACATAGGTTGAGAGAAAAGTTACGGAGGAACTTAATCCTTAAATTCAGAGATAGCGAGTGAACCATACAGTGTAGCTAGCTACAGTCCTGCTGGACTGGTCCTCCCGCTCATACTTTGTTTAGTGTCGATATGTATGGCGATGTCTGTTGCATAGGTATACTATAGTTGTGCTTGAGCACTAATGGCGAGCAAACCTCCCTAGTTTAGTTACATAAAATTATAGTTTTAATTTCAAAACACGAGCTACTAAAAAAACGGTCAAGTTTTTAAATTACATACATATATATGGTATAGGGATTTCAATGCCATAGTAACCACATGGCCACAACTGCAAAAGCAAAAAAAAAAAAAAAACAAGAACAAGCAAAAGTAATAATAATATAATAATAATAATTATTATTATTATTACTATTATTTATTAGTTTATATGATTATTATTATTATATATTATTATTATTATTATTATATATTATTATTATTATTATTACTATTATTATTATTATTATTATTATTATTATTATTATTATTATTATTTGCAAAAAATGTTAGCATTATCTGTACATGACATCCTTTAACATAAAAAGATTTTATTCTTACAGTAGCAAACATATACTTACATTTTTTTTACAGTATTGGCCTTTTATCTATGAGAATTAGAATTGCTACTAAACAGCTAATATGGAAATGCATGTATGATCTTTACTAAACACAAGGTCATGTCAACCAAACTTACGATATGATAAAACCTCGCAATACATTGCTACTGTTGATATGATCTTAAGCTGTGTTGTGATTTGAATAAATAAGGAAATGCACCCACACAGTCTTACCAGAAGTGAAACCACTATAGAGATACTTGATATGGTATGAGTAAAGCTAGTAAACCAAAATCCTATTACAAAAAAAATACAAACAAATTAATAATAATAGGTGAGTGGGGACTAGAAAAAGGGACCTTATGGCTCTAACCAAAACATTGAGTTTTTTATGCTAATAGTAAGCTACAATTCACCTCCACTCAGCTAGTGCTAAAATACTGGAGGGTAAAGCCTTCCACACACAGAGAAACTGGCAGTTGAACTGGTAGTCCGGTAGAATTAGCTCAAAAAACAGGTGAACCTAGAAAATATTGGTATGAAGCTAATTTTGGTATCAAAAAATCTGCAATTTTTTGACGTAGAACATATCCAAAATCCACCAAAATCCACTTAGTGGAAAAAAAGATATTACAGTATTTTATAAAAAATAATCATACTATCAGATTACAAGTCAAGCTAGCGTGCTAATTGTAAAGCAAGTGGCACCTCTTTGAAAAGGCTTGCAGATTACATTGATTGGGAAATGTGTTAATTGCTAATAATTGGCATTAGCTACACCAGTGAACCAATATATTGAGAATAGCAACTGCAACTGCACATATTGAAAATTTTGAAATAACATACAATACAACTTTTCATCTGTATATTCAAAAAATACTTCAGAGTTCTGGCAGTTTTGGCCATGGCAATCACCACATGCAGAAACACATTTCAATCCATGTTTTCTACACGAACACACATTAGAGCTGCAAGGACTTCTTGCTGAAAGTTTGCATTTACACCTGATAAACTTAATTATAAATTCTGGCGCTGGCTCTAGGTCTGTTATTATTGGTTGCAAAGATTTGCCATCAAGTTTCCACCCCCATTTGGTTGGATCAATGTCCACTGATAAATTCTTCCATATCATAATTTGATGGTGAACATGTAGGCTATAAAAATAAGCCGCTCTTGGCGTAGGGGGAAGCTTTTGTGGTTCAATCTTTTTAGATGATGCAACCATCTCCATATACTTGACATCCGCAGTAAAAAATGGGGTGTAACGATACACCCTTACCAGGGTGTACTGAAACACCCTTGGGGAAAGGGGTGTAATGGTACATCTTATGGTGTATCATAACACCTTATGGTGTACTAGTACACCCTATTGAGCATAACTTCTAATAGAAGTCTATGGAAGAATCTCATCATATATTTTAGCTGAACTTTGTTCATTTTCTTGTTAACTGAAATTTGCTCTTACAAACTACTTCACAAGCTTTTGTTTGTCAATACACAGCACTAGTCCTTATAATATATATGTGAGCCCACACCATTGCAACAAAGGCTACAGTCAAAATCTGGAATGACATACACTTTACAAATTGTAAATAATACAATGCCATTTAGCCTATTCTAATGCTTCAGCTTTAGTCCTGCATATTTGACGACCCTTTGCCCAACATACATTATTACATGAAAAGGATCATCAATTGAACTGGTACCTCAGGGAATTTCCTGTTCGTGATGACCATTTACCTAACGACTATATTTATTTCACTGGTAATTATATGAATTTGCTAATAATGTTTATAAAAATAATCATCAATTGAAGGTTCCATAACTGAGAACAGGAGAGCTGATCTTCACTCATCCATGATGGTGCACATTCTCTACATAACATGCAAAACAATGTTGAATTTACAAGTACAGTAAGATTAGATTTTCCTTTCAGTGAAGTAGCTATATGACCAATACCCCCAAGTCCACCCCACCTTTATTTCTTAACTACCTTCAGTATCCATACCTTAATGAAATACCACACAAAACAGCAGCTTATAATTCAATTTATTCTTAGTATCTTTAGCATGGACAACACGATATAATATAGAGATTACAATATTATGTATACAAACACCACGTGTCTTAATTCATCCAGGTGAAACTTTGTCAATCTCAGTCACTTACTATCATATGCTAAGTTTCCCTTTAACAGATTTAAAATCACCCTTCAAATCTGGCAATGGTCAACATTTGAACTTTATTGAAAGTAACTTAGCTGGCAAACCGGTTTTTTAAAGAGCTAATTGTACTTGGGCTCATTGTGTGTGTGTGTGTGTGTGTGTGTGTGTGTGTGTGTGTGTGTGTGGGTTTGTGTGTGTGTTGTGGTGTGTGTGTGCAGCAAGTATACACATTGCATTTTGTGACCCTTGCAGTTCATAAACCTGACATATAGCTCGGCCATCACACATTGCCATAACACTACCACTTACCATTTCAAAAGTACCAGTAAGATATTGCCCATGTTCAATGATCATGAAGAAGTGTATTTTACCTATACAAACATGCACACATACATACACATACACACAAAAATGGAATGGGTAACTTGAAGTTAAAGAAATACAAGTTAGTATGATTAGAATTGATTATTATTTGAGTGTGCTTTGTTTAGGGGAAATAGTTGGGCCGGGGAGAAATGCAACTGCTGCTAACGAGTGAGAAGTATTGTGACGTGTTATTCAGTCACTATTTTTGGCTAATTTCAGTTGAAACAATGGACACACTGGGAGCAAGGTGATAGAAGTTAGAGGAGTTGTGACATAAAATAATTAATGAGACGAGAGGCAAGTCAACTGATTGTCTTCTACAGAGATTATCTGTTGCACTTCAAGGGGAAACTTTACCTCAGCCATGGGTAGCATGCGTTATCAAAGATATCTGCTCTCTTTTATATTATTATTATTATTTATTATTATTATTATTGTTATTTTGTTGTTGCTGCTGTTGAAATATTGCCAAACAACTCTTGATATACTATGAATTATATTACATGCAATTACTTCTGTAATAGTACACAGCGTACATTGCCCAATGTATGGGAAAAATTGCCGTTCAATTGAAATAGGCCGCGGAAAATGAAATAGTATGGCTGGAGTTGAGATAGAACAGTTTGCAAAGTGAGGGGTTTTGCTTAAAAGTTTATTTAAAGTAATAGTGGGCTTAGGTTAGGATTTAGGTGCACTATTAGCGAGTGATAGCACTAGTAACCGTAGTATAGGGATTAACAGCACTCGTAAAGCAATAAACAGTACTCGGCTTTGCCTCGTACCATTTCAATTGCATTACTTGTGTTATTAATCCTGAATACCATGGTTACCCGTGTTATTACTCATACCAATATACCCCACACCAATAGCACATTGAAAAACGTTTGGGCTACATCGCCACTAAATTGAAATGTCCCATAGAAAATGAAATACCTTAAGGTAGCTAATATTGACAGATACTTATTTTAGCAATTTTGGCTTTTTTGAGATTTTAGGGTGCTAGTTTTGTTCCAAAGGAATATGCTATCAGTTCAAGTCTAATACCATGCTATACTGACTGTTATAATCAAGGTATTGGTAAGTTAAGATTTTATTCCAATCAAGAGCAAAATCAAGTTGAACTTTGAACTAGCTACAAATAGCTAAAATTAGTACCGCAAATAAAAGTTACCTTAAGGTAGCCATAATAAAATAGTACTGGCTGCATGTTAGGATGTCAGTGTACTATTACCATGGATAGTCGTGGTATTTGGGATGAATAGTACTCATGAAGCAAAAAAAAAAGCTCTCAGCTTCACCTCATTCGATTTCAATTACCTTACTTACGCTATCCTGACTACCATAATTACCCGTGTTATATTCATACTAACTCACATTATTCTGTCTCATGTTTTGCTGCCACTATGACACAACAAATCCTTTTATCATGACCACCAAATCTATATGAATATAAACAACAACACACTCACACACAAAGTACATTGACTCACACAAACCGTTGTTTTCCATCTATCAACAACTAGAGCTGGACGATATTCCGGTATTATCGTTGCACCGCGATATTATATTAACCTGATATCGGGGTACAATATTTTGAGAATGTCCAGATGATATGATCGGTTCACGATATCGTTTTATAGGAGCAGCCATTTTTGTTATAATGGATAGATAACAAAGTTCTTACATCAATAGCTAGCCGAGGATCATATCAAAAGCAAACACAGTTTCAATTGACATGTTAAAAAATATCGCAATCGCTATATCGTGATAATTCAAGATAATATCGTATCGCCTGTGATCGCCCAGCTCTATCAACAACCATTACTTTATCTACTTAAAAGCATAAGGTATGATATGTTTTTATAGCTATGTCCATCAAAGCAGTAGTTCTAACTATGAAGTGCAAATGTGTATACCACTAAGGTTTCATTTACGTAGATTTAGGCAGACCTTTCGTTCGTGATCAAGTTGAACATACTAAGCAATACATAGCTACTACCATTTAGTAATAATTTTTAAGCTAAGCCTATTTATTTAATCTGACTCTCACTTAGGCAGACCTCTCAACTCTCACTCATCACACGAGAGTTTCACACACTTGGCTGGCATATCAAGCTCTCAAGCAAACCTATATATATTTCACACAAATCACTGTTACTATAGCTACACAATTTATCAACAATACTGTGGACAATAGCTAAGGTTTGCAGTATGGAAAACGGCAAAAGGTCTGGCTTTTGTAGAAAAAGTCACGCCCCCTAAAATTTATTCAGAGATACCGACGGGTACCTGTAGGCGTTTGCTATCTTAGTTTAACTACATAGCTACTTGTTTTGTTACTAAATGATTAATCTCATGCATGTGGACACAATCTTCAGCATTTTGCAACCAGGACTCGATCACTTATGAATTTTGGTTGCCAGTTCTGCCAAGGTTTGGATAATAACACCCTCCCACACAAAGCAACACGACAACACGTGTATGAACCACAATCAACTTGCAAAACATCATCAGTGGACCATAAAGCTTTATTGTCCCCTTTCCCCAAGACAAAACCAGCCAACGAGCTTCTTAGACTTTTATTAGAAATTATGGTAAAGGGTTTAACTCTAACCCTCATAATGGGTAAAGGGTTTCTTATACTCAACATGTTAATAAAGGGTTTCTACTCCCCAGCTAGCTGTCACCCACCAATTAGCAAAACTATTAGGGGGTTGTGGTAATTTGTTGGAGAAAGAGGCGGGAGAGACACCCTTGATTGAAAATGAAAGAGCTGGAGTTGATGTGCGAAGGTAGAAAATGTTATGGTTAGCGAAGCAATGTGTATGTAGATCTACCATGTCATTTACTTTGTTAACAGACTAGCACTTTTCAGTCATACGTTCAAGCACACGAGCACAACTGAGCTCAACGCACTGCTGCCCAGTAAAACTATTTTGGATCAGAGCATTTCCCATTAGTAGGCACTTATTCTAGTGAACCTTATTTGTTTAGACTGTTCTTCCTGCTGTAGAACCCAAGCAACAGTTAAGATGTTTTAAGAGACAATGGGAGACAAATGGTAGTGACTGTTTGGAATATATAAAAACAGGAAATATTGAGTAAGTGGCAACAAATGAAATATATGAAATGTAATGAGGTAATAAAATGATGGTGTCTTGTGGAAGTACTCTGGTAGTTCGTGGGTGCATAACAATGTGGTGATATAATTTGTCATAACATACATGGATGTGTTTGTTCAAATCTGTCAGGGTGTGCATCCGGTAGTGTCTGTGATGTTGGTCCAGTTTGTGTGCATTTCCATAAAAATATATTTCAGTTCCGTTAACTACTAGTATTTTGTGAATTTGAAGTGCTTCAATAATATCCTCATCTTTGTTTAAAATAACAGTAGCATTCCTTTTGTATGTGGTCCCATGAACTTTAGCCCACTTCGTCCTATAATGGAAATAGTTATGGTTTTAAGAATTTCACAATACGTATTGCTTACTCAAAGACATTGAAGGCTGATATGGTATCTGGCAGTTCAGTGGTTGCTACAGGGAAAGCTATATACATATACATAGTTGGTTCATTTTGTAATATACATTTGCAGGTGATCATATAGGAATTATGTTCTCCCACCTGGACCAGTAGTGATATGGTCTTTCTGGCAGTCTTGCGTGATGCTCTGCGTGTAGCACACATGCTGGTAGCGCATGGCCAAGGAGTACGGTATGTTGACATAATTTCCCAGCATGTGTGTCAAGCTTTTGAAGTATGAATGTTTAGCTTCATACCTCATGGTCCAGTGATAAACAAGTGGACCAAATCTAAAATAAGACACAATTAATGTGCAAGTTTAGTCAGTGAAAGTAACGGCCACACACCTCTACTGTTACACGTCAGTCGTGCTTATTAAATACTCTAACAGAATTGACTTACAATTTATCTTCAATAAGTGTTTGAGTGTACCAAAGGATGCAATAACAAACCTAGAATAATTTCATTAAGCTAGCACTATATGAGACAAGATAGCTAAATGTGCAGTGATGAAATTAATCGCAAAATTTTTTAAATATAAAAATGTTTTTGAGGGTCATTTCATAGGAAACGTTAATTATTTTTTTGAATGTTTTACAAAACAGTGAGGATAACGATATAATATAATACACCAATAAGTCGAAGACTTTCAAATCGCAGTCAGATTTGCAAAAATAACCATGTCCATGTCATCATTCGAGTGACTCTACGTTCGAAAGTAAATTTTTTCAATTGGTATCATATAAAAGTCATAGACAGCATTGGTAAAATGAAATATGGATAGAGACTACACTTTTCTGATAAGGGGTTTTTGTCACTAAAGTAATATGAATTCCTATAATAGCAGTTGCACTTACTGCAGTGTGAGTCGTGGCATGTGTACCATGAAGTGCATCTTTGGTATGATGCTGTCATTCGGATATAAGTCCTTGAACTGAGAGTGGTGCAGGTAGATTTTTTGTGATAAATATCCAATTAGATCCTCTGTTGTTCTTGGACTAAACAAAATGTCTACTATCCGCATCATTATGAGATAGTTCTCCCAGTAAGGATCTCCTTCTGGAACTAGATCCCCGATGACAATAGGGAGGATTCTTCCTAGTAGCCACATTTGGGCAACTATGTACGTAGGTACGCAAAATAAATTAAAAAAAGGAATAATAATAATATTGACAATAGAGTAGAACGCTAGTTATCTGGACATTATTGCACAGAGGGTATCCAGATAGGTGAATATTCTGGATATCTCTATTATGAGCACTATGGAAGGGTGTGACCATTTGCTATTGCATTTAGGGTGTCCGGAGATAACTGACTGGCATCCAGATTACCGACACTCTACTGTAGTACACTGTGGAATTTGCCCATAGGATAATGTAATGGGTGAGTTTGTCAATGTGTAGCCCATGATTTTGTGATTGCACAGTTTAACTGCTTGATATTTTACTCAAATATCCAGGGTGACAACTGTAAGTGTAAGATCCACTTAGATGGCTATTGTCTTCGAGATCCGCTTTTGACACTAGGATGACTGCTATAACCCTTATGCTAATTGTGTGATAAGGGCTATTGGTGAGCGAGCAAAGCGAGCGAGACACTCTCAGGTGTAACGCAGTGATATCACTTAATACTTTAACCCTTTGTAGACGAACGTGAACGAGCAATTATGTAATTAAATATGCGCACGCCGTAAAATCAATTAGTTGCCTGAGACGGCGTTTTACCAGTGGAGTTCAACACGTGGAAAAAGAAAACAAAAACGGGCAAGTGTTTCTTTTGTGTTAGGCCTCAAATAATCTGCCTCTAGCGTTGTAGCTATGGTAATTCGTTAGTTTATAGTTTATAGATTTGTTTTGAATACAAACTTAGTTGGAATTATCGAGGAGGCCATAGTTTGTTAGCTATTTTTTAGCTTATATCAATGAAAGGAGAAATCACACCCAAGTGTAAGTTCTAGTTTTAGTTTGCTTATTTCTAGCTACTTTAGGCCTTACTTCTTAGTAGATGTTCTATTTGAAAATAGCTAGACACAAAGTGTAGAAAAAAATTTTTTTTTATTTAGTTGATGCACTTGATATAAGTTATACTTATTTTATAAGACTTATTTTGTAGAATAGACATTGCAAAATGTATACTATGTAAGCTACTGAAAGTTTTAGCGCACTATACGCGCTCTTTAACTGTAATAACAGAGCAGGAAAGAGCTTGTCACGAATTCGTGACAGCCGTATTCTCTTGACGCACCCTTCGTGACCACCGTACACGTGCGTTAAGTTACGGCGGTCACGAATTCATGACGATCGTCGTACGCAAAGGGTTAAATGCCCCTATTTCACAATCACATCACTGCGCCAGCCGTACTATTTTAGCTTTATGGCACACATAAACCATGTATAGGCACTCCAGCTATTACTCTGCTATATTTCTAAATATAGTAGTACTATGTGTCGAGCTATTACTTACATATATAGCATGTGTGAGTCTATTTACATAAATACCTGATTGTCTGAGAGTGTGGCCATTGCTAAATAAAGTTGTAGCATCTATGAGGGAGCACTTGTCACTAGCCTCCATGTAACCCAGCTCAGTGTTGGTTAGCCTTGTTTAACAAATCTATGGGAAACTGCAAGTATTATGAAAGAAACCGGAATTAGTTTGTGCTTACCAAGAGTAAAATACTGTTTCACTTCCACCATTTTTTTATCATCAACTTTATTTCATATTGTAGAGCTCCTTCCAGTATGTCATGCATGATGTCAGGGATCAATCCACCATCGACATGGAAATACCTTTCATGAAAAGAGAAGAAAACAGTAAGTTTATATGTTGTGGAAAACCACATTATGTAGTGTACCTCAATTCATTTCTCTGCTTGTACACAAGATTGCCTGTGGGTAGTGGGGTCCCTTAGGATGAAATCTTCTTCTTTGAATTATGTATTGAAGTAGCATTGGTTGCAGTTTTAAATATTTGGATATAGCACACACACACACACACACACACACACACACACACACACACAAGGACCAACTAATTGAGCATTAACAGATTTTTTTTTAACTGAGAGAAGTTGTGGGAGGATGCAAGACTTGTGTGATTGGACTAGGTAACTTGGAATAGGTAACTTGGAATGAAGTCAGCACAATAATTGTCAGGGGGCAATGATTTCTTTGGATGAGTGGGCTCTGTGTTTTTAATACAGTAGAACCTCTCTTATCTGGACACCTTAGATATGGGCACCTATATTACCCAGGCACCTAAATCAATACTGTAGCTGCATACAAAAATTCCATGTCAGCTGGATCATTAAGTTATAATTTTAATAATTTTTTTTTTTTTTTAATCACTTGCACGTATTTGGTAAGGGGTCGTCAATGTTTTCTCGATAACTTTTGAACTTTTGATTGGCGGACTAATTATAATTGTCATAGTTCTTGGAGTTATTTCACTACTGTTCATTTTAAGATATAAAATAAGAAAAAAGACACATTTTTTGCGAAGTTATGATCAAATATGGAAAAAATGCAATCAGCTAATAAATTACGTATACACACAAACCTCTCTTATCCGGACAGTCTGGGACCAAGGGGTTACCTACTGAGGGCGCGTGGGAAGCCACACCAAACATTCTACATTCATTGACTTTACTCTCCATAACTCTGTGTGTGTGCCGGAAGTTTGCAGTCGCTCGCCCGAAGCCGCGCCCCCTCTTAGGGCTCGGCTCCGCCTATGCCTTGTTGGGGTGCAGCGCGCCCTCAGGCCCTTTACCCTGAGGCTCACAATCGTGCAGCTGATGCTTACCCTGCGGCAGCTGTACATCCCCCACACCCCACGCAACTCTTGCGTGCGACCTCAAACTCGTCACTGGTTACCCTACGCCAATCTAGGGTCCCGGAGGAACCCTCCACAACAAACACCCCCTCTTTCACTTTGGGATGCGGTGGGTGGGCTCTTCTCTGCCACGGGTCTCTGCCGTGGCCTTCCCCAGCTGTCTGGGGTTCCTCTCTCTCTTTTCTTTCTCCATTCTTTTCTCTTTCTCTTTTCTCTCTCTTCTCTTTTTTCTTTTCTCACTCTCTAATTGATGCCCTCAGCGCGAGGCCTTTACCTCACTCGCGCATGCATTCGCCCGGCCCCCTCTGGACCGGGCTCCTTCAATCTCTTCCCCATCCCTTTAACCGCCGGTAACCTCGGTCCGCTCTGCTTCACCTGCTGTTACCTACTGAGGGCGTGTGGGAAGCCACACCAAACATTCTACATTCATTGACTTTACTCTCCATAACTCTGTGTGTGTGCCGGAAGTTTGCAGTCGCTCGCCCGAAGCTGCGCCCCCTCTTAGAGCTCGGCTCCGCCTATGCCTTGTTGGGGTGCAGCGCGCCCTCAGGCCCTTTACCCTGAGGCTCGCAATCGTGCAGCTGATGCTTACCCTGCGGCAGCTGTACATCCCCACCGACACCTCCCCAACGGCACCCCTCGGAGAGCCCCGACTGCTCCGACGCACACACTACTCGCGAGCAGGACTAGCTCCTGCTCCGCTCCCACAATCACCTACGCACAGTACCCTGTTCTCGGGTCACTACTAGCGTATACACAACATGATGACAACTGAACAACAATACACATGACAACGAGTGACTATGACTCTCTCGCTCGGACTCAGTTGGACTTCTCTTGCTTTATAGCCTCCGTCCACTTCTTGGCCGACGCTGCCTGGTCACCACCTTGTCTTCTGATGTACCCTTTGTACTCCCTGCTCTTCCATCTCCCCAGGGCCTTCACCTCCTCGTCGGTAGACCCGCTTTCCGCAGCCGCCGTGGTGGCTCCGATTCTGAAACTGTGGCCCGATATTCCGGCTTCCGGAATACCCATCTTCACCAGAGCCCGTTTGACTTCCTTCACAAAGTCCCGTCTGGTGAGACCCAAGCCATCCTGGTCCTTGAAGAACGGGCCCCGACCGGGCGCCCTGACTAACATAAACTCGAGAACCGCCCTCACTGGGCAGACGTCCAGATCGGTCCTCGGCAGTCTCACGAAGGCCCCCTCTCTCTTTCTGTCCGTTTTGGACTCCTTGATCCGTACTCGGATCCAACTGGGGCTCGCGACGCCTTCCATCTGCACGTCCTCCCACGTCAAGTGGGCCTTCTCGTCGAACTCGACGCCGTCAGGGGTCAGAGCTTCCCCCACCCTGAGACAACCAAAGAAGCACATGCAGGCCGCTGCCCACAACATCTTTCCTTTCTTCCCCTCGGTGCTCCAGACGGCCTGCATGGCTCTCATGTTGTGCAGCCACTTCACCGGCTCCCTGCACAGTATGTCTCTGTCTTTCTTGACCTCCAGACGCGCCAGCCCCTTTCTCAGCTGGACCAGTCTAGCCATGATGCCCCACTCCGGTGGTGCCATGCCTGCTTTTATCTGAGCCATCCTCAGACCGGCCAGGTGATGCTTCACCGTCTCCGCTCGCAAGCCGTCCCTGGCCAGCACCAGCACGTACGTCGTGGCCTTGTCCTCCGTGACAGGCAACGGGGCCTCTTTCATCCGGCTGCACCACTCCGAGTACCTCTTCCACGCCGAGGCGTAACGCCTCCGCGTGGGCTCTGCTACAGACTGATCGATGACAGCGACGACAGTCTCTTCCAGTCCTGCTCTGACCATGATTGACTCGGAGTGGTCAGCATCTGCAGTATCTCCCCGGGCACTGCCACCGGATCTCTCTCCGACACCTGCATAAAAGAGCGAGCCCTTTCTAAGCCGTCCCTGGACAGAGCGTCTGCCACCACATTCTCTGTCCCCTTGATGTGCTCGGCTCTCACCGTCAGAGGCACTCTAGCCTCGACAAACGCCAAGCACCTGAGCAGGTGCATGGACCACTTCTCTTTGCATGCACCCGCCCGGACGGCCGCCACCACCGACATGTTGTCGCACCTGGCCTTGATGGTCAGCCCTCTCCACTGACCCCCCCACACTATTGCCGCGACCACTATCGGCAGCAACTCTTTGGGCATGATGCCCCACTCGCTCGTTCCAGCCAGCGCCTTCCACTGGATCTGGAACCACTCTCCCTTCCAGGCTGCACCGCAGCCCCAGCTCCCGGACGCGTCCGAGACCAACTCTTCGTGGCACTCTACTTCCATGACCACCGACTTCATGATGAAGGTGCCGTTCCACCTCAACCCGAACTGGTGCCACCACTCAATATCGGCCCTCGCTTCTACGTTCAGCCTCACCCTTCGGCCGTCTCTCTCCACGGTGATCATGAGGTCCTGTAACCTCCTCTTGAAGGCCCTCCCAGGCCTCACGGCTTTGCAAGCGTGGTTGAGGGACCCCACCAACGACTCCAGGTCCCTCCTCTTGCAACTCTTCATGCCCCTCCACCTTGCAAGGAGAGCCCTCATTTCGGTCAACTTCTCCCGAGGCAACCTGACCTCCATCTTGACCGTGTCTATCTCCATACCCAGGAAGGTCAGCACTTCGCTGGGTCCCTCCTCCTTGCTCTCGTCCAGCGGCATACCCAGCCGCTGGCACACCTCCTTGAACACGACCATGCCTCTCTCGCACTGGTCGGTGCCCCTCTCTCCCACTGCCACGAAATCGTCAATATAGTGTCTGAGCCACACGGCTCCTCTCTGCGTGGCAGCCCACTCTATGGCATCTCCAACCGCCGTGAACAGCAGGGGGGCTGATCTGAGACCGAACGGCAGGGTGCCGTCCACGTAGGTCTCGCCCTCCCACTTCATTCCCAGCAACCACCTATCTTTGGGGTGCACGGGAATGTTTCTGTAGGCCGCTTTTACGTCGGCCTTGGCAATCAGGGCGCCTTCTCCCACCGCCAACACTCTCCTCACCACGTCGTCTACAGATGTGTACGCCACGCTCGACAGTTCTCTATCAATGCCGTCGTTTACGCTGTGGCCTTCCGGGGCGGACAGGTTCACTATCAACCTCCATTTGCCCGGCTTTCCCTTCTTTGGAATCACACCGAACGGGGAGCACTGGATACCAGCAGCGACCCCCGTTACCTTCCACACTCTTTTGCTCTGTACCTCCCTCTCCAGGTACTCACTGATAATGTCTGTGCTCCGAGGCCTCATACATGGTTCCGCTGCCCTCTCTCAGCACGACTCTGCTCTCTTCGTGCCCCAGCCTGAACCCCTCTTTTATGCCTCTCACCAGGAGCTCCACCCACTCTCTGTCTGGGTGCCCTTCCAGCTCCTCTTCCCACAGCTGCCACACCAGAGGGGTCACTACCTCCTCCGCTCCTTGCAGCACTTTACTCCTTTTGCTCTCCGATCTCCTCTCGAGATCCCTCAACTGACTCGTGAACCGGTACCCTGCAAAAGCATAAACACTTCGTCAGCTTTGCCCCTCTCCGCACCGGTCCACCTCCCTATCCTAACTACCCGAGCGTGTGCGTGAACTACCCACCCCTCCCGACTAGGTTACCCTTCCCCCCAGTCCCACTACGCCTGACTACCCCACTAGCTCCTACCCTCCCTTGACTACGGTCCAGTGGTTTCGAGATAAGGTCAATCAAGATGCGATAACGTACAAACGTGATCGTGAGTGTGTGCGTGTGTGACAGAGTTCACTAGCTATCCGATCAGTTATTAATGTTCACTCCCGGCTTGGCGCAGTGAAACGCCGGGTGGTCTCCTCCGCAGTCGGAGCAGACGTGCGCAAATCGGCACTGGGCGCCGAAGTTGCACCTGCCCTCGCCCCGATTGTAGCGAAAGCAGGATCCACGTCGCCTCTGTTCCAGCCTCCGGGGCGGAGTGCCAATCACTCCTGCTGCCTGTTTGGGCTCAGGCTTTCCCGGTGGTGTGGCGTGGACGATGTCCAGCAGCAACGACAGGTTCTCTTCCTCCCAGTTCACCTCGGCTCTCCCCGCCGCCTCCTGCCTGAACCGTCTGTCGTAACGAGCCACTTGGGTCCACTGGTGTCTCTTCGCCAACTTTACTATCACCTCTCTGTAGGCGGACAGTGGAACCCACATCTCTGGCTTGCTGCTCGCCCACGCCACTTGGAACAGAGTGAAGCAAGTGCCCCACCCGGAAGTCGGGTACCTCTTTGACACTTCTCCTCCTGCCAGCCGACCCAGCGGCAGTACTCTCGCCACTCTCTCCTTGGCTGGCTCTCCAATCTCCAGCTTCCCCCGGTCCGTCATCAAAGACCGGGAAGAAGGCGAAATCCACGAACGAGCCTTCCTTTATCTTCTCTACCACTTTGCTCGGCAGAGGTGGCTGGTTCTTGAGGAGGTGCACTACTTTGTGTGCCTTCTTCTCCTCCCTCTCCTCCGTCCCGACTCCTTTCAGGGACTCCCAAAACTTCTTAACCAGTGGCTCCTCCACCGACTCTCCCGCTAACACCTCAGCGGCTCCCTTGCCCCTGGCGTCCTTCGCCATTTGGGCCACCACATCTATTAACACCAACGGCACAGACATGAACACCTCATTGTCCATGACCAGCCCTCCATTCATTCCCTTCACAGTGCCATACACACACCCGCACTGGCCCTTGTTACTTTCTCCGGTGATTCTCACAGAACTACCTTCCCGTTCTGGATCTCTCCTTCACCCTCTCTCCTTACCGCCTTTCACAGTGCCACCCTTTCCTGCACTGGACCATACACTCTTTTCACCAACTCCCCAGTGCCTCTCTTTCCTGCACTGGGCCTCTGAACTCCTTTCACAGTGCCTCACTTACTTCACACTGGACCTTAACCCCTCTTCCCCCCCCCCCCCTCTACAATGTCTTCACGGGTCTGCCTACCAGTCCCGGACCCATTCTCTCTCCTTTCCCTCCCCCCCCTCCCCCCTCCTTTTCCACAATGCGTCTCTCTCCTGCACTGGACCATTCTCATTTCCGTACTCATCGTAACTTCACAGGGCTACTCTCCAACCCTGGACCCTTGCCACCCTCTCATCCTTCTATACTTTCACAGGGTCGCCTGCCGCCCTGGACCCTTGTCCCATCTCTTCACTGGGGACCTCCTCCATGCCTAACCTAACTACCCCGAACAGTCCTACCCCTTAAGCTATTCTATTAACTACCCCACCTTAACTACCCCACCTTAACTACCCCATCCTAACTACCTGCAGGCCTCCATCACTTCCACCTGCCTTCCTTGGTCCCCACCATCTTGTATGCACTCGCCCAATGGACGCCTCCACAAAAGCCCACTGAGCTCGGTTTGTCACGCACTACTGCTAGCACGGAGGTGAGCGTCAGGAACGTCTGTCTTAGCCTTCCAAGCCTCCACAACCCGTCCCCGACTACGTTAGCTCACTCTCCCGCACTGTGTCACCCACACACCCCCCTCTTTACAACCCTTGCATACCCTTTTTCTCAGGGAGTCTCTCCATAACTGCCTTTTGCAGTATAGCCACTTGCTCCGCCAGGGATCTGAACACCTCGACGGACACACTCCCCTCTGAATGATTCTCCTCTCCCGCACCATCGTCCTCACTATCGACTGCGGTCGCCCTCGTCTCCTTGAGCCTCTTTGGAACAGGCAACTCTTCTCTGCCACGGGTCTCTGCCGTGGCCTTCCCCAGCTGTCTGGCGTTCCTCTCTCTCTTTTCTTTCTCCATTCTTTTCTCTTTCTCTTTTCTCTCTCTTCTCTTTTTTCTTTTCTCACTCTCTAATTGATGACCTCAGCGCGAGGCCTTTACCTCACTCGCGCATGCGTTCACCCGGCCCCCTCTGGCCCGGGCTCCTTCAATCTCTTCCCCATCCCTTTAACCGCCGGTAACCTCGGTCCGCTCTGCTTCACCTGC
>WLWD01006081.1_pt1 | contig 45551 bp, 38 predicted proteins | sample 6712731 | NCBI WGS metagenome assembly WLWD01 (sample SAMN12718690, study PRJNA576275) | sponge metagenome | isolation source: marine sponge | host: Mycale hentscheli | place: New Zealand: South Island, Marlborough, Capsize Point | collected 2014-11-01 | reverse complement strand
ACACAAGACCAAGTCACATGATCGATTAAATTAAGCTATGTAGAATTTGCTAGTAATAAAGGCAATATTATAAGTATGCTCATGCCACTGATATGCCCGTGCCACTGATATGTCTGTGGTGTATTAGAGGTCTATACTCACTTATTTCTGGTGTCTGGCTCTCTGAGGTCTATCTGCAAGACTGCCCCGTCCTCTCCAGAACTTAGCAACACGTATTTCGAGTCTGTTTCCACTGACAGCTGTAATAATCACCATGACAACTAGATTCAATGAACATATACAATCAGTTCTACCCCCACAGCTATAGTGATTTCTTCAACATAAAATCTGCCATTATTCCAAAGTGTCTGCAGACTAAGGAAATATTTTCACTGATTATATTGGCAGACATCTTTAACGAAACATTCAGAGCATTTCACACGTATCCATGTTAATGAATTCTTCTAACTACCGCTTGCTGTCAGTGTTCTTTGTGTGGGAAGCTAATGCTTCTTGAAAGTGAATGATGTAACAGATGTAGTGTGTTGAACTTAGTAAGATTGGAAGTTTTAAGACTACAAATCCCCTCAAATGTGTAGCAAGAATCAGACTAAAAGTAAATGGCTGACAATACAAACTAGATCAGGATCTTTCTCTCACACCTTACCTATTATCAACGTACCTTGTGGGCGGAGTCAGTGTGGTTGCCAATGGTGCTACTGTGATGGAGCTCTCCGGTGGTGGTGAGGGTGTGGCAACGAACCTGGCCGTCTCTGGAAGCTGTAGCTATGACACAGTCTTCATTATGTGGCAAGTACTTGGCCTGCACATGTGGAACAACAACCATGGCAACGCAGAACAACAACCATGGCAACACAGAACAACCATGGCAACACAGAACAACAACCATGGCAACACAAAACAACAACCATGGCAACACAGAACAACAACCATGGCAACACAGAACAACCATGGCAACACAGAACGACAACCATGGCAACACAGAACAACAACCATGGCAACACAGAACAACCATGGCAACACAGAACGACAACCATGGCAACACAAAACAACAACCATGGCAACACAGAACAACAACCATGGCAACACAAAACAACAACCATGGCAACACAAAACGACAACCATGGCAACACAGAACGACAACCATGGCAACACAAGTAAATCAACCACATCACATTTGGCTAGACCCATCAACATGACTCATATAGCACTGCAACTCACAGAAGCACCATGGCACTGGCATGGCAACACCATACCGATGGATTCAACAATATAAGATAACATGTGATCACATACAGTAATACCATGGCAACACATGTGGTGACATGCAATAATATAAGTAACCCGTGCTTGGATCACATGATTTAGTGCTATGCTTGAGTGATCACATGATATAAAACTACAATCACATGACTGAGTAGCGCATGCAGCTTGTGGCTGTAGTATGCCATGTGATGATGGTATCAAAGAAGAAACCACCATTGAATGAACAGCCCTTGTGACTAAAACCACTGAAATTAGCCACATAAAGGAATGGGGAATTTGCAAATCATCAACAAAAAAAAGTTACTTGAGGTCACCGGTCTAACTTCACAGCATTATTGATACTGCCTTGATAGGTGTTAAGATAGGGCGGAGTTAATGAATATCATACACAGGTTAGTGGCAAGATAAGTGGTAGACAGGTAATGGTCGTTATACTAACAGAAACTTGCCCCCCCTCCCCTCCCCTAATCAACTACTAGTGCCTTACCTGAAACACATTGGCAACATGACCAGTTTCAAACTTGGATACCATGCGACCACGCCTCCAGTCCCACTGCACCACGTGAAGATCATCACTGCCTGAGGCCAGTAAATCTCCCTGCCACGAGAAGTTGATACAGTTCACGCATCCTTCATGCTCTCGCAACCTCTTCTGCATCATTAGCCGTTTCACCACGGAGGGAAGACCATACAAGTCCTTACGCACAGAGGAAATGATGGGTAAAGGGTTCATTGACGCGGCACATGAGTGGAGGGACTTCAAGATATTGCTAGAGCTGTTGGTGCCTGGAATGGGATCCCTTGCACGCTCGTTGATGAAAATGGGAGTGGCTAAAGGTATGGATGCAGTCTGTGGAGGTGTTGATGATGAAGTGTCTGTTGCATGCTGAGTTATGTTGGACAGTAAGGGAGGAGAATCTACTAGGGACGGTTGCTGGGGAGAATGGGGAATGTTTAGAATGACCCTGTTATTAGGTGAAGACAATGGCTGATCTTGTGATGCTCTTTGTATCTTAACCACGTCATCCAAAGAAATGGCAAAATGCAAGCTCCCTGAATCTTCAGTGTGGGGCCCACCACTGGCCGAAATTTCGCCACCATCACCCCACGGATTGCCCTCGCCAGGGGGAAGTGCGTCAATTCTTTCGGGTTCTTCTGAGCTTTCCATGTTACCTTCATTGTTATCTTCTAAGTCTTTACTCGAATCCATTACGCGCGGTAGTCTGCTCTAGCCTGATCTAGCCTAGCGACAGAGCAGCAGCTAGTACTCACAATTTTGTAATACTCGCTCTCTCGCAGTACTTCGGATAAATTATAAACACAATTAGTGTCAGGTAATGGTCGCCTGTTGTTATTGTTTATATTGTGATTCATGGTTTTAGCCACACCTTGCCTATTCCATCCGGCCCTTCAAATAAATGTACAGCGACGAAGACAGGGAAGCTGCGAAAGGTTTGGACGAATTCTTAGCTAAAATAGATGAAGTTGGTGAGTTTTATAGATTTGTGGCAACACTTTCTCATTTTTAATTAATTGGTAGGAAACTTAGTACAGGATTTAGTGACATCTGAAGGAAATGCTAGCAGTAAAGCCGCCTTGGAAAAGGCGGATAGATATTTATTGAAGTCGCACAAGGAGGATTGCAAAACTACAGAAGACAGGCTGATCATTAACAACGCTCCAGTCCAGAATTCTGCAAGGGGTGGGGAAGAATCCAGCACAGACACGAGCATGTTCTGCCAATCAGTAGAAGAAGATGCCAAGCAACGAGCTGAGAAGAGAAAGGAGAGAGTGCAGAAAGGGAAAGCTATTAAAAAAGAAGGGAATGCTTTCTTCAATAGTGGTGACTATGAACTGGCATTGGAATGTTTTGCAGCAGCTCTTAAAGAAACTCCGTGGGATATGACGCTACACACTAACAAGGCTTTGGTAGGTGGGTCTCAATGGGTCATTGGTAGATGGTTTTTGCAGAGCTTTTGTGCAGGTAATGGGTCACAAATGTGAAATATGGTAAAGGGTCGTAGCAAATATTTAGCATGGGTAAAGGGTCATCACATTGGAGCCTACCCAACTTTTATGCAACATTTTGTCACAGCTTTAAATATCTTAATTTTAACCAGGACACATCTTAGGTGAATGATCTACGAGAGATAATTGGCTTGTCCTTTAGCAGTTGTGGTCACAGTCAGATAGGAGTGGTTGTTGCTATAGACAAGTCTTGTGTTGTCAAGGGAGTCAACATCATCCCAGGGCAATGTGTCCATCCTCGTGAAGTAATATGTTGTGTTTGTTGTGGTAGACTTTCAACAAGCTCCATCGCTACTTGGCTAGCTGTGAGGAGTGTGACATAGCTCTGAAGGTGAGGTGGTAGACAGACGTTAGACATGATGAGATTAACACGACCACATGCTATGTGGTCTGCTCCTTATGTTACTAGGTTACTGTTTGTATTGCGTGTAGGTGGAGCCAGCTACAGTGAAGGCATATGTACACAAAGCCAATGCTCTAAAGGCACTCAGTGAAATAGACAAGGCAAGTTAAATGTCACAACTAACTCTACCTACTTCATGGACTTTAATTTGTTAGAACAGGCAAGAGAATGCTTAGCAACTGCATTAAGGGAGTGTCCCAGCCACAAAGGAGATATACAGCCTTACCTGGACCAGCTAGGTCCATAGCTGTGACTGCCACTCCCATCTTGTCCCTTTCTCCTCCTCTTTAGTGTGTGGCTATACCAAAGATCACTTGCAAATAAACTTCATTTTGTGCTTTAATAGTTGAAATAACAAGTACATTGTGTCTGAATTGGTCAGATGAAAGCGAAAATATAATAAAATAATAAAACTTTGTTTGATTGAGTTCAAATAGTACAATATTGAACATTTGAAGATAAAACGGTTGGTTGGGGATGTGTGGCATGGAGGGTGATTAGGAAGACTGGGGTTGAAGTAGAGTCACACGGCTTCACTGCAAAGACTAGTAGAATGCTGCTGCTGTAGTCTGTCTGTGTTGCTATGACTGTCTGACCCAACCATGCTCAGAACTCCGCTGTAACCCTTTACCATACCCATCAGCCCCTGGATATCGCACCTTGACCCGTCAGCTTCGTTGCTGTACCCGGCTACGGCAGTGTTCTTCATCCGTTGGTGATACCCGGGGCCTGGCACAGGCGCGAGCTCCATCTCCTCTGGGATGGTGGCTACAGTGCTGAACAGGCGATTCTTGTCTCCATGCAGTGCCACTCCCCCTTCATCCAACTGACCCTCGTCAATATCCATGACATTGTCACTCATGCCGTGCATCATGACAGGGGTGGAGCTACCAGAGCGATACTCTCCTGTAGTGGGTGTGGCATGTGGTGTAGAAGGGGCGTGGCCCTGGGTATTTCTGGTTCTAATGTAGTGGTGAACGTCACATGTGTATTTGAAGGTGAGCTTCTTCCCCTGTACTTTGTCCATAATCCCTTTATTGTAGTAGTAGCGAAGACCACGGCTTAGCTTGTCGTAATTCATGCGAGGTTTGTTCTTCCTGGCCCCCCACAGCTTGGCGATGTCCTCCGGGAGAATAATGCAGAACTCGTAGCCGTTGCCTGTCCAGTGGATCATATGCTGCTTGTCTGGCGAGAGGAGCAGGTCCAGCAGAAACTGCCACAGTTGAATAGGCCCTCGACCAGCCGGGACTACAAACAACAACATGTAATTGAGCGAATTGAATCTAGGACTACAAATAACAACAACACATAAATTGAAGCCAGGTCTAAACAACAACATATTATATACATAAACAATATATACATAAACAAATGAAGGAGTAATTGGATCAGTGAGAGTCACTCTGTTCATTTTGTGCTATTATTAGTTGTGTACATTTCTCTATAGGACTGCTATACATGTGTACACTGCTTGAAAGAAGATTAAATGAATACAAGTCTTCTTCCCGCAAAGACCATCGTTGTAGAGAGACCAAATGATTCTAGACCCCCAACCGATTGCTAGGCAACGATCAGTTCTATGCAACTTACTGTGAGGTTGCTTCTGTAACACATGCACACACATACACTGAAACTAAGACCTGGAGTGAAAATACAAATGTCCGTCATGTTGTCCGTAAGCAAACCATTACAACCGTTCCTAGTTGCAGAGGTGTTTCTATAGCAACACTTCACTGAGCGTGCTCAATAATGAAAGTGTACATTAGGTACTGGAACTGAACCTGAGTAATACATGCACACGCACACACACACACAGCTGCAACTGAGTGCTCTACCAGTGATGCACACCCTGGATCTTATCGCAGTGTTAGTCAACGATTGAAGTCGACGTAAGACAGAAAGATAACAAAAGCGTTATCTAGTTCAAGTCAACAAGTTATGGCATCTCTAACACTTGGCAGTGGACGATACATGGCTTGAATGAACAACAATTAGAGCACTCTACAGCTAGAACGTGTCTTCCAGAACATACACCAGTTAACTGAGTTCACCAGAAGATCTGTTCTATTTCACTAGTGACACTACTATCAATAACTTAGTGTAAAGCATCACTATGGTTAGCGATACTCTAACCTGGTATTCCTACCACCTGGCAATTGGGCTGACATTATTTTTTATATCAGAATTAAAAAAATCCCCCCCCCCCCCCCCCCCCCCTGCAAGTACATATGTATTTAGTTCCTTGGACTAGCATCTTGACAGTCACATGACAAGACTGATACATGACATGGCCATCACATGATCTAAACAGTAACCAACTTACACGGGGGAAGTGCCGACCCCTCGGGTGAAGGGGGTAGGGTCGTAGACAACTCCCCGGCTTCTACAAGCTCCCGGAACTCGTCCATGGTGTGAAGCGAGTCTTGAGGGGTCACAGGAGTCATGGGCTGATGGGCGTGCTGCTGGGCTGTCGTGTGATATTGTACGGATGGTAGAACTACCGGAGACAATGAGAACGCCCCCCTGAGAGGGCTGCTTTGAGGGGGCGTCGGGAAACCCAGCATGGGGTCTATCTTCATATCTTGAGGAATGTGTATCATGGTGGGAGGAGCTTGTTGCCGTGGGCGAGGAGAGAAGCCGCTGAAGGTGGTAGGAGGCAACGCTACATTGTTGATGCCATTGGACTTGTTCTCCTGCGAGACCACACCCGCTAGCTTGTCTTTGCTGTCTTCGCCGACTTCCCCATGGAACTTCTTGTGTGGCGAGATGTGTAGCAGCTGGTTTATATCGGGAAGAGAGCTGGATCTCCTTCGCTTCGGCAGAGAACCCCGGAATTGAGGCTCAGCACCTGGAGAACGCACTCTTTTATACCCGGTCAGCGGAGATTTCACCGTATCAGCATCCTCCTCCGCGTCAGCTTCTTCACCATCTTCATCCTCTTCTTGGGCATCTTCCTCTGGTGCTTCCTTGGCAGGACTCGTGTCCCCACTCCCCTGTGATGCTCCACCCCCCTGTGATGCTCCACCCCCAAGAGGAACGAATATGATCCGTCCGTCAGGCAACACTTGCGGTACCTTGTCCATCATGCTTTGGAAGAGGGCGGGGTCAGAAGACATGCCAGGAACTTGACCACTCTTTACCAGATTCTGAAGGGCAGTCTGGTAGACGGGATTGAACATGGCAGCTGCTGCTATGGGGAACTGGCCGAGAGCCGGATTGCAGAGCAGGCTGCTAGCACTTGTGGGGAGGAATGGGAAGATGCCAAGTGGGGGAACCCCCTTAGTGGCAGCCGGCTGGAGCATGCTCAGTGGGGCCGGCTTCTTGGGTGATGCTACAGTTGCAGAGGACACTGGGATGGTAAGAGGTGTGACCAGTGGATTTGGCAGTTGTTGCTGTTGTGAGTGGGCAGACCCCAGAGCTGCGCCGCCGGCCGAGGCTGACGTCAGAGACGCGTGTTGGTGAGAGCAGCTCACTGAACTTCCTACGGGAGATTTAGCTGGAGATCCCACGGGCATGCCCAGTGGAACCCCGCCCATGGAAGAAAGCAGCTGCTGTTGCATGATCTGGTCAAAGTGCTGCTTCAGCAACTTCTCCTGTTCCTCAGGACTGAACTTGGAAGAGAGAGAAGGTTGTGTGGTGGTAGCCATTAGCTGATGAGCACCGAGGAGACCCATGGGATATATCCCACCCACTGAATTACATGCCACGCTCCTGGGAGGGGCCATTGCTGAGGAAGAAGACGAGTTTGTGGGCATGGCTGATGCCGTGCTTCTAATCTTCTTGGCAAGGTCAGAGTCCACTTGCTTACTCCAGCTCTGAGCTTCGCTGATGAACTTTTGCTTCTCTTCATGAAACTCCTTCCCTGTGGCAGGGACTCCGAGGCTGGGTCGACTGCCGGCTCCTTTGAAGTGCCCGGTACTGCCAGTCCCCGCCCCCGAGACTGGGGGAGACAAGGAAACTACTTTGGAAGTGGGCGTGCCATGCAGAGGTTGTTGGATATTAGAGCCCTCTGGCTTAGCGTCCATGTGAGTGCTACCCTTTACCAGAGGGGAACGCTGGATGTGGTGGTGGTGGTGGTGGGAAAGGGAGGGGTGTGAGGAGGATGGAGAAGACCGGGCGGCCGACTGACTGATGAGGATGCTCGCTCGTTCACGGTACACAGAAGGGTTGGATGGATAAGCAACCAAACCCTCGGAAGTCTGCACAAACTCTGGAGCACTCTCTCTGTGAAGTAGAAGTCCATTCTTGTTCCTGACTATCGCCGGCTTCCCAGGAATATCCCGGTACATCACACGCTCTGACTTCACCCGGCGCACCTGAGTGTGAGGACGATTGGGCAGACCCACCGGCTTCAGGAGGTGTGCATCAGACGAAGGACCCCGGGTCGCTACCATTCCTTGAGACGTCCGGGAGGTGGAGCTAACAAGCGGGGAGGTGTGGCTTACACGAGCAGCGGAAGTGGTCGCAGATGAAGCGGTAGACAGAGGTCTGGAGATGGAAGGGGCGGGGATTGGAGTCCACGTGGAGCCGATCAATGCAACACTGGTAGACAGTGAGAGAGGCGGAGCTATGTGCTGAGACTCGCGGACTCCTGTACAGATAATAGTAATAATAGTATATAAGGTAATAGTAGTTATATAATAGTAATAATAGTATATAAGGTAATAGTAGTAGTTATATAATAGTAATAGTAGTAGTAGCAGTCAGATTAAGCAGCGTTGTCCCACTTGTGTGTGTGTATTAGTGTAATGTGATGAAGTTGTAGCTATAAATAAACCAAGCCAGGCAAAAGAAGCCACACCCCTACGGCAAAGTTAATGGCAAAGATGTCAGACATTATAAATGCAAAATACATGCACACACACACACGACTAGGAGCAGGCCTGTCATGCTCATCTCCTTTAGAGTCATGTTCATCAATTAAGAACGGAACTGGTTAATAGACACCAGCAGTCCTTAACAGTTCCAAGGGCAACCATCAATCAGAGAGACAAACTCCAAGCCAAGATAGTTTGTGCTATAAATGCAGCAACCACTCAGGAATGACGGCATCGTTTGGGGAAGCCATGGCCCCAAAGGGAAGTAAATATTGTATCGACTGAAGGTGAGATAGCTATGTCGAAGTACCAGGCAGCAGCTATCCTATGAATCCACTGGAAGAGTATTGAGTCTGAACACCAGACATTTCTGACAGTCCCTGGAGGAGGAGACACAACCTCCTCAATACCAGCTCAGGAGGAGGAGAGGACAAGGAGAGATTTATCTGACACATGAACCAATGTACGGTAATCACACACACACACACACACACATCCTCACATGCTTCAACACATTCTCACACACTGACAAACACAAACAAACACACGCACGTCACATTACATGCAACAGCATCTCCGCCCACACTCTCATTACTTCATAGCTGGCCAAGTGTTCAAAGTATTTCTTTGTGCACATGCAAATAGCAAACATCCCGCCAGAGTGTGGAGTCCATCACTGGCTTCCACTGCTAAAGGAAGTGGTAAGAATGGAGTCAAGTAGCTTCAAAGGAGATGACGAGGATACCAAAGCCAATAACGAACAGCCACTGCACGGGGTGACATGAAAAGGAAACTGTGAGAAAGCCTTTCTAATCACCTCTAAGAAGCCATCCTCTGAAGGGGACCATCAGTACTACATCTGAACCAACAGAAGCCATGGAAACACCTCCACTACACCACCACACTCCAGACTAGCTACCTGCATCTAAGATGGAAGACAGCTAGTCCACTTGTTACCGCATCCTCTACAGGCACATGCACAATTTCCATCATTCACACTCTCCTCCTCCTCCTCCTCCCTCCCTCCCTCTGCTTACCCTAGCATACTGCAATCAGTCAAACAGCTGTTTAGAAAAAGTAAAAACAACGACAACAAACAAACAAACACCCATTGTCATAAAACAAACACAACAACAAACACCTATTGTCATAGCAACCCAGATCCAAAGCAAGCTAACAGGAAGAGCTACAACAGGTCAACAGGAAGAAGACGTGTCACAAATAAACCAACTTTATTCCAGTCAGCCACTTCATCACATCCTTCCTCCTCACTCTGAGTTACTTACCTTGTGAAGAGACCTCCCCATGTGACGTTATCCCACTGCTCGCCTGCTTCATCTGTGCCCCTCCCATCTGGCTCATTGCCACGCCCCCATCCAGCCACACGGTCACGGCATCGTCCAGCACCACGCCCAGTAGTCCCGCGTGAAGACCAGGCTGTGAGGGAGAGGTGACGGAGAATACGAGCTTCCAGAGTTCCTTAAGACCCTCTCTGTCCAGGTAGAGGAGGAGGAGATGGTGAGAACTCTCATGACGCATGGTCAACTGATGGACGTTGACAGCCGACGTCACCTTAACGAGCTCCGCGGCTTCCAGACAGCTGGCCTTGTTGGAGTAGAGGAGCGTTGTTGTGAGCTTGTTCTCGACACATTCTCTAGTAGACCCTGCGAAAGAAAGGGAATGAAACGTGGCGTTACAATCACTTTATCACTGTAAGATGCACAGGTGTAAATGACGTCTTGCCAACTAATTGATTCCTAAACCAACACACGGTATTGCACAGCGAATCGAACCCATTAAATTAACAATCCTTACCAACTCAAGTGTATAATGGTATCACAGTAAAGTGTTTGTAAATTGCAAGTCCTGTAACTAATAACAACAACCTGGAGCAACACTTACGGTCAGCTTCAAGGAATGATACAGTATGTGTGTGTCAGACGATACCCACAGCCCACCATTCCCCCAGAGTGACACCACGCCATGGATGACCTGCCTCTGAGACAACATGGAAACACAACCTCAAGTCATCTACCAACGACTTGGTCAGGCAGCTTACTGCTGCTACTTTAGACTAACCACCGTATCTAAGACAACACACACAAGACCCCAACGTACACATCACCAACTCACACTGACAACAAGCCCACCACACCAGAAGCTGTAAGAGCCAATGCTCTGTGGATCTTCATTCAGGCGGGACACAAAGACCATGCAATGTGGTTTGCACACGTGCAACTGTCCTGTTTCCCACTCACCTACTCAATAGCAACGTCAAAGACTCGTGGCCTTTCACTCCCCATAGGAAGTGTCATCCATAACAGGAAAATAAGGAAGTAACTATAGAACATGCAGCTTGTAGGAAGGAACACACACACACACACACACACACACACACACAACCTCTGCCTCATGCTTCAAAGTCTCCATATCATTGCCCACCAACTCATCACCACCTCACTCACTGCTTATACCTTGAGTCCCTTTTTATTCCCAATATCCTATTCCAGTTCCACCAGAGGCCTGGTCACCCGCTTTTACCGGCATTGGTTGCTGATAGCCACATAAACAAACCCTAACCGACCTTAGGTCACTTCCCTAACAACCACAACATCAAACCACACCCACCACATACATTCACTTCCTGCACATGTGGCTTCACTCATCCCCACACGCACACAATCTCACTCCACAGTGTGCAGTGCTAGCCTGACAGTTGGTGGTCTAATGAACTTCAGATCAGGTACAGGAAATAAAGGAACAGAGTTCTTTACATTATCCTTCATTCCAAGACAGCAGCTAATCAAATAACTAAAAGAACCAAATATTCATTTGTATATAGTCTGGCAACAATAGATTTGAATTGAGCTGCACACTATTACAACCCACTGGTCTTCACTACTACTTGGTGTGTGTATGCATGTGCTCATACAGAAGCAGCTGGCAGGTATCACTATGACATACCAACAGTTGCTACTAGTGACACTATGCAGGCATGCTCACATACGTACACACACAGAAACAGAAGGTGGTATTATCCAAAAACAACAACAAAAAAACAAACAAATTAATAAACAAGAAACGGCAAAAAAAAAAAAGGTTCCTCTGGACATTGCTAAGCAACCATATTTCCGTGGTAAAAACAAACAGCATGCATTAAGGTTCAATTGGGCATGCTCCCAGTGCCAAATGGGCCAGGCGGGTGGCACAGATGCAGCAATGCCAGTGAGAGAGTTCCTGAGACTAGTGCACAACTGATACAGGAAGGATAGAGTTACAGAGTTGTCATAATTAGACATACACACACACACACACTCTTGGTGGAGGAAAAACTAGTCATGCAAGAACTCTTGCTATCTCATCCTCTCTTTCACACAGACATACACCATCTCTCTCACTGCAGATTGAACTTAGTTGGAGACAGATATGGAAGATAACGCAGCAGTCTACAGCAAACCGTATTGCTGGAGACAGTCACTTCATGTCTATTCCAGACAGCAGGCGAGAGAGAGAGAGAGAGAGAGTCACCCAGTTGGTTGTCTTTCAGAACTGGAGAAGAACCCATGCATTGATTATCAAGTGATATAAAGGTGCTACTGGCATTGTATCCCCTACTCTCACTCCTTCCCCTGCAACTGCACACTGGATCAATAGCTTGGCCGAGAGAATTCATTAGAACTGAAGGTAAAAGTTTGTGTCCCCACTCCTGGTTAGACATTCAGATGAAAACTATCAATCCATGCACACACACACACGGCCAAGAATTCTAATACTAGCCAGATCACACCCTCTCTTTAGCCTCTTCCTTAGCTTTTGACCATGCACATAATATTTAATATAATTCTCCACAACATTCCAACCAAGCAACCTGTGGTAGTCATGTAAACCTATTCTATGCCCACAGATCAGACTGACCAGCTCAACATTATATATTATACCAGCTAAAGTGTAATCTTAACCACAAACAGCCTGGAGGCATCAGATGCAAACTTTGACCTCCACTGAAAAAAAAAATTTCCACATAAATTAAAACAAACAACCAAATAGAATATATAACTTCAAATCAGTAGCAGGGGACGACATCACTCAGACACACCCACCACATGGCCACACCCATGCAAGCAGGTGACTCAGACATGTCCCAACCTATGCAAGCAGGTCACTCAGACACGCTCACCACATGGCCCAAGCAGGTGACTCAGACACGCCCACCACATGGCCACACCCACCGCAAGCAGGTCAACATACAGTGCAATAAGTACTTTGTTCCTGCATGGAATATGTTGTCATTTTCTCACCACTACATGTATGTATGTATGTATGTATGTATGTATGCAACTTTTTCTAAGCATAAAATACTTCTGCAATTGAAGTTGAAAATGTAATTATAAGAAAGTTACTTATTGTATTAAGAAACTGCAGACCTCAGGAGACCTTCGGCTCAGTCTCCCTCCCGTCATACAACTGGTGGACTCTGTGAACTATTACTACAGCCTCTTTCTTCATGATCACTCTGACAGCAACCTACTCCATTCCAAGCAATCTATCATCATAAGCCTGACCTATGCCCTCAATTTCACCACGTTCAATTCAAGACTACGTGCAGCCAATTAGATACCTAGATATATCTTTCCTAGAGTGCATTCTGTAGTCTGTTGTAAACCCTGCCCCCTACACGCCTCCCAATCGACATGTTCACATACCACACCTTACCCAAGTGTGCTGAAGGAGACCTCGCTGAGATTAGCTTGTCGATGTGTCTCAACTCTGACACCTTCAGGCTAAGAAATGCTTCTGTTAAACTCGTCAGCTTGGGTGCAGCTGACAGCAGAAGAGGAGGAGGGTGATCTTGGCTCAGAAACATCTGTGCAAACTTCGGTAGAAAAGGGTCAAAAAATTCGCCATCGAAACCAGCAAAAATAACACTTCGTCCACGAAATATTTCCCTGAGAACTAGTCCGCCCGGAGTACCTCCCACTACCCTCTGGTAATCAACACAGTCGTACGCGACGGACTCCGGTTTGGAGAACACCCCATGGACATGGAGGATTCCTTGTCTCTGCTGTGAGCTCCAAGAGCGGACTGTTTCCTCGTCCTGTAGAAGTACCGGCTCAGTTCCCATCTGCACATCCAGGATGTTGTCATAGTGAGTGTAAACCAGTCGAACGCCTTTCTCCTGGAGATTTGCCAATTTCTGCACCAAGTGATTACTTTCCTGCCGTTCTCTAGACAAGGCATGCAGTGAAGGAAGGCTTCCAAACAGCTCTGTCAACCATTCCTTATACACATTCTTCTCCTTGAGAGATTCCACTACCTTGTAAGCAGCAAATGCAGGCTCCAATTCATAAGCATTTACTAACAAAGCGTGTTTGCGGGCCTTCTCCGCATTACTGCTAGTCTTATCCAATTCCAGCGCTTTCTGAATACCAATATTCACCAACATGGCGTAGGATAAAGCCGCTGGGACGCCTTCTGACAAAGACAAAGCTTCCGCAGCCATCTGGGGTCCCATGACGAGAACACATTTTTCAGGCTCTATCTGAACGGAGTGCTCCATACTTTATTCACTCAATTCAAGTCCTTTTTAGCTGCAGCAGCCAGTGCTTTCAGCAGAATAGCTTCAGCCTCTGAACAAAGGCAGGATAGCTGCTACGCCAAAACACCAGATTTCCGAACTTGCTGTATAAACTGAACGGCAGGCGCGGAGGAACAAACGACCACCGGTTTCCGCCTCAGCCAGGGAAGAGACGTCAAATGGTAGCACTAATAACCGTAACCTCTATGTTGTGGAGACGAAACGGCGGCAGGAGGAAGAGGAAGTAGGAAATATCAGACCACAAAAGTGCAAACACAATAATGGAAGAGTGTTGCATATGTATGTATACGTAGAGTGGTGGTGTGGTGAGCGCCAGGATGGCGCGCGCGGATTATGAATATAATCAATGTATTATACTGCAATACTAGTACAAATAGGTGGATTATTTATTATTAAAAATAAAGTTTAAGAAGGAGTCACCACAAATGGCTGGTAAGGAACACACTGCTTCTTCTGATGACAGGCGAAAATCCATCTGGGATGAACAAACGCCAACGTACTAGTCTCTGTTAATGCCTGCAGGACAAACAAGGATGCAAAAACAATGGAACAACAAAACAAGCAATGCTCAATGAACCAGATCATTGCACCCTGTGATCTGCACTGGAAGGGCATCTCTTACAATCATAGCAACATGAAACAGAGGCCAGTAGAACATGTCACAGGAAGCAAACTCACCAACCTCCATTAATTGCAAACATGGCTACACCAAAGCTATGACAAACACCACAATTCAGTACAGGCCCAGCCACCACCACTTACTTCATTTAACTTCCTATTTAATCAAATGTAGCCATTAAATACAAACTTCCCCATCTTCCCGAGGTAGACACCAGTCTGTAAGGAAGTGAGACCAAATGCTAACGTGGCAACTAAGGAGTTGACAATATTGAGGGGAACCAGTGAATGCAGATGGCAACAATGGGCAGGAAGGTAACCAATGTGCATTAAACTATAGTCATGAACACCAACTAATTCTCTACTACTACTACTAGAACTGAACTAACCCTCGAAGGAGCATTAGTGCTTGTTCAATGCTAATAACTTCCCACCAAGCCCTCCCCCTTCTGAGTCACATGACAGGAGAAATTGGATCACATGACAGGAGAAATTGGATCACATGACAGATACTGGATCACATGACATATACACCGAAGTTTTAAAACCATTAACTATTGTTTCCCAACCCCCACCCACCTCTCCATGTATAAGGATGTAGCAGATAACAGAGAGGAAGTGGAGATGGCAGACATGTGACAATGTCCAGTTACATATACACTGAGAATAATACAAACATGTGTAGCATTCATACGTGTACAAATACACACAAACAAACAGTAAAACCTTTTCTATTCGACACTGACACCAGCTCCGCCTACAGCTACCACTCACCAAATATAGAGACAGAACCAACACAGAGCTCTGGACAAGGAAACAGGCTATCTTACAGCTGCGTGGAGATCAATAACACAGTGTCAGCAACACACACACACAAACACACATGTACACACACATGCACACACACATGTACACACACTCCTACCTCCTAGTTAGCCTCACAGATAACTGCTCGAAGAATGATTATTAAGGATAATACCACAAAAATCATCTCTTAGGAAAACAATATCCCCAACTGTTCCAGTGATCACATGACCAGCACATGTGATCACGTGACCACAATGTCCAATGCGCATTACCAGACAGTCTATTGCAACACTCAATGCAAGGAGATTGTGAACTGAAAGTATATTCTGCTCTACGAAAGCTCCTCGCCTCTGGGGGGGGGGAATGCAAATATTGCAATAGCTAAACAAAGAAGTTGGAGATATCTACACTGGTTTTTGAAAGGAAATCTATGATTTCCTCTCTACAGAGTGTGGCATTGCTGGAATGTGCAGTGATAATGAGCTGGTTATTGATCAGGGACACAGGTGTTGTAACATGATCCAGCTGGTGGTCAAGTGGCTGCTTCTGGTAGTTCAGATTCAACCCATGGTCGTGTGGTGTAGTGGACCCAGTCCTACCTGTGCCTTACTCTACCAGAATCCTTCTAATGGCTCTACTAATCCACTTACCTCTACCCCAACTTCCTCAGCAACCCAATTAAATTGTAACCACTTAATCTCGTTAGATACTATCCAACATTGAACCCAGTCAGTCCTCAGGCTCCTCCCACTGCATCAGCAATAACCTCCACTCATTCTCAGCTGCAATAACAATAACAACATTTGCAGCAGCTATTTTCTCCCCTTCATACAGCCAAAGAACTTGGAAGTCAGAATATCACTCAAATATTATTATTATAACTTAATTTTTCCTTTTTTCAAACTTCGCTACCCTCTTTTATTTATTAAAACCTGAGTCTAATCCACTCCAAGAAAATATACAAGTGCTTCCTAATATTCACAAGCAAGCAGAAGTTTTGCACCAGGGAATCTGCACTTCACTCTGGGAATCTGCACTTTGCACTCTGGGAATCATCATCTTTCTAGAAGGGAAATCTAACATGGCATTCACTTGAACTCTGACCTTGTCAAAAAACAATCACACAAAAGGAACTGAAAGTAATGTGTGCCGTCACCATGGAAACAATGGGGTGAGGTTGTAAGGGCAGCAGTGTGTTCCATGTTTACCATGGCAACAGCCAGCCAGTCATAGGCATTATCATATCTTATGGTTTGTCTGAGAATTCATCAGAAATAGTAGCTTCCTGGTTCTATGAACCCTGAATTGTTAAAGGTCAAAATGTCACACAAATTCCAGGAACACTAGAAGATAAACTACATGGACCAGGCATCTCCACAAGCCATTAGTAAGATTGCATTCCAGAAGACCTCTACTCTCAATCAATTCTACCCACCCTGATACTCGCAATGACTGTCTATAATACCTCATTCTAACACACCAAATACTACTGATTGACTTAGGACCTGTGATGTAATAAACAGCATCACTTCAAGGATATAAATAATTTAAAGTGTGCTCTTCTAAACACGTTGTACTACCAGGTGCGTGCTATGAATAAGGAGAGTGAGGGAGAGGAGCCAAGACATGTAATATTGAGTCCAACCACACCTTACCTGGTCAAAGTTGTCATCCCACTGTTGCTGGGTAACCACGTGCGTCACAGAATCATCCATGTACTCTACCAGGCGCCTACATACACACATACAAACATTCAAGAAAGAAAGAGAGACAGATTGAATGCAGTGAAGTGTGAGTGTAAGTTATCAAAGACTAAACCCAAAACTTTCCAGACAAAAGTTTAACACTGGTAGCCCATATAAAGACTCTCACCACAACTAAAGTCCACAAAGGTCAACTGACAACAGTTGTACAATAACCTTTCCTCACCCATTGCAGTGGTCACCAGAACATGGACTTCCTTCAGCAACAAAATAATTATGGCTACATCAAGCTTGCCAAGTAATAAATCACTAAACCCCACCCTCAATAAAATAGATTTCCGCCGCTGCATATGTATGTGTGTGTGTGCATGTGAAGCCATGAAGGAGCATGGACCTCTTTCCTTCTGTGTCCAACATTATAATAACTAGTGATGTGCTTGAGCACAAATGGCGAGCGAGCCTAAAACTAAACTAGTGTTATATGATTGATTTTAACTTCTAACACACAAAGCTACTTAAAATAATGTCCAGTTTTTTAATTATGATTATACGGTAAAGGGATTTAAATTAACCACTCACCGCAACTGTTTGAATCGAAAAACAAAAACAAAAACAAACAAACAAAAAACAGCCAAACAATACATATTATTTAAACGTTTTCTTTGTGATATTCTTTAGCTAAGTAGAAGCTGTAACGTACAATACTTTCACACAACTGGACATACCTACACAAGACTTACCTACGTGGTTAGTCTAGTGGATTATACATTTTCAAGTAAATACTGTTGAGTAGGGCTTATAACCATGACAAAGAGCGCATTGAATAACCACTGCCACTAACTCAAATAGAAATGGAACTCCGGTAGGTTTTCATGTGTTAACTGCACCCACAAAAGAATTTAAAGCAGTAAACAATTCAATTTCTAGGGTGATACGGGTAATGATCGATAAACCAGAGGATTCCGCTTAGTGAAGTTTGGGACGGGGTCGACCACTGAACTAATACGAAAATGCCAGGGTCAAAGTACAAAATGACATACGTACGTCCAAACATAACCGATTTTCAATTGAGTTACCTGATAGTGTCTCGCTCACCAATTATCCTTCCAGCAGTTGCCTAGCTATAGTCATGAGATTGAACATGACACCATCCATTAGACATTTCCTCTGGCTACATGACATCGTCTCACAATTACAGCTTGTCTAAGAGAACACAGAGAAAAAGGAGGACCAGCAGCCACCCACACCCACCCATATACACACACTCACAAACAAACTCACACACATACATGCACACACTTCCGAAATCCTCACGTGGATATACTACTCAACTAACTAGTGATGTGCTTGAGCACAAATGGCGAGTGAGCCTAAAACTACACTATTGTTAAACGATTAATTTCAACTTCTAACACTCTAGCTACAAAATAAAGTCGAGTTTTTAAATTACGTATAATACGATAAACGCATTCAATGCCATAGTAACCACTCCCTGCAACTGTTTGAATTGAAAAACAACAACAACAACAAACAACAAAATCAAATCACGTTATTTACACTTTTTCTTTGTGATATTCTTAGTAGTAGTTGTAACGCACAATACTTTCACACTTAACTGAACATACCTACGCAAGACTTACCTTCGTGATTACCCCAGTGGACAATGAATTTCAAGTAAATACTGTTGTGTACGGCTTATAACTATGACAAATAGCGCATTAACTTACCACGGCTACTAACTCAAATAGAAATGGAACTTGGTAAGTTTTTAAGTTTTAACTGCACCCGTAAAAGAATTCAAAGCTGTAAACAATTCAGTTTCTAGGGTGATACGGGTAATGATCGCCAGAGGATTCTGTTTAGTGAAGTTTGGGACGGGATCGAACACTGAAAAGTACGAGAGGGTCAAAATGACATACGTAGGTCCAAACATTATATATATAAATAAACAAACATCCCTGATTTTCAATTGTGTTACCACCCCTGTAAGTGTCTCACTTGCTTCGCTCGCCAACTAGAAAGAAAGCATTCTAAACTCTCAAATAACTAACTACCGCACATACCCAGCTTCCCTAACTACCAGACACATACCCAGCTTCCCTAACTACTGACACATACCCAGCATGCCCAAGCTGGCTAGTGGCATTTAACACAATGACCTACAAAAGTGTGTGTGCATGTGTGTGTGTGTCAATACAAAATGGTAGCATTATAAATCCGTGGCAGTGTTGCCATAGTTTCAAATCAAATTCAAATTGAAACTACTGCAATAACACTAAACAATAACACAGCACCGGATGAGAGAGAGAGAGAGAGGAGGGTGATATACTTAACCTAAAGTACATACAGCTGCCTCCACTACTCAAAGAGTGAGATTTTACTGATGCACACATCCACACACACACACACACACACACACACACACACACACACACACACACACACACACATGCACATACGGCACACTCCACCTGCAGCTTCATCTGTGTACTATCCTCAATCTGCCCCTACCAAATGTCCATGACCTAATGCTATAAAACATGTGTGCGCGTGTGTGTGAGAAGAACTACTAGTGGCACCTCATCAGAATTGCCATAGAAACATTTCCTATTTCCACCATCCACATGTGCCAGATGATACTAGGATATTGAAAGGTTACCATCTGCTATCCTGTCTCACCATAGCAACCAAGTTTGTGAGCAAGACACATCCTATAGTAAGGCAGGAAGACACAGCTATTGCAAGGAAGGGCTAACCACCATTGTGACAGTGTTCTATGCAGATGAGCAAGAACTATGAATACCATGAATAAGTTCCAAAGAAGAACTATCACATCAGAACTCACTAGACACGTGTGTGTGTTTGGTAAACCTCACCTCCCCCAGCCACAAGAAACAACTTCTAGTATTTGATATTAATAAAGTTGATGCAAGTGATTATGGAGGGGAGGGTAAGAGGGGAGGAGGAGGCGTGTGGGGAGGGGGAGGTGGGTAGGCTCGGCAATAACTTCTCCACATCTCAGCTCTACATCTGTTGATCCTTCCTTTGAGTGACCTTGCCTGAACTCTCTGCCAAGTGACAATTTCCGTCTGAACATTGGCACACATACATGTTCATCACATGCTTGCCATCCCACAAATTTACTACTTAACGAGCCAGGGACTAACCCATCACTTAATCAAAATGTGAAGGCACATTCCAGAACGACACACTCTAGAGGAGGAAGAGCTTGTAGTCTTCTCTGCTCACTTGTAAACACAATGGGGAGGGGGGGGGGGGGGGCACACAGACTAGACACACAGACAGATTAAAGACACACACACAACACACACACACACAGATAGACAGACTTGCAGACACACCCACAGCTAAACCTTTCAACCTCAAGCCACACCCACAAGTGTATAAGCCAGCCACCACAAGTTCCATCTATCCACTCCAACTCACTTTCCTTTCATAGCTTTCAATGCCACCACAATCCATGCCACCACAATCCATGCCACTTGTACACACGCTATTGTGCCATTGACTGAGTGTCACACCCCCTCCCTCAGTGTGTGTGCATGAGTGTGTGTATGTGTGTGTGCATGCGTGTGTGTGTGTGTGTGCATGTGTGTGTGCATGTGTGTGTGCATGTGTGACAAGCCTGGCCTAGGGCAGTGTGACAACCCTACCTACGTACCTAGCTCTAAGGTGGGATGGTAGCCTAACCCAACCACTGCCATGTCTGAGATTACGATAAACCGTGCTACTAACCCGCCCACTCACCCTCCATAAGCTGTTATGTATCGCAGCAGAGTCCTACGGTCAGCCGTAGTGAAGTGGCCATACAAGAAAACAGTCACCTTGGACAGGAAGTCTGGTAGGTCCAGTAGAGACTGTTTGGGAGTGGCAGGAGAGGTGTGGCCTGTGACACAACAACACCAGGATGTCATGGAATGTATGTATGTATGTATGTATGTATGTGTGTGTGTATGTACGCATAGTAATGAAATTAGAAAGATTGAAATGGAGGTGTTTATTCATCTTGTTCCTCTAGGACAGGTAGCAAGTGTAGTCTTCACTGGAATTAGTGACATCAACACAAAGAAATCAACAAGAGCTAACAATGGCTGTAATAGTCCCTCCCCCTCCTTCCTAGCTCCTCTGTAATAGTCCCTCCCCCTCCTTCCTAGCTCCTCTGTAATAGCCCCTCCCCCTCCTTCCTAGCTCCTCTGTAATAGTCCCTCCCCCTCCTTCCTAGCTCCTCTGTAATAGCCCCTCCCCCTCCTTCCTAGCTCCTCTGTAATAGCCCCTCCCCCTCCTTCCTAGCTCCTCTGTAATAGCCCCTCCCCCTCCTTCCTATCTCGTCCCACCCCTCAATAGCATTCTGTGATTTAAATTAAATTGAAATTTAAAGAATCTGCAAATCTACCCCATTCATTGGCATAAGTGCCACATGGCGTACAGCAATCAATCTGCACTTCTCCATTTCAATCATCCAATAGAATGCTCCAATTTTTGTTTACGCATTACGCATTGCTGTGAAACACAACCATCAGTATTATATTTTCAGAACTAAAAAAAAAGAACAGGGCTGCCAGAATACTCCTCCATCAGCCAGAATGCTCCTCCATCAGCCAGAATGCTCCTCCATCAGCCAGAATGCTCCTGCCAGAATGTTGTTTATTGGAAGATGTTATGAAGTTAGTAAGTAGAAGGTGAATAAGCCACACCCACTGTTTGAACTCCACGGCAGCTTGTGACTGTCTGAATTTGAGCTTAATTTTGCAGCATTAGTAAACAGTAAGTTTGAATTGTTAGCCTTTCTCTTCATGGACTATGATACTTCTCTTCATGGACTATGATACTTTATCTTCATGGACTATGATACTTCTCTTCATGGACTATGATACTTTCTCTTTGCTTATCAGAAGTTAGTGTTTAATCTTTAAATATTCATCTCTTGCTGAATTTTACTGCACTGGTCATCCTAAACTTACTTGGTGAAAGGGCTAAGCTATTTAGTACTAAATGTTTAAAGAGGATGGAAAGACGATTTATTTTGAGTTTAAATTGCATAGTAGTAGCACATCAGGAACTCACAGAGCTGGGAACTCACAGAGCTGGGAACTCACAGAGCTGGGAACTCACAGAGCTGGGAGCTCACAGAGCTGGGAACTCACAGAGCTGGGAGCTCACAGAGCTGGGAACTCACAGAGCTGGGAACTCACAGAGCTGGGAGCTCACAGAGCTGGGAACTCACAGAGCTGGGAACTCACAGAGCTGGGAGCTCACAGAGCTGGGAACTCACAGAGCTGGGAACTCACAGAGCTGGGAACTCACAGAGCTGGGAACTCACAGAGCTGGGAACTCACAGAGCTGGGAACTCACAGAGCTGGGAGCTCACAGAGCTGGGAACTCACAGAGCTGGGAACTCACAGAGCTGGGAACTCTGGACAAGTACATTAGTCCGCTCTTTAACCACCAAGCTTGCATCTCAAACCACACCCTAGCCCCTTCCCCGCCCCTCCCACTAAGCTGGATACCACCGACCCTGGCCTCAAGGTAGAACCTAATTTGACTTGTAACTGGTGATCTGACATTATCACTGTGTATACATGTGTTGTACTCTCACTTCTTTCCTTTCCTCTGCCCCCCCCCCCCCCCCCCTCCCTGACTGAATTCTAGATAGTTGTGCAGACAAACTAACATAAATAACACACACACCTACAGACTCAGGAAAGCCCATGTGCAGAGACACGCCCACCCAGCAACCCTAGAAAAGGTGCTTTGGTTAAGTACAACATGCACACACACATACACACAAGGGCTATTAGGAAGCCCTGACAACCAGGATGTGGTTACACTCCACAAGTGGGATTAGGATGTGGTTGCCAATAGCAACCAACCTTAGTGGCTACAGGAACTACACACGAACACACACACGAACACACACAACTCAACTCGCTTGCCTTTATCTTTGTCATTAGAGCCACGCCCACTGCCACCACCAGCTTTCTGCCATTGTCTCTCTCTGATTCTATAAAATTTCACAACAATACAAACAGATGACACCAGACAACAATAAATTTATAGGTTAAGAGCTTCCAGGATGCTGGCTGTCCATGCTGCGTGCAAATCACCCTCCAGGATATAATAGACAGTAAGCGTGCCCTCCAGAAATCTTGCTGCTTACATTGTGTTATTATATCACCACGGAGAGTTCGACCTCAGTTGACCCCTGAATAGGACTTCGGCAAGAAGTTGAAACGTCAGGTTAAGTTTTAATTAATAATACTGGTTGTTAGAGCGAGAAAATTTGCTATTATCATAATTATTTCAGCAGAGAATGGCTGAATCATTGAAAGAAACAATTACCTCTATCTGCACATCTCCCATGCTCATGCAAAAGTGGGTGTAGTCTGAAAGGGCAAAAGTGGGTGTAGTCTGAAAGGGCAAAAGTGGGTGTGGTCTGAAATTGAACTGGTTCAAGTCAGCTGAATAAAAATTTCCAAATGGAGCTACAAAAATCAATACCAGGCTAGGCTAGAGGCCATTAGTAACCCATAGCAACTGAAGTAACCCATTCAATAGCATAGCACACTGGTATGCAAGCATACACACTATGTGGTACAGGGTTGCCAACTAAACAAAATTGTATTAATTGACTTCAAGTTCATTAATTGTTCTGAAACTTTAGATGGCAACTCCATCACTTCTTCTCCCATTTCCTGTTGCTATTAAATTCTCCATGACAACACAGGCTAAGAGGGATGTGAGCTAACTAACATAATCCAATTACCTCAGGGGCAGCACATCTCTAACAGCTGCCATACATTCCATTTCAGCCAAACTTGGAACTCAAAGGCTACTTGCCGCCTGACAGGACACACATGGGAGACCCTGAGCTGAGCTGGCTCTCATTACCTCACATTGTAAATAGAGGTAGGTGTGACATACTGGGGGGGGGGGAGAGGTTACATGAAACGGGTAGTGGAATGGAATGATACAAATGATATGAAGGAGATTAACAACAACAGGGTCTTCTTGTGTATGGGTGAGAAAGCTCTTAAATTGGTGAAGACAGGAAAGAGTTGATTTCTATTTCCTTGGATACCCATTGTTCCATGGAGTGATAGAGTCTTGCTAACTAGAACAGTTACTAGCTGTAAAGAGCAAGAGTTCAGACATTCCTGAAGTACATTCCTGAAGTACATTACTGTGGCTGGTTGTAGCATTTTCATTCTGTTTTCCCGCCAGTTTGTCCACTGGTCTTGTCTCTGCCAGGGTTTCAAAGCAAAAGTCAATTACAAACTTTTCAAAACCATAATTTATGGACCAGTTTCCAAGAAAATGATAGTTTTGACCCTTTGCCAGATAGAAGTATTTCAAACCTCTACCTATGCCCTGGGGGACAATGTAAGGAAGAGATTTAGCCCCTCCTCCTTCACCACACACACACACACGAACATATCACCCACACATCATACAAACACAGATACACACCTTTCCACCTCATCCTCCGTGTCACCATCTGAGTCCATTGTCTCCAGTGAATCTGGCCTCCAGCTATCATCCTCGTTCCTGGACACGCTCTTTGTCTTCACACCTTATAATACATTAACAGCGCACGTAACAATACATGTAACAGCACATGTAACAGCACATGTAATAGAGTGTATAATAACACTTGTAATAGAATATAATAGCACATATGTGACTGGTTTTGGAAAAAAATGCCTGAACGTGGCATCTGAAGTTTTTCATTCCCCCCCCTACCAGTAGGTTGCACAGGGTCTTGGGATGGCATCCTCCAAATCTGGAAGCTGTAACACAAGCCGTCTTCTCCCTATGCACTTCAACAATTCAGTACTTTTGTTCCATTTAGTATTGCTGATTTCGAGAAAACGCCGCGTAAAGGAGTTGCTAAGGCTAGGGGGCATGTCTTATATTCTGTTTACTATTACCGTGTGTCTCCGCACCTACAAACAAATCCAGCTGCTGGTGGTTTGCTAGGAGTTAACTGGGCATCATTTAGGCCCCTTCGAGAAACCATGCTCGAGTTATACGGCGAGAATGGCTTGAGTATGTGGATATTGTAGACAAGCAAGTGAACTAGTCAGGTACAGTTATTTCCCCCAAGGTAAATGAATAGCCCGCCAAAAGATTTCTTAGAAATACCCGGTACATGAGGCTTAACTTGCAAGTGTTCCTAGCCTCCTAGCGTGAGTTCTAGAACTTGCCAGAGCTCACAACTGTGCCACACCTTACCAACTACCAACTGTGCCATACGCTAGAGCTAATACTTTTATTTATATCAGTTTCTATCATAAAATTTTTTTTGAAAAAAAATGTAAGGCTTCACCCGTGGATACTGAAATTTTTTTTATTCATTGCGTTTAGGCTGATTTTCCCAAACATGTGACATGTGCAATAAAACATGTAACAGCACATGTGATGAGCAAAGCTTCCTTTCACATGTTAAAATGCTTGGAAGAAATTTGACATCCATGACGTTTCATCCATAACCACACCCACTGATGCACACATACACACATACATACACACATCAAACCTACGGAGTTGGCTATAAACTCACCATCACTATCTGAATCCTCATCAGTCGAAGCTCCATATATATCTTCCAAACTAGCCCCATCCCCATCTATACCAGCCACGCCTCCAGAACCATGATCCTCTTTGGTTATAGTTGGTGACTTGTGGACCTGACTCATTCTCTCCTGACTGGCAGTCCCCACAGGCTCCTTGCTGGCAGGTTCTGTGAATATAGCTGCTTCTCTGATGTCATATTGATCACCTTCACCCGGACTGCTACTGCCAGAGGATAGACGATACCTACACACACACACACATACATACACAGAAGTTCATACAGTTCAACTTATGGACTCTAATCATCAATTAGGTTGGAATTGGAATCTAAGTCCATAAGATTAGAAATGGAGCCTGCGGTGAACTGATTAATAATTAACACACTCTTCTAATGACACTCTTCTAAATGACACTCTTCTAAATGACACTCTTCTAAATGACCTCTTCAATGTGACCAGCTGTTCGACTAATTGTCATGGTGCCGCTTAAAACATCACAATTACCAGGGAAGGAATGGGCGGAGAGAGGGAGGGAGGGAGGGATAATTGTGTAATTTTGTAAGTTCTTACTTCCTAGCTGGCAGTCTGGACTTCTTAGAGTGGCATTGAAGGATCCATTCCTTACTGACTATGAGACCTCCTTTACCTAATGTATGTCAACAACAACAAAGCCACACCTTACCAACTACCATTTGTGGAGAATCATCCTCACCTTTGACCTGATTGTATTTGGGTGTGTTAGGAAAGGCACATCTACACACACACACACACACAAACATAAATAAATAAATAAAATAAAAATAAACTCTCTTGCAACCACTATATAGCGGTCACAGTGTCTTGTCTGAAATAAACTTTTCAGATCTCCAACTACCTGTACTGGTAAATAGTAACAGAAAGTCATTTTTTTAATTAACAATTGAAAAAACGGTAACAACAAACAAGGTCCCCTAATAGATCAAAGTTTTAAAATGGCCTGTGTCAATGTTTGAGAAAACACCATTATTAAGATCTTAATAAACCTATCATACTAGTGGTGTGCTTGAGCACAAATGGCGAGCGAGCCTGCCTTGTTAGGCTGCACAAAACTACAATATTGTTTCTGATGTATTTTACCTGAAGATGCTTTCATTTCTTAGTGACAAAAATGGATTATATATATACAACAGGAGCTAGAGACTATCTTTTCCAGTGTCTCTCAGTGGCTGTGCAGCTAGGGAACTGTGCTCCTGCCCAGGAACAATCACCAACTAATCCTTCACCTAATCCTTCACCTAATCCTTCACCTAATCCTTCACCTAATCCTTAGTATTTATTTATTTACTTGTTTTGACTATTCTATTATTGTTATTATTATTATTATTATTATTATTGTTATTATTATTGATGTTATTATTTGTTTATTTAATTAATTGCATGATCTTTAGCCTTGCAATGAATTTTCAACTAAATACTGTTGCGTAGGGCTTGTAACTACGACAAATAGCGCATTAAATTACCACCGCCACTAACTCGAATAGGAATGACCATAGTTTTCTTTAGATAACCCTTTTATAGGAATAGGAATGGAACTCTGGTAAGTTTTTTAGTTTTAATTGCACCGCAAAAGAACTCAAAGCGGTAAACAATTCAATTTCGGGGATGATGCGGATAATGATCGCGAAACAGGAGGATTCTGTTTAGTGAAGTTTGGGATGGGTTCGAACACCGAGCTAACACAAAAATACGAAAGGGTCAAAGTACAAATGACATGCGTATGTCCCCACATAAACAAATATCTCCGATTTTCAATTGAGTTACCCCTGATAGTGTCTCGCTCGCTCGCCAATTATTGTCTTAATAAAAGTAACCACCATTCCTCATAGATTACTCATTAATTAATGACCACCACTTGGTATTTCCCTATTCTGTAATAGTCACCATGGAAGTTAAAAGAATGCAGCCGTGGCAATTTCTTCCAATGAAGACAATTTCCTGGCACATACCGTACCCTGCCACCGTCGTCTAATCCAACAGGCACGACTCAGACGCTAACTTAATGTAATTGAAATATTTGATGATTCACTCAACCCTTTTATCCAGACACCTCTGACCTCTAGTCAAACTTGAAAGGAAAAAAAAAAAAAAAAAAAAAAAAAAGCCCTGAAAACTTCTTGAAAGGGTGTATCTTAAAGAAAACTATGGTCTTTTCTCTTGGGTTAGGTAACAGACACTCCCGAGATACAGGCACTCCGAGATAACAGACCACTCCCGAGAACAGGCACTCCGAGATACAGGACACTCCAGATACAGGCACTCCCGAGATACAGACACTCCCGAGATACAGAACCACGAGATACAGACATCCCGAGAGACAGGCACTACGAGATACAGACACTCCGAGATACAGGCCACTCCCGAGAACAGACACTCCGAGATCCAGGCACTCCCGAGATGAACCGACACTCCCGGAGATACGACACTCCAGAGATACAGACACTCCCGAAGATACAGCACTCCCGAGATTACAGACATCCCGAGATTACAGGCACTCCCGCGATACGACACTCCGAGATACAGGACACGCCGAGATTCCAGGCACTCCGAGAACAGGCACTACCGAATACAGGACCTTCCCGGAGATCCAGACATCCCCGATTACAAACACTCCGACTGATACAGGCACTCCCGAGATAAGACACTCACGAGATACAGACACTCCCCAGATACAGACCACTCAAAAGATACAGAACTCCCGAGATACAGGCACTCCCAGATTCAGGCACTCCCGAGATACAGGCACTCCCGAGATACAGACAATCCCGAGTACAAGGACATCCCCAGATACAGACCCTAACGAGAACAGGCACTACGAGATTACAGAAACCCCGGAGATACAGGCACTCCGAGATACGCCTCCCAAGTACAGACCCATCCGAGATACAGACACTCCGAGATAAGGCATCCCGAGATAAAGACACTCCGCAGAGATACAGACTCCCGAGATACAGACACTCCGAGAGTAAAGACACTCCCGAGATACAGACACTCCCCAGATTTACAGGCACTCCGAGATACAGGCACTCCGAGATACAGGCACTCCGAGATACAGACAATCCCGAGGATACAGACACCCCGAGATACAGGGAACACTCCCGAGCTAAAGACACTCACGAGAGACAGGCACTCCCGAGATACAGACACTCCGAGATACAGACACTCCCGAGATTACAGGGCACTCCGAGATACGACACTCCCCAGATATAGACAACTCCGAGATACAGGCACTCCCGAGATAAAGCACTCCGGATACAGGCACTCCCGAGTTAAAGACACTCCCAGGATCCAGGCACCCCGAGAACAGACACTCCCGAGATACCAGACAATCACGAGATACAGACCTCCCCGGGATACAGACACTCCCGAGATACAGGCCACTCCGAGATACAGGCACTTCCCCGAGATACGACACTCCCGAGATACAGAACACTCGAGGATACAGGCCTCCCAGATACGACACTCCGAGATACAGCACTCCCGGATACAGACACTCCCGAGGATACAGACATCCCCATGATACAGAAACTCCCGAGAGATACAGGACACTCAAGATACAGGCACTCCGAGATTCAGAAACTCTCAGATCAGACAATCCCGAGAACAGAACCCAAGATCAGGCACTCCCGAGATAAGACACTCCCGAGATACAGGCACTCCCGAGATCCAGGACACTCCGAGATAACAGACACTCCGAGATACAGGACACTTCGCAGATTACAGGCACTCATGAGATACAGACACTCTGAGATTACAGACCACTCACGAGATACGGGCACTCTCAGAGATACAGACACTCTCGAGATTACAGGCACCCAGGATGATACAGACATCCCCAAGATACAGACACTCCCAGATAACCAGACTCCCCAGATACAGACACTCCCAGAACAGACACTCCCGAGATACGGCACTCCAGAGATACAGGCACTCTCGAGTACAGACACTCCCAGTTACAGGACAATCCCCAGATACAGACACTCCCCAGATACAGACACTCCCGAGTACAGGCCAACTCCGAGTAACAGACACTCACGGATACAGACAACTCCGAGATACAGAACACTCCCGAGATACAGGACACTCCCAGATTCCCCAGGATACAGGCACTCGCGAGATAAAGACAATCCCCAGATACCGACACTCCCAGATACAGACACTCCCAGATACAGGACACTACCGAGATAACAGGCACTACCGAGATACAGACAATCCCGAGATACAGGACCCTTCCCGAGATACAGGCCCTCCCGAGAGACAGGAACTCCCCAGAGATACAGACAATCCCGAGATACAGACACTCGAGATACAGAAGAACTCCCGATATACAGACACGCCCGAGTACAGACAATCCCGAGATACAGGCACTCGAGATACAGGCACTCCCGAGGATACGACAACTCACGAATACAGACCACTCCCGAGATACAGCACTCCCGAGATAGATACAGACACCCCGAGATAAAGGGCAATCCCGAGATTTAAAGACACTCCCGAGATACAGACACTCCCGAGATACAGGAACTCAAGAGATACAGACCACTCCCGAGTACAGACCCTCCCCAGATAAGACACTCCGAGCTCCAGAAAACTCCCGAGAGACAGACACTCCGAGAACAGACACTCCCGAGATAAAGACACTCCGAGATACGGGGGGCAATTCCGAGATACAGCACTTCCCGAGATACAGACCACTCCGAGATACAGGGGTGAGGGGGGGGACCAATCCCGAGATACAGGCTCCCGAGTACAGACACTCACGAGAGATACAGGACACTCCGAGATACAGGCACTCCCGAGATACAGGCACTCCCGAGATACAGGACCTCCCGAGATACAGGACTCCCGAGATACAGGCCACTCTCGAGATACCAGAACCACCCCTCACACCAGATAAAGGACACTCCCGAGCTACAGACACTCCACGAGAAAAGGTCACTACCGAGATACGGCACTCCAGAGGATAAAGACACTTCCGAGATACAGGACACTGCCGGATACGACACTCCCGAGATTACAGACACTCCCCAGATACAGACACTCCCGAGATAAAGCCACTCCGAGGATAAAACGGCACTCCGAGATAAGGCCACTCCCGAGATACAGACCACTACCCGGAGATACAGAAACTAACTGCGATACAGGGACACTCCGAGATACAGGCACTCCCGACGATACAGACACTCAACGAGTACAGGCACTCCCGAGATGCTAAGGCACTCTCGAGATACGACACTCCACGATACAGACAATCCAGAGATACAGACACTCCGAAGATTACAGGCACTCCCGAGATACAGGCACTCCCGAGATAAAGACACTCCCGAGATACAGGCACTCCCGAGATACAGACACTCCCGAGATACAGACACTCCCCAGATACAGACACTCCCGAGATACAGACACTCCCGAGATACAGGCACTCCCAAGATACAGACACTCCCGAGATAGAGACACTCCCGAGATACAGGCACCTTCAGGTCCCAAGGTGCTCTGATAAGAAAACAACTATGCACACACGCACACACACATGCATGCACACACGCACACACCCCCACGTGCATGCACACACGCACACACGCGTGCACACCCCCACGTGCATGCACACACGCACACACGCGTGCACACCCCCACGTGCATGTACACATGCACACACGCATGCACACCCCCACGTTCATGCACACACGCGCTGCACACCCCCCAAGTGCATTGCACACACGCCGTTGCAACCCCCACGTGCATGCACCACAGCACACACGCGTGCACATTCCCACGTGCATGCACACAACCACACACCAACCCCCAGTGCATGAAAACACACGCACACACGGCATGACACCCCCACGTGCTGCACACATGCACAACACGCATGCACACCCCCACGGCATGCGCACATCGCACACACGCGTGCACACCCCCACATGCATGCACACACGCACACACGCGTGCACACCCCCACGTGCATGCACACATGCACACACGCGTGCACACCCCCACATGCATGCACACATGCACACACGCGTGCACACCCCCACGTGCATGCACACATGCACACACGCGTGCACACCCCCACATGCATGCACACATGCACACACGCGTGCACACCCCCACGTGCATGCACACACGCACACACGCGTGCACACCCCCACGTGCATGTGCTATTCTCACATTAGATGAGTGCAGGATGAATTCCAATCTGTTTGGTAAAGGCCTCCCATCTCAGTACCTTTCTCTCGCAATTCTCCTCTCAGAGGGTTCTTAAACCCACTCAGAGCAAACACGGCTCCCTCCAGAAGACTGGTAAAGGGTCTTTCATCTGACATACCCTCCACTGCTAGACAAACACTTGTGAAATCAGTTTTAGACCATGAAGGCTAACCTTTCTTCTTCTTCAAAACAGGACTGCTCCCTGGTGACCCTTTACCAAGCACTCTCTTTCTCGATCCCTCATCGAGTGCAGCAGTTGTGCTAGGTGAACTGTTTTTTGCTGAGTCAGCAGCCAGTGCATCTGCAGACGCCTTCCTGGCCTCAGCTGCAGCACTCATAGTAGGAATGGCGGGCCTCTCTGCCTTCTTGAGGAACATGGACCCTGGGGGGAGGTCCTTGGGGCCATCTTTGAGGCTGAAAGCTCCCATCTTTACAGGAGCTTTGGATGCAGAGTCTGTGCCACTGGTATTAGAGGCTTCAGGAGGAGACTGGAGTTTAATGAAGGACAGTCCGTACCTTTCTGACTGCAACAGAGATGGAAGTGTGTGTGTGTGTGTGTGTGTGTGTGAGTGTGTGTTAGTTAGTTACATACCACAAGTTTAGCACCAAATCTAGTCATTTTAAACCCTACAGTCTTTATTAAGTCTTGCTTGACAACCCAAGAAAAAATTTACGAATCACAATATACGATGTTAATTTATCTCAGGCAACAAGAACTATTATTCAATACAATACATGGAGGGAGTGGGGGAGGGGAGGGGAGGGGAGGGGGGGGGAGGGAGGGTGAGGGGAATGGCAATAAAATAGAGAGCTAGCTAAGAGATAGGAAGGATGAAGCTTAGCCTTGACTTGTGGTTAAACATCTAACCTCTTGGACGTACCAAATAGTCAGAGAGTTTAATTAATACAACTCAAAGAGAAATGATATGAATCATGTAAGTATTACCAAATACACACCAAACACCCACACACTGTGAATTACATCAAGTCATTCACCCTTTACCTTATTGTACGGCTGAGTACAAACTAACTTCACTCTGTCCCATTTCTGTCCAGCTGCCTCCTTGGAAAAAGAACCCTGGTCTATCACAAACAAACAAACAAACACACACACAAACAAACAATCAGAAGAAGATACTAGGAAGGAGTGAGAGAGGGAGTACCAAATATCTTGACTCTGTTGGTGTTTCCCCATTGCCGGCTTTCCTTGGGTGTCATGAAGGTTGTCATGGCAACCAGTGGCTCATAGCGGTCAGGACTTGAGGACCGCCCGACCAGCAGTTCCACGAAGGCAGACCCGTTGTTGCCTATGTCGACTGCGTGGATCAGGGACGACTTCTCTAGCTGTATACATGCACACGCCATCTGAACCTCCAAAACCACACCCACAACACATGCCCCACCCACCTGCATGACAATAATGACTTTGGCTTCCCCCGGAGATGCAGAGCTCCACTTCTTGTGACCCTCTATAAGGTTCTCTGCTGGCTCAGACTAGGTAAAGGGTAGCACACACAAATGTTAAATTAATCGTACTTGGTTAGTACATACGTCTATTGTTTTCTGTTTAATGTGGAAGTGTTAGACAATATCACATGACATGCTTCATTCATGTGGTCTGGTATAGGTCGGACACCGAACTCTCTCTCGCCAGGCAGTTGGGTATAAAGCCAAACAAGGAGTAGGGGACCAGAAAATTCCCCTTTTTGCAGATATTGAATCACAATATCTTTATGTAGCCAATTAAGTGGGTGTGGCTTTCACACAAAATTATCCACCTAGATAGCTGTATGTTGTAAACCATTTTCCAAATTAAATAAATTTGTTTCAGCTCCAAACAAAATTAGATAAAATTTTCATGCTTATCCATTCACTTCCAGCACGCTAGATCACTTATTTCTGACATCTAACGCAACAAATTGTCATAACTAGTTACTAATAGTTCACATAAAATTGAAGAAACTCTAATTCCCCATTACTTACTGGGTTTTCGCTGCTCGCTGAGCATATATGTTGTATTTTTATAACTGGCATACTGGCTTCTGCTTAAGAAGACAACAAAGAAGCTGACGTACGCCTGACTGAGTAATGGCAGTTATACAGTTAGAGTTTGTACCTAGTTAGTAAGAAAGGTTCAAATTTACCTCGGATAAGTGGGCGTGGTAGTTTGGGAGAACGATCTTTACCAGATTAAAACTACATTCTCCACTCCAGGCTCGCTCTGCCTACCCTTGCCTTCCCCCTACAACACCTCTAGCCAAAATGTCGGACATGGACGATGAAGATATGTACGACGATGAAGAAGAAGACTTTGGTTTGGTACGTATTGTGAATGTACTGTCTATGTCCTTCTTGATATGGGTAGGTTAAGACTGCATTAAAGTAGGACTAGAGGCGTGCTTGAGTTCATTTATCTTGCGAAATAATAATAATTGTAAAAGGTTAGGTTCATTTACTTAATTGTGTTGACTCCTGCACACTCTCAAGACTTTATTAGAATTCAGTTGTTTTTTAAATATACTAAGGGAACAGTTCCAGACCAGAGCTCAGGTGAGCACTGGACTCGTATGCTATAGCAGTTCCAGACCAGAGCTCAGGTGAGTACTGGACTCGTATGCTATAGTAGTTCCAGACCAGAGCTCAGGTGAGCACTGGACACGTATGCTATAGCAGTTCCAGACCAGAGCTCAGGTGAGTACTGGACTCGTATGCTAGAGCAGTTCCAGACCAGAGCTCAGGTGAGCACTGGACACGTATGCTATAGCAGTTCCAGACCAGAGCTCAGGTGAGCACTGGACACGTATGCTATAGCAGTTCCAGACCAGAGCTCAGGTGAGCACTGGACACGTATGCTATAGCAGTTCCAGACCAGAGCTCAGGTGAATACTGGACTCGTATGCTATAGCAGTTCCAGACCAGAGCTCAGGTGAATACTGGACTCGTATGCTATAGCAGTTCCAGACCAGAGCTCAGGTGAGCACTGGACACGTATGCTAGAGCAGTTCCAGACCAGAGCTCAGGTGAGCACTGGACTCGTATGCTATAGCAGTTCCAGACCAGAGCTCAGGTGAGCACTGGACACGTATGCTATAGCAGTTCCAGACCAGAGCTCAGGTGAGCACTGGACACGTATGCTAGAGCAGTTCCAGACCAGAGCTCAGGTGAGCACTGGACACGTATGCTATAGCAGTTCCAGACCAGAGCTCAGGTGAGCACTGGACACGTATGCTATAGCAGTTCCAGACCAGAGCTCAGGTGAGCACTGGACTCGTATGCTATAGTAGTTCCAGACCAGAGCTCGCAAACAACTTTTGTCAATGTTTGTGTGTGTGTGTGTGTGTGTTCTTGCGTGTGTGTGTGTTAGGACTATACAGACGAGAGTGGTGAGAGTACGGACGATGAAAAGATAGAGATTGAGAACCAGTACTACAGTTCCAAAGGTCTCAAGGAGGAGGATCCTAGAGCAGCTCTGGATGGATTCCAAGGTGTGCTCGATTTGGAAGAGAAGAAGATGAAGAAAGAGGAATGGGGGTTTAAGGCTCTTAAGCAGATGCTCAAGCTACTCTTCAAGATGGTAAGGCATTCTACATGTATGTGAGAGGATAAACGCCTTCAATGAAAGTGACTTTAATGAAAGTGATTGCACTTTACCTTATGTTCCAGTGCAGCTGCAATTCCTCTGGGCATAGTACAGCAAAGTGTGATGCACTACGAGAGTTACATGGCACTTAGATTCACACACACACACACACAAAAAAAAAAGTTTAATCAGGACGAGGGAGGTCCAGATTCACATGCACATACACACACACATTACAGTGGTAGCACTAGTTGCTAGCTTTAGTATAGCATATATATTCATGCTATTACACCCAACAGTTATAACGTTAAAACCAAGTTGTTGTAATGTTGTTGTTGTTTTTAATTGTTGTTGTTGTTGTTGTTGTTTTTCCACAACTTATGACTGTTTGCTTCTCTGATACTTGGTTCTGTATTGCTTGAGGAATGTGGCCACTGCTGTGTGTAGGGTGAGTACGAGGCCATGAAGGTTCGTTACAGACAACTCCTGACGTATGTGAAGGAAGCCGTCACCAGAAATAAGTCTGAGAAATCCATCAACTCTATCTTGGATTACATCTCTACTTCACAGCAGGTATACGCGCGCACACATGCACACACACACACATGCACACACACACACACACACATGCACACACATGCACACACACATGCACACACACACACACATGCACACACACATGCACACACACACACATGCACACACACACACACGCATGCACACGCATGCACACACACTTGTGTGTGTTATGTCACGCTACTGTGTATAATTAGTGTGCAGGTGTATTATTTTTAAATATTCCACTGTTTCTTTATGAATTACTGCTTATAGTGTGGCAAAGTGACTACACTAACTTATAGTGTGGCAAAGTGACTACACTAACTTATAGTGTGGCAAAGTGACTACACTAACTTATAGTGTGGCAAAGTGACTACACTAACTTATAGTGTGGCAAAGTGACTACACTAACTTATAGTGTGGCAAAGTGACTACACTAACTTATAGTGTGGCAAAGTGACTACACTAACTTATAGTGTGGCAAAGTGACTACACTAACTTATAGTGTGGCAAAGTGACTACACTAACTTGTTATTAAAGACTCCTCACCTTCAGCTAGCTTCTAGTGAGATTAATTAAGGTGCCAATAGTGGGGGCTCCACAGCTGATGTGGTAGATGAAGGCCTTTGTTAGATGACTGCGTGAGAAGGTTGATCTTGAAGGTCCTAACTGGTTACCAATCAAGTAATGCACTTCTTTTAGTTTGAGAAAGAACTTCAAGAGAAACGTCTGTGGTATGAGGGAGATAAGATGTCCTGCTACACAATGCTGCTGCTGGTTTGTGGTTGTGATTCACCAATACTTCTTCTATTTTACCAATTATCTTTGAGATATTTCCACCTACAACTCCCAGAACCAAGATACCCAGGCCTGGTTCCACCTACAACTCCCAGAACCAAGATACCCAGGCCTGGTTCCACCTACAACTCCCAGAACCAAGATACCCAGGCCTGGTTCCACCTACAACTCCCAGAACCAAGATACCCAGGCCTGGTTCCCACTATTGTAGATCCATTACTTCAGTTGTTGTTGTTGTTGTTGTGGTCACTTTGTTTGGTATTGTTGTTGTTATTTGTTTGTTTGTTTGTTTGTTTCTCCAGCCTGAACTGTTGCAATGGTTCTATGAGACTACTTTGGAGGCTCTGCAAGACGCCAAGAATGACAGGCTATGGTTCAAGACCAACACAAAGGTTATAATGATACTTTACCAAACTAATGTGGTAACATGGACACGCTGTATTAATGATGCCTTACCATGTACATGGTGGACGTTTGCTTTGCTATGCATGAATCATTTTGTGGACTTTGTGTGATAATAGTAGGAAATTTCACACTGTATTGTTATTGTGTTTATCTATTCTTTGTTCTCCTGTGACAGCTTGGTAAGCTGTGCTTTGACCGCAGGGACTATGGGCGGTTAACCCGCATTCTGAAGCAGCTGCACACTTCCTGTCAGACTGTGATGGGAGAGGATGACATGAAGAAAGGAACACAGCTACTAGAAGTGTACGCGCTAGAAATACAAATGTACACTGAACAGAAGAACAGTAAGAAACTGAAGGCTCTCTACGAACAGTCTCTCCATATCAAGTCTGCCATACCACACCCATTAATCATGGGTGTAATCAGAGGTGGGTGTGGTCACTGGCCAGGGTGGTCATGAATATGTGAGTAGTTACACCATGACATGGAGGTTGGTACGGGGTTGACACAAACCGAGGGCCAAAGGCCCGAGGATAGATAGTATAAAATTCCTCGTTGACCGAGTGGAGCGTCCAACCATCTTGTACCATAGCTCTAGGCTATAAGAAACATTGTACCATAGCAGCTCTAGGCTATAAGAAACATTGTACCATAGCTCTAGGCTATAAAAAAACATTGTACCATAGCAGCTCTAGGCTATAAGAAACATTGTACCACAGCTCTAGGCTATAAGAACATTGTACCATAGCTCTAGGCTATAAGAAACATTGTACCAGAGCTCTAGGCTATAAGAAACATTGTACCATAGCTCTAGGCTATAAGAAACATTGTACCATAGCTCTAGGTTATAAGAAACATTGTACCATAGCTCTAGGCTATAAGAAACATTGTACCACAGCTCTAGGCTATAAGAACATTGTACCACAGCTCTAGGCTATAAGAACATTGTACCATAGCTCTAGGCTATAAGAAACATTGTACCATAGCTCTAGGCTATAAGAAACATTGTACAGCTCTAGGCTATAAGAAACATTGTACCATAGCTCTAGGCTATAAGAAGCATTGTACCATAGCTCTAGGCTATAAGAAACATTGTACCATAGCTCTAGGCTATAAGAAACATTGTACAGCTCTAGGCTATAAGAACATTGTACCATAGCTCTAGGCTATAAGAAACATTGTACCATAGCTCTAGGCTATAAGAAACATTGTACCACAGCTCTAGGCTTTAAGAAACATTGTATCATAGCTCTAGGCTATAAGAAACATTGTACCACAGCTCTAGGCTATAAGAAATATTGTACCACAGCTCTAGGCTATAAGAAACATTGTACCACAGCTCTAGGCTATAAGAAACATTGTACCATAGCTCTAGGCTATAAGAAACATTGTATCATAGCTCTAGGCAATAAGAAACATTGTACCATAGCTCTAGGCTATAAGAAATATTGTACCACAGCTCTAGGCTATAAGAAACATTGTACCACAGCTCTAGGCTATAAGAAACATTGTACCATAGCTCTAGGCTATAAGAACATTGTACCATAGCTCTAGGCTATAAGAAACATTGTACCATAGCTCTAGGCTATAAGAAACATTGTACCACAGTTCTAGGCTATAAGAAACATTGTACCACAGCTCTAGGCTATAAGAAACAATGTACCACAGCTCTAGGCTATAAGAAACATTGTACCACAGCTCTAGGCTATAAGAAACATTGTACCACAGCTCTAGGCTATAAGAAACATTGTACCACAGCTCTAGGCTATAAGAAACATTGTACCACAGCTCTAGGCTATAAGAAACATTGTACCACAGCTCTAGGCTATAAGAAACATTGTATCATAGCTCTAGGCTATAAGAACATTGTACCATAGCTCTAGGCTATAAGAAACATTGTACCATAGCTCTAGGCTATAAGAAACATTGTACCATAGCTCTAGGCTATAAGAAACATTGTACCATAGCTCTAGGCTATAAGAAACATTGTACCAGAGCTCTAGGCTATAAGAAACATCTAGGCTATAAGAAACATTGTACCATAGCTCTAGGCTATAAGAAACATTGTACCATAGCTCTAGGCTATAAGAAACATTGTACCATAGCTCTAGGCTATAAGAAACAGTGTACCACAGCTCTAGACTATAAGAAACATTGTACCATAGCTCTAGGCTATAAGAAACAGTGTACCACAGCTCTAGACTATAAGAAACATTGTACCATAGCTCTAGGCTATAAGAAACATTGTACCATAGCTCTAGGCTATAAGAAACATTGTACCATAGCTCTAGGCTATAAGAAACAGTGTACCACAGCTCTAGGCTATAAGAAACATTGTACCACAGCTCTAGGCTATAAGAAACATTGTACCACAGCTCTAGGCTATAAGAAACATTGTACCACAGCTCTAGGCTATAAGAAACAGTGTACCACAGCTCTAGGCTATAAGAAACATTGTACCATAGCTCTAGGCTATAAGAAACATTGTACCATAGCTCTAGGCTATAAGAAACATTGTACCATAGCTCTAGGCTATAAGAAACAGTGTACCACAGCTCTAGACTATAAGAAACATTGTACCATAGCTCTAGGCTATAAGAAACAGTGTACCACAGCTCTAGACTATAAGAAACATTGTACCATAGCTCTAGGCTATAAGAAACATTGTACCATAGCTCTAGGCTATAAGAAACATTGTACCATAGCTCTAGGCTATAAGAAACAGTGTACCACAGCTCTAGGCTATAAGAAACACATTTGTAATAGGACGGTTCACTTATTCACTTCCTAGGAGGTGGGTATGAAATAAATTCACCTTGAATTGAGCAATCTCACAGAACCGATTGAACAATCCATGGTGCAAAATATGATACTGGTTATGTTCTGAGTCTGATGCATTGTCTGCTATACAAGTTCTATCCTGAAGGTGTTGTTGTATCCTGTTCTAATAGTGACATCTTCCTACTGACAGGAAAGATTGTTGAATGTTCCTTTAAAGTCAATGAAGAGATTTTGTTGTTATCTGATGTTTAGAGTGTGGTGGAAAGATGCATCTTCGTGAAGGAGAGTTTAGTCGAGCTCACACTGACTTCTTCGAGGCCTTCAAGAATTATGATGAGTCAGGCAGCCCCAGGTAAGCAGGCACTCTAGCTAGGAATTATGATGAGTCAGGCGGCCCCAGGTAAGCCGGGACTCTGGCGGCCCCAGATAAGCCGGGACTCTGGCGGCCCCAGGTAAGCCGGGACTCTGGCCACATTCTGCATCGTGGGATTGAGATTAGTAAATGTTACATATTAGCCATATGCACAAGCCTCATGAAAATGAGCTCACTAATTGAGGGTGATGAGGAATAATGATGTGTTTATTGGGCAGAACAATAGTTCAGGTGAGGTGAACCTAACATTGAAAATAGTTGAATAATAGCAGAGTTCATTTGAGGTTTTATAAAACCATGTCTCCCCAGGATATTTTACCTCCCTGAGGATTCCAGGTTTATCTGAGTTTCTATGACCCACCTGAAGTTCTAAATCTTACCAAAGATTAGATTGACATGAGATTGTTAGTGCCAGTTAACAGTGAACCTTGAGACCAGGGAACTCAGATAGGTTATAGAACCTCAAAAGGACCAGTTAATACAGTGAACCTTGAGACCAGGGAATCTCGTGTGGTTTAGAAGTGTCTAGTTACCGAGGCTGGTGTGGGGTGTTTAGTGTGCCAGGTCATGGTGGTCGATTGCTGTAAGTTAACGAATGTCCAATTATGTAATCAATTAGTATAATTGCATTACGAGAATGCCTAGACAGAGAGGCGTGAAATAAGGGGTGTGGTCAATTATAACTTGTTGTCTAGCAATTAAAATGCATATCTGACTAAAAGGGCCCACCCTGGCATTAACCTCCAGAATGAACGAGTGCACATATAATGGGTGAATGCTGATGTGGTCGCTATGGTTGATTACCTGTTGCTATGGTTTGATACTAGACGTCTGGCGTGTCTGAAGTACCTAGTATTAGCAAATATGCTCATGAAGTCGGGAATCAATCCCTTCGACTCCCAAGAAGTAAGTTGCCTGGAGGTGCTGGGGGTAAGGTTAGAGATGGGATGGTGGTTTACTGTGTAGGGCTCTAGATGTACTTTTACATTATGTAAAAACTAAGTTTGGGTTACTTTAGAAAGTACGGTAACAGAAAGTCAGTGAATCATTTACTGTCTGATTCTGCAGTCCTCTATTTACAACCACTAAGCCTAGTTGGTCAGCACTGGACCTTCATGCAATTAAGATACTCTTTCTGCTGTTGTGTTTTCCCTTTTTGTTTTTGGTGTTACAGTTAGACACAGTCCATGTGCTCTGGGTTGGATGAGGTAGAGTCACTGGTGTTCAGTCTGACTGTTTCTTTCTCTCGTTTCTTGTGATTGTCCATTCCTAGCTGTCATTTTAATGTGTGTGGGTGTATCCATCTGTCACTCTGCCAGAGCAGTCTGACAAGTCTACTCTTAATGAAGCTGCCGCGAACTAATTGTACAGAACTAGTTTGAGGGTATTCTGAATGGCATAAGACCGTGTGTGTTTCAAACTAGGTTGACCTTACCAAACCATGAAATAGGTGAAATTGTTTGGTAGAATGGTTGTATTAGTGTCTACCTAGGGAGGGGGCGGGTCTGTTGTTAAATAAGAAACAGTTAAAGTTGGTTTGGTTGAAGTACTGTAGTACTTCTTCCACTTAGGAACTGTTAATTGATTGCCATGGTAACATAATTGAGTTGGTCTGGTGGCTTGAGAGCAGACAGTTGATGGTCAGTGTCTAGACAGGTTGCCATAGTAATGGCAGGTTGACCCTGATTTGTGCATTGTGGCAGCGTTATGTTGATACTCACTGTGTGTATGTGTGTGCATCAGGCAAAGCCTTACAAGAACAACCCGGAGGTCCTGGCCATGACTAACTTAGTCATGGCTTACCAGAATGATGACATCGCCGAGTTCGAGAAAATCCTGAGACTAAACAGGTGAGAGGGTGCCGTTTAGCAAAGGGGGAGTGGCATGCTGGGTCATGTGACTATGTGAACATGTGATAGTCACAAAGTATTCCTGGTGGGCGTGTCTGTTTCCTTGTGGTAGTCACTGGTTAAGACAGAGGTGGCATGTCAACAACAAGTATACAGACATGAAAATCGTTTAGACAAACTTTTGCATGGAAACTCTTGTGTGTTACTAAGAGAAGCTTCACATTAGCAACTGACTACCCAGTGGACTTTATTCTTGGAGCTCTATCTCGTATAAATCATGCACGCTCACTGAAGTAGGAGTTGTGGATGAAGCAAAAAATTTGGGTTTTTTTTTTTTTTAATTGTGATTTATGTGTTTTACAAGACTGAAAGGAGGGATGATCCTAGACTTATGGCCCATGCAAACCTCACAACTGTCCTGTGTGTTGAGCAGCTCTGTGCTCAGTGAACTGCATTTCTTCCTGGAAATGACGAGCTCCTCCGCATGTAGTCTTGTTCTGTCTCTTGTGCCAGTGTCCAGTGCTTGTAAGACATGGGTCACCAGCCACTGTGACCAAGGGGATGTGGTATTCTAGTAGATGTAAGAAATGTGTCAATTCAGAGAAACCGTGTTGTGACTAATTACCAAAAGTGTTACGTTTTTATTAATACCAAACCTTACCAAAAATTTTATTCTGTAAGAGATCTACGTATTGAATGTGCCTCGAACTTTTTTTTTTTTTTTTTTTTTTTTTTTTTTTTTTTTTTTTTTTTTTTTTTTTTTTTGTTACTGCACGAGTGGTTTTTGGAGAAATAAAGATTCTAAAACGCAAGCTTGAACTGAAGGGCTTCTTAATTATTGTATATTGGGTTTGTTTTTAAATATTTCCGTATCACGTAAGTTTTCAATATTCCCCCATATTGAACGCTGCACAGTCAGAACACCCGTGCGTGCATAGTTCTGTACAACTGTATTTTTTAAATGTATGTTGGAGTAACCTCTGAACCACGAGGCTTTGAAGCACCAATGTACTTTATTACACTCGTACAATACAGGGATGAAATTTCACTCTCACACTTGTACTTTCACTCACCTTTTTAGCTCATGAAAATATTTGCGCGTGCTCTTGAAATATCTCCCCATACTGTAGCATTAAGTATTATATATAATATATACTTTAGACTAGTTCTCTGGTATTATTTTGGCCACCTGATCAATGCAGGCAGTAGTCACTCATCTGCTGTGTTTATGTGCTCGAGTTAATAAACTGGACTAATTAAAGGGGCAGATTACTTCCTGACTCTCGGTGTCTTTCTCACTAGTTTATCTCGCATCTTGTTGTTGATATGTTGCCTAGACAACCCATCATGGAGGACCCATTTATCCGTGAGCATATAGAAGACTTGTTGAAGAACATCAGAACTCAAGTCCTGGTCAAACTCATCCGTCCATACACGCGCATTCGAATTACTTTCATTGCTAAAGTGAGTGGAGAGTTGTGGTAGCCTAACTCACTAGGGAAGGAAGAGATGGGGGGGGGGGGGGGGGGGGGGGGGGTGGAACAGGAAGATATTAAAACTGCTGGTGCAGAGAGTGGATCTGTAATGGCACAGTGGAATGTAAACACTGAGGGATAATGTAATCTGTTACTTTATTCTGAATTTGAAGTATAGAATTTAATAATACTTTGTAAGAATATTAATAGTTTTCTGTTTTAACTGTCACTATAATAATATACATGTATAATTAAACTTAATTTCATTTATAAAAAATATGATTTTTTTAATTTTTTATTGATTGATTGACTGATTAATTAGGAGCTGAATATTGATGACGAGGAGGTGGAGTCTCTGCTGGTTTCTTGTATCCTTGACAACACCATCCAGGGTCGCATTGATCAAGTGCAGCAGATACTGGAGCTAGATCAAGTCCTACAGGGCAGTGCCAGGTAAGCGTGACAGTAGGGGGCGGGGCTCAGACCCTCCCCCTGGAGGCTAACCCACGGTAGAGTATGAATTAGAACTTGCTGTCAACAGTTTGACTGAACTGTGACTTACTTTATGATCTTGAATGGTTGGAATTATGTGGGAAGATTTTCACTTCAAATGGAAGTTGTGTCAGGTGTGATAAGAGAGATGGGGCGTGGCTTTGGCGTGTACCAGCTTGTTAGTGGGTGAGATGTGTTGGAGGAAGAGCAGCATTATGTTGTATGCAGGTTGCCCTGCCCATGTTGTTGCTATGGGCTGGTTGCTAGGACAGTGATCTTGCAATCTGGAGAATAAGTTACGACTTATTAGGTTTTTTTAAGAAAAGAAATTCAAACATTATTTTATTTCTTTTGTTCACATTACAGTTAAATTGAGTTCAGGGTTTGACGGTGGTAGGGGCTAGAGATCCCCTCCCCCTCCCCAGTGGTAGGGGCTAGAGTTCCCCTCCCCCTCCCCAGTGGTAGGGGCTAGAGATCCCCTCCCCCTCCCCAGTGGTAGGGGCTAGAGATCCCCCACCCCTCCCGGTGGGGTCTAAGATCCCCGCCCCCTCCCCATGGTAGGGGCTAGAGATTCCCTCCCCCTCCCCATGTGGTTTAGGGGCTATAGATCCCCTCCCTCCCCCTCCCCATGGTAGGGGTCTCGAGATCCCCGCCCCGCTCCCCAGTGGTAGGGCTAGAGATCCCCTCCCCCTCCCCGTGGTAGGGGCTAGAGATCCCCGCCCCCTCCCCAGTTGTAGGGGCTAAGAGATACCGCCCCCTCCCCAGTGGTATGGGCTAGAGATCCCCTCCCCCTCCTCAGTGTAGGGGGCTAGCGATTCCCCGCCCCCCTCCCCCCAGTGGTAGGGGCTGAGGCCCCCTCCCCCTCCTCGGGGATGGGCTAGAGATTCCCCGCCCCCTCCCCAGTGGTAGGGCTAGAGATCCCCCCCCCTCCCCAGTGGTATGGCTAAGATATCCCCGCCCCCGTCCTCAGTGGTAGGGCTAGAGATCCCCTCCCCCTCCCCAGTGGTAGGGGCTGATATCCCCTCCCCCTCCTCAAGTGTTAGGGGCTAGCGAATCCCCTCTCCCTCCTCAGTGGTAGGGGCTAGAGATTCCACGCCCTCCCAGTGGTATGGGGGGGGCTAGAGATCCACGCCCCCTCCCCATTTGTAGGGGCTAGAGATCCCC
>WLWD01002281.1_pt1 | contig 45553 bp, 35 predicted proteins | sample 6712731 | NCBI WGS metagenome assembly WLWD01 (sample SAMN12718690, study PRJNA576275) | sponge metagenome | isolation source: marine sponge | host: Mycale hentscheli | place: New Zealand: South Island, Marlborough, Capsize Point | collected 2014-11-01 | reverse complement strand
GTGCTCACCTAAACCACACGTAGGCAGACTGAAATGTGCATGCACTACATGTATACCTATGCTCACCTAAACCACATGCAGGCAGACTGCAATGTGCATGGACTACATGTATGTCTGTGCTCACCTAAACCACATGTAGGCAGACTGAAATGTGCATGCACTACATGTATGCCTATGCTTAAATGAATTCTAAACTGAATATGAGATCCATTGAATAATTAAAAAACAAAAACAAAAAACTTGCACCCATACCCACCCTCCCTTCACCACAATTGTATGTCATGGTTGTAGACAAAAAAGTCTAGTGGTTCATAGAATTGGATTTTTTTTTTTTTTTTTTAAACAGATAAACCTAAAACTTCTGATTGACTTCTATTAAGAAAATACTTATCGTGCAACCTGCATATACTATAGCTGTACTCCTCACTCTTGTACCATGTATAGTACCCCTTATGCTAGCATGGTGACCAAAAGTTAAATCAGCAGCAGCAGCAACAACAACAACTCTATATGGTGAAATAGAGATTTCACTGTAATGTGTATTCTGTTTTCTACCATTTATAATACTCGCAGCATGACCAGAAATTCTAACTTTACCTTTGCATCTGCCGGAATAGTCACAGATCTATCAATGAGGTCTTCCCATGGAGCCCACGTTCCTCCAACCTTCTGGAAGAAGTAGTCAAATACGATTCCTCTCTCTGGAAACAAGTTGTTCTTTGCAAACTTGATTGACTTTGGACGAGGAAAGTCCTGGTTATTTCCAGAAATCAAAGCTCTGAAGAAAGTATCAAACTTTGATCTGGAAGGTCCATTCATGGTTCCTCCAATGGTCCACACAATAGCAAACAGGAACAGACACTGTACCCACAGAGAACCCTGGACCAAACAGTGAGAGATGGAAATGAATTAAGATCACAGTATGAATGAATAGAAAGATTACAAATGGAGACATAGGTATAAATATAATGGAGTTATTCAGCGCTTCAGTCATTTTCAGCTGAAATAAAAATAATCATTGACTCGTGAAGAGGATTTTGGCAAGAAGTCAAAAATGTCTTGCTAAGTTTTGATTAGCTCTTAAAAAAACTGCTATTAATGTTGTTGTTGTTTTTCAAGTCTAACCAAAGTACAAAAGCTTTGTCTATATGATTTCGCAGTAATTAATGCATCCATGGGTGTATTCCTTGACATACCTGTGTATGTGGCACTGAGTCTCCTTCTACAGTGCTCAGACAGGAATCCAGAGTGCAGGTGTACAGGTTGAGGAAGGAGTGGACCAGGTGGAGTGGTGAGGTTGAGATGAACAGTTTGCACTGGAGTCTGACAAAGTCCAGGCACGGCTGCAGTAGCCAGCCCACCAGCTCTCGCACCACCTTGCCATTCTCATCCATGACTTTAGTGAAGAAATCGCTGTTGCGTTCTGACAAGGCTTCAGGGACTGATTTCAAGTAGGATTCTACCAGTGGCATCCAGCCAAGCTAAATGATAATGATGATAACAAAAAGGTGAAGATGATAATATTAAAAAAGGTAGTGATGATAATAATTGCAACAAAAAATGCCACCACATTGTTATAATGATTATGATTATTTATTATTAATATTATTACTATTATTATTATTATTACTATTATTATTGTTATTATTACTATTATTATTATTATCATCAAATTATACTATTGCAAATTTTTTTTTACTGTATTTAGTTTTATGCACTGTCATGATCAGCATAACCTACTATCATAAAAAAAAAACAAAAAAAAAAAGATAGTAATTTATATTCTAATTATCACGAGATCCTGCACTACATGTATGTACCTGATGAGGTTCCATGTAAATCATGCCACACCTACTGACAGTAGCAGGAGATGCCACCTCCAGGTCCTCTGGCTCAAAGATAAGGTTCATCTTGGGACTCATCTGAATAATCTCACCACTCATCAGACACAGCTTCTTGTTGTCATCCAGCACAGTGTTCATGTTCTCTATCCAGATAGCATCCACGGGACCGTCAAATATGAGCCACTTCCTATTTTCATCCACAGCGGATGCCTGGAGCCTGAAGGTGTTAGCGAGAACACCGTCTGACCACTCGTGCGAGACTGGGTCAAAGGAACCGTACAACTGGCCCATCGTCATAGATTTAGGGTTGATGATGTTGTAGTCTACTTTGTACTCTTCGAGGAGTTTGCTGGAGTTGAGGTCAGCCAGACTGGCTGCTAGAACCTTGTAGGCACAAGTTTTGCCACCCATTGGGTCTCCCACTATCATGAATCCATGACGCACCAACATCATCTCGTAGATCTAGAGATGAGTAAGAAAGAACACAAACACAGCAGTGGTGTGTATCTTCAGTGGTATAGACAGTTAGCTATGAGACTAATAAAATCACTACACAGGGGTATACTGTTATTGTGTGTCAGTTTATTCATAAATAACGTAGATTGGGGTTGTTAAGCACCTCCGCTTATAACTTACAACGGTAAGGAAATGGGCGGCTTAATAAAAAATGGGTGGTTAATAGCGAGCAGTAACCTAAAAACTGGGACTGCTTACCAATCAGCAGTAGATGAGATGCCTGGAGCGCTTAATAAAAAGTGTTAAAAACCGAGAAGAAAATGGGCACTTAACAAAAAACAAATAGGGGGCACTTAACAATCTGAGTCTAAGGTACAATCATCAGTAGCAGCTATACCTAGGTCTGTACTATTAGCTAATTCTGAAACAAACAAAAAAAAAATTCAAAGACAGTACAACAGTAAGTGGTCTCTGCTCTCATTACTCATATAAAATGCTGGGCCAATATTTTGACAGAACCCATTAGGCTATAAAATCATCCCAACATAGTCACCACATAAAGGCTCATTGGAAAACATACATACATACATACCTGTATTATCTTGCTAATGAACCAAGGTACTGGTTGTAGCCCCATTCTAGCTATGTTATCACACAGGGCATCAGTGAGAGACTCATAGTCAGGCTTGGGAAGCTCCACTCCAGGAAACAAATCAGACGTGATCCCCTCAAACAGTGGCACGTCGTGGGCTAAAAACTTGGGCAGGTTGACATCATTGATTGCCCTCAGGAGTAGCACGCTCTCGTTTTCCTGAGGGTACTTCAGCTTCAAGTTTCCTGCGGCGGTGAGAACAGACTTCACTGCTCGCATGCCGTAGTCGTAGTGATGCTGTGAGGACAGCTGCTCCGAACACAGCCGGTACGTGGCAACAATCTTGGCGGAGAGGCTACGGGCATCCACGAATCCCATGGAGTAGAGCATAATCTCACCAATCAAGGCATAGTCCGGCACCATCATAGCTACAGTTCTGAATAAAACCTGTGGGCATATAGTTAGCGATAATTAACTTATCATGAACATAAATAGGTAGTTGTTGTTTTTTTGCTTTGTTTTTTCCCCCCTAACCTTCAGGTTGTCTGGTAGCTCCTGCCTGCCGGCGTATCCTGGATTCATTGTGATGAACACTGTGCATGACGGGTCCAGCGATATAATAGTTCCTTCAAAATTGAATTTCTTGACACCTTGGTTGATAGCCACTTGAATGCTTTGAATCTGCTGTGCTATTACGGACAACACCTACATACAGCCAAACAAAAAGTAAATAATTAATTAATTAACAATACCCACATATCTATAATAAGTAGAAAGAAAGTATGTCATAGCTATAGTTACCTCCAGCTCAATTCTGTTGAACTCATCGAAGCATGCCCATGCTCCAGCTTGTGCCAGTCCCTTGAAGAACTTGCCCATAGCTTTATAATCCAAACCGTCCGAACAGTTGAACACAACACACTGCTTAGCTACTGCCTTGGCTAGATCTTTGCAAGTCTCCGTCTTTCCCGTTCCTGCAGGACCTTCGGGCGACCCGCCCAGATGGAGCTTCAAAGCTCCCATGAGAGTGCGATAGCAGCGATCGGTGAGGGGCGTGATGACCAACCTCCCAGTGTTGCCTAGGTACTCGTACCCGTACGGAACGTCTGTGGTGATCATTCTCACTATCACACTGTCTTCCTCAAAATAGTACCTGAGCTGACTGATCCACTGGAAGTCAACAGAAGAATGCACTCCATCTTTGTACAGTTTCTCCACAACATCTCGAGCTGCAAGAGTAATAATAACCAATTTAATAAGGAACAGCTATAGCTACCCAATCACATCATGAATATTTATTTACAGAAAATAGTTAATATGCTCACTTTACTATTACCTCACTTTACTATTACCTTACTTTACTTCATTTGGACTATTCGACTCAGACATTTGGACAATTAATTCTACCAACACATTTATTTACCATGCACATCAATCACAGTGAGAGCTCCCAGAGTGATCCTGGCCATCTTGGATAATTTCCCTCGCACCAACTCCACAATTTCATCAATCTGTCGATTACTTTTTTCCAGATAGTCCTAAGACAAAACAGGGCAATCATTAATCACATGCAAAAGCCAATGCTGACTTGGCCAACCTTCAAAGTGCCTTCTTCAATAGCCTTGGAGACATCAGCTGTCCAATACACAGTGCTGGCAGCAATCACTACCTGGCCAGGCCACTCCAACACCCACTTGCCACGTGGCACCTCGTTGTAGCACTTCACAGCTTCACCCGTTACATCCTTCAAACTTGAGATCATAGACAGCTGCACCTCAAGCAACCACTTCTCCACCATTCCCTAAAATTGTAATCAATCAAACCAATTTGATTAATCAATCAAATCAATAATTGATTTGATTGATTAATCAAATTGGTTTGTCAAATAAAATTTGATCAATCAAATCAATTGCTCAGTCAATCAAGTACTAGTATCAATTTAATCAATCAACCAATCAATCAACCTATCAATCGACCAATCAACCAACCAATCAATCAGTCAATCAACCAATCAATCAATCAATCAGTCAATCAATTAGTCAACCAATCAATCAATCAATCAATCAACCAGTCAATCAATCAATCAATCAGTCAATCAATCAACCAACCAATCAGTTAATCAACCAATCAATCAGTCAATCAATCAATCCGTCAATCAATTAGTCAACCAATCAATCAATCAATCAATCAACCAGTCAATCAATCAATCAATCAGTCAATCAATCAACCAACCAATCAGTCAATCAACCAATCAATCAGTCAATCAATCAATCAGTCAATCAATTAGTCAACCAATCAATCAATCAATCAATCAACCAGTCAATCAATCAATCAATCAGTCAATCAATTAGTCAATCAATCAATCCATCAATCAATCAGTCACCATCCACCCAAACAAACAGGCAAGTTATAATTTGATCTACATACCTTGGCATCTGCAGGAATGATCTCATTAGTGTAAGGGACACTCTCTCCCTCACTGCTGATTATCCCCTTCACATGCTTATCCTCTGTGAAAATCAGCTTCCCAATGCCTTCAAAGCACTTCTTCAGGTGAGGCTGAACGCGAAGTGGGTCTTTAGTCTCGGACAGAATTTCCAGAAGCTCATCATTTGACAAGAAGAAGAATCGAGGAAAATAGAGCCTTTTCTTTTCCAGATAGTCATTGAGACCTTTCTGGATTTCCTCCAGCAGTTCATTGGATTGCTGTAGTTTATCCAACATGTTAGGTTGAGAAGTCACTACCAATGCATGAGCATCAGATACAGCCTCGGCCATGATGGTCCGCCAGTTTCGGTCCACTATTCCAAACTTTCTTCCTTCCTCAGGCATCTGGGCCATAATATCTTCAGAGGAAAAAATTGGTTCTGTGGAAAAAAATAAGGTTAAATACAAAATTACAATTGTCATTATCATCATCATCATCATAACAGTAACTAGTGATGTGCTTGAGCACAAATGGCGACCGAGTCTAAAACTACACTATTGTTAAACAATTGATTATACCTTCTAACACTCAAGCTACTAGAATATAGTCAAGTTTTTAAATTACGTAAATACGGTAAAGGCATTCAATGCCATAGTAACCAATCCCCACAACTGTTTGAATTTGAAAAAAAAAAAAAAAAGCAACAAAAATCAAGTCACGTTATTTAAAACATTTTCTTTGTGATATTCTTAATAGTAGTTGTAATGCATTTAAACATTTTCTTTGTGATATTCTTAGTAGTAGTTGTAACGCACAATACTTTCACACAACTGAACATACCTACTCAAGACTTACCTTCGTGGTTAGTCTAGAGGACAATGAATTTTCAAGTAAAATACTGTTGCGTAGGGCTTATAACTATGACAAATAGCGTATTAACTTACCACCGCCACTAACTCGAATAAAAATGGAGCTCCCGTAAGTTTTTGGTTTTACTGCACCCGCAAAAAAATTCAAAGCGGCAAACAATTCAATTTCTAGTATGATGCGGGCAATGATAAATAAACCAGAAGATTCTGTTTAGTGAAGTTTGGGACAGGGTCGAACATCGAGCTAACACAAAAATACGGGAGGGCCAAAGTACAAAATGACATACGTACATCCACACACACATATATAAACAAACAAATATTCCCAATTTTCAATTGTGTTACCCCTGAGAGTGTCTCGCTCGCTCCATTCGCTTGCCAATAAAAGCACATTATATTCTGCATTTCATTGAACTTGCCTAAGTACAGCCAAGTTGCCTGGCATTTCAACCAGGAATCCAGTATGTCTTGAACCAACACCAGTTTCTCTTCCCAAACCTTGATCTCCTTTTCAAATGGTTTGATGAAGGGGGATCCCCTCATAGTTTGTGTCTTGATGATGTGATCGTCCAGTAAGACTTGTATATCATCCACAGATGAGAGGATAGACACTCCAGAGTCTCGATATTCCAGAAAAACAAACTCCATGTCATTCCACTCAGTCATCATTTTGTCCATAGCTTTCTCCAATGAATACTCCTTGCTGGCTGAAGCTCCAATTTCCTCTAACCTTTAATGGATGAGATGAAAAACATAACAAAAAACAACAACAAAAAAAAACAACAATATAAATAAATAAATTTACCAATATGCAAATTTGAGATGCTCTCTTGAAAATGCATTTATTATTATTTATTATCATAATATATTAAGAGATAAACTTACTCAGTGAGATGTTTGCCGAGATTATATTCCAACATGGCACTTAGCGGTGTCTCTGGACCAGGCTTCAACTCGAAGCCCACAATTTCACTCATCCCCTCCCAGTGTCTATCTCTGATTCCTGGATTGCAAAACGTCTGCAGGAGAGGCAGATTCTCTTTAAATTCATTTAAGTTCTGCTTGTAGCGTTCTGTCGAACGCTTGGGGTTTGGCAGGTCAGAGAAAGTCCTGGAGAGCTTGTGCATGGTACGCCACATGGTGCCCACATCGTCTTCAACCTTCTCAGCATCGAGCGTGATGAAGGGACCGTTCATCCAGACTTCATGCTTCTCGTGGTACTCCGCTGCTGTCTCCCACAACTTGTCGTACGGCTCCTTCAGACGAGTGGCAATCTGAATCTGAGGGAACATGGTCAGCTCCCAGCCAAGGAGTTGTTCTTCATTGTTGATGGCCTGCAGTGATAATGACAGAATGAATCACCACTGACTGACACAGAGTGAGCGAGTACAGTGGTCATCACGTGCATGCCATGCCACCTGAGAAGAATGGCCTACCAAACCAGTGATTTATGAACCGTAGTTCAGTTTCACACACATGCACGCATGCATATACAAACATACATAATAACACACACCCTTTTGGAAAGCATTTACTACAATTAGAAGAAAAAAAAGGCACTTCTAAGCCTTAAAATAAAAATAAATAGACACTCAAAATGGTTGAACTGTAACCACTTGCTGCTCAGGGCTTATTCTCAGGCTTATCTCGAGTTCTGCTAAATTTGCATCATAGCAAGCTCTTGAAGGACAACTTAGACATCTTAGTGATTTTTGACAAACATTGGCTCCGTTTCTATCTACATGCGGCCTATAGTTGATGATGCAAATCTAGCAGAGCTGGAGGTAAGCCTGAGAATAAGCCCTGAGCAGCAAGTGTTTAGAGTGGCGGTGATTCAGAGCTTCTGAAAAATATATAATCTTTACCAGCGCTTCAAGTTTACTTTATAACTGTCACCATGTAGTATTCATGGCTAGCTTGTGGTTTGACTTTACCTCAATTAATACTCACAGGTTGCTTCAATGGAAATGATTGAGTCATTTTATGTTAAATAATAAGAATTGTTGTGGCTAGTTGAGTCTTCATCTTCACTTTATAGTTTCAAGATACTTTTTAAAGTTATTAAAACAATTAAAAAAATACTAAAATAATTTTCACAGGAAATAAAAAACTTAATGTTTCAATAGCTAACTTATACTCCACCTGACACAGTATTCTCACCATGTAATCCTCCTTGGCAGCCTCCAAGTTCACAGAGAGCTGCTTCAGGTTAACCAAGTGTTTCTTGATCTCTGCTACTGTCATGGGTATCTGTCTGTCTTTGTATTTGTCTATCTCTGCCTCATACTCCGTCAGTAACTCCTCGAACTTCCTACGTCTAAATACAAAATGTTTAAAAAAATTGTTATATAAATTTTTCAATATACTTCAAATATAAAGCGAAATAAACAGCTAATCCCAAGTATTTATTACCTTTCTTTCAGAGCTTCTTCAGATTTCTCCCTCTTGACTGCCAGTCTCTGTTGTGACATGTCAAAAATGGGGTCCATCCTACCAGGCCAGTTGAACACCATACTGTTCAGTCTGATGTCGTCTTCGCTGATAAGTGCATAGTCCATTAGGAAAGACAGTCTCTTTCCAGCTTCACGCACTTTCGCCAACAAAGCAAACACTGTCTCTTCTTTTGACTGAAAAATCCATTGTACGGCATCGTTAACACCTCACATTGCTTCCTTCCAGACACCTACCTTGGTAAGGTACTCGACAAGGTTTACCATGGCATCGGTGGTTTGTGGATCCTCATGGACCTTTGTGGACATTTCATCGTAGCGGTCACAAAGGCTAAATGCCAAGAAAACAAGTAACATGTATAAAGTCTCAAACTGGATAGTTTTATATTATTTCTGAATTTTCAGTTGTAGAAGCAAGCAGGACTGATTGTGTCCTGTCCAATCCATGACTCACCCTCTGTTAAGATCCCTGTTCCAGTTCACCAGATAGGTAGTGAGTCTGTCAGCTAGCTCAGACGCTCTGCGAGCAAGCAGCAGGTTCACTTCCTTGCAGTCCAGAGCTATGAAGTTGAGATAGGCAGTATTCCTCACCACAGAAAGCTCCGCAGCTTGTGACCTGAGCTTGTCCACTCTCTATTATACTTGCCGACATAAAAGAGGAGATAAACATCATAAGTTGTAAGCTCACCTTTCCAAAGAAGCTTAGCTCATCTTCCCCAGACTTCAAAAAGTTATCCACGTCTACACTAGCTGTCCCATCCATGAAAATACTGTACTTGCTGTAGATTTCTACAATGTACCTGATAAAAATCAAACAAACAAACAAACAAACAAACAAAAGATAAACAAAATAAATAATTAAGAGAGCTTACTTTTCTGGGCCAGGATAGTTTGACGAAACAAGCTTGAAAGCTTCGGCTTTAGTAGCCAAAACCATTTCATCTTCTAGCTCCATAGCTGGGATGCACATTTCCAGGCCGTGCAAGTTGTTGAACAGCACGTGCTCCACACGAGGCAGTTTGTGAGCACTTTCAACAATGGCCAACACCAGTCTCTCTATCACATCCTCCAGCAGTGGGAAAGAAGGCTCAAAGACAATTTCTGAACCTTTAGTCACCAGCTGAAAGTGGATCACCTAAACACACACACATGCACACATACACACTCATCACACACATACACACCCATCACACACATACACACCCATCACACCCATCACACACATGCACACATACACACCCATCACACACATACACACCCATACACACCCATCACACACATACACACCCATCACACACATGCACACATACACACCCATCACACACATGCACACCCATCACACACATACACACCTATCACACACATGCACACCCATCACACACATGCACACCCATCACACACATACACACCTATCACACACATGCACACCCATCACACACATGCACACCCATCACACACATACACACCCATCACACACATGCACACCCATCACACACATACACACCCATGCACACCCCAATACATGCACATTTAATACAGATGTATGATTTGTGAAGTTTTTTATGACCTTCAAACAGAATAAATTGCTACTGACTGACCAACTGACAAGTACATTGTGGTGACCAAATTATGTACTATTAAAAAAAAAGGTTATGAGCTGCAATAAAGCCTGTTACAGTAATGTCCTAAGACACATGCATGTGCAACTCAGTATTACCGGGTTGAAGACAAACATGAGGTCCTTGAATTCTCCTTCATAGTCATTGCCCTCTTTGTAATGAGAGAAGAAACCAATGAACTCCTCCAAGGATTTCTCCACAGTTTCCCTGAGGTGCCTTGCCATGAGGCTGCAAGCAGTGTTGAAGAAATGCTCCACTAATATTGGGGCCCTATCAGTTGACTTTGGGACAAGGTGGTCCCAGATACTCTTATGCATCCGAAACAATTCTCCGCATTCATTTACCCAGCTATAGACAAATAATTAGTTTATTTGTAAAAGCAAACAAACAATAAATAACAACAACAACAAAAACAAACAAAAACCCAACTATTATTATTATTATTATTATTATTATTATTATTATCTATATAATAATACCCGTGACCGACGACGACGTACGTATTCATGAATAATTCATGAGCTGATGAGCTAGAACGCACAGATGCACAATACTCGTGAACTCGCGCTGAATTGCTGGGTAAACCTAGAGCGCAACGCAGAACTGGTTAGCAACCAAACCCAGCACAAAAAAATGGACAGTAGGTGGGAGTGGCAGAAAAGCAGGAGCGCAGTTTTCGTGAACTAGCGCTGAATTACTGAGTAAACCAAGAACACAGTTGTAAAGAAGTGAAGGGGTTAGCTATGCTAAACTACTGGTAGGCGAATTCAATTGCTACCTAACCGGGTACAATGATAAATGGAAGAAAACGAGAACTAAGAACGCAGTTATAAAGAAGTGAAGGGGTTGGCTACACCAGACTACCGGTAGCCGGTAGGCGAATCCGTTCGCTACCTAACCTGGTACAACAATAGATGGAAGAAGACAAAAGTGGCAGACAAACCGGAGAGTGGGTAAAGTGTCATCTCAATTGGTAGAAAGTGATTACTATAATTGCAACAAAAAGCGGGTGGAACAGACAAGGATAGTTGGCGTAAGCTTCAAAAAGGAAGGTTAAAATGCGAAAGAGAAGGCTAAAGCGGTTAATACCTGGTGGAATCGACGAGGAAAGGCGGTGTGGTAAAAGAGAGAAACTACAAAAGAGAAGGCAAAAAGGGAACAATTAATATTGTACTAAAAAGCGGGTGGAATCGAATCGTCAAGTAATGGCTGCGTAAGTTTCAAAAAGAAAGGTGAAGTAGAAAAGCAGAAGTTAAAAGTTTCACTTAGCCTAAGTCCACAATCATGATAGAAGGACAGAAAAATTCACAAGCAGGAAAGGTAGATGAAGGAGGAGAAAGGACTGCTTGACTCAAGAAGGAAGAGCTGGAAAAAAAAAAGAAAGGTGGGGGATACAAAATGAGATAGTTCAGGAATAAATAGAGCAGGAGAGTGAAACTGATGTAACCTGTAGAGAATGATAGCCATGAATAAAATTAACTTATGTTACTGCATTCTTACTTTGCAATACGTAGAGCGGCACTGTGTGGCAGGGTACTTGCTAGTTATTATTATTATTATTATTATCATTATTATTATTATTATTATTATTATTATTATTAGTATGAGTAATAGCATGGGTAACCGTGCTATTCGGGATTAATAGTACGAGTGCTATTTCAATTGCTTTACGAGCGCCTTTGATCCCTAATAGCACAGGTTACCCGTGCTATCACTCGCTAATAGTAGGCCAGCTTTAAAAAAAAAGTCATTTGCAATTGTAGCTACACTGTAGCGTTCACTCACTATCTCCTTATTTCAGGATTTGCTTCCGCTGGAACTTTGTTTTCAACTTACGGCTCCTCCTAATCTGTTGAAAAACATTCTGTCTAATACGGGTAGACCTTATGTGGTAAAGAATGACATTGTCTCCAACTAGAAACTATTGCAAATGTATGTTTCCAAGGTTAATGCTGCACACGTGTGCACTTACCCATACTATTTCACTTGGCTACCGTGGTATTTCACTTAATTTCCACTTAGTTACTGTGCTATTTCAATTAATTTGAAAATTCTTCTGTGACTAGGTATAGACATTAGTTCCATATACTTTGTATTTTCACTAGTCGCAAAATATTTACAAAATGCACAAACCTTTCAACCATTTTACAATGGTCATCATCAATTAGTTATGCGCTATTTCACTTTCCCCATGCAATTTCAACTGAACAGCGATTTTTTACCCATACATTTTTTAATGGGAAACTTACGCGCTGTACTCTTATTATCTCTGTATCAAACTATATTTATGTATTATTATATTTAGTGCATAAATAGCCAAAATTATCTGATAATTATAAATTTACAACAAAGATTATACTGAAAATAAAGTAACGAGGTTGTAAATGAATACTTACTCATTTTGTAATATATTTCTGGCTTCAGCACATTGCTTGAGAACAAGTTCTTCAAACTTATGTAAATCCATTGGCAATTTGGCTTGGTGAAGTGCTTGTTTGTCCACAAATCTGATTTTTGAATACCTACGCCATAAAAAAAAGTACGGACAAAAGAATATTTAACATTTCTCTCTTTCTATTGCTGTGGGTAAGTCATTTGTGCACTAACTTGTTCCACCACAGGAGCTGAATCTGCACCATCACTTCACTAGATATGAAAAGTTGCTGCAGCTGAGTCTCGTGAGCTGACACAAACGCATCGTGCCATGGAACAGGAGCACGAATGACTTTGTTAGCAGGGGTGAACGGAATGGAGTGAATTCTGAGTCGCATCTTCTCAAATGGATCCATAAGGATGTAATTCACTGCAGCCTTCTGCCAGTTCATTCTGTAATCTATTTTCACTTGATCTTGAAGGTCTTTCCTCAGCTCCTGCCAGTCAGGATTGGCAAGGAGTTTCGGATGCAGGCGACTGTTCACATTCACTAATGTGAGTTCAGGAAGGTCAGGGATGTCATATGGTGATATGCCCTCCATCACATAATACTTGTATCGCTACAATATACAACCAGTGTAACATACAGCCCAAATTAGTCACCTAAAATTAAAGAATCGGTTAAAACCCAATATCTATACCACAAATCAGGAATATCATAAGTCCTCAATGTTCTTTTTTTTTTTTGCTTTGTTTTTTTTTTGTATCACATTTCCTTAATATGTGACAAAATATGGACCGTGAAATCCCCAAGCCTAGGTCAGATTCTGAAAGCTGAGAAACTCACTGAACTGAAGGCATAATCCTTCAAGACTGCACACATCTATATAATAATATGCTTGTGTGTCAGTAACGACGACGACGACCGATGGCGTGTGTATTCATGAATAATTCATGAGCTTTGTGTGGTTCGGTAAAGCATCGTTCATTTATGGTAGGTAAAGTATCGTCACAATCAGTAGAACGTGCTGGTTACTTCTAAAAAGCGGGTGCAATTGACGATGGAAGGCGGCGTAGGTTTCAAAAGGAAGGCGAAAGTAAGGAAGAGAAGGTAAAAGGTGATTAATCGTAACTAAAAAGCGGATGGAATCTGCGAGGTAAGGCAGTGTAGGTTTAAAATGGAAGGGAAGAGAAGGCAAAAAGGCGAGTGATTAATTATAACTAAAAAGCGGGTGGAATCGACGAGTAAAGGCGGGGGTTAATTTTCAAAAGAAAGGCTAAAGTACGAAATAAAAGACAAAAGTCTCAATACAGAAATTCAGAAGCAGGAGATAGACAAAGTAAAAGGGGGCTCCATGACTCAAGAAAAAGAGCTGAATAGGAGAGGTGGGTAGAAGAAAAGCTCAGATAGTTCAGAAAAAAGAGAGTAGGAGAGGGAAACTTATGTAACCTTAACCAATGGTAGAAAATGATAACTGAGTAAGATAACTTGTGCTACTGCATTCCTACTTTGCAATACGTCAAGCGCCACTACGTGGCGGGGTACTTGCTAGTTTTATATATTTCACATCGTACACAGTTAGTATACACGAGGGTGAGGTCTATAGGATAGGCTATACTTTGTTCACCAGTTTTTAAGCTACAGTGAATTGTGGTTTGATGTTGTGCTAGGCGGTGTTAGTAATTAAACACAGAAGTTTGTTACGGTAGCTAGAAGCTAAAGCATGGCTCAAAGTATGAAATTGTTAGTCACTCGCCTAATCATAACCTCTTCCTACTGATCAGGTTTAGGGTTAATGTGAACAAAGTGATCCGTGATCCACTTTTTCAGACTAACCAACAGCACTGAGACGATTATTTCTGTGCTTCCGCTATAATCCATTTTGATTTACACGCAAACAATTGAGAGCAACATTTACAGTCAGTTAACCTCTGATTGAGTAATTAACGTAATACAGGTTATCACCATCAATTATTATGTGCAGGGTGCGTGTCATATTCAAAGACACGTACCAGTCAGATAAATAGTGTGTGGTTTATTCATGGGAAAAATAATCAAGGGAATGAGGTAATCACATTGTTATTGTTTGTAGCTCGTTGGATATTCACAACCTTACAAATAAAATTACCACTATTACCAAATGTCTCAACAAGTCAAATGTTATGTATGACATCACTGACTCTGTAAACTATAGTTTGTGTGCTGTATTTAAATTAGAGCCTTCAAAATACTATGTAAAAAATTATTCGAAGGCAATATGGAAGTTATTTTTTGAACCTGCATAATTAATTTTTATTTATAACTAATGGATTTGATACATTTCTTTGTATATATTCCACTTGCCTGTAGATCTGTCTCAGTTGGAGTGCCGGCCACCTGTTCCTCCCACCTTTGGCGCACCCTAATTCTCTCAAACTGTTGCTCTGGAGACATAGCCCTGGACGGAGGTCTCTTATAAGAATTGCGTCTTCTCTGCTGCAGCTTGTGGTATCCTTCAGGCATGGGACAAGGTGGTGGCACAGGAGGATTTTCAAGTGGGGTCAATGAAGACTTCAATTTTTTTGCAGCTAAGGATGGAGGACACAATAAAGAAGTGGATGTTAACATTTATATACAAGTTCGACTTACTTATGTAGGGTGCTCTTTTGTGGAGTGTTTTAAGTCTGAGTTTAGTAGCTGTAGGTGTGTAGTTATTGCCTATGGACTCTGAAGGAGTGCGATGAAACTGTCTTTCCTTGAAAGGTGCTGCTCTTGTCCATGAAGTAGGTTTCATGATGGGTGGATTTTCCAAACTTTGGATCACCAGCTAAACATTGAATATGTATTGGTAGCTATAATTGTTTTCAAACATCCTTATTTTTGAGTTACCTGATAGAAAGGTGTTGGTTGCTGGTGATTTGAAGGCATGATAGGGATTTGCTGCAACTGCATCCTGGCATCTGCTGCAGGATTGGTGGAGTGCAGCGAAGAAAGAGGCTACACCAAATAAGAATTCTTTAAAAACTTGTTCAGAATTCATCATAGGTTTGACCTACATTTATTCCAGACATGCTCAGACACGCTTACTAGATGTCTTATTTATGCCAAGCAGCCATATTTAATCTGGTTGTTATAGCAACCAGCACACACTTTTTACGCGCAGTGTTATGAAATTTATACGCCGAAACGAACGGATTAGCTCCGCCCATTTGCTGGAGTGATCGTGAGGCGACGTTTTCTTCCTGTACGCTTCTTGATGGCTCTACACGAGAAGAGAGTGCAAATAGCGGCTGGTGAAGATTGCGCGGTGAAAGTAGAAAGAGATACTATTTATGACCCACAGCGTGGTATAGCAGTGCAGGTTGAAAAAGTGACTGCTGCTGTGGATCTTGGAGATGGAAATATTGCAGTGAGACAGCAACAGAGAGTCGTCGGTGTAGCAGCTCCTGTAAACCAGGTTGGATAAGTTAGAGTAGACGCTGGATTATCTAATTACCTCATATAATAACAAGAGGTCATTAAGCTATTGCATACGTTTATATAGAGGTCTAAAACAAGCAAGTAGTTATTGACCACGGCTGTCTTAAACCAAATGTACCATTGCTGGCTTAAACCAAATGTATCATTGCTGGCTCAAACCAACTGTATCATTGCTCATTGCTGGTTAAAACCAAAAACCATTCAGCTGGTTCAAGCCTAGCTACTATTGTTGGTTTGAATCTACTATTGTTAATCCAAAGACCACAAACGTCAGGAGAAGTTTTAATCAACACAATATTTGCTGTTAGAATGAGAAAATTTGCTAATTATTATTGTTGGCTTATAAAGTTGTCTTAGGATACCTAACCATCTGCTAATAGTTGAATATACTATTCAGGAGAGAATTCATTGTCCACCTACGAATACATCTGTTATGAATATAGGAAATATTGGTTTCTAGGTAGCCAGTGCTATACAAGTTAATGTTGTAGTGTAGGCTGGTTGTGAAGTATTTAACATGTGTTTGTTATGTAAGCTTTCTACAACGCATGTTTCCATTGCCAACACTGCATATTGATGTTATTCAATCTAGTTATTTATAATTGGCATTTTGGTCTCTTTCTTGCTAACTATTCTTAATGCAGAGACCAGCCATTGGCTACAACACTGTCCCTGCTTCATCAAGCAACTATGGAAGTGAGTGCATCATTTGTCGGGAGTGTGTAGGAGTTATAGTGGGGATTAGTTGTAGGAGGCTAGTATAGACTAGACCTTCACTAGCATACTCTAGTGTTTCATTCTCCAAATTAGGAGTCAGTGATAGTGGATGGAGGCAACGTAGAGTATGATGAGGTCAAGAGAATGTGTTATAGTTTTTGCTTTTTATTTATTTATTTATTTATTTTTTAACATTGAGCTTGTATTGAGACCAATCCATATAGGCATAGTTCACTAAGTATTAAGTACACATGTATTCTTACCAGTCAAGCATTCTGGATAAATAGATGCTGAGGGCTATTCCTGAGACTAGAACATATATAGTCTACCATGCCCAAAAATTTTGAAATAAATAAATAAATAAATAAAGAAGTAAATGGAAGACATATGCTTGGCAATGAACAATCAAAGCCAATAGTTATTATAAGAAAGTGCTTGCAGTTATCAGTGGTGAGTGTGTTGGTTGATTAATGTAAATGATTTTGAGCACATTATTTCAACTTTAATATGTCATTGTTTTTCCTTTTAGGTCCATCAAATCAGGTAAGAGCTGTTTTTATTGCATATATATATATACATATATCTGCATGCATAAATATTTATTTTCACTGTAGTGAAACATGCCGAAGTACACATTTTAAAATAGAAATAGTGATATTGCAAAGAATGAAATAAAATGGTACTGCATTCTTGACTTCTCATGATCAAAGCTGTTGTAGTATGATAATTGCAAATACCAATCCCAGAATCCCAGTCCTACAATATCCCAAGGAAGATAATGTTTTAATGCTGGAATGGTATAATTCGCTTGTTGCCTGCGTACAATGTGTATATATAGAATATTGCTTGTACACATTTGTCCTCTGATTCATGGATTTGTTATTGCTACAGCTTGTACTTCTTGTTTGCACATAGTAGTAAAACCTATCTGAACTGAGAACAGTTGGGACCAGGGCTTTCAGTTTACAAATAAAGAGGTTGTTTGCTTTAAGAGGTGATAAGCAATACATGTTCTTTTAAAGGGAGCAAGCAAAGAGTTCATTAAAACAGTTCATTTGCTCATTAGAGAGTTCACTATCAGAGGCTTCACCACTTTACCCTTCAGATTGTGAGAATAAAATTAAAAAAAACTAATGAGGTGCTGCAGTATCACAACACCCTTTCCCCTCGTAGCAGTAGGTAAAGGGTACACGAGTTTCAGTGGTCATTAATTAAACTGCTCAATACTATTCAATATATTTCCACAGAAGATTAGCCCTCTGGTTCACTGCTGCATCTGCATCTTTTGCCCCTGGTATATCATCTGTTGGTGCCTGATCTGCTGCTTGGCTGAGGATAATTAAAAGAGAAGATATGTTGTATACAGACAGCAGTTTCTATACACACATACTCAACTACCATACTTTGTACTTTCATTTGTGTGTCTTCACCATCAATATTTGACAGTCTTTTTTGTAGAATGTTTGTAGTTAAGTAAATGTAATCAATAGAAGTACTAAGGGTAATAATAGTAGGGAAACCAGACAATACAACAGTGGTGGATCTAGTAGGGTTTAACTTGGTTCGTTTGAACCCATTTTACAATTAGCTTTAGATGGCAAATTTATATTTCCACTTAATAAATCTATGATACAAATTAGCTAACTAGCTATGTAAAAAAATAATATTTAGTAGGTACTGAACTTGGCCTAATACCTGTTGCCACACAGGAAATGCATTAAAGTAAAGTGGTTGTAGCTTAAGGCAACATTTCCCCATAACCCCGCCCTGTGTTCGTAGTTATCACGTTGGGTTAATACCTCCCCCAGGTTATACAGGAGGTGTGTGTCTTAATTGCAGTGGACTGTACTACTTTGAGATGACTAGTGGCTAAAGTGGCATGTGATTTGTGGTGACAGACATGGCTGAACTTCTGGCCCCCCATCAAACAGGTTGGAAGCTACTGTATGTCCTTCCCCTGAAGAATATGAACATGGATCAAGCAATGGTAAAGCTTGACTTCTCCAATGCCTAATCTATTAGGAGGGATTGTATGTCAGTCTCTTTGCCCTGTAATATACTTTTTTGTATATTCAGCATATTATGGAAAACCATTGAAATATCTGCAATGGGATGGCCGGTCAATTCCTTCAGCTGACAGGGTTCGTTTGGGTCCACTGCTCTTCTGCTTGACTCCTCATGCACTCACACACATTTGAGGTCAGAGTTCAATGTTCAATATTTGGATAATTTCACCTTGGGAGAAAATTGTCAGAATATCCTCCATGACCCGCTTGATGTGATGAAGGAAATAAGTCCTAGGCTTAACTCTGAATTTGGTAAAGCATGAGATCACTTGTCATGATGCGTAGCACCTTCCTTGTTTGCCTCCCTGATCCCTCTCTGAAGTTCACTGGGTTCTCCCTGAGGCAATGTTGCAAGCATCTCAACAATATTAGCAGATAAGGTAGAGGCCCTAAACAAACTAGGTGATTGTTTGAAGTTCCTGTCTTTAGATGACGCCCTTATTGTTCTTGTGCAATTGCTTTGCCCTCCTACAGTTGTTGTATGTCCTGCGGACTCTAGCTAGCCAACCACCAACTGTGCCTAAGAGACTAAGACAGTCTAGAAGTCTGTTTGAGACACTAGCTAAAAATAAATGTGACCTGTCTTTGTCCTAACAAACACTGAGTGTCACAGCTTAGAGCAATCTCACCTATGCACCAGATTCTTTGGTAGACACTGAAAGAAGCCGAGCACATTTTTATGTCTAACTGGTGACATTTGGTGAGTGAAATTGTCAATGATGATTGTGTACGCATCTCTCTTTCTATTCTTTTTCCTTGCTTGTTTCTTGTGTCCTCTTTATACTGTAGCTGATGATCCCATAGCTACCACATCATCAAGCTTGAAAATACAAAAATTGATATTCATGTGAGGAATAAAAATGGCATTGGCATAGCTCAGGGGTAGATCCAGCGCCAATGATGGGGAGGGGCTAAAATATATTTAAGTCAAAATTTATGAAATTTAATACAATAGCTATGTAGCTAGTGATTGGACATTTATTTATCAATGAATAGCATAAATTAGCATGCAGTTGTCCTATAAACATAGATGCCTATATTGGTACTATTGTTCATCGATAAACTTGGTTTGGAGGGGGGGGGGGGGGTAATCAGTTTTTCTATATCTAAGACAGGAATTGTAGGTAGAAGTGAGCAGCCATTATGAACTTCAAGAAAACTTTGATTTATATGTGGACTAAATAGCGGGCATTTCCCGAGCTACCTAAATTATTATGTGAGTGTTAGCAACTTTAACACTACTATTTTGTTGGAGTGCAAAAATTTCAAAGCTAGACACCCTCAGGTGAAGGTTACGCAGCATCTTTTTCTCTTTGGTGAAATCACGAAAGCACCAAGGCTATAAAAAAAATACATTAGCATGTGGTAAGACCCTTTACCTAACTATGGATGCTAATTAGATTCATACCCGCGGGGTCATCAGAGCTCAGGGTGCAACCTACAAACAATTACCGTACTGCACTCTGGATGCACCGAACTTTGCATGGGGGCGACGGAGCGGTGGTGGTCTATTGCATTGGAACACTTTTCTAATATCACTTTAGAATAGTAACCAACTAAATGGCCTCTTCAGTTGAGACGGTAGAGAAGACTGTAGAGGACAGCGCAGTTGCTGCTGAAGAAGATGATGATAGTGGAGCGACTCAGCTTAGAAGTAATGAAGATACACAAGTTCTTGAAGTGCAATTTGAAATAAAGGAAGCTAAAGAAGGACTTGGAGACAAACTTGGAAGAAATGAAGATCTTGAAGTGCAGCTTGAAACAAGGGAAGATAAAGAAGGACTTGGAGACAAACTTGTTAACAATGAAGATCTGAGAGGTCAACCTGAAGTTAGTGAAGCTCAAGATGGCTTGAAAGTCCAACTTGAAGTTAAAGAAGATGGAAACCAGCTAAGTAATGGAACTCAGCTAGAAAATGATAATGATTTTGATAAAAGTTTGGGACAAGCCAAGGAAGAACATGATACTAGTTTAGAGCTGGCGGAATCTCAACTTTCACGGAAATTAAGTTCCACAGCGCATGATGCAGGTGATGAGTGTGATGCTGGTAAAGATCTTGACAGTGATATTCAAAACACGGAAATTTCTGCAATAGGCAAACAAAATTCTGAAGTGATGGTAGTAGTACAAGAAGACCAAGAGGTTTGTACCTTTAAAAGTATTATGTTATTGTACTGTTGAATCACATTTGCTATTTCTACCTTCCTTATTGCTGCTGCTCTACTACCGTATAGCTATCATATGTATTGGTGATGATTTCGTAGTCAGAAGGTGAAAGAATATTGGTGACCTTTATATAATATGTTGGTCAAGGCTCTTTACGATATATTTTATTATACTATATTCCTTTTGCAGCCACCTATTGCTACACTGGTGCCTGAATCATTTCAAGCAGTTCCACCACAGTATTCTAAGAAGACTCATCACTCAAGGACAGTTACTAAACAGCCGAAGAGTTCACACTCCAGTAAGTGACATAGATCGGTACAAACAGCCATAGACATCAGGGGTTCGTGTAGATGAGGAGTATAATGTTTTCTTCCTCATTCCTACCCCCATCCATTAAAAGAAGCTTGATAAGGAATGCTTACATACATTTTGTTTACATGAAGATTTTCGTGAAATCTATATGAACCCCTGGGTTGGGTAAAAATATAAGGCAATTGTGATAAGCATAAAATGATTATGGCGTGGGAGGCCACCCATTTGATACTGCCTAGGAAGTCAGTTACAATGCTAATATACTTATCCTATTTTGTGCCATATAATAAACTTCTAAGTTTTTTTTTTTCTCTTTTGAAAAATAATTTCTGCAGTTGCTGAGATTTTTGTTTTAATTCAGAAAAAACATGGTTAGACTCCTCTAGCTATTAACATATCTACATAATTAAAGTTAGTTTAGATTGCCTACTGAGAAGCCAAGGTCATTTATTAACAAAGTCAATTTATATATAACCATCTCTTGCTTTACTCAAAGTAAATAGTAGCCAAGCTCATCTAACTCTGTCTTTTGTTCAATCTGTCCGTTCATACTCATAGACTTGTCAGTGGGATGGATTTTTTTTTCTCTCTCCAAAGGAACTAAATTTTCAAATGATTATTTCCATTCATCTATATTTGTGATCAATCAATTTTGAAATGGTGTTTTTGAGTAATGGTTTCTGTCGTCTGTGGTAAAGATAGCTTTGGCATTAGATCAACCACATTATCAGAATTAACCCTTTAACCGTTGAGGCCGCATTATTGCGGCCGCGGTAGTCGACGATTTTAAAAAATCATAAAAAATACAATATTTAAGCTTAGCGCGATATATAGTAATCAAAAGACGTCAAAAGGACAGCTCTTTCCGGTGAACAAGTTAAAAATAGCAATAAACTCGGGTTGCTAAGGACCCTTTACCGATTTGTCAGACCATTCAATTAAGAATTATGGCTACTCGGTATACAACCTTATCGGGCTATTGGAAGACGACGATTTCGGTCTTTCGGAGAAGAAGAAAGCGAGTTTGAAGGAGAAGAGATAGCGAGCTACCTTTCAAGTTGTGTGCAGCAATTGTCAGTTAGGGATAGTGCAGTAGAAAGTGATGGTGAAGCCATGGATGTGCAGCAATTGGAAGATTTGGATGTTTTGGTAAATCACAAAGAGGATACTGAAGAGAGGAGCACAGGTGAAGATACAGGTAATAGTTAAGATACATTTTAGCTAAATAATGATCTAGTGTTCACTAAAAAAATATTTACTGACCTTAGATCCAGGCCAGTTTGACATACTTCAATTTACCAGTAGCTCCATCCTCATGAAGCCTGAAGAATCAAGCAGTATGAGTACTGATACTTTGCCTTCTAGTAACTCAGACACAGAGAAGTTTGAATCAACATTTATACAAGGATTTGTAACTAAATTTATACTATATGAGGAAAATAAGGGGAGGTTTTGTTTTAAAAATTCAAATAACAACAGTATAGCCACGTGTCAAACTTTGGCACTTAGTTGCTTGGCAACCAAAACCACGTACACATGCTCATTAGGTCTGTGGCTTTCTATAAATATATGGTTGCTAGGGAGTTTATGAAAATATTTTAAAGTTATATAACAAATTGTAACGTGGGTTTACTTGGTCATAATACCTGTAAAAATAAAAAAACGGTGAAAGGGTTAAGCGCTTAGTATAATTATTCTTGGTGTTTAGCGTTAATGCTTGCATTCTTCTTGAAAGACTTAACCCTACGGTTATGGGTCGATTCGACCCGGCCGGTAGAGGGGTCGATTTAACCTGTTATACCGGGAGATCGGTAAAGCGTCTCTAAATAAAAATAAGTGCATCGTATTCTTCAGGTGATGGGCGTCATTTTGCATATTTTTTTTGTGAGTTTGCTAAATAAACTGCTGGAGCAATGGCCGACAGAACATATACAACAGCAGAGGTGCTCGATCTTTTGGATAGCCATGAAGTCATGGAAGATGACATGATGTCTTCGCTTGATACTCCTGATTTAGATGCTGAAAGTGTAGACGAAGATTATGCTGAAGGTGATGGCTTTGCTAGTGATGGGTCAGCAATGCTTGTACCTCCAGAATACTTGAACTCTGAGGCTAGTCATATGTTTATTGAAAGCATGGGTGACATTCTTCCTGCAGAAAAAAGATTCTCTGCTTCAGTCTGATTCTGAGGAAAAAGTGAAAAGTCTAGTGAACAGTCTAGTGATGATACAGGTTAGTGTTGAATTAGCAAAGTGAATTACAATTCTTATGAACCTAAACGCATGTGTAAATTATTGTTTTCAAATTTTCTGATGTTTTTTCGTTTTATATATTATTGTATACTTCATGGTTTACAATTTGGATTCTTTTGTTAGAGTATACATACATTTTATTTTGTCCAGCATTGGAACTTTGATATTCACATTTTTTTTTATAACTCAGCTTCCGAGAGTTCATCCGAACTAAACAGAGGCAGGAGCAGAGGCACAGGCAAGGGCAGGGGCAGGCGCACAGGAAGGGGTAGAGGAAGGGGTAGAGGCAGGGGCAGAGGAAAGGGCAGGAGTAGAGGTCAAGGCAGGGGTAGTGGCAGATCAAGAAATCAAGGGGATGAAAGTGATGAAGAGGATACTTGGAAATGGGATGAAACTGCGAACAAAGCAGTTGATCTGTCATTTTTGGGTGATGAACCTGGACCAAAGAATCAAGCAATTGGAGTTACCGAGCCTTTGGATTGTTTTCATCTTTTGCTACCTGAAGATTTTTATGATAAGCTTCTTGCTGAGACTAATCGCTATGCCAGTCAACAAAGGGAGCTATACAGTGATCATTCTCCATGGAATCCAGTGTCAAAAGAAGAACTGATGGCTTTTGTCGGTTTGGTTATTGCTATGGGTATAGTGTCCCTTCCATCACTAACTGATTACTGGTCAATGGAGCCTATGCACTGTGCATCTCAATTGATGAAAGTATGATTGGAACAAAATGTCGACTTTCATTCATACAATATTTACCAAAAAAACCTACAAGTGGGATATCAAGGTTTGGGCATGTTGTGATGCTATAACTGGCTACATATATGCATTTGAAGTTTACACTGGTGCCGATAAATCTGCTCCCAAGTCAATTCATGGCCAAGGTTATGATGTTGTAATGAGCTTGATGTCACCATTGCTTGGAAAAGGGTATGCAGTTTATACTGACAATTTCTATTCTTCCCCTCAATTGTTTCAAGATTTATCAGACAGTAAGACAAGTGCAAGTGGAACTGTGCGTAGGAATCGTAAACATTTTCCAGAAAACTTAGATGTAACTTCAAAAATGAATCGTGGAGATTGCAAGTTTCTTCATTGTAATAGTCTTACAATCTGTCGCTGGTTTGACAATAGAGATGTGACAATAGAGGTGTGTTTTGTTTGTCAACATGTTTCAGTACTTCTACCACAACTATTAGGCGACGAGTTTGCAAATAATCGAAAAATGTATCATGTCCTAACATTGTGGTGGATTACAACCAACACATGGGTGGTGTAGATTTAGCAGACCAGGCCATGTGCTATTATTCAATAGGAAGGAAAACTATGAAGTGGTGGAGACGAGTGTTTTGGCGGTTACATGATCATGCAGTTATCAATGCTTATGTCTTGCACAAGGCCAACTCTCAGGATAGTATGATGAGTCAGAAGAATTTTCGCATGAAATTAGCTTATTCGCTTACCACACAAGCACTACAGCTCCGAAGACATCCTGGACGTCCACATACAACTACACTTTCCAGACTCACTGGAAAACATTACATATGTGACCGTCTGTAGGAAAACCGGGCACAACGCGGCGTGCGTAAATATCGAGAAAAGATCGATCGATTTCTTAAAAATGTATTGTTTCAAGCCGACGGAAGGGAACGGTTAGGTCTATTATAGTGGGAACGACTTAAGCTACGACGATAAAACTTGGAGAGCTCAATATCTGGACGCCGACAACTCTGTAAGTGCAAAAAAATTTTTTTTCGAAGGGTGCCACGTTGTGCCCGGTTTTCCTGTAGACGGTCACATATATAGAAGTTCCAACCTAAAGCGCTGTTCAGTGTGTGCATACAAGAAAAGTTCTTCAAGAAGCACAAGAGTCAAAGACAAGAAAATCAAGACATGGTGTCCTAAGTGTAATGTACATTTGTGTGTTGGAAAATGTTTCGAAGCATATCATTCTCGAGTAAACTATAAAAATTCTAATGTAGAGTCTCGAACAGCAAACAACATAACTTCTAATACATCAAATTTTTCTCTTTCCATACTTCAATCACTCAAATGCATATCAAACGATACTTTTAAAATGTTCCAATTACCATAAAATTGAGATGATTCAGCAAATGTAAGTAGAATAGCATCTTAGAGTAATACAACTGATACTGTGAATAAGGTTATGAACATATAAATAGTATAATAGCTTAGCGTTAAAACGTTCCATTACAGGAATATACAATATTTTCTATTATGGTGATAACATCTCGTTACCATGGCAACTTGATGACATCGTAGATGTTGAAATCTGAAAGGAAAAGTATTATTTAATAACATACTAACTTAACATCTAGTATAAATGCTTGTTTGTTGATGTTATTCACAATTTGTGTGTTTATTTTCAGGTTCTCATTTTTCATTCGGAGTAGATGCCGATACTATCGTAAGTCAACGTATTTTATAGCTCCTTGCTTTACTCAATAATAATGATAATTAAATGACATGTTCAGTTATTGACTTTAAACAGATTTTATTATTATTATTATTATCATTATCATTATCATCATCCTCATTATTATTATTATTATTAGTATGAGTAATAGCACGGGTAACTGTGCTATTCGGGATTAATAGCATGAGTAACACGATTGAAATAGCACGAGGCAAAGCCGAGTGCTATTTCAATTGCTTTACGAGTGCTATTGATCCCTAATAGCACAGGTTACCTGTGCTATCATTCGTTAAGTAGGCCAGCTTTTAAAAAGTCATTTGCAATTGTAGCTACACTGTATCGTTCACTCACTATCTCCTTATTTCAGGATTAGCTTCTGCTGGAACTTCGTTTTCAACGTACGGCTCCTCCTAATCTGTTGAAAAAAATTCCGTCTAATACAGGTAGAGCTTCTGTGGAAAAGAATGACATTGTCTCCAAATAGAAACGACTTGAATTATATGTTTCCAAGGTTAACGCTGCACGCGTGCACACTTTCCCATACTATTTCACTTAGCTATACCATGGTATTTCACTTCGTTTCCACTTAGTTACGTGCTATTTTTAATTAGTTACACGCTAATATAGGGGTTTACACAATTTTTCTACTTGTTAACTTTTCGCTGCTGTTCGCTAAATAGCTAGCTACATCATACTTAAAACTAAACCACACTCACTCTCTGGTGTACCATTTTGTAGGCAGCACTAAGCACTACTGCTTACTACTGGAGTGAGACAAGACATTCACTCGTTAAAAAATAATAAGCAGTACTAGCAACAACAACAACAACAACAATAATGATGATGATGATGATGATGATGATAATTGGCGAGCAAGACTCTATACAGTGGTGTCAAATTGAGAATCGGGGATATTTGTTTATATATGTGTGGATATGTCATTTTGTACTTTTTTCACCCACGTGTTTTTGTGTTTGCTTGGTGGTCGACCCCGTCCCCATACTCCACTAAATGGAATCCTTTTGTTTGGCGATATTTACCCATATCATCAATTGTTTACCCCTTTGAATTACGTTGAGTTTGACATACCTGATGTTTGCGGACCCAGTTATGTCTTACTAACTGAAGGAGTTCATTTTCTATTAGGGGCGGTGGTAAGTTATCTTGGCTAATGCAGTGTTTGTCATAGTTATAGCCCTACGCAGCAGTATTGTCTTACTTGAAAATCCATTGTCCAATAGTCAAGTCACAAAAATAAGTCTTGTGTTGGTATATCAGGTAAACAAGTGTGTGAAAGTGTGGTGTTACAGCTACCGCTTAGCTAACGAATAGCACATAAACAACTACCAAAATAAGCATATTAGCTGCCTTTACACAGCTTTTTAGGCTACTGCTGTAGTAAGCAAGTCACAATTTAGTGTTTTGTTTTGTTTTGTTTTCCAGTTGGAAGTTGTGGAGAATGGCTACTATGGCATTGAAACCCCTCAAGTAGCTGGAGTGTTTTTTAGTCAGGAGCACAGGCCAATATTTAGATGAAGCTATCACTACTATAGTCAATGGCTACATAGCTACTTGTAGCTACTTTTAGGACTAAATAGATTGAATGATGCCTTCTAAAACTAGGTGAACAGGATCTGAGACTAAACGAATGTAGAGTTGTTACTATTGTATACAGATTTTGTAATTAACTTTTATTAGATTCTATTTTGTGTGAATTTCTTGTGCACAATAGCTCGCTTGCCATTTACTAGTAATGATAATAATGAAGCACCAAAGGTGCGAACCCTCAGCGCTATTAAACACTACCTAGCTATTACTAATATAACCTCCTTCCAAAAGAACAAGCAATCTGTTAGCTAGCTATTTTTAATGAGGTATCAAAATAGCTCAACCAATGAAAATGATACATGGAAATGCTGTCTTCATAAGAGAAGAAGCTAAACTAGCCAGAAACACTCACCTGTATACATTTTCAACGCGAAACTTCACTTCTTTTAACTCTGTTAACTTCCCTGGAGTAACGATTGGGAGCCTGAGCATAAAGCAAACTACACCGCTGGCTGCAGAAATTATTTGCTCACATGATTATGACGTGATGCTAGGGGGTGTTGCCCATAAATGTTTTGGTACCTATGAGGAGTTGAAAGCTTCACGTTTTCTCAACGATTTGCCCGAAATAAAAAAAAGTAGCACAATAAAAGGTCTTAAATCTTCGTCCTAGTAAGTTCATACCTAAACCAACTGTTAATTGTCAGTAATCTCCTAAATCAGAGCGTGACAGACAGACAGACAAACAGATAGGATGACTACTATAACCCTCTTGCGCATGTGTGCTGAGGGTTAATAATAACTAGCAACTACCCTGCTACATAGTGGCACTTGATGTATTGCAAAGTAAGAATGCAGTAGCACAAGTTATCTTGCTCAGTTATCATTCTCTACCATTGGTTAAGGTTACATAAGTTTCCCTCTCCCACTCTCTTTTTTCTGAACTGTCTGAGCTTTTCTTATACCCCACATCTCCTTTCTTCAGCTCTTCTTCTTGAGTCCTATCTCTCCTGCTTCTGAATTTCTGTCCTACTTTGAGAAACTTTTGTCTTCTATTTCGTACTTTCGCCTTTCTTTTGAAAACTAACCCCCCCCCCCCCGCCTTCCATCTATTCCACCCGCTTTTTAGTTACAATTGATAGCTCGCCTTTTTGCCTATCTTCCCTTCCTTTTAAACGTACACTGCCTTACCTCGCCGATTCAACTGCTTTTCAGTTACGATTAATCAACTTACCTTTCTTTCGTACTTTCGCCTTCTTTTTTAAACCTACGCCGCCTTCTATCATCTATTGCCCTCGCTTTTTAGAATAATCAGCATTTTATTGAATGTGATGTCACTTTCTACTGAATGTGATGTCACTTTCCCTACATGGGATGACGATACTTTACCTAACACGGGATGACGATACCTAAACAACATGGGACGACGATACTTTACCTAAAATGGGATGACTATACTTTACCCAACAGGAAAGGACAACATTTTACCCAACAAGAGATGACGATGCTTTACCAAACCGCACAAAGCTCATGAATTATTCTTGAATACACACTGTCGTCGTCGTTACTGACACCAAGCATAATATTATATATAATAAAATAGTAAATAGTAATAATATATAATAATAATAAGGTATATATTATATATATATGTGACCGTCTATAGGAAAACCAGGCACAACGCGGCACCTTCGAATTTTTTTTTTTTGCACTTACGGAGTTGTCGGCGTCCAGATATTGAGCTCTCCAAGTTTTATCGTCGCAGCTTTAGTCGTTCCTGCTATAATAGACCTAACCGTTCCCTTCCGTAGGCTTGAAACAATACATTTTTAAGAAATCGATCGATCTTTTCTCGATATTACGCACGCCGCGTTGTGCCCGGTTTTCCCGTAGACGGTCACATATATATATATATGCAGATGTCAGTAGTAAGAACACAATAGTGCACTCTTCCTGTGTATTGAAGACATGTTTTTATTTCAGAGATTTCGCAATCACAATACCCATGCATTGGATTCTCTATTGGACGGGTCATGCTGCGTTTGCCCATGCTGTGGGTGTGACGCATCAGATCCGTGTAACCCAAGATGTGACAATGACTGCAACTGTGACTGCAACTGTGCCACACCCCCAGGGTGTGGCGGGGATGATTGCAACCAGTGTCCTGGATGTGGCGGGGACGATTGCAACCAGTGTCCTGGATGTTGTGGAGGAGAAGGAGCGATACTGTTTCCTTGCTTCCCTCAGTGTGGTGGAGGCAATGCTGAATCTAGTTCTGCGCCCGTGGCTGTCTGTCTCCCGGGATGTGGGCAGTGCGACTGTAATGACTGTGGTGATGCCAACTGCTCAGGATGCTGTGACCAAGGAGGGTGTGATTGCGCCAAGTGCTTGGAGAGTTGCTGCCTTTCCTTCATGAACTGCCTGGGCTGTCAGAATGGGTGTGATTCAAACTGTGACGGATGCTTTGGTGACTGCAATTGTGGTGACTGTAATTGTGGTGATTGTAATTGTGGTGATTGTAATTGTGACGGTGACTGTAACTGTGGTGATTGTAATTGTGACGGAGATTGCGATGGTGACTGTGATGGTTGTGATGGTAGTGATTGTGACGGCATTGGAGATATCTTATCAGGATGTTCCGATTAAAAAAAAACTATTTCAAAAGATTTATTTTTGTTACAAATATTTTTTTAAAACCTTTATGTGATGAAAATTGTTTCTTACTTGATTAAAAATTTTTTTTTTAAATGTACTGTATATTAAAATAAGTAGACAATATTATTGGGTTTCTAATGTCGGCACATTTGATGCGAAATAAGCAGGTCTCTAAGTCTAACACAATTTGTCATGACTGCAACATGACTATTTTCTGTTAATTGGAGCACTGTAAATCACTGTGTGCGTTGGGGTGGGGTGCACTTGAACTTCCTTTCTCTACTCATGAGCTGGCAAATTTGATCAATCACTGTTGTGAATCAATGTTTTAATACTCAATTTTTATTTCATGCTTCACCACCTTTCCTGTAGTGGATAGGGCTAAATGTCCTATAGTGCAGGGCATTTAGCCCTATCTTATACAGGGAAGGTGGTAAAAGCATGAAAATGTCCTAAATACGTGACTACAGGAAATTCAAGTTTTTACACTGTGGGGGTCTTATCAGTGATGGTGTGGTACATAAGAAGCTTGATACAAATACTTCCTCTATCTTGACCTCTGCTGATCAGGCTCCAGTACGAGGTAGTATAGTTATTCTATTAACAATATTTTTTTTTTGCAAGTGCAAAATAAATAAAGAATTCTCTACTTGCTTACCAATCACCGGTAGCTAACTTCCTGGAATGTTGCAGACAGTCTAGCAATTGGTGTGTGTATGTGTGTGGTATAAAATAGGTTAACATTGGAAGTTGTTCAGTGAAAGGGAATTAAAGTGATGGAAAAGAAATCCTTGTGTGAAAATTTAGACATTGCCTTAGAAATGAATGGTACCTCCAGGCAGAATGGTGAAACTGTTTATGTGGAAAGTGAAAGAGATGGTCACAAAATTGAGTGTCAAGAAAATCTACAAGAGTCAGAAACAGGATTGGTGAATTATGGGCCACCACACAATACAAATGAAGTTGACAATGCAGCTGCTCAAGAGGTTTGCTTATTATGTGGTTAACTATTGGGTATAATACTTCAGTTTCATAAGGCTACACAAAATATATTTAAGTCACAATGAGCTAGAATAATATAGCTATTATTAGAAAATAATGAATTACTCCAAAGCTAGAATTCTACTTTTGTGCATTCATTAATTGACCAGGATAGGTAGCAAGTTAAAGCTTGTATTCATAGTGAATGCATAGCTATGCCAATTTTATAGATTTTTTTTTTGTGAGAGGTTGTTTCTACTAATTGTGCCACGAAGGATTTGAAATAACACAAAGGAGTAAAATTAATTCTCCACCTATTGAAATGGCTATTAGCTGTTAAAATTAGCTAAATCATCATAAACTATAATAAAACAGTTCCTATAGTGTTTTTTTTTTCAATCTACAACTTGTACCAAAACCTACACTTGATTGTTATTTTGTATTGTTTATAGTGTTAGTATTACATGTATGCATAAACGTATTGGATACAATAAAGGTCACACAATCAAAGGCTACTCTATGTATAAGGTAGTTAGGAAGTGTTATGAATGGCTTCAATGTGGTCAAGTGTATTGTTCGCACATAGGAAGGTTACATTTTAAGCATAATTAGCAGCTGCATTCTCATACGGTGCAAGTCAATAACACAGTTAAAAACAATAAAAAAGAATTTCATCTTTGTGGTAACCTGTGCGGTGGTGTTATAAGGCTGCATTGGCTCCCTCCTCTCACCTTTTCTTTCCCTGTCAACATCAATGGTTAGTGTCTTTTAAGGTATGACAAAAACAAAAATCTTTTCTGAGCTTTTTTTTCTTTTCCTTTTCACTTATTTGCTTTCAAAAACTGGTTATTTATTAGACCTCTCACTTAAACTTGTAGCATCAGAGTCCTCCTCTGAATGTAATAGCCACTGTTGTACAACCTCCTCCTCCAGTAGTGCAGTATTCAGAGTCTTACCTGCAACCACCATCAAACCAACAAGATGCCCATTCAATATCTTCCAATATTAGTAAGTTATCCTCACGCCAGCATACATCACTAATACATAATACTTATTACATGAGTCAGAGTGTCAAATGACAAAATATTTCATGAGCAGGCTAATTTATTTTCAAGAGCCAAAAACAAATCCTGAGAGTGAAATATCTTGCATCTTGCCATATCACTTTATTCCAACTAGATTTGCTATAGTTAGCACTAGAGGACTGGTAACTCACAGTCTAGTAAAGTTGATTGTAGGGGCTACCCACACCCCCAGCTGATATTTTAGCAGCCTCTCTAACCCAGTTGAGTACTCTACTCAAGAGGAAGGTACACAAGAGGAAGGTAGCTGTAAAAACCTGGGAAGTGACAAGCTTGGCTGGTTGCTATAACTACAAAGCTTGCACAGTACAGTGTGAAATAACAACCTTGAAATATGATGAGTTATTTCAAGGTTGGTCATGTACCTAAAGATATTATTGTGAAGGTATCTAGAGTGAAATATATCATATATATATTATTCCACTCTAGATATCTTCACAATGTTATTTTTAGGTACCAAGCTCATACCTCAGTAGTTATAGCATAGTGTTATCTCACAGCTGTATTGCCTACCTGGTTTTACAGCTACATTCCTCTTTAGTGAAGTTTCATAAGGCTACACAAAATATATTCTCTTTAGATATTACACTTGTCAGAGTGGTGTGCTAGATATTACACTTGTCAGAGTGGTGTGCTAGATATTACACTTGTCAGAGTGGTGTGCTAGATATTACACTGTCAGAGTGGTGTGCTAGATATTACACTTGTCAGAGTGGTGTGCTAGATATTACACTGTCAGAGTGGTGTGCTAGATATTACACTGTCAGAGTGGTGTGCTAGATATTACACTTGTCAGAGTGGTGTGCTAGATATTACACTGTCAGAGTGGTGTGCTAGATATTACACTGTCAGAGTGGTGTGCTAGATATTACACTGTCAGAGTGGTGTGCTAGATATTACACTGTCAGAGTGGTGTGCTAGATATTACACTGTCAGAGTGGTGTGCTAGATATTACACTGTCAGAGTGGTGTGCTAGATATTACACTGTCAGAGTGGTGTGATATTTACACTGTCAGAGTGGTGTGCTAGATATTACACTGTCAGAGTGGTGTGCTAGATATTACATGTCAGAGTGGTGTGCTAGATATTACACTTGTCAGAGTGGTGTGCTAGATATTACACTGTCAGAGTGGTGTGCTAGATATTACACTGTCAGAGTGGTGTGCTAGATATTACACTTGTCAGAGTGGTGTGCTAGATATTACACTTGTCAGAGTGGTGTGCTAGATATTACACTTGTCAGAGTGGTGTGCTAGATATTACACTTGTCAGAGTGGTGTGCTAGATATTACACTGTCAGAGTGGTGTGCTAGATATTACACTGTCAGAGTGGTGTGCTAGATATTACACTGTCAGAGTGGTGTGCTAGATATTACACTGTCAGAGTGGTGTGCTAGATATTACACTGTCAGAGTGGTGTGCTAGATATTACACTGTCAGAGTGGTGTGCTAGATATTACACTTGTCAGAGTGGTTTTCTAGATAATTCACTTGTCAGAGTGGTGTGCTAGATATTACACTGTCAGAGTGGTGTGCTAGATATTACACTGTCAGAGTGGTGTGCTAGATATTACACTTGTCAGAGTGGTGTGCTAGATATTACACTGTCAGAGTGGTGTGCTAGATATTACACTTGTCAGAGTGGTGTGCTAGATATTACACTTGTCAGAGTGGTGTGCTAGATATTACACTTGTCAGAGTGGTGTGCTAGATATTACACTTGTCAGAGTGGTGTGCTAGATATTACACTTGTCAGAGTGGTGTGCTAGATATTACACTTGTCAGAGTGGTGTGCTAGATATTTCACTCTCAGGCTTTGTTTTCACTTGCCTCTGGCTCTTGAAAACAAATTAGCCTGCTCATGAAATATCACACTCTGACTCTCTTTCCTATATATATAAGAGTAGAGAACAGTGTATTGTCCACTCACCAACTGCCCACACCTCATCTACTTAACCTGCACACATATAACTGATGATTCATACCATATTGGCCCACCTAACGTGAACTTGTATAGCTGATGATTCATACCATATTGAACGCCTAACCTTGTCTGTTGTATCACTGATTTCATGTGAATACCTTTTATGATTTGAGCACAAGTTTCATGAACAAGTAGGGCTAGCCCTTTGAGAGGGGAGAGGGGAGAAGAGAAATACATAAAACTTAACTGGCTTTTACAGGCATTCTTTGGGTGAAGTACCACACGGAGTACAGTGTTTTATCAGATTGGTTAACTACATTCGACCGAATGAATAAATGAATATAAAAATATATCAAATAGTATTAACTTAGTTGTATGGCATCATCATCATTATAACAATTTTTTAAAATAAACAAATAAAAACCTACTAACCCATTGGCGTCTTATAATTTTGTAAGCAATTATTATTATTATTAATGGCACACATCATTATGTGAGAAACTTTTGAAATAGTATTTTAATAATAAAAATAAATATTATTATTACTGAAACACACATTGATAGCAATAAAATGGCTATCTCATACTCACACTTTCTTTGCCAGATCACATTGTCATGTTAATTATAACATTGTGTCTGCATTCAGGTTCAGATATCGAGGAGCTGATAGGAGATGACGATATTTCAGTAAGTGGTTAATGATGGCTTGCATGTTGTGTTGTAGTTATGACGACCCCTGAATGAGTCAAGTCTTATGCCATTTAAGTAAAAAAAAAAAAAAAAAAAAAAAAAAAAAAAATCTATAATTGTGGCATGATGGGAGTTCAATTATTGTGTCTTTGATGCTTGATGATGCACTCATGTGACAATTAGTACATCAATACTGCAGAGTATATTCCTATGATCAATTATTTAGTTTTGTGACATATGCATAAATATAAGTTGGAAGAGGATAAAAAAAAATTGCCATAACTTTCACCTACTATGTAATATACCATCAACCATTAGTTTCACATATTTTGCAAGTGCTCTTCCTTCCCACACATGTTCTATGTCCTCACAGGAGTCCAGTCAAGACAGCACCCAGCACTGCTGCTCACCAAGATGTGCACAATGCTATCGTACCTTCATGACAGGATGTGCTGTGGCCATGGGCGCTGTGCTCCGGTACCTGACTTGCTGTGATGACGACGAGACTCTGATCGTAGACATCATTGAAGACTAATCACTGACATCACAAGCAACCCCCACTCCTCAGAAAGTACCACAGCACACACACACACACATCACTGTCAGGTTGACGGTCACTGCTAAATTATTTTTCACGGTGTCAATATTTATAAAAAAAATAAATTTGTGAATAAAAAAAAAAAGTAATTGATTATTGCTGTTGGTAAAGGTGGTATGTGTAATAAAATAATGAAGAGGAGAAGTAGGAGGAGAAGTGCATGATAAGGTGTTGCCGTTAGGTCTTCAACTCTCCGTACATTGGGTTGTCATCCATAGAGCCAGTATCACTGATGACGTCTTCAGACGAGTCGACTTCTCCATTGCTGAGTTTCTCGTAAATGCCGTCGCTGTTGTGATTGGTGGCCGAAGATCTCCGTTCTTGGCTGTGATCTAGCACGTCACGCAGCTTGGAGTAGTGCACTTGGTCGTTTAGGTGAGGGAAGGCGAGGACAGAGTCATACGTGTTGGGTACTGATGACGGAAGTTCTGCTCCGGCTGGGAAATATTCAGCTCTGATGTGTCTGGAGTGAATATAATAAATCACTTTTTTGTGAGTTGTTATAGCAGACAGCAATCTACTGTTTAATACTTGGGAGGGAAATGTGTGGGCCTATACATGTGTGTGCTATAAGCCTTCTGACCCAATAGGTGTTCATTTGACCTGCACTGACTGCCACCTTTAAAATAAGCTTTCCAATTATTTCTTTATATATTTTTTCTACGATCATGGAATGTTTAGTGAGTATATACTTATTGCATGAGTCAGCGTACAATATGAGGAGGTACTTCAAGAGTACGCACAAGTATTTTCACAAGTCAAAAGACAAGTGAAAATGCAAGTGTGAGAGTGATATGCCATCCCCATATTGTACGACAAGTGAAATAAATTGTTTATTATTACATTTGGTATTTTTTCTAAACACAGTAAACATTCAGAGGTCACTCTGACATACTTCTAAAATTTCAGTAGTCCAGAACTATACACAAACGTGTTAGAGCATTCAATAAGCAGCGCTCAATATTGAATGCTCATGTGGAAGCACTCGAGGAAAATTAACATAATTATAATAGCAATTTTTAAAGTTAGAGAGTAGGATGTCAAGAATCTGAAGCGTTAAGGAATCTGAGACCTCAAGCTATAGCATCCTCGCTATGTTCAGTGCTGCTGGAGGTCAAGAATTCCCACAATTCATAATAACTGAACCTAACTGCTTTAGAACATAGCAAAGAATAAAACCTAAAGAAATAACAAAATAATTAGTGACAGTAAAGTCTAGAGCATGAATCGAATTGAATAGATTCACATAATGAACCAATCAGATTGCTTGCATGTGACTAGTTACGTTCTAAATATGAATATGAAAAATACACCGTTAGACCATCCATACTGCTTTGCTGCTTGTCAATAAAGTTTATAATTGTGACTGTACTTGGGAAAAGGGACCAATTACGTTTAAAAAAAATGTACAGTAGAGCCCAAACACCGACAAAAAAAATAATTTTTTTTTGATTTTCTTTTTATTGGCCCACAGCTACACGGACACCAAATTTGAGTGGCTGAAACCATTGTTAGGTCATTTAAATACAGCCACCTTTTATTTTATTTTTTTACCTTCTGTGTGTGCACGGAAATCCAACCAGCGAGTAATTGAAAATTGTGGGCGAATTCAATTTGGTGCCTAGAAAAATTACCTTGACCTCGGAAAGTCGCAGGTAAATTCTTATACATAAGTTGTTGTTATAGCATCGTAGCAACAGAATAGAAATAATAAACGTGAATAATCAAGCTATATAAGTTGATGTTGCTATTTATGAGGTCTTGTAGTTGGAGTCTGCAGACTAGGAGACTCTCAGGGGACTATTATTGTGAATACACTGGAAGAATCAGCAAGTCTCTGACTGGACAAAGGTTTCATTTGTTCCAAAACAGGCAACAAGCTGGCTGCCTAAACTTAGCTAGCCAGTGAACTAACAAACCAAGCTAGTCGATCACTTCTAAAAGAGTGACTGTATTATAGTTACCATGACTTACAATAACTATCAAACTGAAACAGAAAAGAAAAAAGAAAAAGCACAAAAACAACCTGCAAAACTATGTCTATACCATCTAGTGCTACTTAAAGCCATACCTGTTTAGTACCCTTGCACTGCATAGGGTTTGAACTGAGTAAGACCTGCCCCATCAACGAAGTAAGCGACCCCAACTACAACTTACTGCCGTTCAGCTGAGCGCCACCATTTTCCAAGCATAAGTAAAAGTATTATGCAATTCATAACACGGACTTCCGGTTAGATTACGGAATTCAACGTTAACTCCGCCAGAAATCGAATAAGAAGTTTTAATTGCAGTTTTATCGAAATAACTGTGCTCAAGTTGGTTAGATTGCCGCTCGTATATTTAGTGAACCAAGCAGCGCCTGCTTATAAACTTGGTACCAAAATACTCCATATGAGTGCTCTACACAGAGGTATAAATAACTCATTTTTCAATTTTTAACGCAATTGGTCCCTTTTCCCAAGTACTGTCACAATTATGTTTACCTGTCACTGGGATTATCACTGTACAATGGACCAGACAACACCTCTCTACAACACACACACACACACACACACACCCACACACACACCACACATTAACATACAAGGACAGTAGTAAATAAGGAGTAACAGTACTAATCTAAACACAACAATACTTGTATGTACTCTGGCACAATGTGGTGAGTGAGATACATTGTAATACTTGTATGTACTCTGGCACAATGTGGTGAGTGAGATACATTGTAATACTTGTATGTACTCTGGCACAATGTGGTGAGTGAGATACATTGTAATACTTGTATGTACTCTGGCACAATGTGGTGAGTGAGATGCATTGTAATACTTGTATGTACTCTGGCACAATGTGGTGAGTGAGATGCATTGTAATACTTGTATGTACTCTGGCACAATGTGGTGAGTGAGATGCATTGTAATACTTGTATGTACTCTGGCACAATGTGGTGAGTGAGATACATTGTAATACTTGTATATACTCTGGCACAATGTGGTGAGTGAGATACATTGTAATACTTGTATGTACTCTGGTACAATGTGGTGAGTGAGATACATTGTAATACTTGTATGTACTCCTGGCACAATGTGGTGAGTGAGATACATTGTAATACTTGTATGTACTCCTGGTACAATGTGGTGAGTGAGATGCATTGTAATACTTGTATGTACTCCTGGCACAATGTGGTGAGTGAGATGCATTGTAATACTTGTATGTACTCCTGGCACAATGTGGTGAGTGAGATACATTGTAATACTTGTATGTACTCCTGGCACAATGTGGTGAGTGAGATACATTGTAATACTTGTATGTACTCTGGCACAATGTGGTGAGTGAGATACATTGTAATACTTGTATGTACTCTGGCACAATGTGGTGAGTGAGATACATTGTAATACTTGTATGTACTCTGGCACAATGTGGTGAGTGAGATACATTGTAATACTTGTATGTACTCTGGCACAATGTGGTGAGTGAGATACATTGTAATACTTGTATGTACTCTGGCACAATGTGGTGAGTGAGATGCATTGTAATACTTGTATGTACTCTGGCACAATGTGGTGAGTGAGATGCATTGTAATACTTGTATGTACTCTGGCACAATGTGGTGAGTGAGATGCATTGTAATACTTGTATGTACTCCTGGCACAATGTGGTGAGTGAGATGCATTGTAATACTTGTATGTACTCTGGCACAATGTGGTGAGTGAGATACATTGTAATACTTGTATATACTCTGGCACAATGTGGTGAGTGAGATACATTGTAATACTTGTATGTACTCTGGTACAATGTGGTGAGTGAGATACATTGTAATACTTGTATGTACTCCTGGCACAATGTGGTGAGTGAGATACATTGTAATACTTGTATGTACTCCTGGTACAATGTGGTGAGTGAGATGCATTGTAATACTTGTATGTACTCCTGGCACAATGTGGTGAGTGAGATGCATTGTAATACTTGTATGTACTCCTGGCACAATGTGGTGAGTGAGATACATTGTAATACTTGTATGTACTCCTGGCACAATGTGGTGAGTGAGATACATTGTAATACTTGTATGTACTCTGGCACAATGTGGTGAGTGAGATACATTGTAATACTTGTATGTACTCTGGCACAATGTGGTGAGTGAGATGCATTGTAATACTTGTATGTACTCTGGCACAATGTGGTGAGTGAGATGCATTGTAATACTTGTATGTACTCTGGCACAATGTAGTGAGTGAGATACATTGTAATACTTGTATGTACTCCTGGCACAATGTGGTGAGTGAGATGCATTGTATTGTGCTAATGATCATAACTTTCAGTCACATTTAAACTTCAACATTCATTTGCTGTAAGTATTTCAAAAAGTATGTCACAGTCGTAGATATAATATAAGAGCATTTAGTCCTGCCCATAACTCCACCCAGTCTATATACAACAATTTCAATACAACACTGCTTGCACATTTTTTGCCAATATATCTGTTGAATTGTTTAACTAACACCTTGTTATACAATTTCGCACTTACTCGCCATATATGGAATTGTCCACTTTGCGTTCTGGTGACTCCAAGTTGACGGGGACACTAAGTGATTTACTAAACAACAATAAAAAAATTTAAAAAAAATTATATTATATATAAAAATGAATTTTTTTTATGGTCAAGAAAGTGGGCATGCTCACTGCATTTGAAGCTATGACTAAATGGTAATACTTGGGCAATCAAGTCAAACATCAAGAGAATAATTACGCTACAAGTATACAGAGTTGAGAAGCCATATGATAGTTAAACCATAGGTTTGAGGAATTATCACTGATAACCATCGTGATCCTGAGGGCAAAGGCCGAGGGAGATAGCAGTTGTCTAGCAATAATTCCAGGAGTTGCCATGGTTTAACTTTATTGTACCACAGTTGCCTTTGCGAACAGTTTCAAAGATACAATAGTGACAGAATATTGTTTGTTTTTTTGTTTTTTTTTTAGGGGAAAAATATGTCCAGCATTACCTAATAGTTACTGCTGCCAGGGTCACTAAAAATACTGACCAAAGAAGTATGCTTTATTAGTTTCTGCCATTAAAAAACAACAACAACAATAACAACAGTGGTGATAAATCGATGACATTCAGTGAGGTTCACAAGAGAAGATGTTTAACTACAATGAATAATTCAGTTATGACTGACTTTAAGCTTGGATGGAGTGACTGCCATGCATTGGATGGAGTGACTGCCATGCATTGGATGGAGTGACTGCCATGCATTGGATGGAGTGACTGCCGTGCATTGGATGGAGTGACTGCCGTGCATTGGATGGAGTGACTGCCGTGCATTGGATGGAGTGACTGCCGTGCATTGGATGGAGTGACTGCCGTGCATTGGATGGAGTGACTGCCGTGCATTGGATGGAGTGACTGCCGTGCATTGGATGGAGTGACTGCCGTGCATTGGATGGAGTGACTGCCGTGCATTGGATGGAGTGACTGCCGTGCATTGGATGGAGTGACTGGCGTGCATTGGATGGAGTGACTGGCGTGCATTGGATGGAGTGACTGGCATGCATTGGATGGAGTGACTGGCATGCATTGGATGGAGTGACTGCCGTGCATTGGATGGAGTGACTGCCGTGCATTGGATGGAGTGACTGCCGTGCATTGGATGGAGTGACTGCCGTGCATTGGATGGAGTGACTGCCGTGCATTGGATGGAGTGACTGCCGTGCATTGGATGGAGTGACTGCCGTGCATTGGATGGAGTGACTGCCGTGCATTGGATGGAGTGACTGCCGTGCATTGGATGGAGTGACTGCCGTGCATTGGATGGAGTGACTGGCGTGCATTGGATGGAGTGACTGGCGTGCATTGGATGGAGTGACTGGCATGCATTGGATGGAGTGACTGGCATGCATTGGATGGAGTGACTGCCGTGCATTGGATGGAGTGACTGCCGTGCATTGGATGGAGTGACTGCCGTGCATTGGATGGAGTGACTGCCGTGCATTGGATGGAGTGACTGCCGTGCATTGGATGGAGTGACTGCCATGCATTGGATGGAGTGACTGGCATGCATTGGATGGAGTGACTGGCATGCATTGGATGGAGTGACTGGCATGCATTGGATGGAGTGACTGCCATGCATTGGATGGAGTGACTGGCGTGCATTGGATGGAGTGACTGGCATGCATTGGATGGAGTGACTGCCATGCATTGGATGGAGTGACTGCCATGCATTGGATGGAGTGACTGCCATGCATTCAGTCGTACAGCTAATTTCTACAAGTTAAAAATTCTTTGGTTAAGCACTCTTTTTGGCACAAAGTTATGTTTTCCACGGCTGCAGAAATGAACTATCATCTTTGGCTATAGTATTAACATATGATAGTATGTGGTTTAAACAGTTCTACTCCTCTAAATAACAGCAGTGAGCAACAACAACCACACAATAACAATAACAGTTATATCTTTGCATTTGACTTGTAGAATTCAAATCCAGTTACTTACCTCTTCCTCTTGCTGAGGAGCACACACACGACGACAACAGCCAAGACAACCACCAGAGCTAGCACGATGACTCCACCCACAACCATACCCACTACAATTCCATTCCTTATCTGGCGTGCTGGCACTCCTGTAGGTGACAAGCTGACGTCCATACCAGTGTGAGAGAAGGATGAAGCTGCAGGAGGCATGGTAGACACAGGTGTGGCTCCTGAAAGAGAAGATATATTTATGCATGGGGTCTGTTTAGTCTTTCTAATGCATAGTGCTTTACCTGCTGTGGTGACTGGAAATGTGGAAGCATTCTCTCCTGCTATTTAACACCACACACATGCACGCGCATACACACACACAAACATGCACACTCAAGAGTTAGGCCACATGGAGTATTGCGTAGTACTTTACCTGCTGTGGTGACTGGAAATGTGGAAGCATTCTCTCCTGCTATTTTACACCACACACACACACACACACACACACACACACACTCAAGAGTTAGGCCACACTGAAATGTTCCCTCACTATAATTTAACTCATGTAGTGCAAGTCCAGTCAGAATTAGACAGACCCTATAAAATGAGCTCAAAGAATGTCAACTCATTAATCAGTAATATTTTATCGGCTTAAAATCATTGATAATTTCCTCCCTATAAAGCATTCTCACTCTTCCTAGATTAGTTGTGAAAAAGATAACTATCTAATCTTGTAAGGATAGACAAATTTGCATTTGTCTGGACTCGTATTTCGTCATGGAGAAATAGGTAAAGGGTCAGGCTATGTGTGGTCCTGGACCATTTGAGCCACTTCTCATATGTGGCAATCCTGTGGAACATACTGTGCAACAACAGCTTCACTCTGCTCCAATATTCTTATACACAGGGCATGACCACTTGATGCATTTACAGGTCAGTCTCAGTATAGACTTTTCATCAAAACAGTATCTATAGTAGCGAGCGGAAGTAAAACAAACATCACAGAGTACTGCTTAAGAGAGATCAAACATTACATGTGTATTTGCTTGTGTAGTTTTAGGCAACAGGCAGTGTCTCCGTTTTTACTAATAGTTTCCCCATAATAACAACATTTACAAAGACCGGCACTTATCCTGAGACTTGACAAGCATAGAACTACCACATTAGCAACTTCACAGGAAATGAAACGTTTCAATGTAAATTACATGTGTATTCTAATTAGGTGTTCTTCCTATTTGATTGTCAGTTAATGAACGATAGGTCCTAAATATTCAGTTGAAACTATGAGTGTTTGTATATGTAATTAAAATGTGCAGATAAAATATCAACACAGTACCAATACTACTCCCCAAAATATACTTCACTTGGCTCCAACTTGGAAGTAGAGCAAGTGTAAAAAGTGAGAAATTTACATATCATGTGCCTACCCACTCATTCACATGTATTCACACATCCAACCACACCCACTCATTCACATGTATTCACACATCCAACAACACCCACTCATTCACATGTATTCACACATCCAACCACACCCACTCATTCACATGTATTCACACATCCAACCACACCCACTCATTCACATGTATTCACACATCCAACCACACCCACTCATTCACATGTATTCACACATCCAACAACACCCACTCATTCACATGTATTCACACATCCAACCACACCCACTCATTCACATGTATTCACACATCCAACCACACCCACTCATTCACATGTATTCACACATCCAACCACACCCACTCATTCACATGTATTCACACATCCAACCACACCCACTCATTCACATGTATTCACACATCCAACAACACCCACTCATTCACATGTATTCACACATCCAACCACACCCACTCATTCACATGTATTCACACATCCAACCACACCCACTCATTCACATGTATTCACACATCCAACCACACCCACTCATTCACATGTATTCACACATCCAACCACACCCACTCATTCACATGTATTCACACATCCAACCACACCCACTCATTCACATGTATTCACACATCCAACAACACCCACTCATTCACATGTATTCACACATCCAACCACACCCACTCATTCACATGTATTCACACATCCAACCACACCCACTCATTCACATGTATTCACACATCCAACCACACCCACTCATCAACATGTATTCACCATCCAACCACACCCAATCATTCACAGGATCCCCACAATCCAAACCACACCCACTCATTCACAGTATTCACAAATCAAACCAAACCCACTCATTCCACATGTAGTCACACATCCAACCACACCACACTCATTCAATGTATAACAATCCAACCACACCCACTCATTAACATGTTATTCACACATCCAACCACACCCACTCATTCAATGTATTCACACATCCAAAAAACAAAAAGCATGAAAATGGATGCAAAAAATAAAAAAAAAAAAAAAAAGCAAGTAAAAGGTATGAAAAAAAGAAAACCACAAAAAATCAGTTCAAATGTATTAAAAAATAACAACAAAACCAATCATTCAACTGTGAAACAGCAAACAAACACACACGAATTCAAAAGTATTCAACATACAACCCCAAAAAACATTCACATGTATTCACACATCCAACCACACCAACTCAATACCTGGACATTGTAGTTTGCCTGCACAATCTTGCACTATCACAATCCTGTACTTATTCCTCATAATTGAACATAAATTCCACCAACCCCTTTTTAATCATTGTCATTTGAGTTCATACTACGGTGTTTCATTCAATGGAGTAGGGTAAAAATCATTTATGCTTTCTCAAAATAGTCCAAAGCAGTCATCGCATCACCTCATGCATACTAGCACATAGGATAAAAACAATTAGCACCAGCATATGATACTTGTCATTTTGGGATCCAGAAGAGCCTTCTTCAGTCCTTGGCGAAAGTTAAAAGAGAATAAGAACTGTTTGAGGGGTTAAAACTGCACTACATGGAAGTCATGGAGTTAATAAATATAATTTACTGAAAGGAAATATATTGTTTTTTCCTTCAGTATTTAGTTACTCAATGGCTTCTGTGTTTCAGTTCTTGTGATTATATCATTTCCAACAGCTAGCAATTGTAACTGTTTGTCATTCTTTTTATGTCTCACAGAAGAATGGTCTCCTCAAGCGGAAGAGTTTGGTACAGAGAGAGTTATTAGTTATTGCTGCAAATGACTCATAGAATTTTCAAACTTTTTGAAAGAAACTATTCAACTCAATGACCAGAAATAGAATGGTTACTTCACTGGCACACACACACACACACACAAAATGCAAAAAAATATATATGAAAATTCTCTTGCTGCCGCTAAGCGGTCACGCGCACCTGGCAGAGCCAGGATGCCTGTGCACTAAGCAGGCACTGTGAGCAGTGCAAGCAAAGCTCCTGGAGCCGGGCTAGGAACTCGCAGGAGAATAGGCCTTTCCTCACAGCAAGTGGTGTAGGCACCCAAAGTCTCACCTGGACCATTGCTGTTTCACGAGAAAAGGCCTTGAATTTGCACCCAGCAAATGACAGCAGGGTGGACTGGTGGGGCTGGTGGAGGCAGATGGAAA
>WLWD01002018.1_pt1 | contig 45567 bp, 31 predicted proteins | sample 6712731 | NCBI WGS metagenome assembly WLWD01 (sample SAMN12718690, study PRJNA576275) | sponge metagenome | isolation source: marine sponge | host: Mycale hentscheli | place: New Zealand: South Island, Marlborough, Capsize Point | collected 2014-11-01 | reverse complement strand
ACTCAGGGACAGGATCATCCCAGTCGAGCTTCAAACTCCAGAGCTTCTGCAGCAGAATCTTGGAAGTGATGACGACGGGAGCGTACAAGCCGAGGATGTCGTAAACTCGTGCGGACGTAGAGGCGATCGTTCTCTTGGTAGTCTTGGAATCTTCTGGAAGTTTGGGCATGGCCACATGCAGCGTGTCGTGGGAAACGTCCCAGTGCATTCCGAGAGCTTTGGATAATTGAAGTGGGGATGGAAGTTGGAGGTCGGCAGTCTTGATCAGGTTGGTGGGAATTGTATCTCGGAACTCACGAAAATTGCTCCGCCATTTCCTGAGAGTCATGCCCGCTGAAGCCAGCAGTTGGCAGAGTTGCTGTCGGATGAAATCGGCCTCTGCGACGGATGAAGCACCGGACAGGCAGTCGTCCACGTAGAACTCCTGCAGGATGGCTTGAGACGCCAGTGGGTGTGAGCTCCGATGCGTCTTTGCTAGATGACGTATCACTCTAGTGGCAATAAACGGAGACGACTTCGCTCCAAACGTAAGACGCTTCATACGGAGGTCGATCGTTCGTCCTTCAGAGTCATGGTTGAGGAATCTGTGCCAGTCCCTTTCTTCCTCATGGATGACTACCTCCCGAAACATCTTTGAGATGTCGGCACTGAATGTGATGAGATGTGTCCGGAAACGCAGAAGAATGTCCACCAGGTTGGGGTACAAGCTGGGTCCCGTGAGCAAGCAGTCGTTGAACGATATGCCTGTCGAGGTCCGAGCCGAAGCATCGAATTGCCCTGAGTTTGGTAGTGGTGGATTCTCTGGTCACGACTTGAACGGGAAGGTAGAAATTGGGACGTGACAGTTGGTTGTGAGGAACAAGTTCTGCATGATCGAGCATCCTGTATTCCTCGGGGACTTCTCTAAACTTGGAGAGGAGGTCCTTCTTCTCTAACGATTGTTCGCTCTGGACGAGTCTTTGGACTGCAGCTAATCGAGAAGTGCCGAGCTTGGGCGTGGGATTCAGCTGTGGTAGTCGCACCACATATCTGCCATCAGACTGTCTGGAGTGAGTCTCGTCAAAGTAATCCATTGCGATTTGGTCTTCTTTGGAGAGAACCGGTTCTTCGGGGACCCTCTCTAGTTCCCACATCTGCTGCAGGGCTTCATGGAGGGGATCCTCGCTGACTCGTACTTTGAGTACTGTCTGCGCCTGGTCACTGTCGATGGGGGCAACAATGGACCAGCCAAAAAGTGTTGGAGTAGCGGAGATTTCTGCCATCTTGGAGTACACATCTGCACCCGTTACGCACTTGATGATGTCACAAGATCCGATGTGAAGGTCAAGCGAACCACCGAGAGCGGGATCGGCGAGAGGTTTCTTATCTCGCAAGATTGGAGCCGATAAGATCTGTTCAGCTGATTTGGGTACTGTTGCGTGAGGTATCCGTGAGACGACCCCGAACCACAGTGTGACCCTCTCGTCAGCGTGTAGAGATCTGAGCGTAGCTTGGACACAGTGCCTGGCTCTTCCTCCTCCTGTGAGGCCGTCTAGTTCCATCTCCTGGGAATGGTGCTTAAGATGAAGTGCTGCAGCCAGACGTTCCGACATCAGGGATACAGAGGATCCGCCGTCGAACGCTAGTCTGGTTCTCTGTCGTCGTTGGCCGTGCATCACGTCAACTACGGCAGTACTAAGAAGTCCCAAATAGAATGGTAATTGAAGATTCAGCGGACGTGGCAGAAAAGACAAATGCAGAAGACACGGAAGCGTCCGCCGTGGTGTTAGCAGGAGTATCAGGGGAGTCCCGATGGATCAACGTGTGATGCCTCTTGTTGCACTTCCGGCAATTGAATGCGGACGTGCAGTTGGGAGTTACATGAGCAGGTAACAGACAGTTTAAGAACCTCTTCGAGTCTTTCACCACTTGGTTCTTCTTGTCGGCGCTGAAGCTGAGGAATTGAGAGCAGCGGGCAAGCCCGTGAGGAGCGCTGCATACTGGACGGGAAGTAATGGAAGCGTTCACTTTGAGTGAGGTTTGTGGTTTGGAACGTGCTGAGGATGAAGAGCTGGGTCTGGTTGCTTGAAGATTCCAACGCGTCTTGTAGCATTATCGTCAGGTAGATTGAACTCTCTCTTGCGGAAGAAGTCCAAGACCTCATCCAAGTCTGGAAGGCGGTCGGATTCGTTGTAGCGCGAAGTCCACTCGTGTCGAAGCTTGTCGTCCCATTCCTCCATGAGCATTGCGGCCAAAAGCTGGTTGTATGTGTTGCCACCAGCGCGCTCGAGTCCCCTAGTGTTGGTCTCCCATTTCTCCCTCATGTGGCGCAGGCTACTTCGGGAGTAGGTGCAAGTTGTTGTAGGCTGGCACAGTTTCCGAAGATGCAGAGGGTATACCAGATGTGGCTGCCCGTAAGCATCCTGGAGGGCTCTCATCGCTGTATCGTATCCGTCGGCACCGGACTGGTAGTATTGTACTATCTTCTCTGCTTCAGAAGAGGACATGGGCTTGAGGAGAAGACAACATCGTTCGGGATCTGAAAGTCCGGCTCCGCGGGTCTTCATGGCAGCGGAGAACAGTGCATAGAAGTTGTGCCAATCGGTGGCGAGACCAGAGAACTTCGGTAGATCGAGTTGTAGTTTGGCTATGCTAGAAGAGATGGAATAGGCTGGCGATGTTGTCTCAGCGGGGTGTAGTTTTTCTGGCTTGACAGAGTGTTCGGAGGACATACGGACGAAGAGATCTTGCAGCTGCTTGCGGAGTGAGGTCATCGCGACATTCACAGGTGGGATTTCTTTGAAGTCGACCGTCTGCTCCCTGAGGGCAGTGACCTCTGTACTGATGTCTTTGATTTTGGCGGCAACCGTGGATGTAGAAAGGTTTTCGATTTCGCTGAGTGAAGTCAGCGACTTCTGTAGAGAAGTTCCCTGGTTGATCACAGTCTTTGCTTTGTAGTAGCGTTGTACTGATCTCAGTAGTCTGGAATGAGCCTCTAAGACTTCATCGTCCTAGAGCAGTTCCTCTTCCCTCTCTTCCTCTTCCCTCTCAGGGGAAGCTACTTCAGTTGGATCACGCATTTCATCGTAGCGGGTCTGGAGTGCTCGGTGAAGACTGACGTTGTCCTTGCATAACTGACGGATTTCAGCGAGGTCACCCAAAGGAATGTCGCAGAGAGAAGAATCATTGGTGAGGCGCTCATACCTGGTCTTGAGTCTGGTGAGCTGTCTACGACGGCTGGCACGCTTAATCTTGACAGAGTTGATGTCGGTGAGGTTCGCAATAGCTTTAAGTTCGACGTTCATCGTTGTTCTGAGGTATTGATTGAATTTGTTATTGCTCTGGTACCGTGCTCTATGAGAAAGGTGAAATCTCAAAGGTGAAATCTGAGCAGCAGTAGCCACTTGTCAAACAATTGAAGTCTTTCTGTTTGGTGGAGCTTCTGGTTCGAACGGATCGTCAATCAGTCGAGTCTCAGCGCGGGCGTGTTGACAATGATCAGATCCGGCTCGAAGGACCAATGTCAGAGGGGGCATAACTTCCTCCGAACCGATTGGTGGGTGTGGCATAGATGTTATTACCACCCAAATGACCAGGAGTTCTGTGGCCTATTGGCACCGAGTGAATCAACCTCGCAACCGCTGGCTTTCGCTTGCAGTCTTGAGACCGCACCCGCAAAGAGCGCACTCTATAACTTGGTTAGGGCTATAGTATAAGTATCACAGAACACGCCTTGCGGTCTAATTACGTTATTTAAGTAGTGAGGCACGGTGATATAAAGACGGTGGATTGACAGAGCTATGAATATAATTATGTGTATGGAAATGATCGTTACAGGAAGTGTGTGCGCATGATTAAGTTCGCTGTGGGAGGAGAGAGCCTGCCGTGAAGAAGGGTGGCACAGCCAGCCTGCATCCTCAGGAAGAGTCTCCGTGTGAAGGTCTCGATGGCGCCTGAACAGGCACCAAACTTTGTACACTAACTAATTACTATATACTAAATATGAAATGGACCGGCTGCAAAAATTTCAGCCAATATTATGACCATAATTTTCAGAGAAGCGAAAATAAAAGTCCATTAAATAAATATTTAGCTAACCATAATAAATTGAGCAAGTACATTCACAACTTATGTTTTCCTCAATATATAATAAACCAGATAGAAAAGTTCCATAATAATATTGGCATAATAGTGAGTGTAATACACACAAATACTGCAATGTGTTAAATTTCACACTGGCAAGTGCACAAATTTGTACAACGTAGTCCAGTTCTGACACATTTGCAGCTTGTTCATCCTCTGGTAGATTTGCACTTACACTTGATTAGTTTAGTACATGTCTCTGCAGCTTCTGGAATTGTCATCCAAATAGGCAGCCATCCACACTGAGAATCATCCATCCATCCCCATGAACTTGTACATTCTGAGTTGAGAGGTGGTTGTAGTCCCTATACTACTCTGATAGCATGCTCGCCTCACATGTTGTAGCAGTGCATCCTATTTAAATGGGAAAAATAAACATGATATAATGCAAACTGGTAATTACACAAATGTAACTGGGTAGGAGGCAAGTTTTCCAGAGTCTAGATATTGCTTTCGAACTCAGAAATACATCTGAAAAGCTCAGGGCCACACAAAAGCCAGCATTGTAATGCAGCTGGGTTCTCAGTAAGGCCAATGACTCCTCCCTTTCCTTTTACCACTGCATTTAGCTTCTCATGAGAATCCCACTTAACCAGGACACACATACAATTACATCAGTGGCCCTATATAAGCTTCAACTGCAAGCATTTGAAAGCATAGCAGATGAAGGTGTGAGCTGTGACCAATGGAGGAAAGATATGATTAAGCCAAAGTCCTACTTTTCAGTACTGGGACACTGTTCTGACCACTGAAGTCTATATTCTTATTTAAGTGAGAGCTCATCGAGAAAAGAATTTTTCATTGTATGTGGAAACACTAGAAAAAATAGTTGGATTTTTTTTTGCATTCGATCACTATAATTATGCAAGGTGGGTTACTGTGCATATACGAGACATGTCTTCAATTAGACAAGATTTCATTAACAACTAGGTTGTTTCAGGGTCTCACAACAGGTTACTGCTTAATCATATCTTTCCTCCATTGGTCACAGCTCACACCTTCATCTGCTATGCTTTCAAATGCTTGCAGTTGAAGCTTATATAGGGCCACTGATGTAATTGTATGTGCATGACGTGTCCTGGTTAAGTGGGATGATTTCAGGAAACTGTCAGCTGTGCCAGGAGTAGCAACACCAGCATCTATAAGTGCTGTTGTCCAGCCTGAACAAGCCAAATAATCACCCAACATATTCCACATTCCCCATTTCTAAATGTAGTCCTCCAAACATTACAAGGAACACATCTTCTCCCTAGGTTGCTGGCCATGTCCACTGAATGAACTTCGCTTTGGCAAAAATGGGACAGTCACATGCCATGACTGGTACCTGTCCAGGATGAAGATAAGTGGTAACTCTCTGCAGGATATCCATGGCATGCTTTATCATGGCTGGGGAATCAGCTTTAAGTGTAAAATGTAGCAACATTGCGTTGATTGAGGGAGTAGTCATTATTGACGGCATGATGACTTGCCCAAGTTAATGCCTTGTAGTCATCAAGTGTATGTTGTAATTTCTAAGCCATACTCTTTCCTCTGCTATTGTTTATTTAAGGCTACCACAAGACTCCTCAACAGTTGTCCTTTCCATGACTTCAACTTTTGATTGATTTAAAGCTCCGCCATGTTGACAAAATCGCGTGTCTCTCCCAACTGGAATTTGGAAGGGGGCCTTTTCGACAGGTACTTTGGAAGGCTCCCCTTGCTTTGGCGCCCCCGGTACTGCCGACTCAGAGGTAATGGCAGTAGTAGCATCCATTGCCGGGAGGCCGAGGTCCTTTGCTATGTTCATGTCGAACTGTCCAAGTTGTGGCCCTAAAGGATGTGGTGTAAACTATCCATCAACACAGGCCCAAAAGACTCACATATTGGCTGCTGATAACCGCCTCCAGGAAGCAGCTGACCACCTGTCATTAGGTAAGGGTCACTCCACTTACCCAGACAGTGGAATCAAGTGGAAGTCACACTACTCACACTACAAAAGGCAACTGCAGCATGGCAGAGAAAGGGGCACACCACTTTCTGCCACCACACACCCGTTCACAGTAAAAGATCCAGCCTCTGGTGGCTAGATGACACTGTCTACACCATAGAAATAAAACCATGCCTAGAGAGTCAGGCATGATACCGCCAACCTGAGAGAAAAACAAACAAACTGAATAATTGGGTAACGTTGCAACCACATTGGAAGAATGATCCTTCCAGTTGGCCTGCACCAGGAACCACCTCATACTGACCAGTAAAAGATGGATACACCACCCCAATGTTGCTACCAAATAATTCACTCACTCTCCCTCACAGGAGCAGTACAGTTTAGTACACACATACAAAAAAATTTGAGTGGTTTATCACAGCCCTCAACATATCGATTAACCAAGCACCCATATTTAATAGGCAGCAGGCCTAACCATGATCCCAGATCTCAATGAGGAAGACAAATCTACAAATCTACAAAAGACCTGGTATGTAAGAAAACCCACTACCACTACACATACCAGTGGATGGGCCTCCAGTAGCCACTGCTTGGAGGCCAGCTGCTCCAGCACAACTGCAGGAAGCAGGCTGGGTGGGAGGGTCAGACTAGGGGGTAGCAGCTCCCACTGGTCCAGCAACTGAGACACCACAGCTTTGATACACTCCACTACCTCCTCAGGTAGTGTTTTGGTTCCCTCCCCACAGCCTGACCCTTCCGGTTTGCTCGCTGTGATGGAATTCACTTTGCTTAGATCTTTCCTACATGTACTTCTGAGCAACTAGTTCCTGCTTTACCTCTCACATGATGCTGGGCCACACAGCTCAGCACCTCTTTACCACTGCATAGGAGTTCCCGCCAATGATTAACCCCACCTAACCTGCGGCTAAGTGGCCAATTGTAACTAAAAGCGTGTGTAATAGTTGATGAGGGAAGGGGGGTATATTTCAAAAGGAAGGCGAAAGTAAGAAAAGGCAAAAGTCCGAAAGAGAAGGCCAAAGGCGATTAACTATAAAAAGCTGTTGGAATCAGCGAGGTAAGGCATCATAGGTTTAAAAGAGAACAGAAGGATAAAAAGTCCAATATCAGCTAATTGTAACTAAAATGCGGGTGGAATTGATAGTAAGGCCGCTTCGGTCTCAAAAAGGAAGGCGAATGTACAAAAAAGAAGGCAACAGTTTCGACAAGCTCACTATCATGATAATAGAACAGAGAGATTGAGAAGCAAGAGAAGTAGAAAGGGCTCAAGAAAGGAAAGCTGCGGATAAGAAAAGCTGAGATTGTTCGAAAGAAAAGAGAGCAGGAGAGCGAAACTTATGTAACATTAACCAATGGTAGAGAATGTTAACTGAGCAAGATAACTTATGTTACTGCATTCGTATTTTGCAATAGTCAAGCACCACTGGGCGGGGTGCTTGCTAATCTTTATAGTTTCAATAAGTTCCCTTATTAGCTACCATGTAAGGCACCAAAATGTCTAATATTAAGGAAATGACAACTTTTCTAAAGTCTCCAAAAGCAGTAGTGAGTGTTTTGGCATTAAAAACTTTTTACAAAAGTTTGATGCAAGTCTTTATAAACATTATTTTTCCTATTCTGCCCTGCACTAATCTAACTGGGGATATTAATTAATTACTATACAGTGCCCCGTTTGAGAAAATACTTGGTTTGTATTCCAGTCCAAAAATATAGGGGAAGTAAGGGAAGTCCTTATATAATTCTTGCCTGTTTCTCTTACTCTCCAGCTATTATAGTTGAAAAAATTACTATAAAATATGATTTTAATTATAACATGATAATAAATTGTTTTTATTTAGATTTAGAGGATAAACTAAGAAAAGCACAAGCTAACTATGAATTCTATGAAAGAAGCACAAGGAGACTTGATAAGGATTTACAAGGTATGATATGTGATTCTAATGTTGAAACCTTTAAGAATGTTGAAACCTTTAAGAATGTTAAAAAATAATTGTATTATTGCAACTGTATCTTTGTGTGCTATCCGTGAATAACTAGAATTGGATAGTCCTAAGAACTTTTTACTATAGTCTTCTAACCCATAAAAGTAGCTTGTTAGTAATAATTGTATTGTCGGAATAGTATTTTTGAAGATAAGGCATTTTTGAACTTATAAGCACCCCTTGGGCACTTTTTCGTCTTATACAGACCAAAGTACATAAAGTTTGACTGCATCGTCTTCAGTAGCAATTAAAGTTATTCTAATGGAATTTAAATTCTTCAGTATTCTCTATAGTTTTGTTCCTGTATCCATTTCATAATTAGTCTCTACTAGTGTTTGAAGCTACTGAACATTTTTTCTGTTATTTTAGCCTTATTTTTACAAATATATGTTGAGATCTTGAGGCTCCTTTAAGTGTTAATGGGTACTTTTTTTATTTAATTACTTCAAAGCATTCTATATTTAGTGCAACTACATTATTTACTGAGTAAATTTGATTTTTTTTCTATATTTGGATAAGTTTAGTTAGTGGCATGCCAGTGGTGGTATAATGAACAAACTAAAATTTTAATTATCAACCAGATTTACCCTTTCTGTGTATGATATAAGTTTTTTTTGTTCTTACATTTTTAGATGCACGTAGTGAATTACAGCAAGCTTCGAAGGATAGAGATGGTATGCTGATAATTTTACTATTATATTCGATACATAATAAAATAGACCAAAAAGTTTGTTCATAAAGGTGCACATTGAATGAAAGGAGGTTAACTGTTGTGGTTAATTTCTTACTATTTTAGAGGCACGAAGAAAATTACAGCAAGCATCAAAGGCTAAAGATGGTATGATGATTAATTTTTCTATTGCATATATTAGTCCTAAGTGTGAGGAAGCCGGGTCAGTCAGGGTTAACTGAAGGCCACAGGATCCAAGCTTTTCAGTGTTAACTGAATACTTGCGAGTAGGCTGCCACCAGAGTTTAAGCACAAAATTCAAATATCTGTTTTCTATTTACATTATATTTAAATACACCCAATAGTTTTCTTTTGAATTTTTTATGCCATGTACAATTCCTTCTTGGTCATGCTGAAAGTCTTTAAATTTTTTTCTATATTTTACTAGCCAAGCAGATGCTTAGAGCCTATACAATAAGACAATAAAATTAAAGTACAGGATACACAGGTGTTCAAAGGCTCCAATTTTTGCACTTAATGATGTAATAAACTAGTGTATTATTATTATTATTATTATTATTATTATTATTGTTATTATTATTATTGTTATTTTTATTATTACTATTATTTTTTAAAATTATTATTGTAATTTTAATTATTGCCCAAATTAACAGATTTAGAAATCACTTGACATCTTTTTATTCAGATTATGCAGCTCAGAATGCTCAATTTCAACAAGAGTTAAAAAAGAAGGATGAGGAAATTTCTAATTACTCAATGCTTTATCAGCACACAAGCAAAGAATTACAGGAGATGAAGGAGAAGAAACGAAGTAAGCTGAGTTATAAGCTTTACTTATTCAGTATTATTTAGCTCTGTATAACACATACTGGGGTATGGAATTAGAATCATATTCTCTTTATATGATGTTGTAAACCTCTTCTTGAAAGATGACTTAAGAGATGCTGTTACCAAACACATTGTGATCAATAATTTTTTATTTCAATACAGGGCATTTTATATAAGTTAGAGCATTAAGTATTATCTGAATATAAACAATTTCTACATTTAGATTACAAGAGTATTAGTTCACTATAGCATATGACTGCATATAACACTACAAGTATAAATAAATTTATAATTTTACCTTAAAAAGTAGTACAGTATATATAAGTCCACAATACTCAGACATTTAGACTCTGGCAAGTAATCTTCAGTGATTGAATGTTACATTCAAAGAATAAGAGTCAAAAGATCTGAGAGTTGAGTACTGTTATATACTGTAGTACTTATTTAAATTAAAAATTTAAATTTATTTATATCGCAAGATTAGTAAATAATGGAATTATATAAAACATTGGTAATGATTGAGCTGTTATGTACATGACAAGCTGTACAGAACAGTCAGAATGTTATCTTTGTCATTACCTTCAGAAAGTCTAACAATACTGAGCAGCATCCTGAAGTTCTACCTCCATTTGTTTTAATTCATTGTCTGCCTCTATAGCTAGTAGTGTAGCTATGCAATTAATCCAAATCAGTAGTACAGAATATGCAGAAATTTCTTCAATGATCTATAGCAAAAAAGACATTTTGATTTTCTTATTCCTTTTCTTCAAATGTTTCTCCAGCAAGCCGGTATTTACGCTTTCTTTGAGCCTGTTCCAATTCAGTCTGACTAATTTCAAGCAAACTTACGTCCTTAAGTAGCTCATTGACCAGCACATCTATATGATGTATTTCATTGACAAAATTACATGCAGAGTTGAAGTGCCTCAACAACTTCTAGAAAGTGACAATGTACATCACAGCCACACCCCTAGGAAGAGTCTAATGGAAATTTTAAATGTTCACCACTATTTTCGAAACATACAAAAACTGTAGACAAATCCATGGTTAGAGTTAAGCCACCAGAAAAAAGCCACCACAAACCATGTGGTTAACATAAAAGTGCAATTGGAGTACAAAGTTTCATGTGAATTATTTTTGTGCAGCATTTTGTATTGATTTCAAAACAAAATATATTTCTGTGAACCATTTATTTATTTATTCTGTGTATAAAAGTCTCTCAAATTCTCGACAAAAGCAATTTATAACATAATACACTGCTTTCTGTTCATAGATGAGGAGAAGGAAATGCCGACTATAGTTGGAATGGAATATCCGCAGCTACCAATTGTGTGGCATATTAAATCCATACAATATAGCAAAACTACTGGACAGATCTTCAAGCACTGTGAGGTTTGATTATTGCTAAGGTATCAAAATATATCACATAGTTGCAGTCTACAAGAATCTTAGACGCAAAAGTTGACACTCTATTCAGTGTGCCATCAAACCTCTGCTTCACACTAATGACTGTTTTTGTGTTGTTGTTGATGTTTTTTGTTTTTTTTTGTTTTTTTTTGCTTACCTGCCCTCACTAGACTAACGTATTTGTTCTATGTGAATTAAAAACACTCTGATTCCTTGTTCATAGATTAAACAGTCTTTAATATAAGTATTAATTTGTTGTCGGATGTGGTACATGCCATATACTCGTCTAGATGGGAGAATTATTTTTCACAAACTTTGAGACTTTATAAATGTGCAATCATTAAAAGTATTTATCAAAGGTTTGTAAATTGACTCCATTACAGTTGTATTATATATATATACTAGCAAGTACCCTGCTATACAGTGGCATTTGACGTACTGCAAAGTAAGAATGCAGTAACCGAGTGGGTGTAAGGCGCCTAGGACAGAAATGATTAATCAAGTGACAATCGAAGGACCAGCTATCTAACACACTACTCAATTCTAAGGCCCAGCTATCACTTAAGAACTAAGCTATGCACGAGACAGCACTTCTGTCACTACTAAAGCTCAGTCTATCTAGACACAATGCGACTGACTAACTACTACAATGACTAGAACACTAACTGAACTAAGTAGCAAGACAGAGATCTCTACTAGCGAGGGAGCAGAAATCTTGCACTAACTATTACTGCACAAGGACAGCTAGGAGACAGGGAGAAGAACTTTGACTTTCACAACTTTAATAATACTACTACTAATCAAGAACTGCATTACAAGAGTATATGAAGGGCATGACTAGAACCAATGTAAACAGTGGGTATGTATGAGGTAAGTTAAGAATGGAATGCATGGGAAAGAACAAGATGGTGAACTAAGTGTATAACTGAATGATGCTTGGGAGTGTATTGGGGTTTCTATATGTGATAATGGATGAGGGTTTGTGTAATGCAGAAGTCATAGATAGGAGAGGCTTATTAACTTGGCCGGCTGTGTGAAGGACTAGGACCTGAACAGTAGCATAATTTTTTTATCTAGTTTTATCATCTTCTACCATTTTTTAAGGTCACATAAGTTTCCCATTCCTGCTCTCATTTTTCCTTAACTATCTTAGCTTTTCTTACCCCCCGCCTCCTTTATTTTAGCTCTTTCTTCTTGAGCCATGCAGCCCCCTCTCCTTTCTTTGTCTACCTCACCTTCTGAACCTCTCTGTCCTTCCATCATGGTTGTGGACTTAGGCTATACGAAACATTTGCCTTCTTTTTCGTAATTTCGCCTGCCTTTTAAAAATTTAAGTACCTTTACTCAACAATTCAATTCCACCCTCTTTTTAGTTCCAATTAATCATTTTCTTCTTGCCTTCTCTTTCGTATTATCGCCTTCTTTTTATTATACCACCCTACTGCACCGATTACACCGTTTCTTATTTTCTGCTCCCAAAGCTAAGACAATGCTCTTAATTGTTTTATCTAAAATGTGTTTCAGTGCCAAATGTAACCTATATGGAAGTTGTCTGGGGCATAACTCCCAGGCAAGGATAAAAGAAACTGTAGGACCAGCTCTGGTATTAAAGTAAACAATTATATCCAAGTAACTAATGTTCAATGATGTTCGGCGAGGTTAGATAATCTTCGATAATACGCCCCAAGAAATCCGTTCCACCGAGCCTTTCCGCGCATTGTAGACAGGCTACTGTGAGAATCTTCTGTCTGGTTTGACCCTGACAGTAGTAGTAGTTGATTATTTCAGTTCAATGAACAAGCATAGGAAAATAATATTTACATTTACAGTGTGTACAGACGCAAAGACTCACTCTGACAGTTACATGAGAATACATCCCTAAACGAGGCTCTTATAGAATTAATTAGTAAGCTTGCATGCTAATAAATCTTTATTGTGAAAATCACGTAATTCTAGCTTATCTTTAACAACTTCTTTTGGTTAATAGTCTTTAAGATGCCAAAATGCCAGTGCAAATGCAAATTATTCATATTAAATAAATACCATTATCAATATTGGCTTCTATGATATGAGTTCAGAAGAAGCCCAGTCTGCAGCACTCTTTCTTCAATATGGGTGATGCTTTCACTGGCACAAGCTCATTGCATATCACGAAAACGTTTTTTTTAATGAAACAAGAGAATTCATACGTTATTTTTAATGAAACATGAAAATTCATGTGATAATTTGCCTCAATTGAAACTATATTACCTTCAGAATGTCTAAACATAAGCTGAGCAGTACCTAAAATTCTATCTCCATTTTCTTTAATTCATTATCTGCCTCTTTAGTGGAGTAGTTAAGTAAATCAGTAGTACAGAATGTGCAGAAATTTATGTAATAATGAAGCAAAAAAGATGTTTTGATTTTCTTACTTTCTTTTCTTCAAATGTTTCTCCAGCAAGCTGCTTTTTGCACTTCCTTTGTGCCTGCTCCAGTCTGACTAATTTCAAATGGACTTGCGTCACTTAAGTAGCTCATTGACAATCACATATATATGATGTATTTCTTTGGCAAAATTACATGCGGAGTTGAAGCGCCTCAACAACTTCTAGAAAGTGACAATAGACATCACAGCCACACCCCTTGGAAGAGTCTAATGGACATTTTAAATGTTCACCACCATTTATTCCATATACTAAAGCTCTTAGACAAATCTATGGTTAGAGTTAAGCCACCAGACAACAAGTCACAAGAAACTATGCTGTTAACATAAAAGTGCAATTGGAATACAAAGTTTCACGCAAATTGTTTTTGTGCAGCATTTTGTATTGACTGCAAAACCGAATATATTTATGTGAACCATTTATTTATGAGTTATGTGTCTTATGTGATTATAAAAGTCTCTCAAATTCTCAACAAAATCAATTTATTACTTAATATACTGTTTTCTATTCACAGATGAAGAGAAGGAAATGCCGACTATAGTTCAAATAGAATATCCACAACTACCCATTGTAGCAGAAAAAGGTAAATATTATTATCGTGGTATAATATTAGTGAAGTATTACAGATGAAAAACAACAACAATTAGATCAAGAGATTAAAAACTCAAAGGCTGTCTTAGTCACTGCGTCCACTTCCGAATATATACAAATATTTGTGTGTCATATTAGTTTTATATAATATAGCAAAATTAATGACTACTGGACAGATTTTCAATCTCTGCAAAGTTTGATTATTGCTAAGGTATCAAATATATCAAGTAGTTGCAGTCTACAAATATCTTAGAGGCAAAAGTTTGACACATTTTCTATTCAGTGTACCATTAAACGTCTGCTTCACACTTTTGACTTTATTGTTGTTGTTTTTTTGCTTTATTTTTGGTTTTGTGTTTACCTGCACTCACTAGACTAATGTATGTGGATTAAAAACACTCTGATTCCTTGTGAATAGAATAAAACAATCTTTAGTATAATTGTTAATTTGTTGTCGGATGTGGTACATACCATATACTTGTCTAAACATATAAATGTGCCATTATAAGTGTTTGTCAAAGGTTTGTAAGTTGACTCCACTGCATTTGTATTATAAATATTAGCAAGTACCCCACCACACAGTGACATTTGACGTACTGCAAAGTAAGAATGCAGTAACATAAGTGTTTTTTTTATCTAGTTTTATCATCTTCTACCATTGTTAAGGTCACATAAGTTTCCCATTTCTGCTCTCTTTTTTCCTGAACTATCTCAGCTTTTCTTATCCCCCACCTCCTTTATTTTAGCTCTTTCTTCTTGACTCATGGAGCCCCTTCTAAATAGCCTAATATTAGCATCAACTTGAAGAGAGAAATAGGCTTTTTGTTTACAAGGATTGTTTGAGCCAAATCATGTGACTAATTCCGAGCATGTCTAGAGTGGCTAAGTTGTTCTCTTTCATTCCCATTGACTTTGTAATGAGTTTTGAAATAATACTTTTCCTCCATTTGTGGAGCATACTGAAGGAATACTTTTACTTGCTTTGACATGATATTTCCAATGGTGCAAACCCCAGATGTGTAGCTATTCTGTTTGGAAGTTATTCAAGTTTTTAGCACAGCTAACTTTACTATAGTTTAGAACATGCATACTATCTAACTATGAAATAGGAGGAATACTACATAGAGTATCCCGGCCCTAAATGGGATGACCACTATATGAGAAATTTAAAGTCCCTATGCCAATACAAAAACTAGTCCAGTTATGCTCTAACATGTAAATTGCTGTACGTAGTTTCAGCAACTGCTTTGTGAGTTTAGAATTACTGGGCAAATTAAACCATTGTATTCAATGAGTACCTGGTTATTTAGTAGCTATTCCTATTGGAATAAGAAAGTTATTTTTCAGGTTGTAAATCAAGCTATTGTTATTATTTTGAAGGTTATTTTATGTAATACAAAATGTTTTATGTGTATATTTCATTTTATAGAAGTATCTCATTCTACTTTGCCCGGGTTTTTTCAAGATGAGAACATTTCTGTGTCATACAATGGACACAAAAGCTCTGTAGACTGGAAAGAGAATGGAATACAACTTCAATTTGAAGAAGAAGACAAGTCTGAAGACTGCACTAATACTCCTATTCAAATATCTGCAGGATCATTAGGTTATACCAGAATGCCTTATGAAGTTAAGCCAGTCAGTAAAGTTTATTACGTACACAACTCCAGGCAACTCGAGATTGCAGTAACTATCAGAATTAAACACGATGAGCCAAATGATGTGCAGAATCTTTGTTTTATCACCTGCTCTGAAGACAAGCCTCCTTATGACTTCACTTATCTCCCTGGAGGATCTTTCACATCCACATATGGAGAAATAGTTGTGTCAAGATTTTCGTTTTATATCATCTGTCAACTTTACTCCAAATATCGTGTAAGAGGCGTCCTGAGTCTGCTGGAGAAATCTTATGAAGCATCTTTATACGTTAGTAGTACACCACGTATTTGGACATCTGAACAGCATTGTTGGAATATTTACGTATCACTGGTAAAGAATTGCCATATTTTTAGACAATGTGTGAGTACTTATATCAAAGAGGAGTATAAAGAAGATGTTCAATTAGTGTCTCGGTGCATTACTCACTTTAATCACATCGACAATAAAGTGTCAGTATGTACAGAACTAAGCTCGTCTGATGTTATTTTGGATGAACCTGATTGCACTTATCTCCATAAATCTGACATCAGCAGATATGTCGATGCTTGTCCTCCTCTCCTGAAGTATCGGCTTTGCATCAAACCTGGCTCTTCAGTGACAGTAAAGTTTATTCTAACAGGACTAAGAGATGTTATCAAACTTACCTTGCGTCAATATGACCTACCAGGTAAAAAGTACAGATTAGCCATTAAGCAAGTAACTTTATCCATTGTTATTGTGCGATAGATTCTACTCCTGCCGTAACGCAAAAGAGAAGTTTTCCAGGAGTTTCAAGTAAGATTATAATTAAAAAATTTTCCTTGAATTCTTTCATAGGATCAATACTTTGTCTTTATTATCTTAAAATGTAATATTCTCATTAGCTAGCTCCTGAATCACTAAATAATACAAAGTTTTACATTTCCTTTGAGGAAATGCTTGAAAGCCAACTTTGTTTAGGGATAGCATTCATCTTGCTTTAATAATAAAATTAAAGAATTGTACTTATAATTCCAATCGTTGATATTGACTAATGTTTTTGTCCAATGGCGAGCTGTGTACATGGAATATCTAAATTGTTTATCAAATTTAATCAACATCTCCATACACTTAACACTTCATATTGTGGTATCCTACTAGTATGATATTCTTAGACTATTTTTTTAACTATGTACTTAACTTTCACAACCCAACCTTGTTCATACCTTTAAAAGTAATGTTCAACCAGTCATTTTTCAGTGTGTGTGTGTTTGTGTCTTTCATTATTACAATAACCATTATATTTAAATAACAATCAACCAGCATTTATCTAATCTGTATGAGTACAGCTAGCTCTAGCTACTATACGGTCAACTAGGCAGCTATATTTACCATAGTTCAGCTGCATTCAACTATTGTAGCCAGGGAATGCTAGGCAAAAATGGAAAGGACTTGGCTTAAATCAGTTAGCATTTGAACACCTTGAAAATTTCAATTATGAAAGAATTTCCCTCCCTGTGTTTTCAATTCCTCACTCACTTCCTCCTTTAATCTATTTAGTGAGAAAAAAAGCCACGTATGGTTGGTTAGCTGTTTGTTAAAGATAATAACCTCATCAAAAAAAGTATAACTTATTACATACAAAAAAATAAATACATAGCAGAATAAACATGTACTAATATAAATGAATCCATCTGTATTTGTTGCTGTTGTATTGCTTTCAAACTGTAATACGTAAATGTCTTTTGAGAGTAGAGAGTTTCCTCATCTAATACTACTTGTTAATATGCCCCGACCCAAACAATTGGTTTAATATTAGAAAACTCAAATATGTTGTAACATCAATAATCTATAAGTGCAAAGAGAGCAATTTGATATTGATAATGGTGTCAATGTATAGCTAAGTGACAAAACATAAGATTATGTCATAATTGTGTCTCAATTTATTGGTCATAATTTAAAATTATATATTTTAGACTCCCTCAGTATGAACGAGTTTAAAGTTGTCTTTGAAGAAGTGTATGTGGCCAGAGTTGAATGGAAGAACTTTGGCCTACAATTGGATGTTAGTTATCAAGACTTGAACGTCATACAGTATGAGTATAGCCATAACGTTGATGACTGTTTCAAAAGTATGTTGAAGAAATGGCTGACTAGCAATGGAGAAAGAACATGGAGAAAATTAGCTGATGCTTTAGAAAATAGATCGGTTGGTTTCACCAATTTGGCTAATGAAATTAAAGAAAAATTCTGCAACTAATTCATAACTGCATGAATAATTGATTTCAAATAGTGCATTTTTGTTGTCACTTAGTATTGTATTTTTTTATTTTTTCTTTGCTAGCTCATTTAACTATATTATGTCACTACTGTATATGCTTGTATTAATTTCGTATTTAGATACTTAAATATTATTTTGCAACAACACCTATTTCATCATTGTTAAGCCATTCATCCCAATCATCTAGGAGAAATGAAGTTTCTAGCTGCACTGACTCATTCTTTGACTAGTACAACTATTTTTTTGTCACACAGCTGAACTCGCATCAAAATCTATAGGGCCTTCTATAGTTGCCGCTTTTTTGCCCTATTAATATTGTGATCGAGAAATACTACCACTGGAGCCATTGTCCAGATTTGCTGCAAAGAAGGTAGGTTCAAACAGCCATATCTGCCCAGTGTGGGATGGCCACATGCCTTTTGTTGGCAATCAAATGTCCATTGCCGACTGCAATAATAGTCCAATAATGAAAAATATTAACTAAAGAGAAGATTACCCAACAACTACATACATTATTGTTGCTTTCGGGTTATGGTTGAAAACCACGTAATTTTGTTGCCTAGCAATAAAACACAAAACTAATTATAATTTTAATTTCGTTTTGTAACTATGAAGTTATTGTTGCAAAATCATATCATTTATTACCTATCTACAGTCGAACTTCCGAATAAAGGACAAAATGGGAACATGAGTTTTGTCCATTGTTGAGAAGGTATTCCTATGGGGTCTTTTGGTATTGAGACTAAGTAATTAAACCCACGTTTATAGCCGGAGCCTAGGTGACGTCCCAGTCCCAGCAGGTATGCTGCCACCAGAATTAGTCTATGGAGTTGTTGCTAAGGCATTCTTCCTGTCGTTATTCCTGAAACTTATCTACTACCCCTAGCTAACAAAGCCTGAAGCCATTCAGGAAGTTAATATATTAGCCAAAGGTACACAAAGGTGCAGGGTAGGAAGCAACAAAAGACTAATGGAAAAGGAAGTTGGACTATATTATGTGAATTTATAGCCAACCACCCACATAGTGATACATAAAAAGAGTGAATTTTATGGCCATGCCCATTTGGCAACCATGTGTATGTAAAATGTTCTAGAATATTCTTTCAGTTATATGCATGTGGTGAATATGTGCTGCTTTCTAGGCATGAACCACTAATTAATGGCATATATTAACATCAGTGCTGCCATGCAACAAAGTACATAAACAAAACAATAAAAATGCTATAATGAGCTTATTCTTCTTTGTTTGTGGCCCTATGCTGTCCCTTCTTGGAAACAATCACTTTTTTGACTGTTTCTGTAACATTTGATTGTGTAAAATGTATTAGAGTAAATGAATTAAGTGAAATAAATAAATAAAAGAAGTTGTTTGTAAGTTACACTCCATAAATTGATTGTATATTAACTTTTTGAACAAATCACATCAATTTTAGTCAGTTTTAACGGCAAAAATTTTATAATTCACGATACTGTCTACAGTTATTCCTAACTCTTTATGTGACCATCATTCTCCAAATCATTTTCTAATACATCTATTGCATCTTTGAAGCTCTTCAACTTCGGTGAAGGAGAAGAAACAAAAGGGTTGCCACCATCATTGTCATATTCTCACCTAGATGCTTTAAAAAGCTGGATTCCCATTCATCCAGTCTTTCCAGCACACACTGTAAGATCGTTATTACTACCCAAATAATCATTCACTGGGCAACTATCATCTACATAATATTAGCCCCTGGTCTGCAAATGGTTTTGTACATAAGTGGCTGCTTTTGCAGTATTGGGTTGATTACCCTGTACTCACATTCTAGTTCATAATACATTATAGTTAGCTTAATAGGCCAGGACAATATACAAATAAAACTGGTGCGACTGAGTCTTCATTAAGAGTTGTTATTTCATAGTTAGTTTAGCATATTGTACATGCAGATCTTGAAAGTTCGGGATTTGTATAGGATACCAAGTGTACATGGAGATTGGAACTCCAGTAAGAGAATGGCTATTGATTTCTCAAGAGGGATTCTAATAAAGCAGTTGCCGAGGGTGTTGCAGACAAATTGAATCCAGGTACGAGCTGTACAATACAGGTCTTTTAGAGCAGATTGGTGTATTCAATATCCATGGCTGCATTATGACATCAAACAAGATGCTGCATTTTGCCATGTATGCATGAGTGCTTCTATGGAGGCCAAGTTTTTAACCAGTACCAAAAGAGAACCAGCTTTTATTTCGAAGGGATTTACTTATTGCAAAGAAGGTGTTTCAGCTTTTTAAAAACACCAAACAAGTGCAACTCACAAAGAAGCCACTGAAGCTGTTGTTACACTTCCAAAAGAGTTATTAGGTGACATTGGAGAGGTTGTAAGTAGTGCACAAAAAAAAGAAAAAGAAGGAAACAGAAGGATTTTCTTAATTATTTTACAGAATTTATCTTTTCTTGCTCGTCAAGGCATACCTTTAAGGGTGCTGCGACATAGCAACGCGCGCGCACCCGCAAGCACCACAAATAACCACAAAAATCCGCCATGCTCGCAATAGTAAAAACAACCGCTAACTTAGCTTGCGCGGGTAATTCAAAGCGTCCATACTGACTTCAGATACTACACCAAGCCCAGAACCCGAAGAATCCTGCTCAGAAACAGAAGCAGTTCTATCAGCAACCTCAGCAGCGCTCTGCACAATACCGAGATCAATATTGGCCAATCTCTCACACTCTGATACAAATGAATCAGCATCAACAATATCATTCACATGCTTATTCCTTTTTCTCACTCTTTTCCTTTTTGCCTCGGACCTAGTGACAACAGAAACTGTCATGCTTCCCTGGATGTCACCAGAGCCCTGGGAGGTCTTACATGCCTCCTTCGGGGTAGTGACAGAGCCAGTGCCAGACTCAGCTGACATCTGGACGCCTGGGGTATCACCAGGATGCCCTGCCTCATTCACCTTTGAAAGAGCGTTTGAGGCAGCATCCAGAAGAAGCCGGGATGCCATATCTCCATCCATGGGAACAGAGAATAAAACCCTATTGCACCGGTCATCTTCATTGGCAACAGCAACAATTGATACAAAAGATTTATCTCCATATTCAAAATCTACTTTTGCAGTTTGGAGCAACTTAGGCTCGCAATTCCAACCACGGACATTTACAAATTCATCCAAAACTGGCTCTCATGTACAAAGGCTGCTGGCACTATGGTAATTTCTGCCCCAGTGTCGGGCACGATCCGGCATGGCATGCCATTGACCTTACCCATAACATGGGGGGCACCACTCTGACCTGCAACCCAATTAGTACTATAGGTCCTTGGACCTCGCTTTACCACATTTTGTTTGCTATCAGAACTACCACCCTTCTTAGTGGGGCAGTCAGGGGACTTGTGACCTGGAACATTACAAGTGAAACAAACAATACCCTGGGACTTAGAGGGATTTAAACTAGCAGATGATTGATCATTAGGCGGGCTGTTTCTATAACGACAATCAACTGTACGGTGACCAAACTTCTTACAGATGTGACAAGGATAAGTGGGTTTCTGAAAATTACCAGCAACATTAGGAGGATATCTATTAGAATGTCTATCAGACTCTGAGGCTTTGAGAGAACTAGCAACTTCACTGAGGTCTTTGAAAGACTTAATCACACGCGCGTCCATGAGGGAACGTTGGTTATAAGATCGCGACGCTTGAAAAGCCGAAGTAGCAATGAAAAGAAGCAAATCAGATTTGTCAGTGGTTGCCATGTCGATAGAATCGACAAGCGACTTAATCTTTGAGTAGGCTTTGAGCGAGTCAGCAGATCGGTTATCACTAACGAAGTCAGCGAGTTTGACACCTAAAGACAGTTTGCTAGAACCAAGCGTACTAATGAGAGCAGTTTTCAACTCAGAGTAGGTAAAATCAGAGCGATTTATAGAAGCAATATAGTCAGCAGCAGTCTCAGACTGAAGCTTCTGAAGTAGCACCGTTTTGAATCGCGCTCGAGGGCAATTAATGTCAGTTAGATCATCTTCTAATTTCTTTATATATTTGGCTATGTCAGCCCCTTTGTGGGGAGCCATGGCGTTGATTTGCCTGTTCAACTCCGCTTCCGCAGAGGAGGAGGAACCGTGGCGTGCGCCAGGAGTAGGCTCCATCTCTCTCATGACCATCTTTCCCATCATTTGCATAAATGTTTTCATAAAGGCATTTTCCCCAGCCGAAGCTTCATCGGGGACCTTGCTCAAGGTCATCAACACCACCTAAGCAAGTGTGGGAGAATGCATTTCTACCACTATCCAATAAGGATGCACTTTCATTTTCATTATCACCTTCCATTTCAAGACTACTGGGACTTAACTATGGTCACTATAGTACTGAGTGACTTGACATAATGTAATTATTATTTGGAGGAAGCCAGGCTAGTCTCTCCCATTGCAAGCTGGTTAATGTTAGTACGCATGCGTTCGGCCTGCTTACCAATAGGGACTTCCCTCCGTTTTGGGGGAAAACCCCACGGCCAGTTGGGGCCGTGAGGGTAATTTGCCTAGCCTGGCTATCACACCATTAAATGGTGGAAAAATGAAATAGTGCTGCTATATAAACTGGGCAATGAAAGGAAGGTGTAGGGGAGGACGGTGGGAGAACCGACCAAGATGCTCAACCACTTAGAATCAGCCTGTGTAACGCGGCAGCCAAGTACACGTGTAGCTTACACGCCTGCGCAGAGTATACTCTCAATCGGTCATACTACATCATACCACGTGACCACATGCATGTAGGTTTACCAACCCTGCCCCCACGAAGAGAGACCAGCAGGCTCCCTCCGTTAACCTCATTTAACTATGTTAAATAGCATTTAACTATGGTCACTATAGTACTGAGTGACTTGACATAATGTAATTATTATTTGGAGGAAGCCAGGCTAGTCTCTCCCGTTGCAAGCTGGTTAATGTTAGTACGCATGCGTTCGGCCTGCTTACCAATAGGGACTTCCCTCCGCTTTGGGGGAAAACCCCACGGCCAGTTGGGGCCGTGAGAGTAATTTGCCCAAGGAAGTTGGGCTGGTAGGGGCCAGTCAACTACCCCCCAAAGCTGAGGATGATTTAATGTATTATGGTGTTGTAAGTAAGTGGTTACCTTGACACATTGAACCTCACCACTCCATTAGGTCCCGGGCCTGTTTTGATCCTCCATACTGACGAGTCTGCTGCCATCACCTGTAGTGACTGCCCTACAATTCGGTACTAATAATATACGAACTGGTAGAATGAGCCGACTCAACTTCCGCGTTAAGTAAAATAACTAAAGCATAGTGAGAATCATCATTACATTAATACAACACCAAGGTGACCATGACATGAATGTTAGGGTGCAGGGTAAACAACTATGAGGGTTGGACAAGTCTGGCTGACATACTTGCCAGTTGCTGTTTTGGTGACCGTATGTATGTCAGGAATGCAGCGCTGTGCCACCTCCCCATGGTCTGGATCATGGAATCTTCTATTCCAGCCACAGCTGCAGTTGTCGCCGCCCCAATCCGAAAGCTATGGCCCGCAAACTGTGATCCCTGAACTCCTACCTCCTGAAGAATAGCCCTAAACCAGTGCACAAATACTGCCTTTGTAAGCGTTCTGTTCCTACCAGCGAGGAAGAACGGCCCTGAAGAGGAGCCTCTGACCCGTAAGTAGTCAGTGAGTGCCTGTACAGGGCATAACTCCACCCCTGTACGCCCTAGTACCACATCTACCCCCTGGCCAAACTGATCCACCTTGGACGTCTTCAGGTGCACTTGTACCATAGTGGGTGAGTCTCTGTCATCCACTGCCACATCCCCCCAAGCCAGATCTGTCCTTGCGTCAAATGAAGATGACGATGTAGGCAAAAGCTCTCCAAGGCGGAAAAACCCGAAGAAAGCAGTGCAGGCCACCACCCACAAGACAACCTTGTCTGGGTCAGATGACTGGTCCAGCCTATCTTTCATCCTCTTCAGCAGTTCCACAGTGACTGGGAGGCGAGTCTTCTTGCTCCCCTTCCCCTGCTGCAGCCGACATCGCCTGATGCCTGACAAGACACGCTTCAACAACGGAAGAGAGGAGTGCTCGCGTGGCTTTGGCAGGCCGAGTGCAATCTGTGCATTACGAACAGCCGCCAAGTAAGTAGAGCATGAAGATGGAGCCAAGTCCTGTTCAGCCAGGAAGGCGACAAAGTAGCACAAGTGAAGTTCAGATATAGGGAAAGGGTTGGTTAAATTATATATACTACAAAATTCATAAAAATTTCCTTAGCCCAGCAGAATAGGTTCTGTGTGTAGAGGCTGCTAGGCCAGCATGAAAATACTTCCGAAGTGCTGGCGCCAGGTCGGACACACCCAATCCCTGTCCTGCTGCAGCAGAAGATTCAGGAGGGGGGCTGAGGTTGGAGACGGATGCCTGTTGGCCGATGGTACCTTCAACAAAAAGGAAGCAGAATTATTCCTTGACAAATCATCAGCTAAATGATTTGAGTTGGTGTCAATGTAGGTAGGGAACAGTGAACACTGAATGGAAGCCTCCACAAACACCAAGCACCGTAACAGGTGCATCATCCCTTTGTGTTTGCTCGTTCTGGAGCGCAGGTCAGCCGCTACTGCCTGGTTATCGCAGTGGCAGACAACCTGACAACCTGCCCAAGACCGCCCCCATACTTCGCATGCTAGGATGATTGGGATCAGCTCCATCTCTGCTATTGACAGTGAACTCACTCTGACATCCCACTGTACCTGAAACCATGCGCCTCCATGCCATGCTGCACAACCCCACGAGCCTGACGCATCACTGAACACATGTACCTCGGGGAGTGATGCGGGAGGGTGGAGATAAGACACCCCATTCCATTTCGTTAGGAATTCCTGCCACCATGCCAGGTCAGCTCTAAACCCGAGATTGAGACGTAATGGGGTGTTGCCCCCATGTGGACGGTGAGTGGCATGCAGCAGATCGATCATTCTACGCAAGAATGACCTACCAGCCCGGACAACCTTACAGGCATGGTTTAGTAGTCCAATCAATGACTCTAGCTCCTTACGACTACAACCTCTCCTACCTCCCCATGTACCCAACAGATCTTTCAACCGCCGGAGTTTATCCTCCGGCAAACACAGCTCCCCTCTGACTGTGTCAATCTGGATGCCCAGAAAGGTAATCACACAGGTAGGGCCTTCGGTCTTATGAGGGGCGATAGGAACTCCCAGACAGTTACACTCGGCTAGTAGTACATCTAGCCACCGCTGACACAGGCGAGAGTGAGGTGGGGCTACCATTATGTAATCATCCAGGTAGTGGTATAGGTGAGTGATGCCTGACTGAACTAAGTGCCAGTGAAGGGCCTCTGCAACTGCATTAAAAATCTTAGGAGCTGACCTCAGGCCAAACGGGAGCATGGGATCAACATAAATCGCACCCTCCCACAGCATACCCTGCAGGACGCGGTCCTGTGGGTGAACTGGTATTAAGCGATAGGCAGATTCAATATCCACCTTGGCTAGTAGAGCTCCTGCGCCCAATGACGCAGCACATGCCGCAACTTCATCCACCGTCGTGTATTCCAGAGAACAGATGTCTGGGTCAATGCCATCATTAACACTCCGGCCCGGAGGAAATGACAGATCAGTGATGAGGCGATATTTGCCTGTGTTATGACCTTTGGGGATCACTCCAAACCGGTTAATTTGGAGCTGTGGTAGGTGTGTTGCTGGCTTAAAAGGACCAAGCATACGACCCAGCCGACACTCTCTATCTAAGTATTCCGTTACGATATCAGGGTGTTCCATGGCTGACTTCATGTTAGCCTGAGCTGGCTTCAGTGCTGAGCAAGGCCGATATCCTATTCTAAAACCCTCCCGGATACCCCGGCACACGTAGCGGGAGTAAGCCTTGTCTGGGTGACCAGAGAGAACCGTTTCCCACTCCGCCAACTTAAGTGGTGTTGAGACGACCATGAGTGCCTGGCAATGATGGTCATGACTTGGTCGGCAGAAGTCCAGACATAGCAGATCGGAAGAGTCTCGGTGTAGTGAGAACCAGCCTGCAAATGAGCAGGTGGAAATACAGTTATTTTACGGCTGGCTGTTAAGCCATCACACCATATACCTGGTGGAGCCCCTACTAATATACCTTTAACTACCAGCCCCACCCCTAACTACCTGCTACTGCGACTACTGCTATAAACCCCCGATCGCAATGATTAATAAATACCAGACCAGAAGAGATATCTTTATTGATATATATACGCACATGTATACTAGCTTGGGACAGTACAGTTATGCTATAAGAAGTCAGCGACGACCGAATGGTGGGAGAGGAGAGCGGCTCCTGTGACCTCTACCAGAGGACTGTCTCTTACGTGGGCACGTGACAGCAGCATGGGGCTCTTGGCACACCAGGCAGGCGTGGGCGTACCAGCAGTTTGCCTTGCGGCACTTGCCACTGTTGAAGTTCCGGCATATTTCCTGAGACGGTATTCCAGGAGTGCTATGTGGTTGGCCTGGCCAAAAAGGTGGAACCCATGCTCCCATACTCGCTGGGTTGCGAGGGCAGGATGATGCCATGTGGTCATCCTGAAGGCAGTAGGAGCATCTGGGGATGGCCCTGGCCCGCCCAGTAAAAGCTTCGTTATAAAGCCTTGGGTTGGGCGCCGACCAGTTCAGGTCTTTACGGGCTAGGGCCTCCCGGCGAAACTGGCGGTCGTAAATAACCCACTGCTTTCCTTCATAATTCCGTTCCGCCCGTACAATAGAGGCCTGGTATGCAAAAAATTCTGGAGCCTTTTCGGGGAACCGCGACGTTAAAATGGAGGCCATCACTGAAAATTTCTAAACCCACTGAGAGATACTGGTGACCGGTGGACGGGAGGAGCCCCCTGGCCGGGTTAGAGCTGCGCCGTCATCATCGGCTGTGATATCCGACATCTCCACAAAGTCTAGATCCAGAATTTTTTTTACTACCTTCATGGAGACGGCCGCTGCCGGGTTAAATGGCCCATAAGTTGTTAAACTCGCCCTTGTGCCTTTCAGAATGCTGGACGAGGTTGAGGGAGACCCATCCCCACCACTCAATGCTGCAGCAGCCAACAGATCCAGACCAGCCGGGCTCGAGAGACCAGCGCCAAAAACTGGGACTGAGCTGGGAAGAGTGTCTAAGCAGAAGAAGAAATATACAGAAGGCGGTCACAATCCCCGTGCCCAGTACGAAAACCATTACAGTGGGGTGAAATTATCAGGAAGCCCACTTGGATGTAAGCCGATTATTGAGGTGCCCCATGAAGTGGGAGCAAACATACTGGGGTGCCCGATTAGACCGGAGCGGTACTACCGGGGTGCCCGATAAGACCACGCTGTACACCGGGGTGCCCGATAAGACCAAGCTGTACACCGGGGTGCCCGATAAGTCCAAGCAGTACTACCGGGGTGCCCGATAAGACCATGCAGTACTACCGGGGTGCCCGATAAGACCATGCAGTACTACCGGGGTGCCCGATAGGACCATACAGTACTACCAGGGTGCCTGATAAGACCAAGCAGTGCTACCGTGGTGCCCGATAAGACCAAGCAGTACAACCGGGGTGCCCGATAAGACATATTACCCGAATGCTCCTACAACATACCATGCCCCAACAAGCATGCCCCACATAGTAATATGCCAGGAAGTGAACTACCCCAATACCTATCATATCTTATAGTTGCCCCTGAACCTGGAACCTCCATTATGACCACCTCCTAGAATGTGAAATGTCACCAACCTGACTGTTTCACTGACTAGATTACCCTTATATTCCACCCACCTCATCACGCTATAATATGACTATAACCCACCTAAGGAGTCAGCTCCAGTAGACACAGCTGGAGGGGCTCTAGAAGTTGACCCAGCAGGATCAGTACCCCCTGTCCTGCGGGAGCCAGATACAGGTAAGCGGGGCAGTAGCCAGGCCAGTTGGTCTGGGCTAAAAGGAGCGGGAGGAGGTCCCTCAGCTGAGCTAGCTGATGCAGTTGGGGGAGTAGCTGAAGCCGAGGTGGATGGAGGAGCCGACATATCCTAGCCCTAAATGCCTGAAGTGTACGTTAGAGCGGTTAAAGTTACACAGAGCTACCCAGAACCGACCAAGATGCTCAACCACTTAGAATCAGCCTGTGTAACGCGGCAGCCAAGTACACGTGTAGCTTACACGCCTGCGCAGAGTATACTCTCAATCGGTCATACTACATCATACCACGTGACCACATGCATGTAGGTTTACCAACCCTGCCCCCACGAAGAGAGACCAGCAGGCTCCCTCCGTTAACCTCATTTAACTATGTTAAATAGCATTTAGAATGTAACAATTATCAAGCAACTGATCAGACTGAAATACCCTATGAGGAGGAGTAGTACTTTCGACTGAACTATCACTAGGAATAAGACCTGTGTTAAGACTTACGGGACTACAGTCAACCTTCTTTGTTAATTTTTCTTTGTCAGGGAGTATACAACTTCTGGATCCGTCCGTACTAGAATCGATACCAGAATCCTTAGGACACTTTTTGCAAGCTCTATCCCTTGTCTCTCTCCGGTTCATTCACAGGCCAACCAGACGCAGGAATGTCTACACACAGTAAGAGAGAATAAATGCTAACTGAACAATTGTACAAATATGTATGAACAGTACCACGATACAGTTTACCAGGAGACGAATAACGTAGATACAAGACCGTTAGGACACCGCTACAAACTCAAGAACTCGAGGGAAATAACTTGGCGTGGACAACTTGAACTTGACAATACTCGGGACTTCTAACGGCTTGACTTAGACAACTTGTAATACTTTTCGAATGTTCTTAATCGATGAATATACTCAGCTTTCGACTTACAACACGTGGACAACTTGATTTTTCGAGGCGTAGACAGATCTCGACTCCGCTGCCGCCAATTGTGGGCCTTTGTGGGTCGCCGCTCGCACTAGACTCAGAGGAGATTCACTTTACTCATGGACTCGAGGAGGGCGCAAGGTACGCTGCCACCAGAGCTCTTCCCCAGCCCCAACAATTGACTGAATAGAGTTTTAAATCTATGTCTAAAAAGTGTAAGGCACGAGGTAGAACTAAACTTAAAATGATGCACAATGCTTATATAGAGAATTGGGATCACGCCCACAATATGACACATGATGACGTGACTTCCTGCACTACAGCGTTTCGTTCTCACTGCAGCGCAGGTACAAACAACACATGACTCTGTGAACAAACAATCAAAACTTAATCAACAAAACAAGTGATTGCACAAACAACGGACGTATGAAAAACCTGTTTACAACATAAGATAATACAACAATAAATATAGCAATAACATAAAAGTTCTAAGTTCACTTGAGCGATGAGGTGGGGCAAATGCCACACCTCTCTTATGCCCGACCCACAAAAACCCTGCTATTTTTTAATAATTTTTTTAATAAATCAGCCGGCAAGAATTAGACCCTTAGTGTGAGTACAACTTGCAATTACTGAATGTGTGTGCAAAGTTTAAAGCTTTGATAATCATTTTGAGAAAGAGAAATCAGGCAATCAAAAGGTACACATTTTGGAACTGTCAGGACTGATTAGGCCAATTCACACATCTCATTATTTCTGTACAGAAGAGTAAGTTTTCATTCATTCAAATTTATATTTTTTCTACAACATATCTCCTCTCTGGTTAAGTTTTTGTTGTTCATTCTGTCATCTTTTCTGTACACTCTGATCAATATGGTAATTACTATTTAATAGTCCGTAATGATATGGTCTAATTAAACTTGATATGTCGCAAAAAATCATGTTTCGGTAAAATTAAAAAGCACCTCCTCATTAAAAATTCCTCTTTGCTTAGCTTAGTTTTGGCTGAATCCTTTGTTGCCATGCACTGTCTGCACATTCTGTAAGCTGTACAGCTTTCTTTGAATCCTCCAAGTGCCAGGCTAGCCAGATTGTCCGCTGATATGGCACATAATGCTCCAAAGTACTTCTTTTTTTCTCCTTTTATATCAAAGGTTTGTCCAATTTCCTAAAACATCACTTGGTTTATATTTTTGTATATGTCATGTCAATGTTACACTTACTAATTTTTTAAGATCACGAACAATTGGTTGTAGAACGAGATCCATTCCATGTTTCTCTTTCAGCAGAGCTACCAGATGGATAGATGACAACCGTGATCTCTGTGTTGGTGGTACATTTCTCAGTGTGAAGTAGAAGATACCTGGAGTGAGATGTAAATAGATGATGTTGCATAGTATACAGAAATTAGAGGTTATTGATAAATTAAACATAATGTGAAAGCTGTGTGACTTATATTTCAGCAGCAATTAATAGTTACCAGAACCTCCAACTAGAATTTTTCATCTTCAGTATAAATTGAAAAAAATCAGTTTTTTCTGCTGCATTTTCAGTATTTTGCTTGCTAGCTACTTAAAGCAAGAACAGATTAAACTAGAACTATTTTTGACTAAGACATCTTTATAGTATCTTTTAAATATTACCCATCTGAGTTTTAGCTATATGATGATGACAAAGCATTATTTACAGTTGTAATTTCCCATAAGAAACTTTTTATAGGTGTAGAATGAGTTGAATGAGACCAGTAATAAAGTATGAAAAGAATGACTACTAAAGATTAAACAGGAAATTAGCTAATGATAGTTAAGTTTGGGACTACTTTTTGTAGGATAAATTGCGTTCCATAGTGCATGTCTTGGCCTTACTCAACAGTGCCTCCTCAAATTCGGTTGGTTCACAACAAGAGAGAGTGTTGTTCAAATGACATCCAATTAATGCAGACAAGGTTTCTGTGGAAAGTGATGATCTATATTCAGTTTTTATTCTTCGAACAAGACTGAACACTCGCTCACTGTCTGCATTAGACACAGGAGTAGATATGAGTTGCAAGGCTAAAGTGGCAAGATTTTTGTACAGAAGGTTTCCCATTGGCGATTTCATCTTGCTAATTAATATCCAGAAATTGATTGCATCACTGTCAATGCTAGGGTCAATAGTATCATCAATAGCAAACTCACGATATTCTAACTTCACCAGATCTTTTTCAAATGTTACTGGAAAAAAGCTGGCAATAGCATCAAACGAGGAAAGGGACATCTTTTGACTGTTCTTTGGTTCAAGAAAAGCTAGAGTTGACAACATCTCAGACTTAAAATCAAATACTTTCAGAAGTTTCTTAACAAAAGCTGAATAGAAAGTTTTCACACCATGATAAAATTCTGTTACAGATTCACCTTCATTTTCTTCTTGATGAAGAATAAGAGCAGTGGTGTTGTCTCCAACAAACAGATCCCGCACTGGAAGATGATTGCACTCATCAGAATAATTTAACTGGGTCAAATCTTCAGAGTGGTGTTGTATAACCTCCTGTTTAATAAAAAAGGACAAAATTTTTTCAACAATCTTTTAGTTTCTCCATACAATTTGTGTACAGTTGCTGTAGATGAGGTCTGAAAAGAAGTATTAAATTTGTCAAAAATGGGCAATACATTTGAAAGAAAATAAAACCATACTTTAGTGAGGGGATGTTGTAACTCCTCAAAAATAGATTTCACTTTTCCACTTTTTTCCACATCAGGGTGACTACAAAAATAAGAATAGAGAGGATTCCACATCTCAAGTGTGCGCTGAATAGCGTGTCGCAGAGATAACCATCTTGTCACTGAGTGTTTAGAAACAACCTTAAACTCTACGGAACAAAACTCAGCATAATCATGAAGAGATGTGATTCTTTTCACACTGCGGTGAAAATGATAATAAATGTCTATCAGAATTTCATCAATTTTCAATGGCATTGTCTTAGTGGCTGCTTTGACACAAATTTATTAAGTGACAAATACAATACACATCAACAATTTTGGGTTGCTCCACTCGGAGCTTACTTATAACCCCACCTCTTGCACCTTTCATGGTATTACATGTATCAGAGGTGAAACTCAGTAGATTGCTAAAAGGTAATTTGTATTTCTCTAATAATGACTTAATAGAATCAAATATTCCTTTAGCAGCAGCAATCTTGGAATCAGGAAACATCGATGAAAAGAGATCAGACAGATGATCTGATGATTGAAATGACAAATTATGCATCGCAACAAACTGAGCCATTTTAATTTCTGCTGAAATAACTTTATTTCGATGACATGAGCTACTACTAGACTCCCCCAAAAGGCTGGTAAGAGTTACATTTCTCTCCACCTGCAGAAGTTTTGCTTTATGCTTTAAGCTATTCACATGACGCTTGATATCATTAATGCCCCCATGAGAAATGTTAAGAACACAATTACATAACGTGCAATTAACAGACCTGCTATTCCTGCTGCTTGAAGTGATGTACTTTGGTAGTGTCCAGTCGTACTTGAAACGCCCAGTAAGCTTACACCTCTTGTTCTGCGGTGGAGATTCACTACCGCTAACCTCGCATGTACCTTGAAGTATTTGCTCACTGTCAGTGTCAAAGACACTACTGCTTGCCCCAAAACTGCTACGACTATCTACAAAACTACTGCTGCTAGAGCTTGAAGTACGACTACTATCAGCCATCATCATTAGCTAAGAAAAGGTAAAGGGACAGCAAATAGGTTTCCGTATAATCTTACCAGATTTCCGTATTCCGTATTTATACTGGAATTTCCGTATAAATACGGAAAAATGCGTCTACTTGGAGGCTCTGAGTTACAACATTATGATATTCATTTATAAATGACTCTGGTGTGTACTCTTGATTGTGTTTATTGGTAGCTTTGACATACTTAATTTGTGAACTTTTGCTTTTGAGCCCAGGGGATTGCACACTTCTAGGTCATCGTAGTACAGAAATATCTGTAAGGATAGTGATGCAGTGGAAAATTAGGGATGTCTTCTATAGTGAGACCCATCTGTGTAATCCCCTAGCCACCCTGTGGTTGTAGAAGCAGCTGCCTTATTGACCTGAAAGTATATGTAACTATATGTACATACATGAACCATGTAACACCACTACATTGTTCATAACATATAATCTCTCCTTTGTGTATTAGGGCTACTATTTTACCTCCATCCTTAGAGTGGATGATTGTAAGAGGCTTTGTAAAGTCTTGTCTATGGGTACATATATGAGTTCATCTTTTTTGATGATGCATCTTCAAAGTCTTCCACAGCCTTTCCACACAGGATGTTCACCAAGCACAATCTTCTCAGGATCCTAGGTAGATTTTCTTTTTTAATTTCACCCATCTAGATTTCAAGTGTTACAAAACTGACTATGAATTTGAAATGCTTGCGTAGATATTCAAGCTGCTTGTGCTTTGTGAAGACTTACTGAATGGATTGGTGTAAGGACTGTCATCATTGAAGAGTTGATCCAATGCATCCATCTTGCCCGGTGAGACTCCAGCTTGTGATAGCTCCTCACTCACTTTAATATGCAAGTGCTTCAAATGTTCCTAAAATAACATTTATAGCAGTGAGCAAATTTTGTCTTTACTCTACAGTACAGTCCCAGCTTATAGTACCTGCATTAAACATGTTACTCCTTGGATTATTCCCTGCATTGCATTTTGTGTGAGCTTATGGTGTTCTTTTGTTTGTAGAACAAATGTTGCAGCTGTTCTAGAGAGATGATCTGGTTGGGATTTATCAACAGTATGATCTGAAATACACATCAACATTGTGAAAGGTAACTTACAATGTATAGCTAATGTGTATAGGTATCACTGAAGGAGGAAATTTTATTCTGGTATACTTCCTCTTCAGTGTTGTATGGAATGAGCTGCTGTTCTAGAGGAGTTTGATGAGCAGGGACCATGTAGATGGTGGGTTTGTTGGAAACATCACTGTCGCCTCCGTGCCATTGATACACGTGGGTTCTAAAACTAAGGAAGTTTTTGAAATGTCAGAGACATTCATTCATACCACAGGTAATGGAAAATGTTGTTGATACAGCATGTGTTCCATGTAATGCCTCAACTTCATGTTGAGTCTGGCAGTATCATCCTCTGGGCATATTGGACATATCAGTCTAGCTGTGGAGAGCTATAAAACACGTGATGTTTTTAATCTGAGAGTTTATGTAAGAAGGGGAAGATAATGAGGTGTTTCTAAAGGGTTCGTCCCTGTGCAATGATTTACATACTACATACATGTATTACCAAATTCAACATAGTACTGTTTCTTAAATTTGAGTTGGTTAATTATTTACATGTAACACACATACGACCTATAATGCGGAGAAGTTTTAATAAAGGAAGAAAAAAACTATCTGTCTGGTATAAACTTGCTTGCATTTGAATAATTTGTACTAGCAAGCTAAAGCTTATTTTTGTCATATATTATCTACGGCACAATCATTGTATGTAGTGTTTGGAGTATGTACTGGCAACTTAGTTTAGACATTGAAAAAATATCATAATTCTTACTGTGTGTTGTAGAATGGACCGGAATGATGGGGATTCACTAGGACCCGGATCACTTCTCTATTAATAAGTAAGTATCATATGTATATGTCATTTAATTGATATTGATATCATTAGTCATAAGTACATACAGCATTAATAGAAGCACTATTGGTTCGAGTTCCATATGAGCGGCCTCTGGGCATGTTTTCCTAGTATGTGAATGTCACTCTATCAGTTATAATTACCACACCAATGACCTACATATATACCTGTGGAGAGATGATGCTGGCACCAGAGTTACTAGACTGGAAAATAACAATGCTGTATGGAACCTTTTTAACTAACTAATAGTTATCAATACCTCAGTAGGATCGTGTAGTCTGCGTGGCTGCCTAGAACCCTATAAATTAATTATACACAGTGATTATGTTCAGTTACTAATACCAATGTTGACGTTCTGTCATTACTTTAGAAAGAGTAGGTTTTGTCACATGAACTTCTGCTGATGTGCACTGATCAGCTGGTGTGGATGTATTCTCAATATCAAAGCAATCCATTTCTGAGTCATCCTATTACAAGAGATAATATTTGTTATATTTTTTCTAGGCAATTTGTACTAATGTACCACAAGAGTGAAGGTGAAACACAAGAAATCAGTTCCTGGGTGCTGCTCTCTGGTGGAACCCGACCAGTCTAACAAAGTCATATTTGATAGTGAGTGCAAAATTAAACTTATTACAGTTATCTATTTATTAACCTCTTTGTGCTTTGTGATTAGTTGTCTCAACTTCACTCTGTCTCCTATCTTGGGTGCTAATTCCTTCATCTCCATCTCCGTCAACTGTATGCAGCATTCTCCTGTCACTTCATTGATTACAAAATTATCGATTACACTTTCAGAAATTTCGTTATCCAGCATAAAGTCCGCCAGCTCATTGCACGACAATCCTTCCATCACTAGTTGCTGTGTAAGTGCAAAATTCTGTCAGCTTTCAAGTCAATCCTTATATAGGCCGAGTATGCCTGTGATCACTGAAACTGTGTTAGCCACTATGTCTGCTGGGAGCGCTATTGACTCCCAGAAGTCAAATCTATTTAGCCAAAAGTCTACAAGAGGTTTGAGGGTTTTTTTTAATGGGGGGAGAGCTATTGGCTCCCAGAAGTCAAATTCAAATCTATTTAGCCAAAAGTCTACAAGAGGTTTCAGGTTTTTTTAAATGGGGAGAGAGCTATTGGCTCCCACCAAGGTCAAAATTCAAATCTATTTATTGTTGTTGTTGTTGTTGTTGTTAATATTATTATTATTATTATTATAATCATTATTATTATTGGCGAGCGAGCGTAGCGAGCGAGACACTTACAGGGGTAACACAATTGAAAATCGGGGATGTTTGTTTGTTTTTATATATGTTTGGACGTACGTAAGGCATTTTTGTACTTTGACCCTCGCGTTTTTGTGTTAGTTCGGTGGTCGACCCCGTCCCAAACGTCACTAAACAGAATCCTCTGTTTAGCGATCAGTACCCGTATCACCCTAGAAATTGAATTGTTTACCGTTTTGAATTCTTTTACGGGTGCAGTTAAAATGTGAAAACTTACAGGACTTCCATTTCTATTCGAGTTAGTGGCGGTGGTAAGTCAATTCCCTCTTTGGCATTGTTATAAGCCATACGCAACAGTATTTACTTGAAAATGCATTGTCCACTAGACTAACCGCGAAGGTAAGTCTTGTGTAGGTGTATGTCCAGTTGTGTCAAAGCATTGTGCTTTACAGCCACTATTTAGCTAAAGAATATCACAAAGAAAACGTTTAAAGAGTGTATTGTTTTGTTGTTGTTATTTTCCTTCAATTCAAACAGTTGCAGCGAGTTTTTACTATGGTACTGAAATCCCTTTACAGTGTATGCGTAATTTAAAAACTCGACCTTATTTTCGGTAGCTTCAGTGTTAGCTAGAAGTCAAAATCATTCATATAAAAATAGTATAGTCTTTAGCTCGCTCGCCATTTTTGCTCAGCACATCCTAGTTTTATTATGATTATTAATTATTACTAGTGGTGTGCTTGAGCACAAATGGCGAGCGAGCCTAAAGACTATACTATTTTTATATGAATGATTTTGACTTCTAACATTGAAGCTACTGATAAGGTCCAGTTTTATATTTAGCATACAGGGTTAAGGGATTTCAGTGCCATAGTAACAACTCTTTGCAACTGCTTGAATTGAAGGGGGAAAAACAACAACAAAACAATACATGTTATTTATTGTGATATTCTTTAGCTAAGGTGGTTGTAACACACAATGCTTTGACACAACTGGACATGCACCTACACAAACTTACCTTCGCAGTAGTCTAGTATACTATGTATTTTAAAGTAAATACTGTTGCGCACGGCTTATAACCATGACAAAGAGCGCATTGACTTACCCCGCCACTAACTCGAATAGAAAAACTGCACCCGCAAAAGAATTCAAACTGTAAACAATTCAATTTCTAGGGTGATAACGGGTACTGATCGATAAACCAGAGGATTCTGTTTAGTGCAATTTGGGACGGGGTCGACCACATAACTAACACAAAAACGCGAGGGTCAAAGTACAAAATGACATACGTACGTCCATATATATAAATAAACTAGTGGTGTGCTTGAGCACAAATGGCGAGCGAGCCTGATGGTTAGGTAACATAAAATGTTACTATGTTTTAGCTTACTTCATGCAAACACTATAATAGCAGTTATGACATTTGATTTCAGCAAACAAATACAAAATCACTCTCTTACCTTATTAATGGTAACTTTTGTCGTATCAAACATCAACCATTCTGATAATCTCAATCACCAGTAACTCTTGAACAAGCTCTCAGCTACGATAAAAAATAAACCAGTGTTATTATTTGTAATTTTAGCCAACAAATATGGAATTACTACTTACATCATTCTTGAGTATTGATAACTTCTGTAGTATCAAATTGAAGTTACTTTGACCATCTGAATTACCTTGAATTCTTGACAACAAGCTCTCACCTACAAAAACAAAAGACAATCAATTTTAGCACACAAATACAAACTTACTTTCTTACCTTATTTTCTTGAGCAGTGGTAACTTTTGTAGTACCAAATTTGAGCCAATCTGACTATTTGAATTTACCAGTCACTGTTGACTAGCTCTTAGCTACAAAAAAGAAAGGCCAGAGTTAATTTTGCATATTTAGCTAACAAATATGGAATTGGGTACTTATCTCAGCTTCCCTCGAGAAGTAGTAGCTTCCATAGCATTAATACTACGGCATTCTGACTACCAACGGCTCTTGACAACCAACAACCGGCACTCTCGTATCCCCCCATAAAACGGCGAAGTTTTGAAATTAAGTCTGGAAAAGGGTATTCAATGCCATAGTAACCTGTCGAATCAACTTTTTGTGTCTTGAAAACAAGCGTTTTAGCAGGAATTTTCTCATACTTTGGAGCTTAAGTATAAAGTAAGGTTTGCTTAAGGTTTGCTTAATGCTGTAGTTTCAGAATAAACTGGAGTCAAGCCTAAATAGCCATGTTTTTAGGAGAAAAACGTTCCCCGCGCGCGCGTTTAAAGAGCATACGTACCATCCATACATACATATATAATATAACATATCCCCGATTTTGCATTATCCACCCCTAATACTGTCTCGCTCGCTACGCTCGCTCGCCAATAAATAAACTAGTGGTGTGCTTGAGCACAAATGGCGAGCGAGCCTTAAACTACACTATTGTTAAATTTGATTTTAACAACTAATACTCAAGCTATTAAAATAAAGTCGAGTTTTAAATTACGTATGAGGTAAAGGGGCTTCAATGTCATAGTAACCGCTCCCGCAACAGTTTGAATTGAAAAAGAAGCAACAAAATCAAATCACGTTATTTAAAATTTTCTTTGTGACATTCTTAATAGTAGTTGTAACGCACTATACTTTCACACAACTGAGCATACCTACGCAAGACTTACATTCGTGGTTCGTCTAGTAGACAATGCATTTTTAAGTAAATACTGTTGAGTAGGGCTTATAACTGTGACAAATAGCGCATTAACTTACCACCGCCACTAACTCGAATAGAAATGGAGCTCCCATAAGATTTTGAGTTTTAACTGCATCCGCAAAACAATTCAAAGCCGTAAACAATTCAATTTCTAAGGTGATACGGGTAATGGTCGCTAAACCGGAGGATTCTGTTTAGTGAAGTTTGGGACGGGGTCGAACGCAGAGCGAACACAAAAATACGGAGGGTCAAAGTGCAAAATGACATACGTACGTCCATATATATAAATAAATAAACAAACATCCCCGATTTTTTTCATTTTTACCCCTGTAAGTGTCTAGCTCGCTACGCTAGCTCTCCAATTATTATGATAATGAAGGTCAAAATTCAAATCGATTTATTATTGTTGTTGTTGTTAATAATAATAATAATAATAATAATAATGATGATAATAATAATAGTAATAATAATAAAATAATAATAATAATCATCATGATGATAATAATAATAGTAATAATAATAAAATAATAATAATAATCATCATGATAATAATAATAATAATAATAATATTATCATTATTATTATTATTATTATCATCATTATTATTATTATTATTATTATTGTTATTATTATGATTATGATTATTATTATGATTATTATTATGACTAGTGGTGTGCTTGAGCACAAATGGCGAGCGAGCCTTAAAACGATGACAGTTTCATGCAAGATCTCCTTTTTCTCAACTTCCTCTTGTGGGCACATTTGGGCATGTCTGAACTACACTATTGTTAAATATGATTTTAACAACTAACACTCAAGCTATTAAAATAAAGTCGAGTTTTTAAATTACGTATGAGGTAAAGGGGTTTCAATGTCATAGTAACCGCTCCCGCAACAGTTTGAATTGAAAAAGAAGCAACAAAATCAAATCACGTTATTTAAAATTTTCTTTGTGATATTCTTAATAGTAGTTGTAACGCACAATACTTTCACACAACTGAACATACCTACGCAAGACTTACCTTCGTGGTTCGTCTAGTGGACAATGCATTTTTAAGTAAATACTGTTGAGTAGGGCTTATAACTGTGACAAATAGCGCATTTACTTACCACCGCCACTAACTCGAATAGAAATTGAGCTCCCATAAAATTTTGAGTTTTAACTGCACCCGCAAAACAATTCAAAGCCGTAAACAATTCAATTTCTAAGGTGATACGGGTAATGGTCGCTAAACCGGAGGATTCTGTTTAGTGAAGTTTGGGAAGGGGTCGAACGTGGAGCGAACACAAAAATACGGAGGGTCAAAGTACAAAATGACATACGTACGTCCATATATATAAATAAACTATAATGGTATGTCCAAGTTGAGTTGGCCGCAAGAAAAACTTGAATAACTTTAGAACGGAAGCAGCTACGCATCCGGGGTTTGCACCATTGGAAAGCTCGCGCCGAAGCGGTTAAAAATATTCCCTCAGTAAACTCCAAAACCGGAGAGAAAGTGCTATTCCAAAACTCAATACAAAAGTCTATGGGAATAGAAAAAACCACAGGTTTCCCGCTCAAAACGCGCCCGCTTTTAGTCACGCGGTATGGCTCAATTTATCACGCGGACTGTCTTCATTAAGAATTTTGTAAACAATGAGCGGCTTCTTCTCAGATTGCTGTGTTTCTAGCTTTATATCACGATTAGCTTAGGTTGCGAGTGTGGAAACAGGATAGACGGAGTGTTCTGTTGTTGCGGAGGGTACAGGACCACCTGATAGGATGTTGGTAAGATTATTTGTCTACCTGTTCAATAACAAATGCCATATAGCCAATATTATTTCAGTGATATAGCTATCATTTAGCTAGCAACTTGTAATACAGCCACACTTACGCTGTTTGCCGTTAAATTGTGTGCTTGTCAAAGCCGTGTTTATGCCAATTCCTTTTCTTAACTATTATAGATGCCATTTATTGTAAGAATTAGGACCAACTCAGGCAGAACTCCACCTTCAACTCGGATCACAACTATTTTTTGAAAGTGTACTATTTAAATTCTATCATTTCATCAATTTTCATATACCTTATTATAAATAAATGAAAGAATTGATAATTTTATTTAACATGAAAGTCTAGTAACTTTAGCTACAAGTTTACAGTGCTGTACTGCTGAATCCTGTGAACATCAGAATATTTGTTGGGGCACAGTAGGTAGAATCCACTGATTTTAATCCTGTCTCTTTAGAAGAACTCCCACCAGTTTGCGTTTTCCATCTGCTGTACATTATCTGCGCATAAGAAACATAAATATCATTGAAAACAGACGAGATGAGCTGTACAGCGCCCGAAAAACTCCATAAACTTCACTAAATTTCTTTCTTTCAATAGTTACAGTATTAATGCTCACCTGCGCTACCGCCCCTTTTTCACGTGCAACGTTGACGTTTGCGCGATTAATTGACTTGGATTCACATGACTAAATTGCTTCCGGTAAAGTACTAAATGCATTCCTCAATTACCGCGCTTGCGGTCGTGCCAACTCAACTTGGACATACTATAGTGGTGTGCTTGAGCACAAATGGCGAGCGAGCCTGATAGTTAGGTAACATAAAATGTTACTATGCTTTAGCTTACTTCATGCAAACACTATAATAGCAGTTATGACATTTGATTTCAGCAAACAAATACAAAATCACTCCCTTACCTTATTAATGGTAACTTTCGTAGTATCAAACATCAACCATTCTGATAATCTCAATCACCAGTAACTCTTGAACAAGCTCTCAGCTACGATAAAAAATAAACCAGTGTTATTATTTGTAATTTTTTAGCCAACAAATATGGAATTACTACTTACATCATTCTTGAGTATTGATAACTTCTGTAGTATCAAATTGAAGTTACTTTGACCATCTGAATTACCTTGAATTCTTGACAACAAGCTCTCAATACAAAAACAAAAGACAATCAATTTTAGCACACAAATACACAATTACTTTCTTACCTCATTTTCTTGAGCAGTGGTAACTTTTGTAGTACCAAATTTGAGCCAATCTGACTATTTGAATTTACCAGTCACTGTTAACTAGCTATTAGCTACAAAAAAGAAAGGCCAGAGTTAATTTTGCATATTTAGCTAACAAATATGAAATTGCGTACTTATCTCAGCTTCCCTCGAGAAGTAGTAGCTTCCATAGCATTAATACTACGGCATTCTGACTACCAACGGCTCTTGACAACCAACAACCAGCACTCCGTATCCCCCTATAAAACGGCGAAGTTTTGAAATTAAGTCTGGAAAAGGGTCTTCAATGCCATAGTAACCTGTCGAATCAACTTTTTGTTTCTTGAAAAGCAAGCATTTTCGCAGGAATTTTCTCACACTTTGGAGCTTAAGTATAAAGTAAGGCTTGCTTAATGCTGTAGTTTCAGAATAAACTGGGGTCAAGCCTAAAAAGCCGTGTTTTTTGGAGAAAAAAGTTCCACGCGCGCGCGTTTAAAGAGTATACGTACCATCCATACATACATACATATATATAACATATACCCGATTTTGCATTATCCACCCCTAATACTGTCTCGCTCGCTACGCTCGCTCGCCAATAAACAAACATCCCCGATTTTCAATTGTGTTACCCCTGTAAGTGTCTCGCTCGCTACGCTCGCTCGCCAATTATTATTATGATTATTATTATGATTATGTTATTAGTATTATTATTATTAGTATTATTACTAGTGGTGCGCTCGAATAGCGCAAATGCATGGCGAGCGAGTAAATATATGAGTATAGGTAAAGATGATTTGTGAAGGAAATCGCTAAATAATAGCAATGATTAGGCATGAAGAGTTAACAATAACAGAATTACCTAATAAACTTCGAACGCAGTGGCAAAGAAGCGCAGCTTGACAATTTGCCATTCAGTCTTTCGCCAAGAAGAGAGTAGCTATAAACTTTTTGGTTGAAACTTAGTTGATTCTCCGTGCTCGTTAATTGAAAAATACCGGAACTGTAAACGCTTTACCTAACTTACGTAATTAGAAGCGCGGGCGAAATTTTTTGACGTACGCATACATACCTACATATATATATATATATATCTGAAATCTCAATTGAACACGACTGATAGTCAGCTTCGCTCGCTTCGCTCGCTCGCTGAATTATTAATACTAGTGGTGCGCTCGAATAGCTCAAATGCATGGCGAGCGAGTAAATATATGAGTATAGGTAAAGATGATTTGTGAAGGAAATCGCTAAATAATAGCAATGATCAGGCAGGAAGAGTTAACAATAACAGAATTACCTGAATAAACTTCGAAAGCAGTGGCAAAGAAGCGCAGCTTGACAATTTGTCATTCAGTCTTTCGCCAAGAAAAGAGTAGCTATAAACTTTTTGGTTGAAACAAAGTTGCGTAAGGCAGTGCAGCAGGATTCTCCGTGCTCGTTAATTGAAAAATACCGGAACTGTGAACGCTTTACCTAACTTACGTAATTAGAAGCGCGGGCGAAATTTTTTGACGTACGCATACATACCTACATATATAATATATATATATATCTGAAATCTCAATTGAACATGACTGATAGTCAGCTTCGCTCGCTTCGCTCGCTCGCTGAATTATTATCATTATTATTATTATTATTACTATTTTTATTATTATTACTGTTATCATCATTATGTTATTATTATTATTATTGTTATTGTTATTATTGTTGTTATTATTATTATTATTATTATTATTTTATTTTTTTAGTATTATTTTATTATTATTATTACTATTACTATCATCTGGAGAAAACTATTTGCTACCATAAGTCTTTTATAGAGAAATTTGCTCGCCATCTTGTGAAAACGTACTACATACTAGACATACGACATGACAACTTTCAGATACTTTGTTTCAACTTACCATTAAACTAGTTGTGCAATCTTTTTCCACAACTTAATTTTTATTCTATTGTACAGTATGTGTGTGTAGTGTGTGTGTGTGTGTGTATGTATGTATGTGTATGTATGTATGTGTGTGTATGTGTGTGTGTATGTATGTATGTGTGTGTATGTGTATGTGTGTATGTATGTGTGTGTGTATGTGTATGTGTGTGTGTGTGTGTGCGGGTGTGTGTGTATGCATGGTCGTAGCAAGTGATCTGGCAGATCCAACTTTGATCGGACCACTTTTGAGTTTAAGAGTGGGTGCAGGGTTTCATACAGGATTTTCAGTTTGGGGGGAGGAGATGTTGTGTGTGGGTTAACTGGGATGGGAGAGTATACTTTTTACTAGCACTTCCAGTTGGAACAGCAACCGTCAAAAGATCGTTTAGTCACATGAAGATGATAAAGACCAGGCTAAGGAATCGCTTGTCTGATGAAAACTTGACTCACCTTATGAGAATTGCCATTGAAGGCCCAGCTTAAGTGAAGTTAATTTTAATGAAATTCTGGACATTTTTAAAGAAAAAAATAGGCGCATTAGACTGTAATTGGTATATCATTCTATTATAAAAGTTTGTGTACCTAAAAAGCTTTTGGGGGGGGGGGGGGGGGGGGGTGAGCTCCCAGGGTACCCCCCCCCCCCCCCCCCCACCCCTGTAATAACACTTGTTGTGTCAGATATTTAACTGGGCATATGCTACATGCATGCTGCTGAACTGGATTTTTTGTGGCACATATGACCTCATCTTCTCTTTCAATATAAGTCTTTGTTAACATCCCATATTTTTCAAGAGCCACACTTGTCATAGCTTGACTGCACCCACTTCCTGGCCTTACCATTTCAAGTGCTTGCTACAGTGTGCATCATGTATTATCAACCTCTGTATAAGTCCAGGGGATTGCGCCTGACTGTTGTTATTTGAATCAGTAGTGTGTGTGTGTTCCTTTATTTTACTTTCAGTTGCTTTTTTTATCTCTCTTTCTTTCCTTTTTATTAATTTCGGTCCCTCCCTTCCTCCCTCTATCCCTTCCTTATTTTTTTTGTTTAGTGTGTATCATGTATTCTTAACCTCTGTGTATGTGTTGTGTGTGTGTTTGTTTGCTTCATCTTTTCTCTCATTGTCCTCTTTATCCTCCCTCCCACTTAACTTGGAACAGTCACCCCTCATTAATTATAATGCAAAGTTAACAAAAAAAAGTGTGTGTGTGATTTTGCTTCATCTTTTCTCTCTTTCTCCTTATTCCTTTCTTCCTCCATCCGTCTCTCTCTCCCTTCCTTCTTTTTTTTTTCCTTCTTTTTTTTTAATGTGTATCATGTATAACTTGTGTGTGAGTCCAGGAGATTGTGCCTGACTGTTGTCAAGTCAGTGGACAAATTGATCCAGAACACCCTCACCTCTCATTAATAAAAATGAAGAGTTAAAAAAAATAAATAAATAAAAAGTGCATGTGTGAGTGTGTTAGAAGACAGAGACTCTGTACTAACCACTATGATTCAGCAGAGCCTCCAGTCTTCTGGGCATACAAAAGCAGCTGCTATTTGTAGACACTGGTCAACCACTATGGTTTAGTTGGGGGTGGATGGTACATGTTGAATTACAAGCATGTGTTGGGTACTAGTACTCATGCCAAACTCATGATGGTGTACTGCTACTGGGAGTATCATATAGATTAAAAATTAAATGGTACATTCACGACCTTCTTTGGGATATGATATTGAAAGCTTTAAAATGAATTAGCATGCTCCAAAAAATATAATAAAATGTGGTTTGCACACACACACACACACAAACACACACTATCACTTGGGGGTACCTATAAAGGATTGATATTAAGCAAATTACAGTTGTTCTGTTTGTTTGTGTTTTGTTTTTTGGTTTGTTTTTTGACCCAAGTCAGGGATTCATACAGGATTTTTTTGCTTGGGGGCGGGAAACGACACATGCGCAAATGAAACTTTAATGTCTATGTACGGTGCTTCCTGCTTAACACTTTTGTTCCTGACTTATATCGCGAGGTCATCGATCTTGAGTACCTCAGAAAGCATTTTTTTTTTGGCTGAAAACTATTTTCGAAGTTTCTGTAATGCTTTGGGCTCCTAAAGTCTACATTAAAGGATGAATTATGAATTCAGGCTGAAATTACTTTTCCATATGATTAGTTGTAGAGTTACAACCGAAACATTGAAAAATCCTACAAAGTATGTGCATGATGAAAGTTGAAATCGCAGAAATTGCATCCACAACCTGACCGTACATGTTTGCGGCTGCTTTCATACGTGGTTATAGGTTATTGATATGTGAGGTCATCTGCTCAGTCTCAGTTTGTGAACTTTCTTGTTGTTAAACAGAGAACATAATTT